>Ga0209668_10001077_pt1 | contig 11557 bp, 12 predicted proteins | sample FrelakmetPLP11PL_FD_187150 | JGI IMG/M metagenome (GOLD analysis project Ga0209668, IMG submission 187150) | Freshwater lake sediment microbial communities from the University of Notre Dame, USA, for methane emissions studies - PLP11 PL (SPAdes)... | ecosystem: Environmental > Aquatic >... | reverse complement strand
TTGCTTCCAAAGGATTTAATTGGGATACGATCAAAAAGGCAATTGACCCCGATTAAATCGGGGTTGACGAGATATTAAACAATGGAGTATAATTGTTTTACGTAGACAAGAGGTAAATCTATGAAAAAAAGTGTTTTAACTTCTTTTTTCAGGATATAAATCTTCCTTCAGGATAGATTTTTCCCTCGTGTAATACGGATAATATGAATCAAAATCAGGATTTAATCGAATTAGAGAAGAAACTTCTTGCAAAAGAGGAAAGGTTGGACCGCGAAAAAGGAGAAATTGATAAGGAAAAACAAGAGATTTTAAGGAAAAAAGAAGAATATTCTGCAAAACTTCAAAAAGTTTCGGGATTTACTCCGGAAGAAGCCAAAAAGGAATTGATCCGCGAAACGGAAGCAAAAGAAGCTCAGGTGATTGCGAGGATTATTAAGGAAAAAGAAGAGGATGCCGAAAGAACAGCTGCGAAAAAATCAAAAGAAATTTTGGTTGACAGCATGCGGCATGGAGCATTGGATTATATTGCCGAGTATACTGTTTCGACAGTAAAGATAGAAGACGAGGACGTGAAAGGAAGGATTATCGGTAAAGAGGGACGTAATATCAGGGCTTTTGAACAGGCAACGGGAGTAGATGTTGACTTGGATGAGGAAGGGATAATCAGACTTTCGTGCTTTGATTCTGTCAGGCGTGAGGTTGCAAAGCGGGCGCTTGAAAAACTTCTTAAAGACACCAGGATCCAACCGTTCAGGATAGAAGAAATCGTTAACCAAACAAAACAAGAGGTGGAAAAAGTCATGCTGGAGGAGGGCGAAAAAATTGCACACGAAGTTGGGGTATTTAATTTACCGGTGGAGTTGATGGCTATTTTGGGACGTTTTAAATTCAGAACTTCATACGGTCAGAGTCTTATTGTCCACACATTAGAGGATACGAAAATCGGAATGCACATTGCTGCAGAGGTCGGAGCAGATGTGAATATCGTAAGATTAGGTTGCCTTTTTCATGATATCGGTAAAGTAATTGAGGGAGAAGGAAGCCATGTAAAATTAGGAGTAGATCTTTTGAAAAAATTCAATATTCCTGAGAAAATTGTAAATTGTGTTGCCGAACATCATGAGGATAAGCCTTTTTCTTCCATGGAGTCAGTTATAGTTTGTATTGCGGATCAAATTTCAGGAGCCCGTCCGGGTGCACGGTTTGAAGACATTGAAGGATATGCCAAGAGGTTGAAGGAAATGGAAGAAATTGCCAAAAAATATGAAGGAGTTGAGGATGCATATGCGTTCGAAGCCGGCCGGGAGCTGCGGGTTATTATAAATCCGGGAAGAATGGATGATGCTCAGACAATAATAACCGCAAATAAAATAAGAGAAGAAGTAAGTCTTTCTCAGGCAGTGCCCGGAGGAGTTAAAGTTACTGCCATCCGTGAATTCCGCGCAATTTCTTCAGAAACTCAATAATTTGCTATAATCGCCTCATGTTGGAAGGAGAACTTGTAAAGCCGCCTCAAATTGATAAAAAAGCCTGGGAAAAATTTGCATTATTAATAGGTTCTCTCCCTTTGGAAAAATGCACTCGGGAGCACAATCCTCTTACGAATGAATGGGGTTGGAAGGCACCGGAGGGGGAAATCTTTAGAATAAGTGGGCATTTTGTTACTAAGTTTGATCAATCGGGCATAGATAAAACAGCCGGACACTACGGGCATCAAAGTGCAGATATGTTAAAGGAAGAATATGCAACATTATTTCGGGAATTCCTGGAAGAAGCAGAAGGGAATGAAGCTGAGGCATTGCGTCTATTGGTTGAAGATATTCATGATGGACTTTCTTCGGGCATGACACCTGCCCAGTCTTTTCATGGCGAATGGTTAGTTGCCTCTCCTGATTTGAAACAAGACTTCGATAAGGACAAAGAGAGCAAAGTAGACAAACCAGAGATAATGATTAAAAAAAACGTCGGAGCATGGTTAAGCAGAGGATCTTTAAAGCTTATTGAAGATATTACGCCGCAGTCTTCAATAGTTACGGGAGTTCTATTTGATTCCCAAAGTCTGGTAGTGCATTGGCAACAAAAATATGCGGAGGCGGTTTTAGGAAAATGTAAAATTGAGTTCGTTGACGACTGTTTAGAAGAAGAGAAAAAACTTTATGTTCCAGAAACTAAAGACGATAAGCATCTTTTTCTTCCTGAAGGGACAAGAAAAAGAGGAATTTATTCAAATTGCGAATTCCAAGTTAAAACAAACATGAGGCAAGATGTGAATAAGGAAAAGTTAGAAAATTTTGCTAATAATAGTGGATTAATTTTTATCGACAGAGAACCAAATTCAGACTTATTAATTGCCAGAAGGACAGAGGAAATTATTCTTCCGAAGGAAGAGAAGGAAAGAACAAAAGACATACCTTTCTAATCATCTTTAATAAATAGTTCCCGATAATAAATTTGATATCTTGACTTGTTATTGAATACATTGTATTTTTAAGCTAATCATAATAATTTTTGCCCGGGAAGGCGGTGATAAATAATGACAAAAAGAGAATTAATAGAGGTTGTTGCCAAAAAGGCAAATTTAACCAATAAAGCAGCAAGAGACGGTGTTCAGGCTGTTATAAATTCTATTAGAGATTCTTTGAAGCGGGGAGAAAAAGTAGTTATAACAGGATTTGGAACTTTTTCAGTCCGCCAAAGAGTTCAGAGAGTCGGTCGTAATCCGAAGACAGGAGAGAAAATAACCATAGCAGCAAGAAAAGCTCCTGGATTTACTCCGGGAAAAACACTTAAAAAAGTAGTCAGATAAATCCATGCACTTTTTCCGAAAATTAAACTGAAAAAGTGCAGGATAAACTTGACGGGTTACCGTCCGGTACCCGTCTTGTTTTTAAGTCATAGATATGCTAAAATACACCTGCTCTAGGAAGAAGATCCGTTACCGGGTACCATACGGTACCTGGAGGAAAGTCCAGACAGGTGTAAGGACGGGGACGGAGCGTAAGCTCCGACTAGAAATAGCTGGTGTCAAGGCTCTTTACTCACATGCGGAGCTTTGAACAAGTCCTGAATTAACAGGACTTGAGAGCAACAGAGACGAGTGAGGGTGAAACGGGTAATCCCACCTGCTGCAACTTTCGAACGATGCGTTTGACCGTCTTTACGGGAGCATCAAAGAAAGGCAGTCGCCTAAAGCGACCGTATGCGACTAATTATCGCAAACGAGATAGATTCGGACTAAAACAGAATCTGGCTTACTTTCTTCCTAGAGCGTTTTTTATAAAAATATACTTAGTCATAATACCTTATGGAAAAAGAAAAGAAAGAGACGGCCTTAATAGATAAAATACCTCCCCGTGAAAAAGAGATAATTCTTCTGGCTCCAATTTTCTTTTTGGCAAAATATCAGAGAAGAAATATCCTTGTTGAAGGTTTTAAGCCGGTTATGCCTGATGTTGATCTTAATAATCCTCTATCCAGAATAAAAGTGGGATTTGACTTGATTAGGCAAGCAAACAGCGATAAAGACGGAAATGTTGTGGGCGCTGTCTCAAATATTATCGCAAAACATCCGATGAGGGCCGAACTTTTTCCAAACCTTAAAGATGAAGCGATAAGACGTATTTGTGACGAGCTTGATGAAATATTTGAGGATGGGGAACACATCGTACAGTGTGAAGCAGGCACATATTATGATGTTGATCCGGAGCAATTCGCAATTGACATGGCAGATTTTACGCTTAGGTCAATGAAAAATATGCCGTGGTTTAATCGCGTTGATGGACTGGAAGCCAGAAAAGGGATTATTAGAGAAGTATTGAAGGTGAAATTAGACAATAAGAACAGTGGATTATTTCCTATTGAAGAAAAAGCGACATGTAATCCGTAAGGTGTTTTTATTGAGAACTGCAGAGGATTTTTGGTATTCATAGTTGACATAGATAAAGAAAGAGATATGTTTTTTTGTATGTCAATTTGACATACACCTTAAGTTATGATATTATATCAATAATATGTTTAATACAATTTCCGCGAGACAAATTCAAAGGGAGTATAAAAAAGTGCTGGAAAATGCAAACAAATCCAAAGAGCCTATTGTTGTGATGTCAAACAATAAGCCTCAAGGAGCAATTATTGGCCTTGATCTTTTGGAAAAGATGCAATTAGAGATGGTATTAGATGAAGCTTTGAAGGAATATAAAGCAGGCAAAACGGTTAGTATAGAAACAGGGGAAGATTTGAAAAAGCATTTTGAAGAGATTGATGAACTTGTTTAATGTAGATGCAAATAAAATTAAGTGCCAGTTATTATCGAGCCTTGAAGGGTTTTGTAAAAAATAATAAGAAAAACGCTGGAAACGTCAAAAAAGCTTTTAAACTGCTCAGGGGAAACCCACATCATCCCTCTCTAAATTTAGAAAAACTTAAAGGTAACCGTATTTGGACCATCAGAATTGATAGGGGCAATCGAATTTTCTTTTATTGGTTAGATAAAACTACGGTTCTATTTTTAGATATTGGCAGACATGATAAATATAGAAAATATTAATTAGTATTGCAGAGGATTTTATATTCGCAATTAGTACACAGAACGCTTCCGCTGCATTTAAAGTCACTTGCTTCAATTTCTTTAATTTTTTCAATTAAATCATTTTCTAATTTATCTAAATCTTCCTGTTTGAAATTCATAGTTTTTTTTGTATTTCCTTCCAGAAAATGAAGCGTCAAGGTAATATCTTCCGGACGGCGGTTAAGAATAGGGTCTTTTACCCGCGTTGCTGCCAGAGCATACATAGCAAGTTGTAGCTTGTGAGCTTTATCCGCTTTCGGATTGTCCGCTCCGGTTTTGTAGTCAATAATTTCAATGCCTGACCCTTTTTGATCTATGCGGTCAATTTTGCCGAAAACCTTAACTCCATTTTTCAATACGAAAGAAAAGGGTAATTCCAGTCCCAGAAGTTTTGTTTTTGTTTTGAATTCTGTTTTGTAAAAATCTCCCAAAATTTTAATTGCCTGAGAATAGCGTTCTTCCTCATGTTTTTTGTTGGTATATCCCTCACTTATCCATTCTTTCTTAAGGATTTCCCGTAAATCTTTAAAGGATACTGCCTTACGTGAGTCAACCAGTTTATAAAAGTTATATAAGGCGTTGTGGATGGAAATACCGAAACTTTGCACAGCTGCCGTTGGGGTAGGGAGATTAAAAATGACTTTTGCTTTGTAGTGCAAAGGACAAATGTCAAACATCTGCAGGTTTGAAAAAGTTATATAACTTAATTTGAGAGGAAGCCTTTCCTCCCGCACTTCAATATTCTCTTGAAAAGAAGAGAGGATTTCCGGGAGAGAAAGTTGCTGAATATTATTTCTTTTTTCTTCTTTCAATAGTTTTGGGAGAGCTTCATAAACAAAAGCAGATAGTTTCCTTGGCCGTTTTGCAGTTGCGTAATAGTTGGCAGCGGTAAAATACAGTCTTTCTTTTGCCCGTGTCATGCCGACATAGAAAAGTCTGCGTTCCTCTTCCAGATGAAAATCCCTTTCTGATAAATCATTTTCCTTGAGGATTTCAGGGGGAAGAGGAATTTTTTCACTTCTCTCCCTGGACGGGAAACGGTCTGTTACAAGATTTACCATAAATACTACTTTAAATTCCAGCCCTTTTGAAGAGTGTACAGTCAAAATGTTAACAACATTTCTGTCTTTCACGTCAACATCTGCAGCCGTAGGGCTATCTCCCATCTGCAGCATAAGGTTAAGCCATTCATAAAGGGTGAAGATCGTGGAATCGGGCCTTTCGGTTTCAAAACTTTTAACCCGGTCGAAAAACTTGGCAATATTCTGGACCCTGCGTTCTTCCTTGACGGAATCAGTAGAGCTAAGGGTTTCGAAAAGGTTAGAATCGATTAGGAAATAGTAAAGAATTTGTCCTCCCGTATCTTTCTTGCTTTTCTCCAAATGTCCGGCGGCCATTTCCCTGAATTTAATAAGTTTTTCCTGCGTAGCGGGCTTTAAAAATGACTGCTCAACATTAAAAAGGGCTTCAAAAAGATTTAAATTCTTCCTCTTGGCAAAATTAAGAAGATAGTTGAGTTCTATATAAGGGATTTGGAAAATATCCATTGAAAGAACTCTGAAAAGAGAAACGGAATCTGAAAGATTGGTCAGGAAAGCAAGGTAGGCAATTAAATCTTTTATTTCTTCCTGCTGAAAAAGATAGCCCGGTCCTAAAAACTGAAAAGGAATTCTATGACGCTGCAATGCGTTCGTGATAGAAGACGCATGATTATTTGCCCTGACCAAAATTGCAATATCTTTATATTGATATTTTTTTTCAGTCAATTCCTGTATTGTTTTTGCAATTTTTTCAGCCTCATCTTCAGATCTTGATTCATGGATAAGTTCGATATCTTTTTTTGCCGCAATAGAATGGCTTTTAAGTTTTTTATCTATACCCTCCACCACTTCAAGCCTGTTGGGATTATTGTGTTGAATAAGTTTGTAGCTTGCATCAAGAATTGTCTGGGTAGATCTATAATTGTTATTTAAGGTTACAATTTTTGCGTTGGGAAAGCTTTTTTTGAACTGTAATACATTTGATACGGCAGCCCCTCTGAATCGATAGATTGATTGGTCGTCGTCTGCAACTACCGTTATGTTTTTATCATCTCCGGCCAGAAGTATTGCCAGTTCATTTTGGGCATAATTAGTGTCCTGAAATTCATCGACCAAAATAAATTTAAATTGTTTTTGGTATTTTTTTAAAATATTTTTCCTCTTCCTGAATAAAAATAAAGTATTTGAAATAAGATCGGAAAAATCCATGGCGGATTCTTTAACTTTTAACTCTTCATATTTCTTATACGCATTGGCCAGCTCAATATATTGCTTATTTTCTTCTCTTTGAGTTTTGTCTGCTTTAGAATCTTGAGTTTGAGCCCATCGGATATATTCGTCCGGCGAAACATCCTCATCTTTAAGTCTTGAAAAATGAGTCAGCAATGCATCCAGGAATTTTGTCGGATTTCCTAACGGTCTGAAAAGATTAAGCCCAAGATTGAAAATATTTTCGCGAAGAAGCAATATCGATTCAGCTTCGGAGAGGAGTCTGTATCCCGGATCAAGCCCTATCGAATGGGCATCGTTACGAAGGACCCTGTCGCAAAAGGCATGAAAGGTAGAAATCCACATCTGGGTATATCCGTAAGGCATCGCGACATCAACCCTTTCTTCCATTTCATGTGCTGCTTTATCCGTAAAGGTTAATGCAAGAATTTGTGAAGGAAGAATGCCCTTTTTGAGTATCAAATATCTTATTCTTTCCGTTATTACGGTAGTCTTGCCTGTTCCTGCACCGGCAATAATCAACAGAGGCCCTGAAAGATGCTTAATTGCCGTAATTTGCTGGGGATTCAGAGTTTTATTATCCGCCATGCGGCTATTTTAACACAATTTGCTCTGCCGTAACGATGCCTTTTACTAATTTAATTAGTCTTTGATTTCCTTGACAATCTTCTCTTCGATAGTTTTGGTTGAATCCAATTTCTGCCCTAATTTTCCGAATCCTGAGGCCACATTCGTAAATTGAGAAGTTGCATTATTTAAGTGTTTTCCCAGAACTCCCAAACTTTCTTCAACTTTCAGATAATCTTTTTGGATTGCTTTGATTGCGGTAAGGATTTGCTTGGCCCTTTCTTCAATTTTTTGTCCCTCAAAGGACATTAGAATTGCCTTTAAGTAGGCATAAAATGTGGTGGGGGAAACCGGCAAAACCCTTTTATCTCCGGAATAATCAAAAAGCGTATTATTATTGACGATTTCATAATAAACCGCCTCCGACGGAATGTACATCAGGGCATAATCAATGGTTCCTTCGTCGGTCAAAATATATTTTTGGGCAATATCATCGATGTGTTTTTTCACGTCTCTGACAAAGTCCTTTTCAAAAAGTTTCTTCTCTATCTCATCCTTGCTGTTTCCCATTTTACGGAAATTTTCCATAGGGAATTTCGAATCAACCGGAATAATTCCGCCTGTTGTTTTTATCGCCGCATCAACAATCGCTCCCGATTTAAACGAATATTGAAGATTGAAAGATTGTTTGGGGAGCATCTGTCCCAGGAGTTCCTTTAGGACCTGTTCTCCGATATTGCCCCGCAACTTTGGTGAACGCAAAAATTCCTGCAAGTCTTTCATTCCGCGTCCAATTTCCGACATCTCCCCTATGTTTTTTTGAACCTGCCCGATTATTCTTGCTGCATTATCCAATCTCTGATTTAAAGAATCCGTGTTTTGAGCAAGGGATTCCAGCAATACTTTTCTGTCTTCCTTGGAGCCTGCATGAAGCATTTTGACAATTTCTAAAAGTTCTTCGGAGGGCTTGGAGTTTTTGATCATATCGGAAAGCTTGTTGTTAATGAAAAAAAGAATAAAAATAAATCCTAAAATAATCGAAATTCCGATAATAAAAAACTCAATTTGCATATTTTTATTCTACCATTTTTTAGAATTCCAGGTAATTTTCAGAAAATAAGGAAGCTATTGCATTTAATGTATTGATGTGGTATTTTTAAGCTTAATGAATAGGAATGTGGCAATTGTTGTAGGCATTCTGATACTATTTATAATAGGTTCAGGAGCCTATCTGGCTCTTAATAAATCGACACAACCTTCAATTAATAAAGCTCCCGTTACCAAGAATGAATCTGCCGATTCCGGAACTCAAGCCGTGCAGGGAACGATAAAAAGCTTATTGTCTTCCGGAAAATCACAAAAATGTACATATTCCAACGATCCCAAATCGGCATCTGTAAGCGGGACGCTGTATGTTGCCAATGGGAAAATGAGAGTAGATTTTGTCTCGGGTACAGAGCAAGCTAAGATAAGCGGACACGTGATTCTAGATAGCGGATTCTCGTACGTATGGACGGACATGAGCAAGCAGGGAGTTAAAATGGCTATTGATCAAAAGTTGCAACAGCCTTCAAGCGCTCCTGTCAATAGTCAAACACTCGATATCAACCAAGCACTTGCTTATACATGTCAGGGGTGGGTAGAGGATAGCTTTGTATTTACTCTTCCTCCGGACGTCACGTTTTTAACATTTACGCTACCTACGGTAGCGCCTTCAGGTGTCGTTCCGTCAAGCAAGGCGACGAACCCTTCAAACTGTTCGGTCTGCGACAATCTTCCCGCAGGGACTGCGAGGGAAACCTGCAAAACCCAACTCGGATGTAAGTAGAAATTGCCTTAATTTTATTTCCTAAAAATATAGCTCCGGATTTGCTGTAATTTTATTCCAGGATACTTTTTTGGGGTGGAAAGCAGCGTAAGCGCCGATCATGGCTGCATTGTCGGTGCATAAACTTTTTGCCGGAACGAAAAATTCAATATTTAGCTTTGAAGATTCAGCTGAAAGTTCATTGCGCAGTTTTTGATTTGCTGCAACGCCTCCGCTAAGCAAAATAGATCTTACGTTATATTTTTTTGCTGCCTTGATGGTTTTGCGCAGAAGTACCTGAACGATTGACTTTTGTACGCAAGCTGCGATATCTGCTGTAGTTTTTTCGTCCATGTTTTTTGTAATTATCACTTTCCGCATTACCGCAGCCTTAAGACCCGAAAAGGAGAAATCGAAATCTTTTGATCCGATCATTGGGCGGGGGAAATTAAAAGCTTTTTCATTTCCCTTTTTGGCAACAGTTTCCATTATAGGGCCTGCGGGATAAGGAAGATTTAAGAGTCTGCCGATTTTATCAAATGCTTCGCCTGCCGCATCATCGCGAGTTCCTCCTAACCACCTTAAGTTATTGTGACTGTTAATTAAAATCAAATCCGTGTGTCCGCCTGAGACAAGAAGAGCAAGGGCAGGAAAATCAATAACCCGTGGTTTCCGGTCTTTACCTGTTAACCAGTTTGCATAAATATGACCAAGCAAATGGTTTACGGGTATTAGCGGCTTATTCCAGAGATAGCTTAAAGTTTTGGCAGTTTCAACTCCGATCAAAAGCGACCCGATTAATCCCGGCCCCAGAGTAACTGCAATGGCATCCAAATCCTCAATCCTCAATTTTGAATTTTCGATCGCATTTTCTATAGCGGGGACAATATATTTTAATTGTTCTCGTGCTGCAACATTGGGAATAACTCCGCCGGTTTTCGAATGGAAAGCCATTGATGACGCAACAACATTAGATAAAATCGTAATGTAATTTTCATGTGGATTTTTCGAAACGATCGAGGCTCCCGTTTCGTCGCAGCTGGTCTCAATTGCTAAGATTTTCATATTTTACTTTATCTCCGTTTTTGAAATTATATTTCTGGGAAAGACCCGCCTGGATTTCGAGCACCTTATCTGCCGGATCACTTGGAGTATAAATTATCAAATTTTCTGAAGTATTTTTTGGAGGTTGGGCATTACTTTTTATTGTAACTATCGTATCATCCTTAATATATATTATATCAATCGGAAATTTCATATTTTTCATCCAAAAAGAATAATAACTAGGTGCCTTAAATAGAAAAATCATTCCCTGGTCTTGAGCTATTGAGCCGGTTTCGGATAAGCCTATTTCCTGCTCCTGTTGTGAAACTGCTTCGGAAACTTTGAAGGTATGATTGCCGATGATTACGTTTGCGGTTGGAGAGTTTCCGGTTTTGCCTTCCTTTAAATAATTTTGAGCAAAATAAACTCCTCCTATTATTATGAGAAGAATTGCAAATAAAACCAATATTTTTTTCATTTTTTATTAATGTAATTTATGTATTTGGTTGTCGAATAATCGTCGATTCTCCTAATAGCATAAATAAGCTTGGCATTAATTAACTCCGCCTGTCGTTTTTTATGATTAACGTGTGGGTCGCCATAAGTCGTTGAGATTACGTTTGGGCGCATTTCGACCATGATCTTATCATAGTGATCGTTATTTGTCATGTTTTTGAGTTTGACGATATAATCAACACATTGAATCCCGGCCAGAATTTTTGCGCGGACTCTCTGAGAGTTTATGGGTCTTCGTTCCCCTTTTTCTCTGGTAGCCTTATCGTCTTCCTCAAGCAATACGAAAAGGTAATCGCCATATTTTTTTGATTTTTCCAGAAATTTAATATGACCTAAATGCAATATATCGAAGAAACCGCCTGCTACCACAATGGTTTTATTGTTATCACGTAATTTTTTTGCGACCTTGATAGCTTCCCTGACAATCAAAATTTTTTTCATATCAATTATTCCTTGGTTCCCCTAAGGAATACGGATCGCCAAGGAGCATAATTGGAGGTAAACTTTTCAGATATAATTTTCGCACCATTTTTAGTTACTTCTCTTGTGAAAGAAACTCTTGATCCTTCTGCGCTAAAATCAATCTGTTTTACAACCCCTTTTGCAAGGGTCGGATCATCTTCATATAGATCGGGAGGCGCAGGTGTTCTATTGAAAATTATGGGTTCGGTTAGAGTAACCGATCTTCCGTCCAAAGTGCCATAAAGAAAAACAGAAAGTTGTTGCAGCTCTTGGTCGATTTGAGTTTGGACGAGAATATAGTTATTGGTGTCATTTTTAAATTTA
>Ga0209668_10001076_pt1 | contig 11559 bp, 12 predicted proteins | sample FrelakmetPLP11PL_FD_187150 | JGI IMG/M metagenome (GOLD analysis project Ga0209668, IMG submission 187150) | Freshwater lake sediment microbial communities from the University of Notre Dame, USA, for methane emissions studies - PLP11 PL (SPAdes)... | ecosystem: Environmental > Aquatic >... | reverse complement strand
CGATGCCGCGATCGTCCGAAGCCGAGCGTGCCCACGAGACCGGGTGGCCGATGCGCGTCGGCATGGTGATGCTGGCCGGCGCATGTCCGGCGCTCGCCGTCCTCACGATCCCGGTCCTGTCCACCATCAGCGGGGTGCTCGCCGGACTCGGCGGCATGCCCGCCGCAAGCGCCACGTTCCACCTGGGTGTCACGCTCGAAACGCCTCACGGGATGGCGCGCATCTCCCCCGTCGCGATCATGGCGGTGCTCCTGGCGGTGTCGGTGGCTGCATGGGCCGCGGTGTGGCTGACCGCCCGCGGCACGCGGCGGGTCAGCGACACCTGGGGATGCGGCCGCATCGGCCAGACGGCGCGGATGGAATACACGTCGACGGCATTCGCCGAACCGCTGCGGCGCATCTTCGGCGAGCTGTACCGGCCGACCGACGACCTGACGGTGACGGTGCAGCCCGGGTCGCCCTACCACATCCAGTCGATTTCCTTTCGCACGCAGCTGCACCCGTGGTTCCAGCGCGGGTTGTACGGTCCCGCCGTGCGAGCGACGCTGGTGGTGGCCGGCTGGGTCCGACTGCTGCAATCGGGATCCATCAACGCGTACCTTGCCTACATCGTGCTCGTGCTGGTCGTGCTGCTGGGCATGGTGATTGGGTTCTAGTCATGGAAAAGCCGCTCTTCGACGTGGTGGGCATCGCGGTGGAGATCGGGCAGGCGCTGCTCGCCCTGGCCCTGGCCCCTGCCCTCGTCGGGTTCATCCGGTGGATGAAGGCCCGCATGCAGAACCGGCGAGGCGCGCCGGTCTGGCAGCCGTACGCCGAACTGCGCAAGCTGTTCGGCAAGGACATCTTGGTATCGCAGAACGCCTCGTGGGTCTTTCACGTCGCGCCGTACGTGGTCTTCGGCAGCACCGTGGTGGTGTCGCTGATCGTTCCGATTCTGGTGACGCCGCTCCCCTTCAACGCCGTCGCCGATCTGTTCGCCGTCGTGTATCTGTTGCTCCTCGGCACGGTCTTCCTGGCGCTGGCCGGCCTCGACCCGGGGTCGGCATTCGGCGGCATGGGCAGCAGCCGGGAGATGACGATCGCGGCGATCAGCGAACCTGCCATTGCGCTGGCGATCCTGTCGCTGGCACTCGCCGCCGGGTCGACCAATCTGGGCGAGATCGCCGCCCGCACGATTGCCCGGCCGTCGAGCGCGCTCAGCCCGGGCCACATCCTGGCCTTCGTCGCGCTTTTCATCGTGATGCTGGCCGAGACCGGGCGGCTGCCGGTCGACAACCCCGCGACGCATCTCGAGCTCACCATGATTCACGAGGCCATGATCCTCGAGTACTCGGGACCGTATCTCGCGCTCGTCGAGTGGGCGTCCTGGCTGAAGCTGCTGGTGTTCCTGATGCTGGCCGGCAATCTCTTCGTGCCGTGGGGACTCGCCACGTCGCTGGCGCCCGCGGCGCTGGCCATCGCGTTCGCGACCACGGTCGCGAAACTGGTGGTGCTCGCCGCGGCCGTCGCGGTGCTGGAGACCCGCGTGGCCAAGCTCCGGCTGTTTCGTGTTCCCGAACTGCTGGCTGTGTCCTTCGTGCTGGGGCTGCTGGCCGTCGCTTCGTCATTCTCGGTGAGGTAGACGCGTGCAGGGTGTGTTCGCGCAAGTGGCGGTGCTGGGGTCGAGCGGCGTGCTGCTGTGCGGCATCATCCTGCTCTGGCGTCGCGGCGTCGCGGCGTACATCACGGCGTTCGCCTGGCAGTCGACTGTGCTGGCGGCCCTTACCGCCGCGGTCGGCTACTTCGGCGCCGATCCGCAATTGTACGTCGTGGCCGCCCTGCTCTTCGGCATCAAGGCCGTCGCCATGCCGAGGCTGTTGCGCCGGGTCGCGCGACGCTTCGCGGCCGGCCGCGAGCCCGACCCCTACGTGAACACGGCAACGTCGCTGGTCGTCAGCGGCCTCCTCGTCCTGCTCGCGTATGCCGCGGCCAGGCCCCTCGAAGCCATTGCCGATGTGCCCACGCGCGCGGGGATGCCGCTGGCGATGGGCCTCATGTTCGTGAGCCTGTTCGTCATCATCAGCCGCAAGATGGCCATCACGCAGGTGATCGGGTTCCTCATGCTCGAGAACGCGATCGCATTGCTGGCCGTGCTCGGCACCTACGGCGTCCCGTTGATTGTCGAGCTGGGCGTGTTCCTCGACGCGCTGATGGGATTCCTCGTGATGCAGATCTTCCTCTACGACATCCACGACACCTTCAGCACGGTCGATGTCGACGTGCTCACGCGATTGAAGCACTGACGTGATGGCGACGATGCTCCTCACCGGTCTCCTCGTGCCGTGGATGCTCTCGGCGGCACTGTCGTCGGTGCTGCGCCGATCTCACCGGCTGGCCGCCTGGCTGACGGCCGCAGCGGGCGTGGCGTCGGCGGCGTCGGCCACACGGCTCTGGCTGAACGCGCTGCGGGGCGAGGCCACCGTCGTGGGTTCCGGCGCCCTGTTTCGTGTGGATGGCCTCTCGGCCCTCATCGCATGCTGCATCGCCGCGGTGGCGGGACTGGCCATGCTGCCGGGGTCGGGAATCGAGAAGAGTGATGCGGGCCCTGATGGCGCACGCCGTTTCCGGATCTTCGGCAGCCTGTTCGCTCTCGCGATGCTGGTCGCGGTCACCATCAACAACGTGGCGCTCATGTGGGTGGCCATCGAGGCGACGACCATCGTCTCGGCGCTCCTGATCCCTCTGCATCGTTCGAAGGCGTCGATTGAAGCGTCCTGGAAGTACATCCTAATCGGGTCGGTCGGGATTGCGCTGGCCTTTGCCGGCACCGTGCTCGCGTACTTCGATTTCGTCAGCCTCCTCGGACGCCGGCAGGACGCCCTGAACTGGACGCTGCTGATGCACGTGGCGCCGTCGCTGCACGCCGACGTCCTGCGGTTGGCGTTCGTGTTCCTGCTGGTCGGGTACGGCACAAAGGCCGGCCTGGCGCCAATGCACACGTGGCTGCCCGACGCGCACTCGGAAGCGCCGGCGCCGCTTTCGGCCATGATGTCGGGAGTGCTGCTGGCCGTTGCGCAGTACGCCATCATCCGCTGGAAGGCCGTCGTCGATGCGGCGGGAGGGCCGGCGTTCACCAACCAGGTGCTCATGGCGCTCGCCCTGGTGTCGATCGCGATCGGCGCGCTGAGCCTGGTCCGGCAGCAGAGTTACAAGCGGCTGCTGGCCTACTCCAGCGTCGAGCACAGCGGCCTCATCTGCCTGGGCCTCACCTTCGGTCCCGCGGGCGTGTTCGCCTCGCTCTTGCACCTGCTCAACCACGCGCTCGCCAAGTCCGTGAGCTTCCTGCTGGCCGGCCGCATCCTCGCGCGGTATCGATCGGCCGACGTCGAGCGGGTCTCCGGGCTGATGCGCGTCATGCCGGGCACGGGCGCGCTTTTCGCCGCCGGTCTGCTGGCGCTGATGGGCCTGCCGCCCTTCGGCCTTTTCGTCTCCGAGTTCCTGCTCTTTCGCGCCGGCTTCATGAGCGGCCACGTGGTGGCGACATCGGCCGCATTGGTCCTGGCGGGAGTCGGCTTTGTCGGGTTGGCCGGCCACCTGATGCAGATGCTCTACGGCGCGGCCCCTGACGGCGTGGCGAAAGGCGAGCGGGCATGGTGGGGGCTGGCGCCGCTCGCCGTCCCGCTGCTCGCGATGGTCGTCATGGGTCTCTTCCTGCCGGGCGCCGTCGGTCGTCTGCTTGGCCGCATCGTCGAGGCAATGTCGATATGAGCGATCCCCACACCCTCCTCACGGCCATCGAGGAGCGACTGCACGAACAGATCGCCGGACTCACGGTCGTCCGCCCGCGCGAACTGCACGGCAGGGCGGCCAGCGCCGACATGCCGGCCGTGGCAGGCGTCCTGCAGTCGCACTTCGGCGCCGGCCTCGTGCTGATGGCCGGGGACGACCGCCGGGCTGACACGGGGCGCTTCCACGTCCACTACCTGTTCGCGCATCACAAGGACGACTGGTTCGTTCATGTGACAACGGAGGCGACCGCGGACGCTCCGTCGCTCGTGTCGCTCGCCCAGCATAGTTATCCTGCCTCGCGATTCGAGCGCGAGATCCGGGACCTCTTCGGGATAACGCCTTCGGGACATCCGGATCCGCGGCCCCTGGTGCGGCACGGGTTCTGGCCGGTCGATTACTTCCCGCTGCGGCGTGACGCGCAGCCACCAGCCTTCCACGACGACGGCCGGCCGTTTCCGTTCGGCCAGGTCGAAGGACCCGGCGTCTACGAGATCCCGGTCGGCCCCGTGCACGCGGGCATCATCGAGCCGGGCCACTTCCGTTTCAGCGCCGTGGGCGAGACGATCATCGACGTGAAGCAGCGGCTGTACTTCACACACAAGGGCACCGAGAAACTGTTCGAAGGCCGCGCTCCCGCTGACGGCGTGGCGCTGGCGGAACGGGTGTCCGGAGACACCACCATCGGCCACGCGCTGGCGTTCTGCCAGGCCGTGGAATCCGCAGCCGGTGCCGCCGTCCCGCGGCGCGCCGCGTTCATCCGCGCGATCCTGCTCGAGATGGAGCGGATCTACAACCACATCGCCGACTTCGGGATGATCGCGAGCGACACCGGCTTCGCCGTCGCGCACGCCCAGTGTTACCGGATCCGCGAGCGCCTCCTCCGGCTCAATCACGCAGTGACCGGAAACAGGCTGCTGCGGGGCGGCGTGGTGGTGGGCGGTGTGGCCTGCGACGTCGCCGGCCCCGGCGGGCCAGCCAGCGGGGGCCGGACCGAGGGCTCGAGTTGCTCCAACCTGGCCGCCGAGATCGACGCCGCCGTCCGAGATTTCCTCGACGTCGTGGACATCTGCATGACTCACTCGCTGGTGCTGGATCGCCTGGAGCGTGCCGGCACGCTGGACACGACGATCGCGCGCGATCACGCGTTGCGGGGCTTCGTCGCCCGGGCATCAGGCATCGATGTCGACGCGCGCCGCGATCATCCCCGCGTGCCGTACGACGAGCTGTCCTTCGCCGTGCCCGTCTTCGATTCGGGTGACGTTCACGCCCGGGCGCTGGTGCGGGTCGAAGAGGTCAAAGCCTCGGCCCAGCTCATTCGCCAGGCCATGGATACTCTGCCGCCGGGTCCGCTCGCCGTGCCAGTGACGGTGCTCCCTCCCTTCGCGCCGGCCTTCGCCATCGTCGAGGGCTGGCGGGGTGCCATCGTGCACTGGGTGATGGGCGACGCGCGGGGCCGCCTGCACCGCGTGAAGATAGTGGACCCGTCGTTCCTCAACTGGCCGGCCCTGTCGCGCGCCGTGATCGACAACATCGTGCCGGACTTCCCGCTCTGCAACAAGTCGTTCAACCAGTCGTACTCGGGGAACGATCTGTAAGAACCGGGATTCGGGGTTCGGGATTCGGCATCCTTGCGTCGAAGGCACGAACGACTCGCGGTACAATTGCCAGATATGCCGGACTTCGTGCACGCCGCGGTACGGGAGTACCTATCCGGGTTGACCCCGCCCGACGACTGCCTGCTCGCGGAGGTTCGCGACCGGTCGAAGGCCGACGGCGTGCCTGCGCTCAGTCCCGACGCCGCCTGGTTGCTGCACGCCGTGGCCCTTTCGGCGGCTCCGCGGCGCATCTTCGAGATCGGGACCGGGTACGGCTGCTCCGGCATCCAGCTCGCCAGGGCGTTGACGGCCGACGGCATCCTCTTTACGGTCGAGCGCGATCCACGCCGCGCGGCGGTCGCGCGGGAGCACTTCGAGCACGCCGGGTTTGCCGGTCGCGTCAACGTGATGGTTGGCGAAGCCGCGCGCCTCGTGCACAAGGTGGCTGGCCCCTTCGACGTGATCCTGCAGGACGGCGGGAAGGACCACTACGAGCCGCTGCTCGACCGCCTCGTGGATCTGCTGCGGCCGCGCGGGATCCTTGTCTCCGACAATATCCTCTGGCAAGGCGACGTGATTCCCGGGTTCCGTGACGAGCCCGCCCACTCGCCGGACAGCACCGCGATCATCGCCAGGTACAGTCGGCGCCTGGCGGACGATCCGCGCCTCGAGACGGTGTTCCTCCCCGTCGGCGACGGCGTGGCCATCTCGGTCAAACGCGATGAGAAAGTCAGCCCCCCATGAGCGATCGACTGAAGGACTTCCGCGAGTTCCGTGAGCGCATGAACGAACGCCTGCTCGGCGCAGGCAACCTCGAAATCAAGCGCTTCTTTGCCCTGGACGCCCGCGCCTACGAGCCGGGGGCGCTCCCGGGCCGCACGAAGGAACTGCTCGGTCTCGTCGCCTCGCTCGTGCTGCGCTGCGACGACTGCATCACCTATCACCTGGCCCGCTGCCGCGAAGAGGGCGTCACCTTCGACGAACTGCTCGAGACGTTCAACATCGCGCTGGTCGTCGGCGGCTCAATCACGATTCCGCACGTGCGCCGCGCGATGGCCACGCTCGAAGAACTCGACCGCGAGGACGCAGACGCATCGTCATGACCGTTGAAGACTGGCTCGCCTCCTCGTGCGACGACGCCGATCGCCGCGGCCTGCCCGAGTTGAAGCCGCTGTTGTCGGCGCTCGCCAAGGCAACCCTGGCGCTGCGGGCCGTTGACTGGGACGGATTGCTCTCGACGGCACCGCCGCCGTGCGACGACACTTCCTCCACGACAGCACACGCGCCGCAGCCGGGCGAGGGAGCGATCCGATGACGGCGCCGCTCCACTTCCACACCATCACCGAACTCGCGCCGCTGGTGGCAGCGGGGCGCATTGCGTCTGAGGATCTGACCCGTTCGTGCCTCGCGGAGATTGCGGCACACGACGACGCGCTCAAGGCCTTCATCACGGTGCTCGGCAACGACGCCCTGGCGCAGGCTCGCGCGCTCGATGCCGAGATTGCTTCCGGCCGCTGCCGCGGCCCGCTGCACGGCATCCCGATTTCGCTGAAGGACCTCATCGACCAGCGCGGCGTGCCCACGACCGCCGCGTCGCGCGTCCGCGACGGTCACGTGGCGGCCGCGGACGCCCCGGTCACCGCCCGGTTGCGCGAGGCGGGGGCGGTACTTGTCGGCAAGACCAACCTCCACGAGTTCGCCTTCGGCACAACCAGCGACGACACGGCGTACGGCGCGGTCCACAACCCCCACGACCCGACGCGGTCGCCTGGCGGCTCGAGCGGAGGGTCGGCCGTCGCCATCGTCACCGGCATGTCGATCGCGTCGATCGGCACTGACACGGGCGGGTCCATCCGCATTCCTTCGGCGGCGTGCGGCGCGGTGGGCCTGAAGCCGACATGGGGCGAACTGCCGTGCGACGGCATCGTTCCTCTCAGCCGATCGCTCGACCACGTCGGCCCGCTCGCACGCTCGGTGGCAGACGCGTGGCTGATCTACCTGATCCTGCGGGGCGATGCCACCGCGGCCCGCTGGCCGCTCCCCGCTCGCCGCGCGATCAAGGGCCTTCGCCTCGGCATTCCACGCCCCTATTTCTTCGACATCCTCGATGACGAGGTCCGGGGGCGGTTCGCCGAATCGCTGGCCTGGCTCAGGCAGGCGGGCGTCGTGATGGTGGACGTGACGATTCCGCACGCGTCGGCGATCGCGCCGGCTTACCTGCACACGTCGCTGCCGGAAGCCTCGGCCTATCACGCCGCCTCGATTGCCTCGTGCCCGGAACGGTACACACCCAACGTGCGGCTGCGCATCGAGACGGGCCGCTACCTGCTGGCCGAAGACCACGCACGCGCGCACGTCGCGCGCGAGGTCCTCGGTGCCGAGGTCGATCGCGCCCTGGACGGATGCGATGCGCTGGCGCTGCCCACGTTACCGATTCCCGCGCCGCCGATCGGCGCCGGCACCGTCGACGTCGCCGGGAAACCCGAGTCGGTGCGCAACATGATGCTGCGCCTCACGCAGTTGTTCAATCTCACGGGGCACCCGGCGATCTCGATCCCGGCAGGATCCACCGAGGCCGGTCTCCCGTGCGGCTTTCAGCTCGTCGGTCGCCGGCACGAGACCGAAGCCCTGCTTGCCGCGGCATCCGCGTGCGAACCTCACGTCACCGCATGACCGCGCCCCCCGATCGCCGTCCGCTTCCCGGCAGGGCGACTCCCGAGGGTACCGCCCGTTTCCGGCAGCCGTTCGTCCGTTCGACGCCAGGGGTCGCCGCGGCCCTAGTGGGCATGAAGACCGGGAGTCACGTACGCGACAATCTCGCACTCTCGACGCACCCGCAGATGCAAGCGGATCGTGTTGACGCGTACTTCCGCTGAGGCCGTGCCACCATGCTGAAACGGGTCTTTCATCGCTGGGAGCGCGCGCTCGCGTCGGTTGACAACAACCGCGTGGTGAGGCCGTTTGCCTGGGGCGAGGACTGGCTCCCGGACGATGGCATGGCCGCGCACCACGATCCGTCGCTCCGCGTGCAGGAGTACGTCGACCGCGTGATGACCGACACGCACGCGTGGTACGCCGTCGAGCCGGCCCGCGAGTACGGGACGGCGCCCCTTCCGGCGGATGCCAGACCTGGCGAGCGGATGGTCACCTTCACGAGTGCGATCGTGACGCCGCATCCCGAGAACAACACCGTCTACCTGCGGTACTTCCCCGCGGCGCAGAAGCCTCGGCGGAACGGGACGCCCGCGCGGCGCCGCGCGGTGGTGGTGATGGCGCAATGGAATGCCGACGAGGGCGGGCACGTGGGCCTGTGCCGCCTGCTCGCCAGCCTGGGCATCAGCGCAGTGCGCATCAGCCTGCCCTACCACGATAGGCGCATGCCTCCCGGGGCGAGCCGCGCCGACTCGATCGTGTCGAGCAATATCGTGCAGACGCTGCAGGTAAACCGCCAGGCGGTCCTCGACGCGCGCCGGGCCGTCGCGTGGCTCGATCAGCAGGGCTACGAGCGAATCGGCCTGCTCGGCACGAGCCTGGGGTCGTGCCTGTCACTGCTGACCGGCGCGCACGAACCGCTCGTCAAGGCCATGGCGCTCAATCACGTGTCGCCATGGTTCGCGGACGTCATCTGGGAGGGCCTGTCCACCGCGCACGTCCGGGCCGGCCTCGACAGCCACACCGACCTCCCGAGGCTGCGCGAGTTGTGGCGGCCTATCAGCCCGCAGTGCCACATGGACCTGATCGGCGACCGGCCGACGCTTCTGGTCTACGCGCTGTTCGATCTGTCGTTCCCGCTCCACCTTTCGCGGGATTTCGTGCGGGAGTTCCGGAAGCGACAGACGCCGACGACGGTACGCGTGCTGCCCTGCGGCCACTACACCACAGGCGTGGCGCCCTTCAAGTTCCTGGACGGATACTACCTGGCGAGCTTCCTGCGCCGATCGCTGTAGGCGGGTCCACGGACGGGTCCCCGGCGGTTTGAGGCGGAGTTCTGCTACAGGTACCTGAGGATGCCCTTGAAGGCGTCGTAGAGGACGCCGGCGAGGGCCTGCACGAGGGGAGACACCTGCCCGGTCTCGACGGCGTCGGCGACCGTCACCGGGTCGGTGATGAGCAGCCAGATCGTGGCGCTCGCCAGCACGGCCGAGGCGACAGCGACCGTGCCGAACAGGCTGAGGCTGAGGCGGACAAGACTCATAGGTGTCTGGCGACGGGGCTAGTTTACACCCGCGAGATGGCGTCTGGTTAGTAATACGCACCAGCCGTAACCCGGGTTGCACTCCATTGGACGTCCCGCGGCCGTCCGCGGTTGGGAAGGGCTAGACGCGCAGGCGCCGGGCAGCCAGCGGAAACGTGACGGCGAACAGCGCAAGGAAACCGAGGGCAAAGGGCGCCACATCCCACGCGTCCGCCCCGAAGGCGAGAAGAGCGTTGACGCCTTCCATCGCCCAGCCGGTCGGTACGACGTACGCGACCTGCCGCATGAAGGGGCCCACGATTTCCAGCGGCCACCAGAGCCCGCCGAGCGGGGCCAGGAGAATCGCCACCCAGACGGCCGTGCTGGCGCACTTGTCGGGGTCCTTGAACAGCGTGCCCATCAGGATGCCGAGGGAGGCGGAGGCCAGGGCAAACAGGCTCAGGAACCCGAAGAACACCCACGAGTGATCCGCCCAGCGGATGCCGACGACAAGGCCGAAACCCAGCATGTAGACGATTTGAATCCAGCCGATCGCGAAGCGGCCGGCAAGCTTGCCCAGCACGATCTCCTGCCGCGAGACCGGCGCCATCGCGATGCGCTTGAGACGCCCGCTGGCCCGGTCCTCTGCGATACCCGCCCCGGACACGAGCAGGTTGAGAAACACGAACATCACCAGGTAGGACGGCACGCTGCGCTGAAAGCCCGTGGTCACCTCGCGCCTGGACACGCCGATGTCGCCCTCGGTCACCACGAGCGGGCCCTCGGTTGCGACCGCGGGCACACCGCCAGCCTCGGCAGGCATGGCGAAGTACAGACGGGTGATGGCCTTCTGAATCTTGAAGCGGGTGTTGCGCTCGCTGTCGGACTCCTGGGCTGCCGCGTGCAGTGTGAACGCCGCCCCCTTGCCTTCCCGGAGGGCCGCCGCCGCACCGTCGGGAATCGTCAGCGTCAACCGGCCGCGCTCCGGGCCGGAGGCCCTGGTCACCGTAACGCCGTCCTTCTCGAGCCACGGAGTGATCCCGCGCGCCACCTCATCGCCGGCGTCCTGGTTGAGAAGGGCCAGTCCCGGACGGACCGGCTCGCCGGGGCGGAACAGCAAGCCGAAGAACACCGCGAACATCAGCGGCCCGACGAACAGCCAGAACAGCGACTCGCGTTCGCGCAGGACGCGCTTGATGTCGTACCACGCGATGACCGCGACATTCCGCATCACACCCTCAGGCGCCGTCGCTCGAAGAACACAGCCAGACCCATCGTCACGAGTCCCCAGGCCCAGGTCACGCCCAGGCGGCCCCCCAGTTCGACCAGCGGCATCCTGTGCACGAGTACGTCGATGAATCCCTGTTGGGCGGCGCCGTTCGGAACGAGGGTCGCCAACGCCCGCAGGAACGGCGGGTACTGCTCGGCGGGCACGAAGGTCCCACCGAGCAATGACAGCACCAGCACGACAACGCCGCCTACGAATCCCGCGCTCCGATCGCTCTTCGCGAGGCTGCTCGACAGGAGATGCAATCCGGCGGCAAACGCCGCGAAGCCGAGTCCAATCGCGACGAGCGACACCGGATCGCGCAGCTGAATCCGGAAGACGACGGCGCCGACGGCCGCCAGAAACACCAGGAGCGTCAGCAGCGCGACCACCATGTACAGCACCCCGCCGAAGACCACGGCCATCGGCGAGGTTGGCGTGATGACAATGCGGCGCTGCAAGCCCTTCAGCCGATCACGCAGCAGGCGGATGGCCAGGGACTGGGCGATGAACATCAGCGCAAACACCACCAGCCCGGGAAACACGTAGGCGAAAAAGAGGTTCGGATCGTTGCCGAATCCCGTCCTCGCCTCCGTTTCCCCCGGCCGCTGCACACCGACCGTGAGACCGTTCAGTCCCTGCAGGTTCGCCATCCGGCGCCCAGCCTCGAAGAACCCGCGCGAGATGAGCGCAACCTCGTCGCCGGTCGGTTCGCGATTGGCGTCGAGGAGGGCCCTGATCCGTCCGATCGGTTC
>Ga0209668_10001075_pt1 | contig 11569 bp, 10 predicted proteins | sample FrelakmetPLP11PL_FD_187150 | JGI IMG/M metagenome (GOLD analysis project Ga0209668, IMG submission 187150) | Freshwater lake sediment microbial communities from the University of Notre Dame, USA, for methane emissions studies - PLP11 PL (SPAdes)... | ecosystem: Environmental > Aquatic >... | reverse complement strand
TAAACGGGTATACATATTCGCGTCCCGGATAGTAAATCCGGGAAAACCGGTTAATCAGTCAGCTGGAATTACCACGCGGGGAAAGACTTAAAGCCATCTTCATAGATCTGCGCCAGGTCAATTGTTTCCGGTGGTGTCCAGGGTTTAGGTATATATCCGAGTAACTTCCTGATATCACGCCGTACAAAGAAATCGCGACCCTTGGAAATTATCCGCTGTGATTGTGTTGGGACCGGTATGGCGTGGATTCGACTGTGGCAACTCCTGCAGGTGACCAGGATCCGGAGTGACGGGTCCCTCTGCTCATCTTTTGTCCTGCGGTGCGAGATGAGATGGATTTCAAGGTCTTCCGGAGGACGAAACTCCCCGCAGACCTCGCAGGTGCTGTCAGCGATTATTTTGATCTTTTTCTCCTCTTTCTCGCTAAGCCCAAGGCCGGAAACCTCGCTCATGGTAGATCGTGATCCAATGCTAGTCGTGATTATTTCAGGAACTAATAAACCATCTCATTGTCCTAAAAAGTAAACCGGCCGGATACGAATCCCGGGCATGAAATAAAGAGATCGAAAAAAATTAACGGAAAATGCCCCGGTTCACGAGCTGATGGTATAGACGATCTTTCCGTCCTTGAAAATGGAGATAAGGCCTCCGCTCTGCGAGACCACAACCCCGATTGATTTGGTGACCTGCGTTATGCCGGCGACTGACGAATGTCGTGAACCCAGTCCCCCGGGAAGGTTTACCTTGCTCATGTCTACGGTGATACACCTCCCCGCTGCCTCGACCACCCCGTTGCCCGAGACGAGGAACGCCCCGTCCAGCTGGGCAAACTCCTTGATATTCCCCCTGACCCCTGCATCGGATATCTGTCGTTTTGTCTCGTGGTGACCGTGGAATGGGTTTAAGACAAACTGCTTCGAATTGTTCAGGACATTATCTGTGTCGCCGACAACGAATGATGTCCCTATCGCCTGCCCTTCCCGTCCTTCCCGGGCAATTTCAACAGCAACCTGGAGGACCGGACCAAGGATGTCGGGAGTGACATCGGTACCGGAGCAAATTGTTTCCAGTTCTTCCTGCGAGGGCAACTTTTCCCGCATTGGACTATTCCTCGGTGAAATTCCCTTTGGAATACCCGGTAACTGGGCCGGCACCTTTTTCTGATGAGTAATCAGCTGCACCACGGCCACGATCGCCACGACGATGATGATCGTGCCGAAAATAATTATGTATACCGGTGGTTCATTTGGCGGGGGGGCGGATACTGCCGGTCCTGGTGTACCGGGGGTACCCGGGCTGCCCGGTGTCTCATCCTTCAGGTCCAGCGTAAGTCTCTTGGTGGTTGACTGGCTGTCAGACTGGTTTCCCGTAATGCTGATTGTGAAAATTCCGCCGCCGGAGTACTGGTGGGTTACCGGGAGATCGGTAGATTTCGTGATGTTTCCGTCACTCCAGTCAACACTCACCGATACGATGGTAGCGGCCGGTGATCCGGAATTGAGGTTCCCGTTCAGCGTAACATTTCTCCTGTCAATCACCGGCTCAAGAAGGGTGAGGATTGGTGCCCCTGCAACCATGCCGGGTGGTCCACCGGGTGTTCCCGGGGCTGATATATTCAGCGTTGCGGGAAGTGCAGGAGGAATGACCGGTTGCACAACAGAAATATTAGTGGTTTTTGTGCTATTCTGCCCATCTGACTGCTGGGCCGTGATAGAGAGGGTATAGGTCCCGGGACTGCTGTACACATGCGAGTAAGGAAATCCATGGAATTCCGGCATCCGGTTATCGCCCCAGTCCCAGCGGATGGTTACCAGGGTTACATTTCCCGAGCCGGGAGCGACAGTCCCGTACATAGTACTGGAAAGATTTTCAATCACCGGTGTTCCGAGGATAAGGAGGGGTGGAGGATTGACGGTAATGGTCGTGTTCTTTGGCGCCAGGGAGGCCGTGGGGACCGGTGTTATCTTCAGGGTTAAATTTCCCTGGATCATACTGCTTGTGACCTGTGGGCCTGAAGAGTTATTAACCAGAGTCTCTGCCAGGGCGACACCCGGCAGTATGAGGAGGGTGGCGCAAATAACAGCAATCAGCAGCCTTAATCCGGAGGGGTTTCTTCGTTCCTGACGCATGGAAAATCCGTTCAACCAGTTCAATAGAAATATCGTAATGATTGTTCTTAAATAGGATGTTCCCACTTCCGGATGCGAGGTTGGGATTTTTCAAATGGTACGCTAATCCAGGAGAAAAATATCAGCATTCCGTTCGAAGATAATTTTACACCGGTTATCAGGGATTATTTTTAAAATAGTGATTGTCCATAGTCCACTAAAGTTTTCATGGTCTTAACCCTGGCATACCATTTATCATCGGAAGGAATAACGGTCCAGGGGGCATTCTCGGTGTTGGTATAAGAGAGCATGTCATCGATAGCCCGTGTATAATGGTCCCATCTCTCACGGTTCCGCCAGTCTTCATCGGTAATTTTCCAGATCTTTAACGGATCAGCAACCCGCTGCTGGAACCGTTTCAACTGTTCCTCTTTGCTTATTTCAAGCCAGAACTTGATGATACCACCCCCGTTTCCTGTGAATTCCTCTTCCATTTCATTGATCTCGGTATATGCCCGTTTCCATTCAGTCTCTGAACAGAACCCTTCCACCCGTTCAACAAGGACCCGCCCGTACCAACTCCGGTCAAAAATTGTGATATGCCCTGCTTTCGGATATTTCTTGTAAAATCTCCAGAGATAGTGGTGCTTTTTCTCGGTGTCGGATGGTGCACTCACCGGGGCAACATTGAAACCAAGAGGGTGCATAAACCGGGAAATCCGAAGGATACTACCTCCTTTTCCAGCGGCATCCCTCCCCTCATAAACAATTATCAGCGGGATCTTGCGCTTGTGTAGGATCGAATGGAACTCAAACATCTCGAGCTGGAGATTTTCAAGTGTCTCCTGACACTCATCCTTGTTACAGGTTTCAGGGGGTGATGATTCGAGCCTGGCCATTCTCGCCTTTGGCAGGTGTACCTCCTTGCTGATACTTTTTTCTTTTTTATTCGTGCTCTTTTTATCAGCGGTTTTTTTATCGATCCGGTCTTCCAGATCTTTTGCAAGACCTGAATACACTTTCAGTAGTGCCAGCCCCAGGTCTGTTGCAGGAATGATATGCCATGGGGCGTAATCTGTATCGGTTTTATCCACCAGGTCATCGATTACCGGCAGGTTTTCGTCGTACTGGTTATGGATTCTCCAGATCCGGGGGGTGACCTGCCACGCGGTCAGCGGGTTTCTCTCCTGGTGTTCAAGGCGTCTTTTCTGCTCCTCCTTACTAATGTGCAGGAAAAATTTGGCTATAACCGTACCACTATCGCTGAGTTGCCGTTCAAAATTATTGATCGATGTTCTCTTCTCCTTGAATGATTTCTTCCAGACCGGTCTCTTCATCTCTTCTGCAATCGCCCTGCTGTACCAGCTCCGGGCAAAAATTGCGATACGCCCGTTTTCAGGCGTTTTACCCCAGAACCTCCACATAAAGGGATACGCTGCTTCCTCCTGCGTAGGGGCCTTGATTGCATAGAGATTGTAACCCCTCGGGTCAAGGGACCTGATGATCTCCCTTGTTATTTCTGTGATTCCTGATTCGTCCCAGCCTTCAATCAGGATCATGACTGGGATCTTACGGGTCTGGATTGTGCGCTGAAGTACTCCCAACATCTCCTGGAGTGGCGGGATCTCCTTTTCAAGTGTTTTTTCATCAATTGCTTCAGTCAGATCGCATTTTTCCAGCATAGGGACCAGCCCGGGCCTGGCCTGCTCCGGGAATAACCGGACTAACCCGCCTTATTGCGGTTGTTTTGAAGTACGAGATAATAAATCCATGGATCAACCGTATGATTCAGAATAATAACCTTGTTACAAGGTAATCATAAATCAGGGGACCAATGGGAGAAAATGATCAGGATTAATGAACAGTACCCCGGAAATGGACAAAAGATTGCACACGCTGAACTACCCAACCGGGATATGTTACCCCCTTCGAGAAAATGTTTCCGGATTCCTGGACTCTCAAAAAATGTAATGAAAACGGATTATTTCTGATATCCCGTCTTTTCATCGAGTTTCTTCTCAAGGTCCCAGAGGAGGAACATATCGATATCCGCATAGGATTTCTTTCCGACTTCAAACGGGTTGTCCATATCCCGTATTAGGAGCAGGAGTGAGATGAGCAGCATAGAGAGGACCGTAAACAGGACAAGCCCCTCGTAATAGGGGTCAAGTCTGACAAAAAACAGTAACAGGATCACCCCAGCTGCAGCCAGTTCTGCTATGGCATACGCAGCCGGTATGAACGAGGTCTCGGCAATGGTTTTTACCCGGTGCGAAAGGCGGTCAATGGCCGTAAGTTCACTTTTTAGCTTGATAATAAAATTCGGCGGCACTCCCTCGTCAACAAGTGTTGAAATATCTGCGGTGACCGTATCAATGGCGATGTCCATCTCCTCCAGGTCCCATGCATTATTCCGGAAGTTCTTATTGATGCACCGCATCAGGGCAGCAACATTCCCCTGCATTCCACCAATACGCGTCATATCCCTGACCCGGACCAAAGTCAGGTCACTGTACAGTGTCCTGACAGATGTCACAATCTCGCCGGGGATCTTCTCACTTTCCTTGTAATCTGTTAATGTCCCGGCGAAAATAATTGCAATGGTGAAAATCGCTCCACCGATAAACGCGGTGATAAGGTTCGTCACTGAGAGTATGTCAAATTTAAGGTAATCAAACACAAGCCGTACGAGAAGTAAGGCCAGGGTGATCCCGGATGCCTTGAGAATAAGTCCCCATTTCGTCATAAATAATCCCATAATAATCACGCTATATTCAATTATGAATGATTTTTAAACCATTCTGGTGTGACATCCAGCCGTACCAGGCCGGTGAACTTTCATATTTCACCAGAATTGTGAATATTACAACCATGTATGTTCAGCCATTTCTCGCATTCCAGTACTTGAAACACTCAAACCAGACGATGCTTAATGCCCCGGCGAATGCACATACAATAAGTTCTGATAAGGGCACGGTGCCAAATCCAAACAGCGCCTGGAGGAACGGAATATAAAGGACGAGTAGCAGGCAGCTGATCGTCCCTGCAAATACCCACCACATTGCCTTGTTTGGAGTACGTAATGTTGTCACAATGGTTTCAGACCATGACCTGTTTGTCAGGATCAGGAAGAGGTTTGCAACCACGATGGTCGTAAAAGTAAGCGTCCTCACCTCTGTCTCACTAAAACCCCGGGCCAGTGCATTCACGTACACAACGAGGACTATCGCTAATACGACGAATCCCTGGAGCAGGCTGAGTGCCAGGGTCCGCCTTGTGAAAAGCCCTTCGTTTTTTTGCCTGGGTGGGCGGTCCATCACATTCCGTTCTTCTTTTTCAGATTCAAAAACGATCGAACAGGCCGGATCTATGACCAGTTCGAGAAAAACGATCTGCACCGGAAGCATTACCAGCGGCAGGTTAAAAAGGACGGGAATAAGCGACATGCCTGCGATTGGGACATGGATTGAAAAAATATATGCCATCGCTTTTTTCAGGTTATCAAAAATTCTTCGTCCGAGGCGTACCGCGGAAACAATCGAGATGAAGTTATCGTCCAGCAGGACGAGCGATGACGATTCACGGGCGACATCAGTACCCCGGCCGCCCATGGCAATTCCGATATCTGCAGATTTTAACGCCGGTGCATCATTCACCCCGTCACCGGTCATCGCAACTACTTCACCGCTGGCTTTGAGGGCATTGACAATACGCAGTTTCTGTTCGGGAACAACCCTTGCAAAGAGTGTCACGCTGCTGATACGGTGCAGGAGCTCCACATCGCTCAACGTTTCGAGTTCACTTCCGGTGATGCACTTGTCGGTATTTACAAGACCGATCTGGCGGCCGATGTTCTGGGCTGTTAGGGGATAATCCCCGGTGATCATGATGACCCGGATACCTGCCGAATAACATTCTCTCACGGCTTCTGCAACCTGGGGGCGGACCGGGTCCGCAAATCCTACAAGCCCGAGGAAGGTAAAGGTAAAATCATGCTGCCCGTCCGGGAGTTCAGCCGGGGAAAACGACGCTTTTGCCACACCGAGGATTCGAAGTCCCCGCGATGCCATGTTGTCGATATCCCCGGCAAGTGACTGTTTTGTCTCCCCGCTAAAATGGCAGAGGTCAGCGATCGCCTCAGGTGCCCCTTTTGTGGCGATGATGTAGTCGTTCCCGCCGGGTGACCTCCAGACATTTGACATGGCAAGGAGTCCGGGAGAGAGCGGGTATTCGAGCACAAGCTCCCATCCAGAATGGATATGTTCAGTTGTCCCGAAATCCCCCTCCCTGAGCTGGAACAGCGCTTTTTCCATCGGATCGAACGGGTCTTTTTTGCAGGCAAGGATGGCAAATTCAGCCACCTCATGACAGATTTCCGCGACCGAGTTGTTCCCCATGGCATCGTGTTCGCACACCTGTCCAGCCGTAAAAAATGCCTGGGCAGACATCCTGTTCTCGGTAAGGGTGCCGGTCTTATCCACGCAGAGTACGGTTGCAGAACCCAGGGTTTCAATCGCGGGAACCTGGCGGGTCAGCACGTTTTTCCTGGAGATCCTCCAGGCCCCGAGAGCAAGGAATATCGTCAGGACGACCGGGAACTCTTCCGGCAGGATTGCCATCGCAAGGGTGATCCCCGCTAAGAACCCTTCAATCCAGTTACCCCTGGAAAAACCGTATACGACGACAATAATTGCGCACAGAAAGATACCTACAATGGCGATCGTCCGGACTATCCGTGATATTTCACCCTTGAGCCGGGTCTCACCCCGCTCCACGGTCTGCAGGACGGTACCGATCTTCCCCATTTCGGTCCCTGCCCCGATTGACCTGATCTCAGCAAGGCCCTGGCCCTGGACGACCATGGTTCCCGAGTAGACAAAGGGCTGGTCATCACCGCCGGGCCGTTCCACAGGTACACCCTCAGTCCAGGCTATTTTCCGGACCGGTACGGACTCTCCCGTCAGGAGTGATTCATCGACTGAGACGTTATTGGATAAGAGCAGGACCCCGTCAGCCGGCACACGGTCCCCTTCGACAAGGATGACCAGGTCACCGGTTACCACTTCTCGGCCCGGAATCCTGACCTGTTCGCCGTCACGGATCACCAGCGCCCGCGGGCTCGAGAGATTTCGCAGTGCTTCCAGTGCCCGTTCTGTCTTCTGCTCCTGGTACACTGTAATGCCAATGATGACGAGCACAAAACTCATCAACATAATGCCTTCAGAGATATCCCCGAGCACAAAATAGATCAGGCCGCTTGCGACCAGCAGGATGAACATCGGTTCGTGAATCACTTCGATGATGATGCCGAAGATGCTGCGTTTCTGAGACTCCGGGAGTTCATTGTACCCCCCGGATTTCAGTTTTTCGGTCGCTTGTTCCCGGGTAAGACCGGTAAACGATTCAATATCGAGGAATGGCATTATCGTGTTCCATCCGGTGCTGGTAACCGTGTTGTTTGTAGTGCGGACATAAGGATTATTTTTACTATTGCAGGAATCGTTGCCATAGCAGGTGGGAATATCGGTACGAGCTGGTCTGCAGGGTCAATATTTTTCATTTGAGATTTGTGGTATAAGGTCAATATCCTGTAGATGAAGAGGAGATTTTCTATAGACCATGCTTAAGCTAAAACGTTACAATTGTGAACATAAAGGGTTTCCGATGGAAATCCGTTTCTCCATTCAGCCACCTTAAAAGATATTTGCTCATCACAATAGCTCCTGAATATGGTGTGAATGTGGAGATCAACTGTTAACTCACCGGTAATGAACAGAATGGTTTTTATGATTCTGCTGCATTGTGACGTAATCATGCTGTAACATAACCCCGGAGTAATAACGAAGTTCTTTGAAAATATGGGCAATTCCACCGATATTAATTAGCGTTAAATAGCGGTAATCAGGTATGAGCGCAAATTTTGATGATAAGGACATGCGAGGGATGGGATTCGAACCCATGAACTCCTTCGAGACTGGATCTTAAGCCTAGTGCCATTCAACGGCACTATATACCATACAGATCCATAACTTGTTAGGGGATGCAACACGGACGATCTTGACTGCTTGAAGGAATTGGACCCGATAAATCGCGTTCATTTGACGAATTATGTCAGATATTTGAAATTGAAAAATTTGAGTGGCAACACGGTCAAGGTGAAACTTTGGCGAGTCTACGGATTTCTTACATTCATAAAATTCAAAGATGTTGAGGCAGTAATTCCAACAGATATTGAGGATTACATGCTTTACAGAAAAGAAAATGTAAGTCCCTTCACACTACAGGGAGACATTCTTGAAATCAAATTGTTTTTAAAATGGCTACTCCCTGAAAAAGAGTTGATTACATTCAAAATCCAGAAACCTAAAAGGAAATTACCTGCAGACCAGTTAATCACCCGCGAAGATATTGAAAAAATGGTTGCATCATGTGACACACAGCGGGATCGCGCACTCATCATGTTGTTGTGGGACTCGGGCGCTAGGATTAATGAGCTTCTTTCCCGGAGTATCGGTCATGTTGCCTTCGATCGGTATGGGGCTGTAATTATTGTTAATGGTAAAACCGGGGAAAGGAGAATGCGGCTAACCTCTTGTGTCCCGGATCTTCAGGCATGGGTAAATGTTCACCCGATGAAAAATAATCCAAACTCCCCGCTCTTCATTACCTATAATCGATACGGGACCGGGAAAAAAGCGTTGAATGCCCATACCGTTCAGAACCGTCTTAAGGTGATTGCAGTTCAGGCCGGGATCCAGAAACGAGTTCATCCACATGGAATCCGGCATGCCCGTCTTACTGATTTATCAAAGCAAGGATTTAGTGAGATGGAGTTACGAATCATGGCTGGATGGGAATCGTCGTCCCTAATGCCTGCGGTCTATGTTCATTTATCCGGAGCAGATGTCGAAAATAAGGTCCTCGCTAAAGCGGGAATTGTTCAGGAAAATGAGAAATCTGGAGAGAAAATATTGGAGGCATTTCAGTGCCCGAGATGCAAAGGTCTCTGTGCTCACGATGCAAAATATTGTCCACATTGTTCTCTAATCCTCGACTCGAAGATTGCGATGGAGGTATTAAGAGCTGAAGAGCAAGTTGTAAAAGAACCTGAGCATCTGACGATCCAACAACAAATGGACGAATTGCAAAGAAAGGTTGAGGCGATGCAGAAGGTTACTGCTGTTAATTCACAAAAAGCGATCCTTTAATGTATTTTATACTCAGGTTCCGAGAACGCAGGTGGGTGATATTCTAACCCCCTTTCCTGGTAAATATTTGTTATAATCAGGTTGTCAAGGTGCGAAATACATTTTTGGAGATCTAAAATTATTTTCATTTCTTTGAGATCATCCCCTTTCCCCATATTCTCAAACACTCGCTGAACTGTTTCTTTGTCAACAAGAGGATGGTTCTGTTCGTTGCCAGCCTCGGATGGGTTGTCAACATAATTGGATTGAATACAATGAATTTGCTCCCGGAATGTTATTAAAACGCTTAAAAAATCAAATTTCTTTATCCCTCCAATCATTCTGATAATATCCTCGTTACCAGGTGCCGATTCTCGAATGAATTGTAAGGGTACAGATATCGGGAAGTCACTTGTATTGGCCCCGGGGATCTCGTCCTTAATAGAATAGTGTCTATGAGATGGCTGATTTTCGGGCGCATCTCTCCTCGGTCGGCCGACTCTTCTTTCAGAGGATTGAATCTCAAGATTCAAAATGCCCCTGTTCCACATCAATTTTAATAATCCGGCTACCTTGTTGTCATAATTCAAATCAGATAATCCTCTACGATTCTTTTCCCAATAACCACTATCACTTGCGGATTGGAATGCTTTGAAAACGGCATAGGGGTAATCTGATTTTTTATACATAAGGAACAGAAAAAGGACTATCTCACTTTCTTTTTTGAACATATTTCCCCCAAGGTAGGTTTCTATATTCGTATATACGAATTCGAGTATATAGTCTCCTTTCAATATATACAAAAAAATCCTTATTTCGGTATATATCCAAATATTTTCACTTTTTCGGATTTTAAATTATTGATTTTTGGAGGTCTCTATTCTGTATGCAAGAAATTTGCAGAAACTTAGCCTCTATCGCAAACAGCGAAATGAGGGATTCGATGGTTGATGAAAACACATCCATAAATGGAGGATCTCGATTTACGGAATATCCATCACTGCAAGCTATTCGCCCTCATTACAGGGTGACCCGCGAAGTTCTCGATCACATGAACCCGATCGCGAAACTTGCAGCTCAGATGTGTCTCGCTCACGGTACGTGGGAGTTGATCTAATGAAGACAATACAGGATCTAGAGGCAGAAACGGAACATCTTGATGGATGGAATGTAGAAACTGACCCTCTCCGCCTTTACCCAACAATTTCGGGAGATTTGCGAGTTGAATATTGTACCGCATACTATTTCCTGGAACGGTTCGGTATTGATGATTTACTCCGTTTTGGGCGGTATACGAAATTACAATGGCATTGCAAAGATATTCCAGAGACGATCTGCATGCGTCACCCTAATGGTTCAGCTATCGTCATCCGTCTTCGGGAAGGGGTGGATTTCATTATCCCTAAGCCTCAGTTCGAACAGGTATATCGTGCCGAAATCCCCGAGCTTATCGTAGCCCCTTGTAAGAGGGATAATTAATGACCGGAATCGCAACCGTTCTAAAATTCAGGGCCTCTAAATTAAAAAAAGCCTTCCCGACTACTTTTTTTTATCAGGGGATTTAATCTATGCAGGGCGATACTGGGCGAGCGTTAGCTCTGCTCTTTAAACCAGAACAGGTAGTGGAACTGCGGGTCATCCTCGAAAACGGGTACATGGCATCCGGCTACTTTGACGACATGGCAAAGCTTGCAGCCGCGTCAGAAAAGATGGAAGCAGGCAAAGCCCAGGGAATTTATGTCACCCTAAACCAGGTAGACCCCGACCTTATTGCACGCAGCGCAAACAGGATGAAAACAAAGCTTGGCAAGAAGGATGCAACGACTTCAGATGAGAACATCAAAAGCCGTATCTGGTTCCCGATCGACATAGATGCATCAAGACCATCGGGGATATCATCATCAGATAGTGAGCATGAAGCCGCTCTCCTGAAGGCTGAACGTGTTGCAGATTATCTCTCCACAGAGGGATGGCCAGATCCAATCTTTGCAGACAGTGGAAATGGTGCACATCTCCTGTATGCCTTAGATCTTCCCAACGACAATGAGAGCAAGGACCTCGTCAAGAAAGGACTTGAATCACTCGCATTACTGTTTGACGATAAATCAAGCACAATTGATACAGGGAATTTCAACGCGGCAAGGATTTGGAAACTCTACGGCACGATCTCACGGAAGGGAGATGACACAAAGTCTCGTCCCCACAGGCGGTCCCGGCTCATATCAGTACCGGATGAAGTGGAAAGAATCAGCCGTGAGCAGCTTGACCGGCTGG
>Ga0209668_10001074_pt1 | contig 11570 bp, 11 predicted proteins | sample FrelakmetPLP11PL_FD_187150 | JGI IMG/M metagenome (GOLD analysis project Ga0209668, IMG submission 187150) | Freshwater lake sediment microbial communities from the University of Notre Dame, USA, for methane emissions studies - PLP11 PL (SPAdes)... | ecosystem: Environmental > Aquatic >... | reverse complement strand
ATTCCGCTAATCCATTAATGGGGCGGCCGAACGGATTAAGGCTTCCGGGGAATTTTCTCTTTTTTCGTCTTCCTTCCTGCATATTTCCCGCCAGATATACGTATAATCCATCACCAATCCTATCATCCTCGTAATTAATGATTTTCATTAATTCATTTTCATATCTCTTATTGCTACCGTGAAGGTCATATTGTTCTCTGTCCTTTTTTCTTACGATATCCACTGCATGTAAATTATATTCCAGAGCTCTCTTCTTAAGCGGTCCTACAAGTTTTTGCCAGGAAGCACTCTGGTCACCCGATACTAATGACGCCGCGATTGGAATTATAAAACCCCTGAATTGGTTTTCGGGCGCTCTTCGCTGATTGATAAGGTCAGTGACGTATTTTGCATTGATTGCTGACCCCAATGAATCTCCATACCCCTGATGGTTACCAATAAAAACAATAAAATTTTCCGGATCTTTTGCTATTTCCAAAATTGCCTCAGCAAATCCTTCTGCATATTCCGGCACTATTGGTTCGACGAGATTTGTTTCTATGTGGTCTACTATTCTTTCCGACGTCAGGGTAGAGATCGGTGTTAGCCCGTATTTAATCATTGATTTGCCTATTCTCAAGTACCCTTTTTTTATTGTATGTCCGACCCCGGAAATTCCTCTTGCGGTTTTTTTAGGCGCTGTAGGAGGGGGATCAATAAGAGGGAAATCCAGCAATTTTTCTTGTTCAGATTGAGACATTTTTTCTGTTCCCTGCATGTCCGTAAATGATCCTCCTGGAACTCTTTCGTGAGAAGGCATAAGCTTTTGAAATAAACAATGAAGCGCATTATAACACTTTTTGGTTTACGTTGCCATGACAGGGGTTATATATTTGAAAATCATCTTTCATGTGTTATGATTAGACACAGTTTTTAATGACCCTTCGGCTTTGCTCAGGGTCATGGCGAGCTTATCGAATGCATGAAATATCACGTTGGATTTGATATAGAACTCAAGAGAAATCCGTATAAAGGGAAATATATTGCCATTGAGGGAATTGACGGATGCGGAAAAACCACGCAAGTTAAAAAAATAGCAGAATATTTTGAAAAACAGGGAATTGCGGTAATCCAGACAAGGGAGCCCCGAAAAACAGGCGTAATCGGAGAGATAGCGCAAAAAGTTCTAAATAAAAAGTTAGAAATGTCAAATCTTGCTCTGCAGTATTTGTTTGCGACTGATCGCGTACTCTCGCAAGAGGAAGTTATTGTTCCAAGCTTAAAAAAGGGAAATCTTGTTGTTTCGGACAGATGTTTTTGGTCGGCAATAGTTTATGGAATTTTGGATAGAACCGGATGGAAATATAATTACAAGGAAGCCGATTTTATTTTGATTGTCTACTCGATTCTTTCGATGTACCATCAATTTGTAGCGCCCGACTACACCTTTTATTTAAAAATTTCTTTGCCGACAGCACTTTCGCGGCTTAAGAAAAAAGATGACATAAAAGAAATTTATGAAGATGAAGAAAAACTCAGAAAAGTAATAGAAGGATATGATTGGTTAAGTAAAAAATTTTCTGAAGAAATTATCGTTATTGACGGTGAAAAGCCCGTGGATGAAGTTACGCGGGAAATTATTTCCAAGATAAAAATTTAATTATGGAAACAAAAAGTGATTATTTGGAGACAGATAAAAAATATATAAAAGGATTAATGAGTCTTGTCCCAACTGAAGATAGCAGGGAAGCGCTTTTAGGAGAAAAGAGAACTAACGAAGTTAAGGATTTAGATGAAAAAACAGCAGAAGCCATGAAAAGATTGGCTGACTTTGCTGATGAATCTTTAACAAATTATGATTTGAATCTTTATGCTCATTTGGCCGCAAAGACCGGTAATCCTGACTTATTTGAGTTAGTTGAAGTAAGAGATTGCTATCAAAATAATGATCCTATACTGCAGGGAAGCTTCGATAAAGCATTCAGCCCATTAAAAATAAAGTTTTATAGGAACGCATCTGTTGTTTTAAGAGACAAAGCCTTAAAAGAAGGAAAGCGAAAATATACAGGGGAAGCAGGATCTGATTTGACCCGATCAATGGAGTTTTACAACTCTTATGAATTCGGTAGAAAACGGCAATCTTATTATGAACGAGAAGATAGAGAAGACTATAAATTAATAAAACAAAAATTAGACACATGGCGTTTTTTTGAAGAGATAAGCAAAGCATTTAAAGATGAAATTAAGAAACACAGAAGGGGAATAAATACATCTTCTAGCAAAGGACCGTTAACAAAATCTGAATTGTTTTTCTCACAGGAAGTTATAGATTCAGCCAGAGAAGCAAAAGAGCTTGTTTTGGAAATGGCCATTGGCAAAGGCCCCCATGTAGATGGCGTTGACAAAAAATGGCTAAATGTATATTTTTGGCTTAAGCCGGATGAAAAAAAATTTCCCCAAGTTTACAGGGAGGTCGATAAAGTTTTGCAATATGCCGCCGGTAAGCATGAAGCTGATTTAGAAAAAGTAAAAATCTTATTTGCTATGAAACAAGGGGCACGTGATTTAATATAAATGATATGATTTTGGGACCAAAAATATTGCTAAAACTTGTCAAAACAAAAAAACTTGTCGAGGGTTTGTCGGAAAGGGAATTGACCAATCCCGAGGGGGCAGGGTTTGACTTACGTCTTGGGGAAGTTTACGAAATCTCAGGAAACGCTTTTTTGGGTGAAATCCATCGTAAAACTCCTGAAGTAAAGCTGATTAAGAAATATGTTCAAAACAAAGCTTGTAGTTTGAAAGTAAAGCCCAAAGACTTTTACCTGGTTAAGACAATCGAGAAGATAAACCTGCCGACCAATTTATCTGCGGTAATTATTCCCAGAACTACAACTTTTCGTTCAGGAGTTTTTATAAGAACAGGTCCCATCCAGCCGGGATATTCAGGCGAACTTATTTTTGGGCTCAAAAACGAAGGTCCGGTGACAGTTGAGATTGAAATGGGTGCGAGATTTGTCCATTTGATTTTTCATGAAATTAAGGGTGGGGGTAGCCAGTACCGCGGCCAATGGCAGGGTGGCCGCGTCACTACAAAGAAAAAAGAAAAACAAGTTTAAATCTTAAGTTACCCATTGACAAAAACATATACATTGTATATACTTTTGTTACTATGCAAACAGTAATTCATGTAAGAGCAGATAAGGAAGTCAAGGAAAATGCAGCTGAGGCTGCCAAAGAATTGGGATTAAGCCTTAGTGATATTATTAATGCTTCGCTTAGAAATTTTATCAGAACCAGAGAGATAACTTTTTCCGATGCCCCGCAAATGACTCCGGAACTCGAGAAGCTTTTGGATAGGGTAGAGGAAGATATTAAGCATAATAGAAATATAGTCGGTCCTTTTAAAACCGCAAAAGAAGCAAATAAACATCTTGATTCCTTATGATAATAGATTTCCATAAGGATTTCATAAAAGCTTTCAAGAAATTGTCGCCAAAAACAAAAAAGAGATTTCAGGAAAGACTTTTACTTTTTGAAAAAGATCAGTTTAATTCAACGTTAAATAATCATGCGTTAAGTGGAAAATATCAGGGCTACAAAAGCATTAATGTTACGGGCGACATAAGAGCAATTTATGGGAAAAATGCTCAAGGCGTAATCTTTGTTGCAATAGGCTCCCACAGCAATTTGTATGGATAAAAATGTCCATTGTTTGATTTGTAAACTATGACGAATTTGCGCAGACTAATTTAGCCGCAAAAAAAGAAAAACAAGTCTAGTCTTTATTCTTAGCAAGAAACGTGTTTTAATGTTGCTATGTCTGAAACAGGCGGAAACAATTTTCCTCAAAAAAAAGGATAATCTGCCGGAAGGCAGCGAGAAACGCCACAAATTTCCCTATGAAGAAGGTCTTCTTGATAAAGTTGGCAAAGTAATGTTTGGTTCAAGGGATAGGAATACCGTAGGTATTTGGAATGAGCCTAAAGCCCCTGCTCCTTATGAACAAATAGATTCCGGCATGAAGGAATTGCGAACCAGACTTCTCGAAGAGATAGCTGGAATGAATAATGTAATTGAAGGTGAGAGAAACGATGATCTTAAGCCAAGAAAAGGCTGGTCAAAAGTTTGGGAAGGGGCAAGAGCCTTCTTGAGGGGAGGATCTCGAGAGAAAATTATGAGCAAAATGTATTCTCCGGAAATTGAGAAAAACAGATACCTAGCAGATAGGATTAATCGAGGAGATGTGGGGACAATAAAAAAATATCTTTCTTCAGAAGTAGAAAAGGTAATAAAGTTGGTCGCCGGAGGGGTGACTACTTCAGGGGACAGGGGTTTTGAAGAGGCAATTATTCGTAGTGCGCAGAAGGATATAGATCTTTTGGCTAAATTTGATCCAGGAATGGCAAACCATTTGCAGAAAGAATTAGACGGAAAAACAGGAAATCCCTTGGCAAGATTTTAAAATTTTATGAGCATCAACATCAAAGCAACGAAAAAACGGGTTTAGGCATATTTTGACCCCTTGTAAAATTTTTAAAATTAGGTTAAAAACAATACTGTGAAGATTAATGATTATCGGGAGGGAGAATATCAGTATTTGGATTTGGCCAGTGAGATTTTGGAAAATGGAATAAGGCAGGTTGATCGGGGAACCGGTATTTCAGTCAAAAGTGTTTTTGGCGTAAGACATGTTTATGATTTATCCAAGGGTTTTCCTCTTTTAACCACAAAGAAAGTTTATTGGAAAGGCGTTATCCATGAACTTTATTGGTTTTTTTCAGGACAAACCAATATTAAATATTTGGTTGATAACAACGTGCACATTTGGGACGATTATCCTTATAAAATTTATAAAGAAAAGAATCCAAAAACAACATTAACTAAAGAAGAATTTATTCAGAAAATTAAAGAAGATGGTAAATTTGCCAAGAAATGGGGAGAGTTACCCAGAATTTATGGGGAAATGTGGCGGAAATGGCCGACCAGAAAAAAAGGAAAAACCATAGATCAATTAAAATGGGTAATTCAGGAATTAAAAGAGGATCAGAATGCTCATAATGCGATTGTTAATTCCTGGAATCCGGAATATTTGTATACAATGGCTGATAAAAAAGACGCATCAAGATTTCCGATTTGCCACAATATGTATCAAATTAGCAACAGAAAAGGGAAATTAGATTTGTTGCTTTATCAAAGAAGCTGCGATTTTTTTCTAGGAGTACCTTTTAATATTGCCAGCTATTCATTACTGAATATAATTTTGGCGAAAATTTTGAAAATAAAACCCGGCAGATTTATCCATGTTTATGGAGATATTCATATTTATGAAAACCATGTAGATCAGGTAAAGGAGCAATTAAAGCGTACGCCAAGACCGTTTCCTAAAATAAAAATTGTTGGCAAACTTGATTCAGTTGAGGATTTTACTCCGGACAAGATTGCGTTGGAAGGTTACGATCCTTACCCTTCTATAAAAGCAGATTTAGCAGTCGTTGGTGGTTATTTTGAAAAAAAGAAAAAATGAAAATTTCAATTATTGCTGCAATTGGGAAAAACAGAGAATTGGGGAAAAATAACAAATTGCTTTGGTATATCCCCGAGGATCTGAAAAGATTTCATTTAATTACGAAGGGACATGTGGTAATTATGGGCAGAAAAACCTGGGAATCTCTGCCGAAAAAACCTCTAGTTGAACGTTATAACATTGTTATAACGAGGGACCCGGAGTTTAAAATCAATAATTTAAGAAAAGGAAAAGATTTCGGAATTGTTGATTCTTTGGAAAATGCAATCAAAAAATCCAAAGAAATACTTAATGCTAAATATCTAATACCAAATGCCGACGAAATTTTCGTCATTGGCGGAGGACAGATTTATCAACAGGCAATTTCCATTGCAGATAAACTTTATTTAACAATAGTTGAAGAAAGTTTTGATGCGGATACTTTTTTCCCGGATTATTCACAATTTAAAAAAGTAATTTTTGAAAAAGAGAGCAAATCTGAAAAATATAAATATAAATTCTTAGAGCTGGAAAAATAATTTATCAAGCACGTTGTATTATTTTTGATAAACATTTCCCCTGAGGTCTATTTTGTAGATTTTAAAATTTACTCTTCCATTACCCGCTGATTCCTCAATCGCCAATACTCGGAATTTTCCAGCCTTAAATCTATGTACGGGCAGACCATCGTGTTCCATGTGTGTTTTTGTGAATTCTCCTTGACCCTCTCTATTGAAACTTTTTAGCTTTGCGGTTATTGATTGGCGGTTTTTTAATGGAATATTAGCCATTAATTTATCATAGTCTTCTCTTGGGAAGCGCAGGCAGCGTTTAGGCGCTTTTTGCTTCTCATTGTCAGGTGTCTTTGGGCTTGCTGATGTTTCATCAATTATGTTTGGCGCTGTTTTTTGTTTTCCTTCAGATTTCCCTTCTTTTTTCCTTGGGGCCCATTCTGGTTTTGGTCTTCTTTGAATTTCTTCAACTGGTAGTTGAGTGACCATCGCTCTTTCTCTTAGACGCTTTACACGTTCGTCTTGCGCTTGTTGTCTTACGTCTAAGAGAGCAGAATATAATATTCGTATAGATTTGTCGCTTAGACTCTTCATTTCAGGGTCTTTTGGATCTTCAAGAAATTGCCAAATCAGCCCCTGTTCTTTTAAATTTAATCCAACAAGAAAGCTAGATCTATCTTTCTTTTCCATTGTTGCGATCAAAACTCTTGATCCGGAATTGATTTTAACTGTAATTTTTTCGATCTCGGGATGTATATTTGGAATTTTCTCAGGCTTTACAGTATAGTCTGCTTGCGATGAAATGCCCGCGATCTCATTGGTAATTTTTATCAATTGATCAAAAGGCGGGGAGGGATTATCCTCTGCATGATTCTGTCCAAAAAAAATATTAGCCTCTTCCGCTGTGTAAAAATTAGTAAACAGACCGGCCTTTCTTGTAAAATTTTTTACTGCTTCCGCAAATCTTGTGTAAAAAGCTGATTTAGAGCCATCAGTCATTTTGGCTAATTCAACAGCCGTTCTGTACGATATTCCTTTCGAATTATCATCATCAAGTCCCATTGCCACTAGGGCTTTGAATTGAAGATTATCGTCACCTCCATCTAAATATTGCTGTAGAACATTGCTTAGGTCAGCAAAATCGGGAGATTGAGGATTAAGAATTTCAGAACAAAGCGCTCTTTTAATCTTTCCCATTCCTTCCGTAATTTTCTTTGCTTTTTCAATAATTTGTTTTTCCATTTCATTCATCGGGGAAACATTAATTGCTTTAAAGAGATCAGCATTAAGTGTTGATAGCAAGATAAGTTCTTTGCATGCTTCACGAGTTATTCCCGTTGACATTTCAGGGTATTCCTTCACGAAAAGAACATCTGGATTTTGCAAAAGAATATCGTCATAGGCATTTTTACCTTGTGCTCTTGTTGCTTTCATTACTAAAGCAAGATATTCCGGCATACGAAAGTTTCCTTCCAAAATGTCAAAAGAAGATTTTCCATTGATTTTTACAAATAGGGGACTGCAAGATCCAAAGCGAATGGTGCTTACAGCAGCCGGCGTAAGAAAATCTGCAAACCCGTGCTTCTCGCTAAGTCTTACCCTCTCCCTGAGGTTTCCTTCAAACGATAAACCTGTGGAAATTCTTAAAAGAGCGCACATGTCTTCCGCAAGATCTTTTCTTCTTGTGCGCTCGCCATCTAATTCTTCTCCGGATGAATTATTAAGTATTCTTCTTTCTAAATTCAATATACCTTCAGATATATCAAGCAATCTTTTGTCCAACCGGCTCCATTTGTCGGCACTTACATTCCAGACCGTTAACTCTTCCGGTGTCCCATTGAACGCTAACTCTTCTGCTTTATGCCTAAGCCTTTCCCTAGTTGTTGTTCCCAGGTTTCGCATTTGTAAAGAAAACAAAGCTTTTTCTCTAGAAAAACCTGTTGATTGGGGCAGAGCTAATCCATCAGGAGTCGGAGGATTAATATCTTTTAGAGCACCGACAGTTACCTCTAAAGAATAAACATTTATCGGTTCTTTTTCCATAAAAATGGATTTTATCATAAATCAATACAGCGTGAAAGACATGTGCGGAGCTTGATATAATTTGATGTATTGTAAAACACGGGAAACGCCTATATACTTTGCCTATATTTAATGGCAAACCTTAAAAAAACAGACCCGCAGATTTACGAATTAATTAAGAAAGAAGAAAAAAGACAGAAAGAAGGCCTTGAACTTATTCCTTCAGAAAACTACACCTCAGCCTCAGTTATGGAAGCAATGGGATCAACTTTAACCAATAAATATTCGGAAGGTTATCCGAAAAAAAGATATTATGGGGGCAACGAGAATATAGACAGTATAGAAATTATTGCTCAAGAGCGCGCAAAGAAACTTTTCGGGGTAGTTTCGGCGAATGTTCAGCCTTATTCGGGAAGTCCTGCAAATTTTGCCGTCTACATGGCAACTCTCAAACCGGGAGATGTCTTTATGGGGCAAATGCTTACCGCGGGAGGTCATTTAACTCATGGAGCGGCAGTTTCGGCAACCGCGATTTATCACAAGAGTATTCAATATGGGGTGAAAAGAAATTTGCCTGAACTTTTTGATTATGATGAAATTAGAAAACTGGCGCTGGAATACAAACCAAAGCTTATTTGGGTTGGGGGAACCGCACATCCGTTGGAATTTCATTACGAAAAATTTGCGGCGATTGCAGATGAGGTAGGTGCATATTTAGCAGCCGATATCGCCCATGTTGCCGGTCTTATTGCGGGGGGAGTGCATCCATCGCCTGTTCCTCATGCTCATATCATTACTACCACTACTCATAAAACTTTAAGAGGGCCTAGGGGCGGATTGATAATGGTAACGGCAAAAGGAATAAGCAAGGATCCCGATCTTCCTGCAAAAATAAATAAAGCGATTTTTCCGGGTCTTCAGGGAGGACCCCACGATCATCAAACTGCGGCAATTGCGGTTGCTCTGAAAGAAGCGGCAAGCTCCAAATTCAAAACTTATGCAAAACAAATAGTTAAAAATACAAAAATGCTGGCTGAATCTTTGAAGAAGGAAGGCTTTACAATAATCGGGAATAGGGGAGAAAATCATTTAATATTGATGGACTTAGTCAATATTTTTGGTCCGGGTGGAGGAATTTTTGCGCAATTAGCATTGGACGCTGCGCATATTACTCTAAATAAAAATACAATACCGGATGAACCGTCGTCACCTTTTTATCCTTCCGGCGTCAGACTCGGAACTCCTGCGATTACAACGCGGGGATTGAAAGAAAAACACATGCCAAGAGTCGCAAAATGGATAAAACAAGTGATAGATGAGGTAAGGAATTGTAGGCTTCCGAAGATTAAAGAAGAAAGAATAGAGCTTTTGAAGAAGTTTAAAGTTGATATTAAAAAGAATAAAAATTTAAAGAAAATTGCCGGTGAAGTAAAAAAATTTTCCAGTCAATTTCCCGTCCCGGGGCTTAGATAATTCTGCTTTAAGTTTTTTTATCTTTAAAAGGAAATCTTATAATTTGAGTACATCCGCCTTCAAACACAACTCCTTCTTTGGGCAGACCCTCTTCTTTTTGTCTGGCTGTTTCCCTGTCAACTTCCTCTAGGTAATTCATCCAATCTCTTGAGCGTTGACTCTTCTCTGTGGATGCAATTATTCTCCTAGCATATACTCCTACCCCGTATGTTAGTAAGGCGACTTTAGCTACTCTTATCGGATGAGAAGGAAATCTTCTAGCAAGCTTTAGATAGTATTTGGTTCGATCCCTAAAATAAAATTGTTTATATTTATCAAGAATTTTAGCCTGTTGTCCCGAACAAGTAATATCATTATTGTCTTCGGTGCCCCTGCCTACAACATAATTTCCATCCCAAAGACTGCTGTCTTCATTTGCTTTCGGCAGAGCTACCATTTTTCCTTCTCTTACGAGATGACTCCCGGGAAGCGGAATTGCCGGGAAAAGCTGCGTGCTGTTTATATCTAAATCTATAAGTGCTTTAGTTGTTAAATCCATCTTTTCATAAGTGTCTTTGGGTGAACCCAGAATTACCATTCCGTGTACGTATATGATATTTTCGGCACATATTTCGGCTGCTTGTATATTGTGATCTGCTGTTGCAGGTTTATGCATTTCGCGAAGAACATCTCTATCAAAATTTTCAAAACCCACAAATGCTGCTATGAGACCCATCTTGATGCCTTTTTTTATAAATTCGGGATCAAGGGCAAGTGTTTTGGCGTCAAGTTGCAAAAGCCAATCTCTATGAAATTTTCCAGCGATGATTTTATCCATCCTTCTGTGTACGTCTTCTCGTCTTTTCAACGGAGCCCAGTTATCATCTGGGGCAAACAGTTTTTTCCCTTTAGGAGCGTTTCTGATTTGTTGTAGTAAATATTCATCGGGTAACATTCTCCACTTTCGACCATAAAAATCGATAACCTCACAAGGTTTACAATCTCCAAAGCAGCCAAAAGAACCCAGAATAGGATAAGTGGTGCAGTTCTTTGCAATATTCTCTGGAAAAACAGGAATAGGTATCGTAGCAAGCTCAGCTTCAGTTAAGAGTGGTCTGTCTTCATTGTGCATTATTGTTCCATCCGTTTTGTGCGAGAGTCCTTTTATATTTCCGTAACCCTCATTATTTTTAAGTGCAGACAGTAACTCCACTATCAAGTCGAAGCCTTCTCTTCTTGATACAAAATCAGTCTGTCTTTTAAGCCATTTTTCAGGCTTATATCCGGGACCAAAACCTCCTGCAGCTGTAACTAAATTGGGATTAACTTCTTTTAATTTATCAAAAAGATTAAGAGTAACGTCTTCATTGTTGATCATGGAAGTTGCTCCCACGAAGTCGCTATTGCATAAACGTTCCCAATCAGCAGCCGTAAACTTTCTTCCGGGATTAAATCTTCGGTCAACTGTGGTTACGTTATCGTAGCCTCTTCTTTGAAGTACAGCTTGCAATATTCCGGGTGCAACGGCTGGAATCCTAACTGCCGAATAGACATTGTCAACCATTTTGCTGTCCGGTGTATTGTCTTCTGTAGCAGGTTCGTTAATAAATGTTATAACCGGCTGGTCGCGCTCTATTTTACTCATTGAAATAATTAGCAAAGAGGATACCATAAAAACCAGTCAGCAGCAAACTTTCACTTAAGCAGATAAGTAAAGCACAGCTTGTTTTTATCTTATCCGTTTGCTATAATTTCAAAATTACCCTTCGACTTTACTTAGGGTAAATACTCACATCTGGATGATGTCCTTGAAACAATTTCGGGTCCAGATGGCGGATGAAAGGACACAATTTTATGAGAGAAATTACATTGGAAGAGTTATTGGAAGCCGGTTGCCATTTTGGCCATCAGGTTACCAGATCCAACCCCAAAGCCCGGGATTTTATATTTGAAGCCCGTGACAATATCCACATTATTGATTTAGCCAAAACAAAAGAAGGCTTGGATGAAGCAGCCGGTTTTATTAGGGATTTAGCTTCAAAAAACGGAGTATTAGTTGTTATAGGTACAAAAAGACAGGCAAGATCAATAGTGGAAGA
>Ga0209668_10001073_pt1 | contig 11577 bp, 4 predicted proteins | sample FrelakmetPLP11PL_FD_187150 | JGI IMG/M metagenome (GOLD analysis project Ga0209668, IMG submission 187150) | Freshwater lake sediment microbial communities from the University of Notre Dame, USA, for methane emissions studies - PLP11 PL (SPAdes)... | ecosystem: Environmental > Aquatic >... | reverse complement strand
CCGACGACTGCAATTCCCACACCAGTACAAACAATATCCACTCCTGTACAAACAATTGTAACCCGGCCATCTTTAACGGTAGCAGTAGCTGCAGCTCCCACCACCGTAGCCAACATGACCGTAACCCAAAAACCCCCTGCCACGGTGGCTACTACAATACCTCCCACCACTTTCGATTACTCAGCATATTCATCAGATTCATCGGGACCTGCCCCAACTCCACCGTATCCAAATGTTGTGAAGACCGACACCGGGTATGTTTCCGGAATGCAGGAGAACGGACTCCGGGTTTACCTTGGAATCCAATTTGCGGCTCCGCCGACCGGAGAACTGAGGTGGAGACCTCCCGCACCTGCACAACCCTGGGACGGCGTTAAGGAAACAAAGACATTTTGTGCCGCATGCCCCCAGCCACCGAATGCCAGTCCCGGATTAGTAACCAACGAGGACTGCCTGTACCTCAATGTATGGACCCCCGCTAACAGCGCCAACGAAAAGCTCCCGGTCATGGTCTTTTTCTACGGCGGGGCATTCGGAAAGATTGCCGGCGATATAGCCACGTATAACGGGACCGCCCTTGCACAGAAAGGGGTCATCGTCGTGACGACCAATTACCGGGTTGGCGCTCTCGGTTTCCTCGCCCACCCGGAGCTCGATAACGAGTCTGCAAATAATGTATCGGGCAATTACGGGCTCCAGGACCAGCTTGCGACCCTGCAATGGGTCCAGCGTAACATAGGGGCATTCGGAGGAGACCCGTCCCGCGTGACCATATTCGGTCAATCGGCGGGAGCGGAGAGCATCCTTATCCATCTTATCAGCCCGCAGAGCAAGGGGCTCTACAGCCAGGCAATCGTCGAAAGCGCTACCTTCTGGACGAAGGGTGCGGAAATTGATGCCCTCTATTCAAAGGCCGATGCAGAAAATCTGGGAGTAAATTTTGCAAAGAGCCTTGGGTATTCAGGTCCTGGAACAATTGCAAATATGCGGAAACTGAGTTACCAGGAGATCGCCAATGCCACTCCCTGGCCTGCATCCTCGTTCCAGATTGTGTCCACCCCACATTTCGAGCCGACGATTGACGGGTGGGAAATCCCCGACTCCCCGGACACCCTGTTCGGTCTTCATCGTGAGTATGCTATTCCCCTTCTGATCGGGCACAATGCCAATGACGGGATCACTCTTGCAGCCGGTGCAAACATGACCGTGCCCGAATACGTGACCTATATCCAGAGTCGGTTCGGGCCTGAAGCGGAGCAGGTCCTCTTAAAATATCCCGCCACTACAACGAAGGAGGTCCAGTTCCAGCTCGATCAGATCATGACGGATTACGACTTCAATGACGCAGCGAAGTATGTAGCGGGATCGATGTCTGGCCTGGAACCGAAAACATACCTGTACCGGTACTCCTATGTCCTTCCGGGGCCCTTGCAGCCCCTTGGAGCATTCCATGGCAGTGAGTGCTTCCTGTTGTTTGGATTGGCAAACGAAGTGAAGGCTGACCCGGCCGTGGCTGCCAATATGATAGATCTCTGGACCCGTTTCGCCAAAACAGGTAACCCAAATGGCGGGATGAATGTCACCTGGCCGCAATACACCCGGGCGGGTGACCACTACCTCGATATCAATACTACCTCGACGGTAATGACCGGTTATTAACTACATATCTTTTTCACGCACTCACGAGAACTGTTCCAAAACATATCCGGCCATGACTATACCCGGGATATGGCCATGGCAGACAATTCCTGTTACGAGTCCCTGGCATTAATCCCCCCTGGTATCTTAAAAAATTAAAAACCGGATTCCTGCTGCGGGAACCCATTGAGAAAATGTATGAATAACTCTTTACACAATAACACCGAAGTGGCTCATTATTGATGGTGATTCTGTGCGAAACCGGATAATATGTATTTTCATAGCGATTGTAATTTCAGCGTTTCTTGTGGCAGGATGTACTCAGCCGCAAACCGCGGTCCAGACCCCGCAACCTACGACTGCAATACCCACACCTGTTAAGACAGCTGTTGTTCAGCCGTCAGTAACTGTACCGGTAACTGCAATTCTCACTACTGCAGCCAACACGACCGTAACCATAAAAACCCCCACAACGGCAGCTACCACGAAACCACCCACAACCGTTGATTATTCGTCAGATTCATCAGATTCATCGACACCTGCTCCTGATCCAACTGTTGTGAAGACCGACGCCGGGTATGTTTCCGGATTACAGGAGAACGGGCTCCGGGTCTATCTTGGCATCCCGTTCGCGGCCCCACCGATCGGAGACCTGAGGTGGAGACCCCCTGCGCCCGTTACACCCTGGGACGGCGTTAAGGAAGCGAAGGTGTTTTCAGCGCAACCACCACAGCCCCCATCCGGGTCACCTGTACCTATCTCCATGAGCGAGGACTGCCTGTATCTCAATGTCTGGACACCTGCTAAGAGTGCCGACGAAAAACTTCCTGTTATGGTCTTTTTCTATGGCGGTGCATTCGCTCAGGTAGCTCCGTTCGACAGCATTGCACTCTACAATGGGACAACCCTTGCTCAAAAAGGAGTTATAATCGTAACGACGAATTACCGGCTTGGCGCCCTCGGGTTTATGGCTCATCCACAGCTCGATAACGAATCCGTGAATAACGTCTCGGGCAACTACGGGATCCTCGACCAGCAGGCAGCCCTCCAATGGGTCCAGCATAATATCGGGGCGTTCGGGGGCGACCCGTCAAGGGTGACTATTTTCGGCCAGTCCGCAGGAGGGGAGAGTGTCCTTATCCACCTCGTCAGTCCGCAGAGCAAGGGGCTTTATAGCCAGGCACTTGTCGAAAGCGGACCCTTCTGGGCGCACGGACCCACCATTGACAACGTCCATTCAAAGGCAGATGCCGAGCAAATCGGGCAGGACTTCGCACAAAGTCTCGGATATTCCGGACCGGATGCAATCCGGCAGATGCGAACGGTACATGCCATGGACATCGTCAATGCCTCACCCTGGCCTGCGACGTCATGGGACCGTACCCATACGCTCAAATTCGAGCCAACGATTGACGGATGGTTACTCCCGGACTCTGTAAACGCCCTGTTCACCCTTCACAAAGAGAACCCGGTCCCATTCGTGATTGGGTCGAACGCCAATGACGGGACCTCACTTTCAGCGGGGGCCAACATGACGGTTCCGGAGTATATAGCATTTCTCCGGGACTATTTCGGGACAGAGGCAGAGGTGGTTTTCGCAAAGTATCCTGCCAGTTCGACAGAGGAGGTCCAGCTCCGCCTGGCCCAGATCATGACCCGTTACGACTTTGCAGATGCTGCGAAGTTTGCTGCGGGATCGATGGGTGACCTGGAACGGAACACGTACCTGTACCGGTACTCCTATGTTTTACCCGGGGAAAACGGGGCGTTACATGGCAGCGAGACCTTTCTTTTATTCGGACTGGCGAAAGATGTGAAGGCAAACCCGGTGGTCGCTGATAACCTGGTGGACCTCTGGACCAGCTTCGCCAAAACGGGAGAGCCGAATGGAGGGATGGATGTCACCTGGCCGCAATATACCCGGGCGGAGGGCAGGTACCTCGATATCAATAATGTCTCGACTGTAATGAGCGGTTATTAAACCACACTTTTTTTACATTTAAAGACCACCAGACAGGAAAAGCCAGGGGCCTTAGGCATAACGAGAAACAACAACTTTTCAGGAACTCACCCATACCCAGTTTGTGCTGGAGGTCGTCCAGCCTATATTCCTGTGATGAATCCCGGCTGACAAGTCCCACGTTAATTGCAACCCCGGTTCAAACCCGGACTCCTGGTTACACCCACCCGTTTGCCATATAAAAAAATATGAGGTCCCGGCCAGGGAGGCACTGTTCCAGACCGGAACACTCCTACACATAACGGGTCGATTAAGGAGGAGATCCGGTGTTTCACACTCCTGATCAGACAGGGAGGGTGAAGGTGTCGCCGGTCGTCCAGGTCCCGGTCCCAGGTTATACATTTTCTGTATCCCGGAAAATGTCCTGCTGTCCTCGTGGACTGTGATGATGAGATAGCCAACTTTCTGACACAACCGAAAAATTATCGGGAAGTCAGAGAGAAAAAATAATTGTGAGTATGATATCGATTCCTTCGCAGCTGACTTCCCCGTTACAGTTCTTTTTTTCCCGGATGACGTGATACGTCGACTTACATTAACTTTGCAAGAAGCACGAATGATACGATCGGAACAAGGATGGACACCACCATACCATACCGGTTGATATATTTCACGAGCCCGGGTCGCTGCCACTGCCACTGGGCAAGATAACATAGCGTCGTAACGACGATGGTTGCCGAAAGGAACAGGTATACTGCTATCATATATTTGTCGAATAAATTGAACACCGCAAGACTCGGCAACACAGAGACCTCGGTAAAATGGTACATTACTGCGGTAATGAACATGGTTGTCGTGAGAACATAACGAAGGTGGACCAGTTCGTTGTGTTCCACCCTGATAAAGAAGGAGAGGAAGGCAATGAAACAAAAGATCAGGGGGGGGATTAATGTCTGGACAATCGCATCAGTCTGATCCTTTGCTATCGGAACACTGAAGGAAAATCGCGAATATGTCTGACCCCATGGGTACGAATGATTATCCACGTGGGACGTTGGTGTGCCAATTGACCAGCCCGGGGAAACAAACTCGGGTTCGATCCCACTTTCCTTATCGAGTGGTACAAAGAGAAGGTCCGGTGCACTGTTTGTGGCGTCTTCGATTTCTATCGGTAAGGTCCCACTTTCAAAAGGAAAATTCTGATTGTCGGTATCTGCCGTCAAATCGGCCCTGACCCTGTACCATTCCTCTTTTATTGGACCGGATTTTTTTTCCGATAATTTCTCCAGGGAATAGGATCCTGGTGACAGTTGACCGTTCATAAGCTCAAAATGGGCCGTTGGAATCCTGGGATCGGTCCATAGAAAATGGAGGTAAAAGTCCATTGTGTAGGTACCCTCGACAAAATCGAGATTATCGATCGAATTTATGTAGACTCCGACATACATGTTGGATAGAGAGGAATTCAACACCGGATCGGGCAATGATGCAGGTTCCGGAGCTGATACCGGGAATAACAATAATTGCGAGGCTATTGTCAAAAATACGAGAATAATCACGATTTTTCGTGAACTGTACCGCATAGTAAGACTTTATTTCTGAAATATAAAGTCATTGCCGGTTGTATGATCCAATGTGTAATGTTCAAACCCACGTGACGTCAGGCAACCCTGACGTTGGGTACTCTGGGGGACCTGCCGGTTGACCGGGAACCCGGGAATCAGCCGGTTCTCATGTCTCAAATGGGAATATGGTCCTCCAGTCCCTTTTCATATCAACAACGGTCCAGCCCCGGGCATACGCTTCGGACAGTACACGTCCGTGTTTTCCATCAGGCAGGTCACTGTTGTTCGCCTCATGGACACATTCCCATTCTGTACCGGTATGATGAATAAGCCCTGCAAACCGCGGTCCGCTGCCGGATGCCCCCCACTGGAGCATCTGGAGGTCGCCGTCCGAGTCCCCGAAGACCAGGATGGGCCGCCTTCCGATAAAATGGTGGATGGCAACCGGTTTCTCCTCCCCCTCGTCAAAAATTTCCACGTTCGGGAGGCGGATTAAAACCGGAACTTCGTCATGGACCTCGTATTTCAGCCGGATACTTGACCCTATTACCTGTTCCGGTGGAATACCGTATACTCCCTGCGTCCATGGCCGCATGAAATCGATGCCGCTGGCAGAGACGATAAAAATTTTGAACAGGTTCTTTCGCAGGTATGCAAGCAGTTCAAGCATCGGCTGGTAAACCATCTCAGTATACAGGCGGCCGGTTACCGGGTGGCGGGCGGTGTTCATCCACCTGGTGACTTCGTGTTCGAACTGTACCGTTGTCATTCCCGTGTACGTGGCAGCAAGGACACCGGAAATCCCTCCCCTGCCGCTTGACAGGGCACCGTGCATATCGCCGCAAAGTATTTCCTTAAACGGTGATTTGTCCTTCCATTCGGGATATTCCGGCAACAGTGCCCGGACCCTCTCTGCGATAAATGCAAACTGCATCAGTACCGGCATCTCGGAGCAGAGTGTGCCATCGTTGTCAAAGACTGCAATACGTTCTTCCCCGGGTACAAAACCCCCAGGGCTGTCCCCGGTCACCAGTTCCACAAACCCGATGAGGGCTTCTTTTACCGTCATGTTGTTCCATGAAGGGAGCGGGTCGGGGACCCGGGCAGGTTGCGTCATTGGTATCATATTTCACAAGGGACCGTGCAGCAATGAAATTGCCGATTAGCCCTTCGCCAGGACAACTTCCTGGAGCCAGCCCGGCAGATTCACAGCAGCCGGAACAAATTCGCCAAGGGTTTCCTGTCGATATCATCGCCTGACCGGGTTTACGACCGGTGAGCGGGAGATGCCATCTAAAAGCCTATATGTCGCAATCACCTCTTTTTTACATGGATGAGAAAACGGCCATGGGTTCACGACCGGGTATCGGCGAATACCTGATCCAGAGAATCTACGATGCCGGGGCCAGGCATGTCTTCGGGGTACCGGGGGATTATATCCTTAATTTCTATGCCATGCTGACCAGGAGCCAGCTCCAGGTGATCAATACCTGCGATGAGCAGGGTGCAGGGTTTGCAGCAGACGCCTATGCACGGATCAATGGCCTTGGGGTAGTGTGTGTCACGTACAATGTCGGGGGGTTTAAGGTTGTGAATACAACGGCCGAGGCTTATGCTGAGAAATCCCCGGTACTGGTCATTGCCGGTGCCCCCGGCTTGCAGGAACGACAGAAATTTTCACTTCTCCACCACAAGGTCAGGGACTACAGTGACCAGTACAGGATATTCGAACGCATTACCGTGGCCTCCACGGAACTCAGCGATCCTGAACATGCATACGAGGAAATTGACCGTGTTCTGGCAGGGGTCCTCCACGAGAAGGGGCCAGGCTACATCGAACTACCCCGGGATATTGTAAACGTGGTCCCTGTAAACACGCCAGGTACCCCTGCAGTTCATTCTGCAGGGAGCAACAGCGAAATTATTTCATCAGGGGTCCTGGACCTGGTTGTGTCCCGGGTGAATGGGTCATCCCGCCCGGTGATCTGGGCCGGGGAGGAGATCGCCCGGAACCAGCTCGGACCATACGTGCAGGCACTTGCAGAGAAGACCCGTATCCCCATTGTCTCCACAATGCTTGGCAAATCGGCGATCGATGAGACCAGCTCCCTGTACCTCGGGGTGTATGCAGGGGTCATTGGAGATGAGCAGGTACGGGAATATGTTGAGGCAAGTGACTGTCTCCTTGTGCTGGGTGTTATTTTAAACGATGTGAACCTCGGGGCAAATACCGCAGCGTTGGACCCGGAACGGATGATAATCCTGTCCGGTGATTCGTGCAGGATCGGTGCCCGGTCATTCAGCGGAGCCGGACTCGGGACACTGCCTGAATTGTCTGGGAAGCAATTCCTTCCCCACGATCTCCACGGGGCACCTCCCACCCAGAAGGAGAGAAAAATCACCTATTCCCCGACACATGCAAAAATCACGGCAGAGCGGCTTTTCCTTGCTATCGATTCCTTTGTGGACGAATCGAACATTGTTATCGCTGATGTCGGGGACGCAGCGATGGGGTCCATGGCAATCACGATTCCCCAACCGAACCAGTTCCTTTGCCCTATCTACTATTCATCCCTTGGATTCTCGGTCCCCGCCGCCATAGGTGTCAAAGCCGCACGCCCCGACCTCCGGCCCCTTGTCCTCGTGGGTGATGGTGCATTCCAGATGACGGGGATGGAAATATCGACGGCAGCCCGGTACCGGATGGACCCCATCGTGATCGTCCTGAATAATGGTGGTTTCGGGACCGAGCGGCCGATGATCGACGGGCCGTTCAATGATGTCGCACCCTGGCAGTATCACCGCATTCCCGATATCATCGGGGCGGGCAGGGGTTACCTGGTTACGACGGAAGATGAACTTGCAGGAGCGCTCACGGCGGCAAAGGAATCGAACGACCTGTCCATCATCGAGGTCGTCCTCGATCCGAACGACATCACGCCCCAGCTTCGCAGGATGTGCGAGCGACTGGCGAAGGGAGTGAAACGGCAGGGATAGTGTCGCGGATACGACGAATAAAAACTACACTGGCAGGCTATTATGCTGTCATTTCAGGGTGATGACAGATTTTTAATAATTAATAATATATATTATTATTAGAATTTATATTATTAAAAATTTGTTATCTTCTTTTCGGAAAAATAAAAAGAACAAACAATTGCACTCTAGAGTATTCTTACCTGTTTTCTGGGTTTGAACTGCTCCGCCACACCCCGTTCGGCACCGTCATCTCAAACCGTGCACCCTTGCCAGGCTCGCCGGTTTCACGAATATTAATGCCGGTTATATCAAGGATCTCCCGGGAAAGGGCTAAGCCAAGCCCGGTGTTCTTGCCAAATCCACGCTCGAGGATCTTCTCTTTCTCATCAGCAACAACACCGTCGCCATCATCTTCGCACACCACGATATGAACGCCCTCACGTTCCTCAACAGAGAACCGTATGGTTGTGATCTTCCCGCCGTACCGGACCGCATTATCCATCAAATTATAGAAAACATTGACAACCAGCGGGTCAGCAAACACTTCAGCACCGGCAGGCAGATCGTTCTTCACTATGACCTTCCCGAACGGAGCATCCTTTGCCGCGGTGTCTGCTAGTGTGCGGCAATCGTGCCATGCGGGAGCCTTGACCCCGATATACTCGTATTCCCTGGTGAACTCGATCATGGACCAGATCCGTTGTGCAGCCGCATTGATCTTTAAGAAATACTCGTTGTGCATTGTTTCGGGCTGCTTCTTTTCAAGCATGCGGAGATACCCCATGAGCACCGTGATCTGGTTGCTGATGTCGTGCCGGGTGATGCCGGAGAGGAGTTTAAGTTTTTTGTTTGCCACCCGGAGCGATTCTTCTGCCACTTTGCGCTTGGTGATGTCTTTGACAAACCCAATAAAGCGGGTGGGTGTTAGTCTGACAGCATCAACCGACCAGTACCGCAAAGAGCCATCCTTATGCCTGAAGAGTAGTTCACCAAATGCATAACCGTATTCGATAAGTTCTTTAAAATGCTTTAAACCTGCTTCAGTGGATTCTGGCGGCAGGATGTCCGATATCTGCATTGCGAGAAGTTCTTCCTTTTCGTACCCGGTAATGCTGCAGGCACCAGGATTGACTTCAAGATAACAACCCCTTTCATCAGCGATAAATACACCCTCAGGTGAATTCTCAATGTAACTTTTGAACCGTTCCTCGCTCTCTTTTAGCGCCACTTCTGCCAGCTTGCGTTCGGTAATGTCGAGGGAAATGGAAAGCACTGCCGGAATCTTTGTTTGCCCATAGTGAAGTGGCTGGAGGACATTACTGAACCAGCGCTCACCGGATTTCAGGGATATCCTGATATCCCCCTTCACTGGTTGCCCGGAAGCGACAACAGAACGGTATTTTTCAATCAGCAGCTCAGCCTGCCCGCAAGGGACAAATTCCCGGATATTCTTTCCAGTCACGTCCTCCGGAGTCCCTCCCGATAAATTCAGGGCTGCATTATTATTGGCAAACAGGAAATTACCGTCCGGATCAATCACCGACAAGGTTTCATCTATGGTGTTGATAACCTGCCGATAGTTTGCCTCAGTCTCCCGCAGCGCTTGTTCAGCCACTTTGCGCTCGGTGATGTCGAGGATCGCTCCGATCAGACCGGTGACCGAGCCTTGATTGTCGGTGAGCGAGGCCTTATGGAAGATCACATCGTGTAAGATGCCGTGCGAATCCAGTACCTGCGAATCGTATACCTGGATGCCTGGCTTCTCAAATAGTCCTGTGTCCGCGGCATGGTAGATTTTCGCAAGTTCTGGAGGGCTTATATCAAATACGCTTTTTCCCATAAGCTGTTCCTTGCTTTTCCCGTAGAAGTTCTCAAAAGCCTTGTTGAACCCCAGGTATCGCCCCTCTCTGTCCTTGTAGAAAACAGGGATCGGGATGGCTTCCAGCAGTATGTTCAGAAATGACTCGCTCTCCTGCAATGCCCGTTCAGACATAACTGAATCCGTGATGTCCTGGTTGAGCACAAATGCACCTGTGATCTCACCGGCATCATTCTTCACCGGTGCTGCCCAGTTAAGGATAAACTTGTGCGATCCATTAAACGCTTCAATCTCCAGCAGTTCCTTTGTTGTAACCCTGCCTTCATTCACGGCATAACCGAGCGCCCATTCATCGGGGAGGACTGGCTCATGAGAAGGCAGTCGCCATGCCTTAAAGATCCTGTATTCGTCCTGTCCTACCTGAGGATGCGCCTCCCAGATATCCTGCCCGGCGGGGTTGCCCATTAAGAGCTTCCCGTTCCGGTCAGCGATCCACATGCCGATTGGCAGGGTATTGAACACCTGCCGGAAACGCTGCTCCATCTCTGCAAGTGCATCTTCTGCCCGTTTGCGTTCGGTGATATCGTACATTGTCACAAAGACCTGGTAAGGTGTGGCTTCCCCGCTCCTGAACTGGGGTTCTGCGTTGGTACTCAGCCAGGTTATTTCCTCCGTTTGAGGATTGTAAACCCCGACAATCAGATCTTTGACCTGTTTTCCGGATTGTAAAGCGATCATGGATGGGTGTTGCTCCGGGGGCAGGAGTTCTCCGGCCTCTGACACCACTTTCCAGCGGGGATCATACGAGTCTCTTCCCATGAACTGTTCGCGGCTCAGCCCGAACATGCTCAGTGCTGCCGGGTTTATATCAATGAGAACGCCGTCAGACCTCTGGTAAAAAACTCCAGGGGTCATGCTCTCGAACAATGTCCGGAATTTCTCCTCGCTCTCTGCAAGTTCTTCTTCTGCTTGTTTGCGCCGGGTAATGTCCCGGCAGAAACAGATGAATTTCCCCGCTTCGGCCGGGAAATATGTAACCGATATCTCGGCAGCAAACGTGCTGCCATCTTTCCTGCGGTGGCGGGTCTCAAAGAGATCCGATCCGTTCGTGATGATGTGCCGGATGCGCTCCTGGGTCTTTGCCGGATCTTCAATACAATCGATATCGTTAATACCCATATCCAGGATCTCGGCTTTTGAATAGCCGGACATTTTGCAATAGGTTTCGTTGACATCCAAAAAACGCCCGGTATGAGCATCGAGGGTCCAGAAACCATCTTTTGTCGTCTGGAGGATCGTGCGGTAATATTCTTCACTGTTCCGCAGCGTTTCTTCGGCCTGCATCCTCTGCAATTCCTGCGAAGCCCGGATGGCGAAACTCTTCAGCAGTGCGAGCGCCTGGGGGTGTTCCTTAATGGGCTTTATATCAATAATGGCAAGAATGCCGATTTTCTGCCCGTCTTTGTCCTGCAATGGGGTGCCCCAGTAACTCTCCGCGTTCATGTCAGCAAGGATCTGGTCACGCGGGAAAAGCTGCCGGATATCACGGTAATATAAACAGGTACCTTTTACTGATACGTTCTCACAGGGGGTACCGTCAAGCGAATACCTGAAAT
>Ga0209668_10001072_pt1 | contig 11582 bp, 22 predicted proteins | sample FrelakmetPLP11PL_FD_187150 | JGI IMG/M metagenome (GOLD analysis project Ga0209668, IMG submission 187150) | Freshwater lake sediment microbial communities from the University of Notre Dame, USA, for methane emissions studies - PLP11 PL (SPAdes)... | ecosystem: Environmental > Aquatic >... | reverse complement strand
GAAAATCCTATTTCACAAAATGTAAACTATTATCAGTTTTACGCTTTGCAATCAGAACAAAATCCTGGTTTTGCTGGTGGTGCTTCGAATACAGAAATACGTTTAAATACTAATGATAGCTTTTTCGCTGTTTTAGCTGGTTTATACATAGCTAAGCCGTCTTCTGCTACTTCGGCTGAATTTATTTTAAACAGCTATCCTAACCCAACTACTTTTACAGCTACTACTGCTGCTGCCTATCAAATGTTTTTTAATAACTCTACTTTAAATATTGCTATTAATAATGTTCAGTATATTCAGAACTTTTTAACCTCTCGTTTTCGTGAAGTAGGTGTTGCTCAAGCTGGTTTAGGTGCTGCTTCTTATTTGACTTCTGCACAAGTAGCTTCTACTAGTGTTGATAGCTTTAACGGTGATGAAAGTGGTATTACTGCTTTAGGATCTATTATCGAAATCAGTGGACAAAAGAAAGCAGATATTAAAATGAATGTTCCTACTGGTTTATCAGTTGCACCTGGTACCTATGATCGTTTGGCTTTAGTTTTGCGTGGTTTCTTAGCTTTAAACGCTGCTACTCGCTAATAATACACAGAAGTTGCATGAAGGCCGTTAAGTATATTATGCTTCGGCCTTTATCCTTCTGCTTTAATCACAATTTAATTTAAAAAAAGAAATGCAGAAGATAACAAAAAGTGAACTAGTTACAATTAATGTACCTACTGGAACTACAGCCACTAAATTTTACTTTCCTGATAATAGTGTACTTCGTACAAGTGGATCACAATTAGTTAAAACTAAAGGTATTGAATTTTACCCTAGCCAAGCAGTTGCTTTATCCCCTGACGGTGTTACTAATATGTCTAGTGGTGATTTGTGTAGTGGTTACTTAGTACTTTATATAGATGACGCTGGCGGAGAATATCTTAAAATACCTTTGAACCACTGTATAAGTGTAGCTAATAATACTACTACAGCTTGGCCTGGTGAAAAAGCTAATTATCCTCACGTTATGGAAGTACCAGAACTTGAAAACTTAATGGTAAATTGGCCTAAAAGCTACGTGTTCTTTCCAGCAGCTTTAACAGCTACTGGTGTAGCTGTAGTATGTACAGTTTATTACGATTTTAACAAAAGATAAAAAAACAACCACTCGAAGGTTTTAATTCCGTTATTACAATGGCTGCAGAAGTATTTGGTATTGACAATTTAAAAAGTTACATAGAAACTTATAAAAATATTACAAACGTACATATTTACGCTTTTAGTAATAGTAAAAAATCAGTAGCAAGTGCTATCTGCAGTCGTGATAATGGTGATCTATTAGAACAAGTTGAAACTTATTTGAATTTAAGTGCTTCTGGTGAGAATAGTACTAAAACGTACTATATATTACTAAAAGCTGAAAATAAAAATAAAGAAATTGATGTCGTAGGTTTTACTTTTTCAATGGAAAGTAAAACAGCTTCTTTAGCTGTAAATGGAACTTCACACCAGGCACCAGCAGAAAATAATAGAATTAATGATTTATATTATCAGTTAGGTGATATGCAACGGCACAATAACCAACTACAAGCTGAAAACCAAGAACTTAAGCAAGAACTTGCAATTTTACAAGAAAATGCTGAAATAAGTGGTATAGAAGATCCTTTAGAAAAATATATGCCATATATAGCACCTATGCTTGGTAAGCTTTTCGGCCTAGAAAATACACCAGTAAACGGTGTAAATTCAGATATTGAACTATCTAATATTATTGCAGAATTGCAGAATATAGATCCTGACTTTAAAAATAACATGTTTTTACTTTTAAAATTAGCTAAAAACAAGCCTATGATATATAAAATGGCCGTAAAACAACTAACTAGCTTATAAAATGATAAATTACAGAAATAGCTTTAAAGAATATACTTTAAATGGTAATGTAGATTTTGACGAAAATACTAATGCTATTACCTTTATAAATAAAGGTACTGTAGCCGTTACTATTAATAACTGTATTACTTTATCAGTTAATGATACTTTAAGTATAGGTGGTAACGTAGGTGAAATAGATACTACTGGTTACAGACTTACCTTTGCTTCTGGTGGTGGAAATAGTGTAATTGTAATAACAAAATGTTATGTCTAAAATAATTTATATACCAGCACCAGCTACTTCTGCTGGTTTTGTGCCTTATACTGGTGCCACTAATAACGTAAATTTATCTAGTACTTATTATTTATTTGCTAGAAATTTTAAAGCTACTGGTACTGCTGGTAACGGCCACTATAGTATGCTTCATCAAGCTTCTTATATAAGTGCTGGTGTAAATGAAAGTAATTTATTTGCTGATGTAAATGGTAATTTAGCATGGCAAAATAACACTTTATACAGAACTGTTTACAATACTAATACTAATACAGCTAATAGAACTTATACTTTTCAAAATAAAGATTATACTGTAGCTGATAATGCAGATTTAGCTTTAAAACTTAATATTCAATTAAGTACTTCAACTGGCACCGTATTAGATTTTACAAATGATCGTGCATATGGTACAACTGCTTCACCCGTTACTGGTAATATAACAGCTACTTTATTAGGTGCATTATTAGGAGTAACTGCAATCGTTATACACAATAGCGGAACTGCACCAACATTTTCTAGTGAATATAAAAAATTATCTGGTAGCGGAAATTATGTAACTGGTGTTTTAAATTACATTTATTGTACATATATTGACGCTACACATATTATATATAGTATAAACCAGTAGTTATGAGTGCAAGAAGATCTATGTTGTTTACGCTAAAAAATGGTGCTGCTTCATCTTATGCAGCAGATTTTATAGCTTACTATTCAATAACTAATCTTACTACACAAGCTGCTTTAGTAACACTAGAAAATACTTTAACTGTAGGTGGTTTAATAAATTATGCTTCACCTAGTAGCAATTTAATTACAAATTTGTATCCTATGTGTGGCGGTACTAATGTAACTCAAAATTTAGGAAACTTTTTAGTAAATACTTCACCTTTTACTGCTTATGGTGGTCTAACGTATAACGCTAATGGTATAACTGGTAATGGTATAAATGGTTATTTAGATACTAATCAAAATGCTTTAGCTTTAAGTAATTCAGATTTCCATTTTGGTTTTTTTGATAAAACTATTAATTATAATCAATTATATTCTGATTTTGGTTTTGGAAATATTAATGCTGCACCTTATGCTGCATACATAACTGAACTTGGTGGAATATTTATAGACGATATACCAGATAGTAATTGGCGAGTATCTGGTGCTACACCAGGTTTAACAAATCGTTTTATTTGCGATACTTTTTATAATGATTTAGGTGTTCCAACTAAACATTGCTATAATAATGCCGTAAATATTGGAAATTTACAATCTCCTACTTTTGGTACTGGTAATTTAGTTTATTTGGCTGGTCGTTCTTTTTATAGTGGTAATACTATGAACTTTGCACAATATGGTAGAGCATTAACACCAGCACAAATTACAATAGTTTATAATGCTATAGTAGCTTTTAATACGACACTAGGTAGATAATATGCAAACTTTTGTACACTTACTTACACCAGAACAAGCTATAGATATTACTGATAAAGAATATTTAGTAGGGACTATTATAGATGGTGAATATATACCAGGTTCATTATTTAACCCTATATTAGATTTATTCGATAATTATGTAATATCTTTAATAGAAGTAGATAAATGTAATAACCCTTTATATATTTGGGTAAAAGATACACCTATAATCATATACGATCCTAAGCCTAGAATAATTTAACATGAATATAGAAGATATAAAACTTTATTTAATTAATTTAACTGGCCTTCTAGTTATTCATATAGACACTATACAAAATTATTTACAAGTAGGTGTAGCTGGTGGATCTATAATATATACTGGTTTACGTATAGCGCAAATTATTAAACAGAATAAAAATGAAGAATAAAGAACTTTTAACCTATGCTGGTTACGGTGTAGGTATATTTTTAGTTTATAAATTGGTAAACGGCCTTCTCGTAAGTGCTGGTTTAAAAAAATCTGATACAGAAACTAAAAAAGAAGCAGACGCTACAGCAGCAAGAAAAAAAGAACTAGAACAAGCTAAAAAAACTTCTTCTTTAACAAGGCCTAGTAGTGAATACTATAGCGCAGCAGATACTATTTATAATGCTTTAAAATTTAGCAGTATAGATGATGACGCTGATAAAGCACAATATGCTTTTACTTCTATTATTAACTCAACAGCAGATTTAGCTTTTTTAAAGGTAGTTTATGGTGTTCGGCCAACTTATAATTTTGGCCTTAAACAAGGTGATTTTGATTTAATTACTACTTTGCAGCGTGAATTTAGTACTAGTAGATATGCAGAAACTATAGCAATATTAAAAGCTAAAGGTGTTAATTTATAATGGCTGACTTTAATAAAATATATCCTACTATAGTAAAATATGAAGGTTACTATGTAAACGATCCTACTGATCCAGGTGGTGAAACGTATAGCGGTGTGGCTAGAAAATTTAACCCTTCCTGGAAAGGTTGGCAAATTATAGATAAATTTAAATATGAAAACGGTGGTTATATACCTAAAAATACTAAAATACCTTCTGCTGAATTAGATAACCTGGTAAAAGAAGCAGCACATACATACTTTAATAATATTTTTGGTGATCAAATAAAAAGTGATAGCATAGCAACTATAGCTGTACAAGTTTATTGGGGAACAGCGCAAGGTATAAAGCAAGTAGTACAACAAGCTGCCATTAATTTAGGTGCTAAAATAATTGCAGATAATGTTTTTGGTAAAAAAACATTAGAAGCTATAAATAGTTTAAACCAGGTAGATCTATATAATGAAATGAAAAAACTTTATATAGATTACTTTACCAGGTTAGGTAGGAACCAGCCACAATATGCTAAAGGCTGGCTAAATAGAGTAAATTATGTACTTTCAATAACTGATAAATTTATTAAAGATGAAAGTAAAAGTATAGGTTTATTAGCTGTTGCTGTTGGTATTACCTATTTCGCCTTAAAAAAGTAGTTTATTTGCTTGAATATAAGGTAGTTAGTTTTTTTTTGATGAAACCGAACAAATTTATTTTTTTGTTCGGTTTTTTTTGTATTGATTTGAAACATAATTAAAAAAAACACAAAATGCTTCTACTTAAAATTACAATCTTTTTAGCAGTTACAATTTTCTGCTTTTATTACATTAATCTTCTACTAAAAGAAATTGAAAATGAAAATATATCTAGATAACAAAACAAATACCAGGTACCAGGTGTGGAATAAAGGTTATGAAGTAACCAATAATACAAAGTATATCAAATTAAAACGTATAAATTTTGATCCTGGCAATGGCTCTAAATTTTTACAGTTTTCTTATGATTTTTTTGATACATTAATTTTAAAAGGTGAATTTACAATAACTAAAATATAACATGAATATACACGACCAAGCGAATACAATAGTAAAAAGGTATGAGTATCACCTCACAATTTTAATGAGTGCAGAAACTGTACGTGAACAGTACACTACTATAAGAAAAACAGCAAAAGACTGTGCAATCTTCTGCGCTACACAAGCACAAAAGACTACTGATATACGTGGTTTTAATTATTGGAGTGATGTAATAGAAGCAATAGAAAATAGTTTATAAAATATGAAAACACCAGAACAAACAGCTAAAGAAATTGTAAGCCGTTACAATACAGAACTTTGTTTTAATATGGCACTTGCTAAACATGCTGCACAAATGGCTGTTGATATTATTTTAACTTCTGCTGTAGAAGATAGCAGTAGTGATTTTATGTACTGGTATGATGTACAAAAAATTTTAAAAGATTTTTAACATGGCAAAACAAAAACACCCTACGTATATTAAAGGATCTAAATATAAATACGTTACTGAACAGATGAGCAGTCAAGGTAAAATTATGTATAGGGCGCATGTTTCAGCAATTAAACACCTATCGTATCACCTTACAGAAAGAAACGCAGCTTTAGCTGTAGATATTGCCTTCATTAAAAAAGGCGAAAAACCTAGAAACATTTTAATACCTAAAAAATAATGAACCAGCAACAATACGACCAGCTTATAATAGTAGAAGATTATCTACGTAGATATGTTAAAGCAGAAATACTAGGTTTTAATAAAAAACCACCGATTTCAGAATTTGAAGTACATTTAGAAAAGTTATTAAATGCTATGCTTGATTATATAAACTTAAATGATCTATATAATATAGAGTGTTCAGGTGAACTTAATCACTTAAGAAGTAGAGAACAGTATCTAGCTGCTAAAAATAAAGCTTTACAACATATATGTAAAATAAATGGTATAGATTATAGCTATACATCTTACATTAAAGATACAGACTACTAGATATGAGTTTACGAGAATCTTTAAAACAGCCTAAAAAGGTTGTTACTGAAATTGCTATACCTAATATAAACCCTAGTGATTATATTTTTACAGATATTGAACCAGGTACAGAAGTATCATGTATAAATGTAAATGGTAAGTTGGTAGGTAGTTTAGGTAATATAATAACGATCACTGGTAAGCCTAAAAGCAGAAAAACTACGTTTTTACAAGCTATGCTTAGTAGTTTTTTATCTGGTGAAAGTATTTTTAATATTAATTGTAGTAGGCCTGACGGCTGTAATATTGCTTTAATAGATACTGAACAGTCAAAATACGATCTTTATCGTGGCCTTCAACGAATTAAAAAAGCTGCTAATGTTTCTGAATTACCTAGCTACTTAAAAGTATATCAAAATAGGCCTTTACAAGCTGAACAAAATAGACAATTTCTTATAAACCTGGTGCAATCTGATACAGCTTTAAAGATTATTTTTATAGACGGTATGTTGGATTTTGTAGCAGATATGAATAATATAGAAGAAAGTAGCAGTTTATTATTTATGCTTCAAAAACTTTGCTTTGAAAATAATATACTAATAGTAACTATACTTCACGAAAATAAAGCAAGTAATTATACTTTAGGACACATAGGTAGTTTTTTAGAACGTAAAAGCCAAAGTTTATTAAGAGTAGAGAAAAATGAATACGGATCAGTAATGAGTAGCGTATATATGAGAAGTGATGAAGATTTTATACCTATACCTATATACTATAACTATAATAGTAATCAGTACGAAATAGATACAAAATTTATAAAGATAACTGTAAAAAATGCTGCTTTAGTAAATATAATAGAACTAAAAAGAATAGCTGAAAATTTATTTACTTCCTACACTTTCTTAAATTCAGATAATCTCAAACATGAACTACAGCAAGTTTTCAAAGGTCAAACTTTAAATTTTGTAAAAGATATTATTAAACGGTTATATGTTGAAAATATATTACAAAAATCTGAAGAAGGTAAAATAACTTTAAAAGAAGATCCTTTTTTTTAAAGATAGTATTTAAAAATATATCTTATAAATAAAAATACACCTAGAAACACCCAAAAAGATAACCAGAAGTATTTAAACTTCTGCCATAAACCAGCTTCATTTTTAATAAATGGAACTGGTATTTTTTTTTCATAAAAAAACGTATCTGTAAAATAAACAGTATCTTTTTTAGTGATGATCTTTAATACTTCATTACTTTTTTCAATGTAGAAATTTTTAGTATTTATAACTGTATCATTTTTAATTATAAAGCTATCTATACGCTGTAGCAATATTAATGTATCTTTTTTTATTAATGTATCTTTAATTATCACAATATTACTACTAATAAGATTAGGATATTTTTTAATTAATCTATTAAATTTAGCTTCGGGTGAACAACTATATATTAAAAATAAGAATAATAGTGATCTAAGCTTCATTTTCAGTAGTAAAATTAGTTATTATTTTGCCTATAATACCTATAAATACGGCAAATTGTAGGAAATGATTATTAAAATATATACCTGATCCAGTTACACCAGCAGAAAAAACTAAAAAAATATCACCAATAACCCTAAATTTTTTAGGTGTAGGAGTGAAATAATGTTTAAATTTTATCATTTTTAATATGTTCTAGCTATACGTGTGTTACCCTTTCGCTGTCGCAAGTGCGCAGCGAAGGTACCCGAATAGCTTGATAAAAAAAAATGTATAGTTGGTTATTTTTGATAATTTCAAAAGTTTTCACCTTTGGCCTTTTTTCTTTTGTAAATTTGTAGCGTGAAAAAATTACTTTGGCTTTTACCTTTAGCTTTTGCTGGTTGGTACTTTTACACCAGGAGTAAGTTTACCTTTAATTTGGTAGGTTTAAAGCTTAGACCTAAGCCTTCACTAATTTTGCAAGTATATAACCCTACTTCTGAAACTACTACTATAAATTCTATTGTAGCAGATATTTACTATAAAGGCACCAGGTTAGGTTTAATTAGCAGATTTGATAATTTTATAATTACACCTAATACTAAAACTAATATAGATATACCTATTTCTGCTGACGGCTTTGGTTTTGCAGTACTTGTAACTGATCTAGTTAAAACTGGTGCAAACGTGGTAAAAAATGCAGTAGTAGAAGTAAAAGGTGTTATTAATATATCTGGTTTACCAGTTTCATTTTCTCAAACTTTTAATTTATCATGATGAATATAAATAAATTACAAAGTATAGTAGGTGTTCCTTCTGGTAAAAAAGAACTTATTAAACAGTTTCAAAATACTAATGATATTGTAAACGCTGTAATAGAACAACATAAGCTTAATAAAAACGCTTTTAAAAAAATAGCTAATAGTTTTAATAAAAGCAGTGATTATGAAACTTGCAGATCTATTTGGGAGTTTACACATTATAATTTGAATTATAAAGCTGAACCAGATCTTCAAACAGTAAAAACACTAGCTAAGATATTATATGACGGTACAAATAGCAAAGGTAACGACTGTAAACACTTTAGCTGCTTTGAAGCTGGTATATTAGAAGCTTTAGAAATACCTTATGTTTATAGATTTGCTGCTTATGAAGGAAAAATACCTACGCATGTATATGTAGTAGCTAAATTAAAGAGTGGTGAAGTAGTTTTAGATGCTGTTCTTCCATACTTTGATAGTGAAAAAACATATACTTATAAAATTGATATAAACCCTAATAAAAATAAAAATATGCCTCTTTATAGATTAAGTGGAGTAAATACTATCGGTGGTACGATTAGTAAAGCTGCACACAATGTAAAATTAGTTGCTTTCGCACCTGGTCGACTTGCTTTTTTAGATTTAGTAAAATTTAATGTTTTCGGTTTAGCTGTAAAATTTAATACTGCTATTATGAAAGATAGGAAAGCTGTAGAAGATTTTTGGTATAATCAAGGTGGTAAAGATTTCGGAAAGCTTTTAAATAATGCAATAGAAGGAAAAACTAAAAAACGTATTTTTGGCCTAGATCAAAATACTATTGATATGTCGCCTGATTATATGTCTGCTAGAGTAGGTTTTGATCCAGCTACTATTACTGCTGGTATAGCTAGTGCTACTGCTATTTTAGCTGCTATTAAAGGTTTATTTAATACTTTAGGTATTAACCATAGTGATGTTTCTACTACACCACCACCTGCAGACACACCACAAACACCAGAAACACCACCAGAACAACCTAAGCCTAGTGGATCTATTAATACAACTACTATTTTACTTATAGGTGCTGCTGTAGTAGCATTTATGTTTATTAAAAAAAAATAATATGAAAAATACAACAACATACATTTTATTAGCTTTAGCTGCTGTAGGTATTTATTTTTACATGAATAAAAATAAAAAAGTTATAACACCTATAGCACCAGGTGTAAAACCTGAACTTCCACCTACACCAGGTACACCTACTTCTGCACCTGATGTAACATATCCAGGCACTACAGAAGACGCACCTATGCCATACATACCATTAAAACAAACTGCACCTAAAACTGATACAGAAGATAGTGCTTCTGGTAAAAAAGGAACTTCTGATAGTGAATTAGCTGGTTTATATTAATTATGAAAAAACATTTAGTAAAAGGCTCTATAGAAGCTAAAAAATACATGGCTAAACTACGTGCTAAACGTACAGTAGGATCTGTTAAAAAGAAAGCCGTAAAAAAGGATGCACCTAAAAAAGCAGTAAAAAAAGCTGCACCTAAAAAATCTTCTGTACATAAAGATACTAAAAGCCATAATGTAAATATACGTGTAGTTTCTGGTATTGGATCACTTCCAGTAGCTTTAACTGGTAAATTTTGGAGTGTACCTTTTAAAGTACATAACCAGTATGATATTTATGGTGCTGTTAGTGCAATTATAGAAGATACAAGTAATGGTAAATTAATAGTTGAAATTACAAATAGGACACCAGTATCTGGACAAATTGACGCTTTTAAAAATTATATTGCTATTAATGCTGGTATAGATCAATATTCTAATATTAAAGAATTGGAAAAAGGAAGTAAACAATTTATTTCAAATTTATATCAGGAAGTTAAAAAATTTAATGCTGGTAAAACTTCTACTTCTGTTGCTAAAAAAGGTATAAATATAAAACCTAAAAAAGTAACAGTAAAAAAATCAGTACATTCTGGTAAAACTACTAAAACTAAACTAAAGGAAGATCTAAAAAGTGAAGGTTTAAAGCTTACACATGGTTATAATTTAGCTGCTCGTAAAATTGGTGCTATTTCTCTAGATAACTTTAAAAAAGCACAATCAGACTTGTATAAGTGGGAACAAGTTTTAAAATTTGTAGAAAAAGAAAAATTAACTGCAAATAAAGCCTTAAAACCGTCTATATTAATGGATATTAAAAGAATTAAACAAGCAATAAAAGAACAAAAAACACATTTAAAAGAACTTAAAAAAACCCTTTAATTAATATAAAAAATGGCTCGTAGAAAAAAATCAAAAGTCGGTAAAGTACACCACCGTCGCCACCGTTCACATAGAATGGCTGGAGTAAAAGGTACAGTTATGTCAAGTGCTGGTTTAGTAGCTGGTGCTATTGCTGGTAACTACGTAAAACAAGCTTTAGGTGATAAGCTTACAGTAGGTGGAAAGGATCTATCTGGTGTAGCTGTTTTAGCTTTAGGTATGTTTGGCCCTAGATTTGTAAAATCACCTATGCTTAAAAGTGTATTTGACGGTATGATAGTTTCAGGTGGTGTTACTACTTTAGCTACGTTTGTACCAGCTTTGCCTATCAATGGCCTAGACGCTATAGGGCAAGTAGATCAGATCGGTGCTTATACTGTACAAGGTATCAACGATGAACCTACTATTGTAAATGAAAGCTATAACGAATTTAGCTACTAATAATAAAAGTTTAAAATTTTCACATATAAAATTACAAAATCATGTCTATTAATCAAATTGCTTTAAGAAACGCTTTTAAATCAGTAAAAGGTGCTTATGCCTCTGCTGGTCGTAACCCTATTGTAACTCCTTCGGATCTACGTTTAGAAAATCCTATTTCACAAAATGTAAACTATTATCAGTTTTACGCTTTGCAATCAGAACAAAATCCTGGTTTTGCTGGTGGTGCTTCGAATACAGAAATACGTTTAAATACTAATGATAGCTTTTTCG
>Ga0209668_10001071_pt1 | contig 11585 bp, 12 predicted proteins | sample FrelakmetPLP11PL_FD_187150 | JGI IMG/M metagenome (GOLD analysis project Ga0209668, IMG submission 187150) | Freshwater lake sediment microbial communities from the University of Notre Dame, USA, for methane emissions studies - PLP11 PL (SPAdes)... | ecosystem: Environmental > Aquatic >... | reverse complement strand
TGGTTGAGGTCGGTGGCGGATTCGAACCGCCGTAAACGGTTTTGCAGACCGCTACCTAGCCACTCGGTTAACCGACCAAATTCATTACTACTTAAAGAACTTCAACAATCTACCCAAAAAACTCATCGGTGGCGGATTGCTCATCACGCTTTGCGTGACTCGCGAGCTCCTTCACTTCGTTCAGTCGGTTCGAACCGCCTTTTACCCTCCGAAGCTTTCCCTGACATCCGTAGCATCAGCGAAAGATGTAGCGAAGGAGGGGTAAACGGTTTTGCAGACCGCTACCTAGCCACTCGGTTAACCGACCAATTATTTGCAGTGGCAAAAATAACATTTTTTTGTAATTTTGAATCAAATTTCCCCGATCCACTTGAGATTCATACAAACAATAAGACCTTAAATCTATTTATTATGAAATCCGTAGGTAGCTTTTCAGCAGTGATAATCCTGATAATGTCAACAGGTCCTGTAATATGCGCACAGACTCCGGAAGGTAATTCAGCCTCATCTATCGTGGGGTCCATAATCAAACATACTGAAAGTGCTCCTGTGCCCAATACTGTTGATGTTTTCAAAGCAGGCGATCCTCAGACCAAAGTTACAGGTATCGTTACAACCATGTTCGCAACAATGGATGTGCTCAAAAAGGCTGTAGCAATGAATTGCAATCTTGTAATTGTTCACGAACCTGTGTTTTACAACCATCTCGATGAAACAAACCAGTTTCAGAATGACCAGGTTTTTCTTGAAAAGAAGAAGTTTATCGATGACAACAATCTGGTAATATGGCGGTTTCATGATTATATTCATAATATAAAACCCGATGCAATCGATTATGGTATGGCCCTAAAACTGGGGTGGCTGAAATATACTGACGGTGTCAATCCGCAACGGTTTCTGCTTCCTGAAACAACCCTTAAAGATCTGCTGGTAATTCTTAAAAAAATCTTCCCTGGAAATGCTTTCAATGTGATCGGTGATCCTGAGATGAAATTAACAAGAGTAATGTTTTCTGCGGGAGCCCCTGGAAGCAGTGCCCATTTCAGAATCCTGGAGGATGAAAATACAGATGTTGTAATAGCCGGAGAGGTCTCTCAATGGGAAACCTATGAATATGTGCGTGATGCAGTAAGCCAGGACAGGAACAAGGCAATTATCTTCCTCGGACACATCACATCAGAGGAACCCGGTATGGAATATTGTGCAGAATGGCTGAAAAGCTTTTTAAAGAACATACCTGTATTTTTTGTGGCAAGTGGCCCATCATACTGGACCTATTGACCATCTGATGCCTGAAAAATAACTTATTAATTGTTAAACCAATATCTGAAAAAAAAGATCTGCTGATTGGCAGATCTTTTTTGATACCCTGTAGATCTGTTACTTCTTTTCCCGCAAAATAAAATCCAGAATTGTCCTGTTTCCGGCAACAATCTTTACACCCTCAACCATTACTGTGTCGTAATTTTCTTTCGCGGCGAAAACAGAATATGTCCCTGCCGGGATGCCAATAATGGCATAATGCCCCAGTGTATCGGCAATTGTGGAGGCTATAACAGTATCCTGTTTTACCCAGACTGAAGCCTCTTTTATCTTTACTTTTGCAGTGTCAGTAACCATTCCCTCAACTCTTCCGGCTGTTGAATTATTTACCGCCCTGATGACAGGCTTAAAATTAAATCCCTTTATTCCGGCCGGGGTGTACATGTTTCCCTTCATAACAAATGAGCGGGAAAGGTCAAAATCAAGAAGCAGCTCCGATGTGAGTCCTCCTTCCACTATGAGACCGGGATTAATAAATACTTTTATACCTGTCTGTTTTCCACTGGGGACTTTTACATTGAAATTGCCACCATCTTTTATCTTCAGACCGGCCGCATCAACATAAAGTCTTATAAGATTATATTCTCCCGCCGGAATTTCAATATCCAGCAATTCTTCTTTCAGTCCGTTTCTAAGGTCAAGAAGATTGAATGTTTCTGACCCTTCCCATAAAGTAATAAATGGACTACCGTCACTGATACCATCACCGTCTTTCCTGATTTCAACTTTTGTTATTGTAACTGAGGCAGATTCGATAATATTAATAGGGAACGGTGCATCCGTCACATTGATAACCAATCTTCCCGGGTCATTGTTTTCCTGAGTTTTATTGCAGCCTGAATACATATTGACAATGGAGGCTGCAAAAAATAATAATACTAGTCTTTTCATATAATTCTGTCTTGGTTTTTTAAATTATAAGGATCAAATATCCGATACTTTAAATGAATCTTTGATGAATTACCTGCCTCTGGCAGCTGGACCGCCTGATGCTCTCATTGCATTACGCATCATTGAGCTATGACGCGCTCCGCTGTTTTGGACAGCGCATTGTGCCTGGCGGATCTGATTACAATCCTGTAATGAGATATGGGACCTTGTCTGAAGCCTGTTATGGTTAGCGGTATTATCTCTGGTTCTCAGTTGCTGATGTAACTGCTTGCGTGCCTGATCCTGAGCCTGAGTCTGAGTCATTGTCTGAGTCTGGTTCTGATCTGTAGCCTGATTCTGAATCTGCACATGGGTTTTCGACCTGGTCCTATCTTGATCCTGTGACTGAATCTGATTGTTGTTCTGTGCGTTGATGCCTGCACTTATCATAAGTGCCATGGCAGCTAAAAAAATTGTCCTTTTCATCTTCATTATAATTTAGTTAATAATCCTGAACAGGACAAATCTAAATCCCGGAAGATGAATTTATAATGAACTTTCGGGGAAGATGAAAGAAAAAGTTGTTCCTTTTCTTGGTTCTGAGGCTACAGATATTTCTATTTTATGAAAATCAGCTATCACTTTGGCAATTGCAAGGCCGATACCTGTTCCATCTCCATCATCCCCTCTTTTTGTTTTAAACCGGGTAAAAAGTGTGCTCATCTGTGCTTCACTCATTCCATTGCCGGTGTCGGAAATATTTGTCCTGAATTTCCCATGTTCTGAAAAAGTCTTCACAACTACTTTCCCTTCTGGAAAAGTGTTTCTGATCGCATTATTAACAACATTATAAAACATTGAAAAAACAAGTGCGCGGTTGGCTTGAATGAACTGATGATCATTTATAAACTCACCTGTCAGAGTGACTTCCTTATCCTCAGCAACAGGGTTAACCTCTTCAATAATCTCCTGAAGGAGGGCCTGAACCGAGAAGCTCTCCTCGCGCAGATACTGGTGGCTCTCGATGCGGGCTATCAAAAGAAGTGAGTTAACAAGACTCTGAAGCCTGTGAAGTGTTTTTAGTGACTCCTCAACTTTATTTGCTGTATCGGGATCAATATCATCCCTCAGAAGCATATTCTCAAGCTTGCTTCTGAGAACTGAGACAGGAGTCATAAGCTCATGCGAGATATTTACAGTAATATCCTTTTCTTTTCTGAAGGATTCATCGATCTGAACCATCAGATCCCTCAGCGCATTATCGAGACTGACAAAATCGGACGTATTTGTCTTAACAGGGATCATATCAAAAGTTGAGGGGCTGGATATCTCCTTAAGTTTGCCTGTGATTTTTTTCAGAGGAGAAAGGATTATCCTTGTGTACTGAAGGTCAGTAACAAGTGTGATCAATATTATGAAGCCCAGGAACACAAGGATTATCCTGTTAATATTTCTTCTGGCGTACTGTATACTTGCAAGACTTTTTCCAATTTCAAGAAGGTATTTCTGCCCATCCACCATGAATGTGTAATTAATCACCCGGTAAGCGATCTCCTCCTCCTCAATGATCCTGTCGGTCACATCAATGTAGTTGAGGTCCTCTGCTATGCCAGTCCTTTCGAGGCTTATAAACTCTTCCTTAAGAATGTTATAGCTTCCGAATATCCCTGAAGTATCAGAATGAATAAAAGGCTCTATTCCTATCTTCCCGATCAGATCAATGGTATTTTCTCTTTTCTGGATAAGGTCATTATCTACCTGCCTTAGATTGACCCTTTCAACTATCCATGGAAGGAAAAGAAGGAAAAGCGCAGTGAAGACCAGCTTTGACAGCAGGTTGAACAGGGCAAGCTTGGTCTTCAGTCGGATCATAGGTTAGCTTAAATAAATTTGTTACCCGGCACTTACTCTGTAACCAACGCCTCTTACCGTTTCAAGCCATGGTGAGGGAGAATGGAAATTTAGTTTTTTTCTCAGGTTTTTGATATGAACGTCAATAAAGTTGCTATCATATTGATCATCAAGAATATTCCCCCAGATATGCTCATATAGTTGGTGGCGGGTAAGTACCTTATTCCTGTTGAGGACAAGATAGTGGAGAAGATCATACTCTTTTTTTGTAAGATCGACCTCATTGCCCTCGCAGAAAAGCTTACGTGACTGATTTTGCATTATAAAATCCCCCAGTACAATGTCATGAACCTGTACATTGAACTTCCGCCTGGCGACAGCATTTATCCGCGACAGAAGTTCCACCAGAGCAAACGGTTTTGCGAGATAATCATCAGCCCCGAGATCGAGTCCTTTAACTTTATCTTCGACAGCACCACGAGCTGTAATAATTATAAAAGATGCTTCACTACCGGCTTTTTTTGTCTCTCTTATAAGATCAAGCCCGTTATAATCGGGCAGTCCAAGATCGAGCAAAATAAAATCATACAGGTTAACTGCAATTTTCTCTGAAGCTTCGATACCAGTAAAAGCAAGATCACAGAGGAAATTCTCAGTTTTTAAAAATGTGGCTATCTCTTTTGCCAGTCCTGTTTCGTCCTCAACAATCAATACATTCATCAGTATAAATTTAAAAAATCCTGAAAAATATGCTCAGATTGAAGACAAAACCTTCCGTACTGAGATAATAGTCATCATCATAAAAGGGTACTACATATGAGGGTTCAACCTCAATTGTCATAAAATTGGTGTTGAAAGCAACCGGAATACCAAAGTCAACTTCCAGCAATCCAAATCTTCCTGAATAGGAATAAATAGTATCAGTTGTTGCAGTAACATGTCCGGAATTTCTCCATTTACGGTAGGGAGATGAAATTGAATAATAATATGCAGTTTCTGTGGAAGTCTCAACTTCAGTCAGAGTTCCGAACAGGAGGTTGACGTACGGATCAAATGAGATATTTACTTTGCCGTTAAAGAATTCGGGGGTCTGGAAATATCTCGAATTCCTTAGCTGGAAAAACACCTGATTTTCTGTTGAAAACAATCCGCCTGCAGAGATCTTTGAATACAGAAGCTTCCAGTCAAATCCCAATGTCAGATCACTGTAGGTGAAACTGTTGAACAGTGTATCTTCAAGGGATGGAACCACCTCATACCTGTAAATACCGGCTGAAATATCAAACCAATTATTAAATGCATGACTGTAATTTAAAGATCCGATATAAAAAGCCAGGTATGGATTCAGTCTGGAAAGATGAACCGCTGCAACAGAAGCAAAAATTTCATTCTTAAATCCATAGGTGATTGAACCATAGGTGTAGGGATTATCCTGCGATATCGTTGATCCCAGATATACCATATTACTGCCAAAGCCTGCACCGGCATAAAGGGAATGAAGGGAATTCTTTGATTCTTTATTAAGAGTATCTGGTGAATTCAGGAATGGTGTAGCCTCCTGCGCAGAAACATTTATTGCCAGAAGACACAAACTGTACACTATTTTTCCCGAAATATTAAGCATCCGATTCGTCTGAATGAATATAATGTTACCTGCCGCCTTTCCTTCCTGCTCCTCCGGGTTTGCCAACTCCTTTTGGTATCCCCGATCCTGATGGCCTTACAATCATGGGCGGTCTCGCTCCACGTGCTCTGGTCATATCAGGACGCCCCCCTTTGACCTGTTTTGCTGATTGGGATCCCTGGTTCCTGTTTGCCTGCCCGTAGGCATATCCTTTACCTTTTTGTTCATTTAATTCGGCTGCAGTCTGTTTTTGCTCTTTAACCTTAAGGGAATCTGCATTTTGTGCACTAAGCTGAGAGTATCCATTAAATCCCGCAAAAGCAAGTAAAACAATGACTGCAAAAAATTTGACTGACCATTTCATTTTTACTGTATTATAGTACCCCTTCAAATTTGTTTGATGTTGAGATTAAGGTAATTACAAAAATACTTTTTAATCCTGAATACAAAGATATCTGATAATTATGAAGAACAGATGAAAATTTATTCTCGTACGTCCGGCAATTTATACCGCACAAATTCTCTGCCATAATAAGTCGAGGTGAATGGAGTATGACGAAAAAAAAAACCAGCAAATTATTTTTAACTCCCTGTAGCCTGTAGACAGAAGCCTTTTGCCTCTTTACCAACCTGCGAAAAGCAATATGCAACCTGATTTAATAACTAAAAAGATTCAGAAACCATTGTCCATATAATCCTTGTTAATACCTTTGCTGGTTATATTTTATAATTTTAAGCAACAATGGCAACGGACGGAAATGTACATTTCATAACTGAGCTGAAAAGCAAGTATACCTTTGATGAAACTTGTGATGCTCTTGCAGCTGAGGCAGAACGCCGTGAATGGAAAATGCCTGCTGTACATGACCTTCAGCAATCGCTTGCGAAATCAGGCAAGAGCGTAAAGCCTGTAAAGGTGATTGAGATATGCAAGCCGGTATATTCCGGACAGATGCTCGAGCTAAACGATGAACGGATAATGTCAGTTATGATGCCCTGCCGGATTTCAGTATATATTAAAGAAGACGGAAATACTTATGTTGCTCTGATCAACGGAGGTGAAATGACTGCCGGATTACCGGAGGTAATTGCCAGAGTTATGAAAGCCGCATCGGATGAAACCTTTGAAATTGTAAAAACTGTAACCCAATGATTAATGGCAATTTGCAAATGTTACTCCTTTTTTTATCAACATTAATTAATAAAACATATTGAATTACACAGAAATAGCTAACCGTTACAGCACACTTGCGGAATCGGCCTGCCGTCTGTCATGTGGCGGAGCGATCAATTATTCTGAAGCAGCTGAAGGTGAAATCTGCGTTGATCTGGGAAGCGGACGCGGAACAGATGTAATGAGGCTGGCAGAAACTGTGGGCGATTTGGGATTTGTATATGGAATTGATATCTCCGATGGCATGCTTCTTAAAGCCAGGAACAGAGCTGCCAGGATTGGAATCAAAAATGTCCATTTTAAGAAAAGCTCACTTGAAAGCATAGATCTGAGTGATGGCGTTGCTGATCTGGTGATTTCGAATTGTACAATAAATCACGCTTCTGACAAACAGATTGTCTGGAATGAGATTTTCAGAATACTTAAAAAAGGAGGCAGGTTCGTAGTAAGTGATATCTATTCTGTCAATAGAGTCCCGGATGTGTTCAGAAATAATCCTGTTGCAATATCAGAATGCTGGGCAGGATCTGTGACAAGAGATGAGTACCTGGAGCATATTCAGAAAGCAGGATTTTCATCAGTTAAAACCATCGAGGAATCGGTCCCTTATGAAAAAGGCAGTATCCAGGTTATAAGCTGGACAATTTCAGGAAGGAAACAATAATTTGAATTCCGACCGTACAAGCAAAAATCAAAAACAAATAAAATACAACAACTGAATGAAAAGTCTTATTAAAAACAGAGCAGCTAAAGTTAAAGTAAAAGTAGCCCAGTGCTGTGCAAAGATTTCCAGAATCATTGCCGGCTGTCATGACTGATAAGCATGAGTATTAAATAATCCTTTGTGATACGTCATGTTACCTTTGTGTGCCTCGTGACTGACTAATTACTTTAAAAAATGCTGGTGAAATGCCGTATTCGAAATACAATATTTTCTCAAAAATCAGGGATTCCGAGAACTATTTCATTGTAAACCTTTTGTCGGGTAATGCTGATATTCTTGATGCTACTGATGCTGAAAAAATAGAGGCAATCCGTAAAGGAGAAAATATTCCTGACAAGGATCTTCTGGCGGAGCTGACTGACAAAGGATATATTAATGATGAAACTGAAGAAAAAAAGGAATACTATAGAAGATATCATGATTTCATAGATTCCCGGGAAAAAGATGAAATCCAGGTCTTTTTCGTCACAAATTACAGCTGTAACTTCGCCTGCCCGTATTGTTACCAGGACCGGTATCTGAATCCCGGTAAAGAATTGAACAAAGAAGTTGTTGATGCTTTCTTCAACTACATTCAGAAGAATTTTTCATCCAGGAAAAAATATGTCACACTTTTCGGAGGAGAACCTCTTCTTAAAAGCCCGAAACAGAGAGAGATAATAAAATATTTCTCTGAAAAAGCAACTGATGAAGGCCTGGAGTTATGTTATGTTACAAACGGATATTATCTAGAAGAATATATTCCGGTTCTGTTAAAAGGAAAAATAAGGGAAATTCAGGTTACTCTCGATGGTACTGAACCAGTACATAACAGCCGAAGGTTCCTGAAGGGGGGAGGTGGCACATTTGACAGGATTGCCTGCGGAATAGATACTTGCCTGCGGCAAAAAATAAATGTGAATCTGCGGATTGTTATCGATAAGGATAATATCGATAACCTTCCTGATCTGGCCAGGTTTGCAATTGATAAAGGTTGGACAAACAGCAGTTTTTTCAAAACCCAGATAGGCAGAAACTATGAATTGCATCACTGCCAACCGGGTCATAACAGGCTTTTTAGCAGAATATCACTATATGAATCTGTCTTTGAACTGATTAAACAGTATCCGCATATTCAGGAATTTTTCAAACCTGCATATTCCGTTTCAAAGTTTCTTTCTGAAAACGGAGAGCTCCCCGAGCCTCTCTTTGATTCATGTCCGGCATGTAAAACTGAATGGGCATTGGATTATACGGGCCATATTTATTCCTGCACTGCTACTGTCGGTAAAACTAATGAATCGCTGGGTACCTTTTATCCGGAAGTTACAGGCAAAGAGACAATTATCGAACAATGGGCATCGCGCGATGTAACCAAAATTCCTGAATGCAAGGGATGTTCAATCCAGCTGGCCTGTGGTGGAGGGTGCGGTTCGGTAGCAAAAAACCGTACTGGTTCAATATGTTCCCCCGATTGCAGGCCGGTAAAGGAATTGATGGAACTTGGATTCAAGACATATTTTGAGGAAAAAACTCAATAAAAACAAACAAATTGACCTTACAATAGAAAAAATGACAGAAATTAACGCGTCAGAATTCGATCAGGAGGTTTTACAAGCAGATAAAGTGGTTCTTGATTTTTATTCTACCGAGTGCCCACCCTGTGAAGCCCTTGCCTCAAAATTTGAAGATCTCTCCCATCTGTATGGAAATGAAGTAAAGTTCCTTAAAATTTTCCGGCAACAGAATCGCACACTGGCTGAAAGCCTAGGAGTTAAATCCTCACCCACATTACTATTTTATAATAAAGGTAAAGAGGTTGCAGACAGGCTGACCGGGGGCATCAAAAGAAGCGATATAATCCGCAATCTCGACAGCATGCTTATGCCGGATAAAGTGAAGCAGATCAAATCACAGATCAGACCTTCAGTTTCTGAATTCGATGTCATTATCCTGGGTGCAGGACCCGGCGGCCTGACAGCAGGTCTGTACCTGTGCCAGTCGAAAATAAATACTGTGCTAATTGACATTTCATTACCCGGAGGTCATGTTTCTACAACTCATGAAATATCTAACTACCCCGGATTCATAGAACCCCAGGTCGGATATATGCTTTCACATAACATGAGTGAACAGACAAGGCTCTGCGGGACAATCTATAAGGTGGCTGTAGATATTACCAGTGTCGATCTTAATAAAAAAGAGGTAGTGATTGATGAGTATGAAACTGTAAAAGCCAAAAGAATAATAATTGCTACCGGCACAACTCCGAATCCTACCGGTGCCCCCGGAGAAAAAGAACTTAAGGGCAAAGGGATCTCCTATTGTGCAACATGTGATGCAAAATATTATAACGATAAGGAAGTATTGGTTATAGGCGGCGGAAATTCAGCAGTTGAGGAATCGGAATATATCACCCGTTTTGCAGGCAGGCTGACAATAGTACATCAACTTGACAGGCTTACTGCAAACAGGCAGGCACAGGAAAAAGTGTTCAGAAATCCGAAGATCAGCATTCTTTATGACAGTGAACCGAGAGAATTTATTAAAGAGGGTGATAAAATTGTAACCGAAGTTGAGAATCTGAAAACTAAAATCCGGCAGAAACTCATAAGTGATGGCGTCTTTATCTTTATAGGCATGAAACCTAATATATCCCTGTTCAAGGATAAGCTGGAGCTTGATAAGTGGGGTTATATCAAAACCGACGAAGATATGCATACAAACATTCCGGGAGTGTATGCCGTGGGAGATGTTATAAGCAAAAAATATCGTCAGATCACAACTGCCGTTGCAGATGGGACCATTGCTGCAATGGCTTTGGCAAAAGAGCTGGAACAAACGTGATCAGCGAAAAAGGCAGATTATTTTATTTCTCCAGTACAACACTTACTGATCCTATCTTTCCCCCTACAGGAGGATTCATCTTTGAGACCCTGACGGTTGCCTTCTTTATACCTGTCATTTCAGAATATAATGCATCAAGAATACGCCCGGCAATGTGCTCAAGGAGATATGACTTCTTCCCCATCTCAGCTTTTACAATCATGTAAGCTCTCTGATAGTTGACAGCATCTTTTAAATTATCGCTCTTTGACGGGATGGTCATATCGGTTTCGATTGTCAGATCCACAATAAACTTGTTCCCGACAATCTGCTCTTCCCTATAATGACCATGAAAAGCATAGAACTCCATGTTTTCAATATGTATCAGGCCCATGGGATATATTTATTACTTTATTTTGTTTCTGCAAATATAAGGGCTAAAGCCCGGATTCTTGACCCATAAATCCCCTAAAGGGGACTTTTTTACTATCTCTTTATAACCTAACCCCCTTTAGGGGGAAGGGGGCAAACCACTGTTATATTATTAACAATCAACTTGTTCTATGAAAAATGTTACTGAAGGCAAAAATAATTGTTAAAATATTTGGTTTATATTATAAACTACTTTATATTTGCAATATGTTTATGTTTCTTAATTATTATACCAGTAAAAATAATCATTAATATGGAACCAGAAGAAAAAGTATTAACAGGCGAAGAGAGCCTTAAGATCATCACCGAGATGATTAACAAAACCAAAGTCAGCATTTCTCAGGGGAGTTTTCACCTTTTATTCTGGGGCTGGCTGATATTTATTTGCAGTTTATCTGAATATTGTCTTTACAGGTTTACTGATTTCAGCAACGCCTGGTACGTCTGGCTTTTTGTTATTCCGGGTGTCTTCGTATCAATGATCTACGGGTTTGTAAAAGGGAAGAAAGCAACTGTCCACACCTATGCTGAGATGGTATATATGTGGATATGGCTGGGTTTTGCTTTTGCAATAGCTGTCCTGTTCATCATACATGGCAAAGAAATGGAAAGCGTGGGTAAATATATCCTCATGCTGGTCGGTTTACCAACATTCGTTTCCGGCTTTGTACTAAAGTTCAAGCCTCTTGTTTTTGGAGGTATAGCCTTCTGGATATTTGCGCTGGTCGCAAATTTCAGCGCTCCTGATATTTCCGGTCTCTGTATGCCTGTAGCCATTGTGA
>Ga0209668_10001069_pt1 | contig 11614 bp, 4 predicted proteins | sample FrelakmetPLP11PL_FD_187150 | JGI IMG/M metagenome (GOLD analysis project Ga0209668, IMG submission 187150) | Freshwater lake sediment microbial communities from the University of Notre Dame, USA, for methane emissions studies - PLP11 PL (SPAdes)... | ecosystem: Environmental > Aquatic >... | reverse complement strand
CCATGAACGACTGCGCCGCGGGCCACTCATAGTCGAGGCTTAGCGGCCACGGCACGAACACCAGCCTCAGGTAGTGGACGATGACACCAGCCTGGGTTTGCAGGTAGAGCCAGGGTGACCACCCCTGCAGGTAGAAACCGACCGACGCTGAACGCGAGACGCTCAACACCAGACCGACGAGCAGGATCCAAGTGGCGGCCAGGCCCGCGTACAGGGGCCACCGCCGGCGCCACAGCGTGGCCACGCCGCCAGTTTCTCCGCGCAGGAACACGAGGTCGTAAAGCGCGACCACGACCGGGGCGCTCACGATCACTTCCTTCGTACCCGCACCGAGGGCGCAACAGGCAATCGCGGCGCCCATCCACACGCGCGTGCGGGATGGCTCGAGCGCCCGCACGGCGCAGTACAGCGTCGCCAGGTAGAACAGTCCCATCAGCGACTCGACACGTTGGGCCACGTAGGTGATCGACCCGGTGTTCAGCGGATGCGCGACCCAGATCGCGGCGACAACGAACGCCAGCGGCGTCGCGGCGGCTCCGAACACGGAGCGCAACCGCTCCACCCGGAGCGTGCGCCGGACGATGCCGAAGAGCGCGAGGGCGGCCAGCAGGTGGATCGCCAGGTTCGCAGCGTGGTAGCCCCAGAGGTTCCGGTAGAAGACTTCCAACGCTTCGGGGGGCAAGCCCGGCGGCGGCGGCGTGAAGGCATCACGCCCCTCCGGCGGAGCCATGGCGTAGTTGAGCGCGAACGACAGGCTCACGACAGGCCGGCCGCCCAGCCCCACGTTCGGCGGCGCCGTAAGTGCGGTCCGAAGCGTACGGATGTTCGGGTTGTCGGCGATGGCGGTCTTCTCGTCCAGGACGAACAGGCCGCGGAAGCTGCCCGCGTAGGCGACGAGCCCAACCGCGACGATGAGGACGATAGAGGCGGCGATCGCGGCGCTCGGGTGCCGCCGCGCAGGTCCCACGCGCTGCCGCTCGGGGACCGCGGCGGGCCGGGTGGAAACGGCGCGTAGCCGCTCGGGACGCGGCTTCTTCCGGGACATGCTCCGCGAGGATAGCACAGACAAAAAAGGCCCCGCAGGCGCGATGCCCGCGGGGCCTGAGAGATTACATCAGACGACTTCCTAGAACGTGAACCGCGCGTTCAGGCGGATTTCGCGCCGGCCCTGGAAGCTGTCGTTCACCTTGTACCAGTCGGAGTCGCGGATGACGGCACCCGAGGCCCGGACCTTGTTCACCTCGGTGAGAGGATCCCACGGCCCGCCGTAGAAGCTGCTGTCCGGCGGGTTGATGCCCGAGCGCCACGGGTTGGTCGTGTAGAACCCGATCGGCGTCTTGAGGTCGAACAGGTTGATGATGTTCGCGTTCAGGATGAGGCGCTTGCGACCGCCCATCTTGATTTCCTGCGACACGTTCAAGTCGAGGTTCTTGTAGTACGGCATCCGGCCAAGGTCGTTCCGGCCTTCCGCGTAAACCGGGTAACCCTGCCAGGTGATCGACGAGGTCTGCGTCAGGCCGGACTCGATGATCGCGAACGCGCCGAGGGACAGGCCGAAGTTGAAGTCGTAGGTGGCCTGCACCTTGACGACGTGCGGACGGTCGGTCGGCAGCAGGCCGAAGACCGCGTCGTTGTTCTTGTCGAAGCTCATGTAGAGCGCGTCGAAGTACCGGTTCACGTTCGGGCTCGTCCGGCCGTTCTCGTCCGAGCTGGCGAGACCGCCGTAGTTGCCGTACAGCCGGCTGTAGGTGTAGCTCACTTCGGTCGACCAGTTGTTGGAGAGCCGCTTGCGGAGGCGCCCTTCAATCGAGTCGTAGTCGCGCTGGGCCGGCGGCGTCTTGTAGCTCGGGTACGTCGGGTTCATCACCTCGGTGTAGCCGAAGCCGGGGTTGGCGATGATGTAGATCTCCCCGATGCCCGGGAGCAGCAGGCCCACGTCCTCGATCGTCCGCGTCAGCCACTTGTGGACGTAGCGAACGCCCAGCGACATGGTCGGGCTGAGCTCGTGGTCCAGGCCGAGGGTGAACTCACCGCTCTGGACCGGCTTCATGGCCGGGTCGATACCGGTCATCCCGGGGCGGTTGAAGTAGGCGGCCAGATCCGGGTCGGGCTGGTTCGAGCTGCGGCGCGCATCCCACTGCTCGTAGAAGGTCCCCGGGCAGCCCGTGGTTCCCTCGTCGCAGTTGATGCTCGCCCAGTCGTAGGTGTCGAGCCCCCAGTAGTAATTGATCCAGTGGTCGCCGCCGAAGGAACCGCGGGGCAGTTCGAGCTTGGTGATGTCGAAGAACAAGCCGTAGCTGCCGTACGCCTTCCACTTGCCGTCGCCCTTGATGTCGTACGCGAACCCGAGGCGCGGCGCGATCTTGTCGCCGAAGCCGAACTGAATGTCGATCGCGTCGGCAGTGGTCTTGTAGGACGGCACCATCTCGTTCTCGGCACGAACGCCGGCGTTGATGGTCAGCTTGTTATTGACGGACCAGCTGTCCTGCACCCAGAAGCTGTAGTTGTTCGAGTGGACCACGCCGATGGTGCCGGTCTTGTTGACCAGGTAGTAACCGTACTTCCCGGTCAGCACGCGGCCGTCGTTCGCCGGGTAGGTCTGGCCCCAGTAGAACGTGATGCGCGGCTGGGCGTTGCCGTTGTAGATGTCGTTGCCGAACCGCTCGTACCGCATCCCGGCCTTGAACACGTGCTGGCCCGCCATCGACTTGAAGAAGGTCGTGTTGGCGTTGAAGTAGATGCGGTCGTAGATGTTGCGGACATAACGGCTGCTCGAAATGTTGTCCGAGTACCCGCTCGCCTGCTGGTAGGCCGAGGGAACGGTAGGATACCCGTTCTGCGTCATCGTCGAGTCCGAGTTGGAGCCCGACATGATGTGCACGATCGAATTGCCGACCGCGTCCTCCGGCGTCGTGTTGTTCGCCCGGTAGTAGCCCGCGGTGACGTTCACGAAGAACGCCGGCGTGACCACCCAGTCGGCGTTCCCGGCCAGGACGGTGTTGTTCGAGTTGGAGCCCGACTTCACCCACCGGCGATCGAAAGCCGGCTGATTGACGGTGTTGTCGGCGAGCTTGTCGAAGGTGCCGGACGAATAACCGAATACCGACTGGTTGTAGAGGGGTGCCAGGTACGCGTTCGTCCCTGTAATCGAGCCGAGGTACGGACGGCCCTCAGGATACATCGCAGGCAGCGCGCCGCGAGTCTCGTTGATCTGGTGCGACCCGGTGAAGCGCACGCGCAGGTTGTTGCTGAGCTGCGTCGTCACGTTGTAGTTCGGGTAGTACGCCTTGTTCGTCTGCTCGAAGGACCTCGTGACGAGGTTCGGATCCGTGAGGAACTTCGTGTCGTACTTGTAGTTGTTCGCCGTGTACGCCAGGCCCATGTAGTACCACAGCTTGTCCTTCATGATCGGCCCGCCGAAGTCGCCGACCGGGCTGTAGTACTGCCACGGCGTCGTGAAGCTCTTCAGGTTCTGCTCCGGCAGGTTGGTGCTCCACGTGTTGTAGCCGTGGAACGGCCGCCGCTCGCCGTAGAACGAGTCGGTCTGGTAGTAGATCCCGGCGCTGCCGCGGACGCTGTTGCTGCCCGACTTGGTGATGGCGCTGATAACGCCGCCCGTCGCGCCGCCGAACTCCGCGTTGTAGCCCGAGGACTTGACCTGGACTTCCTGGATGAAGTCCACCAGCATCGTCTTGCCGGACACGCCCGTCTGGAGGTTGGTGGTGTCCATACCGTCGATGATGAACCGGTTCTCGGAACCGGACGCGCCGTCGATCTGGGCCTCGCCGCCAGCCTTTGCTTCCTGCTGGGCGCCGGGGGCCGTCATGATGACGGACGTGAAGTCGCGGCCCTTCGGGATCTTCGAGATGACCTCGGTCTGGATCGTCGAGAACGAGGCGCTCTGCTTGACGTCGATGAGCGGGGATTCACCGGTGACCTGGACGGTCTCGGTGACGCCGCCGACGCTGAGCGTCAGCGCCAGGCTGAGGGTCTGACCAAGTGCGAGGGCCGCGGAGGACTTCGCCGGATTGAAGCCCTGGAGTGACGCGGACACTTCGTACACGCCGGGCGGCAGGGCCGGAAACCGGAACACGCCGTCGGCATTGGTCACCGCCGTGCTGACACCGACGACCGACGGGCTGCGCGCCTCGACGGTCACGCCGGGGAGAACGCCACCCTGGGCGTCCTTGACAACGCCGACGATCGAACCGCTCTGCTCTTGGGCGAAGGCTGCCGACGCCAGCAGCATCACCACGCACAGAGCCATAAACCCACGAAAACGCATACTCTTCCTCCTTGGTAGACCTACTGCACGCGCCCAGCCTGAAGACTCGGTCCCGACGACCGGCTGTGTCGCGCAACCATCCCCGCGATTAGTCCTGGACTTGTCGTCCCACCAGCCAACGCCGCCCTCCCGACGAGGTTGTCGCGCGGCCGGCTGGGGGTGCGAGGGAAACGACCAGCCGCACGGACGGGTGTCCGAGCGGCTGCCAGACAGACCAATCTATAGCACACCATGTGCCATGTCAACGATGAGGCGGGCGCCAGCTTTCCGGCCATTTTCCGGCGGTCTGGCAGGCCGAATGCCATCGGGGCGGTCACCGATCCAAACCGGCTGGCGGCGCGGATCCATCGGATTGGATTGAGCAGGCGTCAGGCCGGCCGTGGCGGCCCGAGGATCCGCAGGAAATCGTGCCGGAGGAGGCCCCCCTAAGCCCCTCGGAATCCTCTGCTAAGATGGCTAAGATGGCCCCTGTGGCGGCAAGGATACGCAAGCCCCGGACACCCTCGAAACCCGACAAAGCGACCGGCGGCCGTCCGCGCGGAGTGCCCGTTGTCGTGCCCGCTGTCGCGTTGGCGGCTCTCATTCTAGTGGCGGCCGGCCTCTGGGCGTATTCGACGAGCTTCGGCGGCGTCTTTGTCCTTGACGATGTCCGGGCGATTGTGCGGAACCCGACGATCCGGTCGCTCTGGCCGTTGTCCATTCCCCTCGCGCCTCCGACCGCGTCAACGGTGGCGGGCCGACCGATCGCCAACCTTTCATTCGCGATCAACTACGCGCTGGGCCCGGGTTCGGCGGGGGAACTTCCGACCTCGCCGGCGTTTCCAGCTGGCGCCGGCCCTGTCGATCCCGCCCCGTATCACGCCGGCAACCTGATCATTCACCTCGGTGCCGCGCTCGTGCTCTTCGGAATCGTCCGGCGGACGCTGCAGAGCCAGTTGCTCCAGCCCGGATTTGGGGCGGCCGCTCCCTGGATCGCCCTGGCTGTCGCTCTCGTCTGGGTCGTTCATCCGCTTCAGACCTCGGCGGTGACCTACGTCGTGCAGCGGGTCGAGTCGCTCATGGGGCTCTTCTACCTGCTGACCCTGTACTGTGCGATCCGCGCGTCCGCCGGTGCCTGGACCCGGCTCTGGGCCACAGCCGCCATCGTGAGTTGTGCCTGCGGGATGGCCACGAAGGAAGTGATGGTGACGGCGCCGATCATGGTGGCGCTGTGGGACCACCTGTTCGGCGTGCCTCGCGCGGGCGGGGGTGGACGAGTGCGGTGGAGGTTGGTGGCCGGACTCGCTGCGACGTGGACCATCCTCGGCGCCCTTGTCGCGAACGAACATCGCGGACCGTCGATCAGCCTGGCGCCGGCGGCGGTCTGGGCGTATCTGCTGACCCAGGCCGGGGTGGTGGCGCACTATCTCCGGCTGGCCTTCCTGCCGGCGCCGCTGGTCTTCCTGTATGACTGGCCGCTCTCGCCGTCGCTGGCCGCAGTGTGGTGGCAGGCGGCGTTGATGACGGCGCTCGTGATACTGACCGCGGTCGGCATCGTGCGACGACACCCGGCGAGCTTCCTCGGCGCGTGGTTCTTCCTGATTCTCGCGCCTTCGTCCAGCGTCCTGCCGATTCTGACCGAGGTGGCGGCGGAACACCGGATGTACCTGCCGCTCGCGGCGGTCATCGCGGCGGTCGTGACTGGACTGTACGTGGCCGGCGGGAGGCTCATCACGAACACGAGGACTGCCTCCGTCGTGGCCGGACTTGCGGTCGTGCTGGTCGTTGGAGCGCTGGGCGTCGAGACCCGCGCGAGGAACCGCGTGTACTGGAGCGCCGAGAGTCTCTGGCAGGACACTGTCGAGAAGCGCCCCTCCGACGCGCGTCCGCGGGTGGCGTACGCCGAAGCCCTGGCCGCCGCGGACCACCTGGCCGAGGCCGAGGCGCAGCTGCAGGCGGCGGTCGGCCTTGCGCCCGACGATGCGGTGGCACGTGTGCGGCTGGGGGCGATGCTCGCGCGGCAGAACAGATTCGAGGCTGCGATTCCGCAGCTCGAGCGGGCTCTCACACTGCGGCCCGCTGATATCGATGCCCACCGCTTCCTCGCGGAGATCTACGCGGTCCAGCGGCAGGACCGTCTCGCCGTGCAGCACTACGAACGGGCGCTGGCCGTCGTTCCCGATGACGCGGATCTGATGGCGCGGCTGGCGGCTATTCTCGCCGATTCGCGGGACGTGTCGGTGCGTGACGGCGCGCGGGCGCTGGCGCTGGCAGACCGCGCCGTCAGCCTGACGTCCGGGCGCGACCCGCGTCTGCTCGAGATCCTGTCCGTGGCCCAGGCTGCGACCGGCCGATTCGCCGACGCCGCCTCGACCGCGAGGGCGGCCATCGAGATCGCACGCGCCCGCGGCGATCGCGCCATGGTCTCGTCGCTCGAGTACCGCGCGTCGGCCTACGAGTCCGCGGCGCGGCAGCCCTTCGGCCCGAGGCGGTGACTCGCAGGACTGACCGCCTCCGCCAAGGCTACGGCGAGTCCGCCGAAGCTCCGCGCGAAGGCGGAAGTCCTACGCCACGTTAGGCTCCCCAACCCCCGACTCGCAGGACTAAAGTCCTGCGCCACGTAAGACTCTCCCTTCTCCAACTCGCAGGACTGAAGCGCCACATTCCGCACGTAGGGCAGGATTGCTGTGCTGTGCCACACTCCATACGTGGGTCAGGATTGCTGTGCTGCGCCACATTCCGTACGTGGGGCAGGACTGCTGTGCTGTGCCACACTCCATACGTGGGTCAGGATTGCTGTGCTGCGCCACATTCCGTACGTGGGGCAGGACTTCAGTCCTGCCTCAATAATCCGCCCGACCCATGCGATGATAGAAAGGCATGTCCGACCTACCGAAAATCATACAAGGCGGGATGGGTGTGGCCATCTCGCATTGGCGGCTTGCCCAGACGGTTTCACGCCTGGGCCAACTCGGCGTGGTATCCGGCACGGCCCTCGATCAGGTCCTGGCCCGCCGGCTCGAAGACGGCGATCCCGGCGGGCACATGCGCCGCGCGTTCGACGCGTTCCCGTTCCGCGCGATGGCCGAGCGCGTCTGGAACACGTACTTCATCCCGGGCGGCAAGGCGCCGGAAACCTCGTACACGCATTTGCCCACGCACGGCAAGGAGTGTCCGCGGCCCCTGGCCGAAATCGGGATCATCGCGAACTTCGTCGAGGTCTACCTGGCCCGCGAAGGCCACAGCAATCCCGTCGGCATCAACTACCTCGAGAAGATCCAGACGCCCCATCTCGTCGCCATCTACGGCGCGATGCTGGCCGGCGTCGGCTTCGTCCTGATGGGCGCCGGCATCCCTCTGAAGATCCCGGGGGTTCTCGACGCATACGTCAACCACCAGCCCGCGTCGTACCCGCTCTACGTCGTCGGCGCGCAGGAGGGTGACGACACGACGATGCACTTCACGCCCCGTGATTTCATGGAGGGTGAGCTGCCCCCGCTCACGCGGCCCCGTTTTCTCCCGATCATCGCCTCCAACACCCTGGCCGTCACGATGCTCAAGAAGGCCAACGGCAGGGTTGACGGTTTCGTCATCGAGGGCCCGACCGCCGGTGGCCACAATGCCCCGCCCCGCGGCAAGCTCACACTCAATGACCTGGGCGAGCCCGTCTACGGCGATCGCGATCGTGTCGACCTGGAAAAGATGCGCGAGTTGGGGGTGCCCTTCTGGCTCGCGGGCGGGTACGGCGGGCCGGATGTCCTGCAGCAGGCGCTGGATGCTGGTGCCGCCGGGGTGCAGGTCGGGACGGCGTTCGCCTACAGCCAGGAATCCGGGCTCCGCCCAGACTACAAGCAGGCGCTGCTCGACCAGGTCGTCAGAGGCGAGGCCCGGGTGTTCACCGATCCGGTCGCTTCTCCCTCGGGCTTCCCGTTCAAGGTTGTCCAACTCGCGGGCACGATGTCCGACGAGTCGGTCTATCTCAATCGGCCCCGCATCTGCGACCTTGGCTACCTGCGCGAGGCCTACCGAACGCCGGATGGTGAGGTCGGCTTCCGCTGCTCGTCCGAGCCGGTGTCCATCTACCTCTCGAAGGGCGGCAGCGAGGAGAACACGGCCGGCCGCAAGTGCATCTGCAATGCGCTGGTGGCGACGGCGGGCGCGCCGCAGACGCGCGCCAAGGGCAGAATCGTCGAAGCCGGGATCGTGACCTCAGGCGATGACCTGACGGGCATCGCCCGCTTCATGCGCCCCGGCTCAACGAGTTACACCGCCGCCGATGTCATCCGGGTGCTGCTGAACGAACCTGAGACGCAGGACTAAAGTCCTGCGCCACGTACACCACTGTCCTGAGACGCAGGACTAAAGTCCTGCGCCACGTACAATCTGAGGCCGTACGTGGGGCAGGACTTCAGTCCTGCCGCACCCCATTGGCTAGAACCCGAGGCGAGCCCCCACTTGCAGTTTGCGCGGCTGGGCGGCGGCCACGGGATCGCCGAAAAACGGGGACGTCATCACGAAGCTGTAGGAGGTGTAGTTGACGCGGTTGAGGATGTTCTGCGCGGAGATGTAGAACTCGAGGCGGTACCGCTTGTCTTCGGCGCCTCCGCCAAACCCGGGCGCGAGGCCGCCGCCGCCGGAGCCGATCATAATCGTCGTCCCGCCGGGTCCACCCGCCGCCTGGCGCGGCTTGCCGAAACCCCACGCGTAGGAGAGCCGTCCGCCGAGATCGATCTGCGCGGCCCCCCGCGCTGAGTTGCGAGTCGTCCCCACCGGCCGGTCGCTGAACAGCCCGTCCTCGTTGTTGTCGCGCCCGGTCGTGATGTTGTACGCCGTGCCGGTCGACGCGCGCAAGTTGATGCCCAGGGTCAGGTTGCGAACAGGCTGCATGCTCATGGACCCGCCGACGCGGTGGCGGATGTCACCCGGGCCGGGCCCCCACTCGGACTCAAGGTTGTCGCGGTTGGCGGGAATCGCGAAGGCGCCGGTGGTGTTCGTCTCGCTCTTGCCGAGGGTGTAGTTCACCGAGAAGAAGGAGCGCTTCCAGTCCATCCGCACGAGGCTGTACATCACGCTCAGGGACTGGGACCTGGAGGCGGCGTCGGCGGCGAGCGCCACGTCGTTCGCCAGCGCCGGGTTGGGACGGACGCCGTTGACCGGGTAGTTCAGATTCTGGCCTCGGAGGAGGTCGCGCCCCCATCCACGGGAGTACGTCGCGTTGAGCCGGCTGTTCTTGGTCAGCGTGCGCTCGACGCCCGCATTCATGCGGTGGGCCGTCGGCAGGACGAGATCATCGGACCACAGGTAGCGGTTGGTCGGCGGCGTCACGCCGATCTCCCCCGGGATCGGGTACGACGGGTCGATGATGTTCACTTCGCGCTGCCGCTCGCCGTCGAAGAGCAGCGTCTGCTTGTAGAGATCGCCGGCGACCCACTCGTAGAAGTACCCGTAGCTGCCGCGGATCGTCAGGTTGCCGCTGCGCAGCGGCGACCAGGCGAAGGTCGCGCGGGGCGAGAGGTTCCACGCGTCACTCACGTGGGTCTGGACCCCATAGCGAACGCCGCCGGAGAGCAGCAGGCTCCGGGCGATGCGCCAGTCGTCCTGCACGTAGACGGCCGCCTGCAGCGTCGAGTACGTCAGGTTCGGGTCGCCCGTCCGCCGGCTGAACGTGGACGGCCGGCCGGCGTCGTAGTCGGCCAGGCTGGCGAAGGTGAAGGTGCCGAGGTAGTTCGTGATGTCGTCCGAGGTGAACGACCCGCCTTCGAGCATCGCACCCGTCCGCCAGGAATGCGCGCCGCGCACGTAGTCGAGATCGGATGCGAACTCGAAGGTGAATCCCTCCTGCGCCCCTCGCATCTGCGCACCGCCGCCGGTGAACGCGTCGTTCACCCGCACCGTGGGCGCTTCGAGCGATGACTGGTTCTGGCTGTCGGTGAACCGGAGCTGAAGCCTGGTCTCGGTGAACATCCGCCGGCCGATCGGCCCGTTTTCCGACAGGCGGATCTGCATGCCGCTCGATTCGCCCGTGTAGGCGCGGCTGAACAGGTTGTAGCCCCCGACGCCCAGGTTGCGGGTCTTGCTGGTGTCGAAGTCGGCGCTGAGCCGCACCGCGTGGTCCTTGGTGATCGCGTGGTCCAGGCGGGCGTTCACGAAGAAACTGTCCCGGGGCTGCTCGATCGTGTCGGTGACGGTGGTACCGTCGGGCAGCACCGCGAGCAGGTTCGGCGACGTGTACTGATACCCGCCGCCGCCGTTGAGCGAGAAGGAGGTCTTGCTGGGGCGGATCGTCCCCGACAGCGAGAACCCGTACTGGCGCAGCTGCTCGGGGGCCTTCACGGGCGTGAAGGCGTTGCGGGCGTTCATCGACTCGTCCTGGAAATTGACGTCCGTGCTGCCCCGCAGGGGCCCCATGCCGGGCATCGTCATGATGTCGATGTGCATGATGCCGCTCATGCCGCCGTGATTCTGGGCTGCGAACATGTCCATGCGCGGCAGACGGATCGATCGGATCTGCGACTTCGGCGGCAGCCGCCCGCCCGTGAAGCCGTCGACGCGGATCACGGACCCGGGCGGCGACATGGCTTTCAGCACGGCCTCCATCTCGTCCGGGTCGTCGGGCAGGGCGTCGATCTGTTCCCGCGTCAGGACCGAGCTGAACGCACTCCCACCGGGATCGAGTGACGAGGTCTGCCTGTCGCGGCTGACTGTGACGGCCTGGTCGAGTTTCCTGATCTGCAGCGTCACGCGACGCCGGGTGTCGCCGCTCCGGACCCGGACATCGCGAGCGACGGCCGTCTCGAACCCCGGGAACTCGACCTGGATCGTGTAGCGCCCTTCGGCGAGGCCGTCGATCACGGCGACGCCCGAATCGCCCGTCGCGACAGACACGGGCGCCGCCGGCGCGGCATCATCCTCACGCGTCACCGCCACGGCCGCGTGCTGCAGCACCGCGCCGCTCTGGTCGGCCACCGTTACGACGAGCCGGCCGCGCCGGGCGGGGGTCTGGGCCGCCAGCGGGCTGGCGGCTGTTCCCATTACGAGCAGCGCAGCGAGGATGGAGACGAGCCGTGTACGCATCGATGCATCATTCCCTGACGAGCGCGCCTGCGCGAGCGGGGCTTACTTCGAGACCTGGAACTTCTTCGCGTCAATCTTCGGGTTGACCTTGATCGCGTCGAACATCATCTCTTCGGTCGTCTTCCCGTCGATCGACCGTTGAATCCGGTGGGGCAACTGCACGCCGCCCACGACCTTGTAGTCCGCGTAGAAGACCCGGTACTCGACCGTCCGGAGCTTGGATTCGGCGTCCTTCCGCCGCGCATCCAGGTCCTTCATCATCTTGTCGCGGTCTTC
>Ga0209668_10001068_pt1 | contig 11615 bp, 14 predicted proteins | sample FrelakmetPLP11PL_FD_187150 | JGI IMG/M metagenome (GOLD analysis project Ga0209668, IMG submission 187150) | Freshwater lake sediment microbial communities from the University of Notre Dame, USA, for methane emissions studies - PLP11 PL (SPAdes)... | ecosystem: Environmental > Aquatic >... | reverse complement strand
GTCCATATTTTTATTTCAAATCGTATAACAGTAATATAGAAGAGGCTACTAAAAATAAAGGAGCTCGCACCACTACTACCAACCGGGTCGACACTAACGACAACGAATCTGTTGAAAATATTAAGAATGGGATACTTCGATGTGCTGTATTTACTGATAATATGACACTATATCCAGATGAATTTATAGATTCTGATATGGATATGGATACGTTATATAATAAAGGAGAATATGTAATTAAAAAATTACAAAATCATATACCATTAACATATCATTATATAAATAAAATATATAAATAATATTAATGGACGATACACTTTTTATGTGGATATTTATTGGACTTTGTACATTGGGTATATTATGTATAGCATTATTGCCATATTTTGGTTTATCTTTACAAACCGCTATATTTATGTGTACTAATTTATTGATCATTGAACTATTTTTGTTATATATGTATTATACGACTAGTTATAAATTAAACAATAAACAAGTATGATAAACCAACAAAAAATAATATAAAACTTTAACTACTGTAATATGTAAATTACTATGAAAACACATACCCTACCTAACCCGCCATTTATTAGTGTATGTACACCTACCTTTAATCGGCGTCCTTTTTTTCCATATTTAATCAAATCTTTTTCTAATCAAACATATCCATCAAAATATATTGAATGGATTATTATAGATGATGGAACGGATCCGGTAGAAGATTTAGTAAAAGATGTTCCAAATGTGAAATATTTTTATTACGAAACCAAGATGACGTTGGGTAAAAAACGTAATATAATGCATTCAAAATGTAAAGGTGATATAATAATATACATGGATGATGACGATTATTATCCTCCAACCCGTATTAGTCACGCAGTTACAGAGTTATTAAATAATCCAACCAAACTAATTGCTGGATGTAGTAAATTAAATATATATTTTAATAAATTAAATGAAATATATGAGTTTGGACCTTATGGTGAAAATCATGCTACGGCGGCAACATTTGCTTTTAAAAAAGAGTTATTGGAACAAGCTCATTATATGGATGACAAAAGCATCGCAGAAGAAAAAGGATTTTTAAAGAACTATACGATTCCATTGATTCAATTAGATACCACTCAAACGATTTTGGTTTTTTCTCATTTACATAATACGTTTGATAAAAATGAATTATTACAACAGAACCCAGGTTCCAATCCATATGTTAGATTAACCCAATTTACTGTATCTGATTTTATAAAAGATTCTGATTTATATAAATTTTACGTGGAAGATTTGGATAGTATTCTTTCTCAATATGAATTTGGACAAAAGAAACACAAACCAGATGTTATTATTCAATCTAGTGAAATGACGATAAATAGACTACGTAGAAACATGGAATCCTTGATAACAGAAAATACGCAACTATTAGAAGAAAACGTAAAACTGAGAACTATGAATCAATATTTAAATACCAAACTTAGAGATTATGTTCAACAAGAAATTAAAAAAAGATTAGAACATAATATAATCTAATAACCCACTCTACATAATAAATAAAAAAACAACCAAATACCTGAAGGATTTTTTTGTGTAAAAATATTATATAATATTATTATTTAAAACAATAGATAATATTATTATAAAAATAAATGGGTGATTGGAATGAATGGAACGATTTACAAGAAACAATTGATGTGTTTGATTCTTTACATACTGTAAAAGACAAACCTGAAATAAATAATAAAGAAAAGGTAACTGAATTATTAAATGAGCCAAATAAGTATGTATATAAAAAGAAGGTAAATAAGGAGGTAAATGATGAAGTAATTCGGGTTAACAAGAAAATAACCATGTATTCTAGTGGAGGACAAGGAAGTTATATTGTAAACCCTCTTGATAATACGTTATATAATGCTAGAGTTGGAAGCAAAGAGGAAAATAATTTTTTTAAGGTACGTTTTACGGCCAAGCGTTTCCCAGGTAAAGAAAATGATATTATTACTCTTTATTATGAATCTCCCTATGTATATGAACGCCATCATCATACTACGTTGCCATTACATACAATTAAAAAATGGGACGAAACACATTCTCTAAATAAATCATCTCCATTTAAAGACACCAATTCCGTAGGGGTAGGGGTGCCCCAAGAACTTCCACAGACAAGCATCGAAGTTAAATAACACTTTGTATGATGGAATCACATAAGGTGTCATTTTGTATTTCAATAAATAGCATATGTAATATAATATATATATACATCGTTTCTTTTCGTATTTCTTTTTTTATTTTGCTCAATGTAAATAACAATTCATATCTTTTTTCTAATGATATTTTTAAGAAGGTTTCATTTTCTAATACTTTTAGAATATCTAATCCGCTATAAGCTTTTGAATATAATTTTTCACTTAATTCAATCAGAGACATATGGTTTACTGATTCATCTGTTATATATTTATTTAATGTTTTATTTAAATATGTAATTCGGCTTTCTACAAATTTATCAACATGAGATGCGACGGGTTTTTCAATATGTATATGTATTTCACAAAATCTTGATAAAATCGGTTTTAATAATTTATATTTGTCTTCTACTAATACAAAAAAACGGGTAGTATGGCTAAATATTTCAATACACCGACGCAACGCAGATTGAGCATCAATCGTTAACTTATCCGCATTTAATAAAACCACGCTTTTAAAAAATAATCCACCATTATTGTTAATGTGTGTTTTAGAAAAAAATTTCAAGTCCTCACGAATAAACTTGATTCCTTTACAATGACCACAATTTACACGCATTACGTAATTTTGGATGGATTCTTTTGACGGATATAACTTTTGTATAAACTTGTCTATTATTAATGTGTTTGTTTTCATACAATGTCCATGAAATATGATATTTGGTATATTACGAGTGCTAATAAATTCATCTAATCTTCTATTTATATTTTCCATTTTTTATTTATTATAATTTAGTAATTCACGTTTTTTTAAATATTTATATATTTGGATTTTACACTTAAACATAATTACCTGTAGTATAATAATAACAAAAAAAATGTCAATCCGTTATGAAGATACTATCCCATTTATTCCAAATATTACAGAAGCTGAAGTTATCAAAGTATATGATGGAGATACCATTACTATTGGGTTTTTTTATCCAGGTTCTGAAACTCCAGATAGACCGTATAGAATGTCTGTTCGATTATTAGGAATTGATACACCGGAAATGAAAGGAAAAAGTCCAGAAGAAAAAGCAAAAGCAAAACAAGCCCAGAGCTTTTTAAGTTCGCAGATTTTAGGCAAAAAAGTTAAATTAACAGATGTAGCATTAGAAAAGTATGGTAGACTATTAGCCAACGTTCATTGCGACGGAGTACATATTAATAAATTAATGATTGATAATAATTACGCGGTATCGTATGATGGTGGACATAAGTCTGAGTTTACTTTATAAGTAAAAACCCATTCTCTTCGGATTTTTTGTTTTTGAATTATGTTTTTTGATTTTTTTATAAAAAAAACATAATTAATAAATTAATATATAAAATATAAAAATGAACCAATCACCAAATTTGAAAAATGATTTATTAGAACCATTATCAATTATTTTAAAATTATTTATATATTCATATAAACCAATTGGAACCAAGATTTCAATATATTACAACCGAATTTATATTCAAGAAAAAGGAATATTCCAAGGATTTGTTAGGACACTACTAAGGGATTGTAAGAATGATATTAATATTATTTTTTTTCCTATTATGTATGCTTGTGTCAAATACTTAAATCCAGATAATAAATCCAAATTTATACATATATTTAAACGCGTGTTACTTGGATTTGATAATTTAAAAGAAACATATCAAGGAAATGAAATCGTTTATAATATCGACCAATTAAAAACCATTATAAACCATTTCACAGACAATACAGATGACTTATCTCCAAATTCATTTATATCTACATACGACTCTGTAGGAGGACAAATTAAACAAAAAACATATGATTATTTAAATACCGTATGGAATGAGTCTAAACTATCTATTATATTTTGTCTCATTCATGAAATAATAGATTCCTCTACAAATATAGATATACAACGGATTTTATTACATACGTTGGAAGTATACATGGAAGCTATTGACACCCACGTATATAATACTATTTATCAATAACAACACTTAGAAAATGATTTGAATATATAACGTTATAATCATAAATAATAATTTACAAATAATGGAAGCATCAACCACTCCAGATAAATATGAAGCATCAACGAATGAAATCGGAGAATATGTCGATAAATTGCCTAATTTAACCAACGGAATAATCTGTGATTGTATCAATCGCAAAAAGTCAACCGTCATTTATACTAGAGCCCAATTTAATACACATATTAAATCCCAATCTCATACAAATTATTTACAGGTGCTAAATAATAATAAAAATAATTATTATTCGGAATGTATCAAATTACGAGACGAAATCAGAATATTAAAACAACAATTAACCCATGCTCATATTACAATTGATGTGTTAACATTACGTAATAAAGAAACATTCAAGGAACAACCAACGGTGGATTTATTAGGACTGAATGATATTGATTTTTAAACATTTTTTTTATCTTTTTTTTTAAAAAAACACAGATTATGATAATTAATATTTGTTTTTAAATATTAAATAAGTCAAGAATACACCAAAAAAGTTTTTTGAAAATAAATCCAAAATATTATAACAAGTATTTTTAATGTTATAAGGTAAAACAGCAACTATGCCATACAACGACCAAAAAAATAAAAAGTAAAAAAATATTTTAAGTCCATCATTACTTAATATAGCATATTTTTTATAAATAATGTAATAATAAATTACAAATGGAATAAATCCTAGAAAAACGCCCAATATCACGGGAATAACAGAAGTTTCTGCTAAATAACCAAATAGAAGCATTGCGCTATTAAGTAATACAACTGTAATAATTGTATTAAATTCTTTCTTAAATAATTGAAAAAAATGTAAGTTCTCACTTGTATTATTCTTTTTATTGTTTAAAAATATTAAATAAAACATTAAACTTATTAACATCGTTGGTGTTGTAATTACCCAATCAAAATACCTTTTTGGAGTAATATTTACAATATTTTTAAAATTATACAGCCAATATATATAAAATGAACCTTCTATGAACTGTACGGATACTTCTAATAACATTATTTGTTTTAAAAATGAAAACTTAGGTGGAACTTTAATAAATAAAGAAGTAATTTCAATAATTCCTGTTATTATTTGTATTATAACCGATAGAATTAACGATGTATACACATTTAAATTTATCATGCGATATAATATATATTAATTATATTAATTATATGCGTTTTCATATGTAAAAAAAGCAAACATCATCAAATAATCAAAATATTATATATTTATTAAAACCGAAAAATAGTTGGGGGCAATTATTTGTATTTTTTTTGATATTACTACGTAAGTAAATCGATTTATAAATTGTTATTATAATATATATACTTATATTATAATGACAACTGTATACCCAGACCCCGAGACGTTGCCATCGATGTATACAACCACAAATATATATAGAGAAATGAATACAGATAAATATTTAAATCCTGTTATGACATTGAAACGACGACTGAAAGATACATCAAAACCACCAATTAACATTATATTAGATAGACCAGACGGGGTTACTGAAAGAGACTGGAAAACTCAGATATATCTAGAATACAAAACATACAAAGAAGACCCGTATTGGCTTGAACAGAATAATTATGACTTAAGAATACAAATGTCTAAGTTAGTAGACCTCACATTAAATTCATTAAAATCATCTAAGAAAAAGGATACTTTACTATATGGTAATACTAAGAAACTATTATGTTTAAGTTATGCTACGAACGGGTCTGAACCTTTATTGCGAATGATGAATTTTGTAGGAAATAATAATATTAACTTTAACATACATATGTATAACGAAAAGGATATTGATATTGATAAATCACAAGTTAGTAGTGATTTTACAAATAAAATAATATATACTATTGTAGGACTATTATATACGAATCCATACATGTGTGTATATAAGAACTCTACTTCTAGTAGATCACCTCTTACCCGGAAACATTCAGATAGATCTAATAAACTAATTAAATTTAAAGAATATTATATAAATGGAGAGGGTATGAATGCCGAATATGGTGCGGATAAATTAAAATCTTTTATAGATGAACCCGACCAACCGATAAATCATTATTTTATGTTATTTTGGGATATTGAAGAACATGTTATTGCTGGATGGATTATATTTGAAAGCATTTCACAAGACGTGCGAACTAGTTATTCGAATTTTATACATAGTTCATTTGATAAATATATACATATTAGTTCATTTTGTGGAAATATACCAGCTCGTTCCAATGGGGCTACCACTTTTATTGCGATGCTTATGGATTTATGTAAAAAAAACCCAACACACTATCACGGTATTATTTTAGATTCAGTTATTATTATAGAAACAATACTACTATATTATAGTCTTGGGTTTCGTTCGGTTTTATATAAAGATGAATATTCTATTGGCAATTCAAACACCGTGGTATATGTAGAAGATGAACAGTTGATGGTATGGAATGCCAACCCGATTGGTCCTTACTTTCCCGTGGAAACATATATGATACATCCATCTACGCCCAGTTTTAACTTAGATATGGGTCCTAGAAAACACATTGTTACGCGTAACGGTGTAAGTAGATGGACCTTTGATAATAATAAAGGCGAAATATCTTTACGAGATATACGAGCATTTATTGCGATTGCTACAAAAGGGTTTCCGTTAAACACCGTTCAAAATGATATTCCCGTTGAGGATGTTCGTAATATACATCAAACACCATTATATAAAAAATTTAAAGAGTGGATGAAAGCTAAATACGCACCTAGTAGTCGTCGAATTACTGGCAAAGGTGGGCGGGCTAAAAGTCGTAGAAGTCGGAGAATTAAATACTGGGGTGGGTCTGAATATTTAGTTCCAGATGATGTGTATACCAAGGACAGTAACATTTATAAGCATTATATAGAAGGTAATTTAAATTTATTTGATCCTAAAAATATATATATGAAAAATGACAAAACGTTTTTAGATGGGTTTTATAATACGGTTACTAATAAGGTTACTGATATGGATAGTGATATGGATACTAATAATGAGATTAATACGGATACACTATTGTCTACCACCCGGTTAACCCCATAAACAAAATAATAAATATACTTCAAAAAAAAATAAGATAATAATTTAACTAATATATAAAATTATTCTTTGTATTTTTAATATATGAGTATCATTATAAATAATATATCTTATGACAATTTGATTTTTTACGGTAAAACATATCGTAATATGGAATATATAAACTGTAATTTTAACGACGTTAATTTTAATAATTGTACATTTGATAATGTTATATTTACACAATGTAATTTAACAAATATTAATTTTAATTCGTGTGTGTTTATACATATGTACATTACCCATTATAGTAAATTAATAAATGTATATTTTGGTAAAAAAATAAATATTAATAATATATTAGACCTATCAACTGCGTTTACATCGAATATATTATTAGAACATTTATCTCATTCTATTCGAGAATTATATCCACCTTTTATAAAATAATAATTAAATATGTCTATTACACGTTATATATCTATATATTATATATAGAGATGCCTTATAATATTAGAAAAGTAACCAATAAAAATTGCTATAAAGTATATAATACCAAAAGTGGTAGAGTATCTGCTAAATGTTCTACACGTAAAAATGCTTATAAACAATTATCGTTGCTACGTAGAATTGACCGAATCAATTCCAAGAAATCAAATTCCAAGAAATCAAATTAAATATGGCTAATTTATTCTATTTTTATTTTTTTGGTATTATTCTTATTATATAGTGAATTACAATAATCATGAATATATTTACAGCCATCATTGTCTTCATCTTCATTACCAGCAATATTAGTAAGCTGGGCCCTTATTCGGCAAAGCTGTTTATATATTTGCCTATTTTGGTAATTGTTTATTTCTATCTGAATATAGAAAAGTGGATATAATGGATATGATACTATAGTTTTTTTAATGGATATTTCAAAGTTATATTTGTTGTGTAAAAATTCTCCAATAAATAATAATGTGATTATTTCATTATTCATACTTACCTCAACCTCAACCTTAAAACCTTGGCTTTTATTAAAACTATTTTCGATGATGTAAAATAAATTAATGGTATTTATATCCATTAATAATGTAATGTCCTCCCTTTCCATATTACACTCATACAATATTAAAGCTTTGGTATCAATCATTTTAATATAAATTGATGTGTTTGCTTTAATGAGTGCGACAGTAACCAAATAATTACCAAACTCGATTATAGTATTCATGATTTTTGTATTTTAATAATATAATAAATAAAATTATTATCATTTTTATTTTTATTCCAATTTGGTTTTATCAGAATAGTATGGTAGAATTGGTAAATAACATCTACACATTTCCTCAAAATTAAATAAACATATTGGTTCTTCATTTTGTATATTTTTAAATTCATTGTTGTTTATAGATCTTTCCATTTGGGTATATGTGGGTATTCCACAATTTGGGTTGGTTGAAAGAATATGAGAATGAGTAGATACCAGATTATTATTTTGAATTAATATTGTAACATTAATGTGTAAGCATAAGCGAACTACCATATTAAATATTAATTTCATGGTTCCATTATCTATATGAATTTCTACGCTATATTTATCATCATCCCGTTTAAAACTATTTTCAATTATGGAGTAGATATCGTTTACATTAAACAATACGCTTATGTCATGTGAATCAAATTGACTTTCATAACACATATAAAATGTATCGGATTGTATAATTGTAATTTGTATGTTATCCAATGTAATATGTCCTTCGTAACCGATATATGAATGAGTATCTGTAATTTTAATATAGATTGTTTTTTCATTCAGAGAAAGGACAACGGCGTATTGGTCGAATTCAAAGGTATTTGTCATTATGTTTTTTTATAAATATAATAACAAATAATATTATTTCATTTTTTATTTTTGGTTGAGAGCCAAAGGATATTATTATTATTATTATTTATGAAAAACATTATAATCGGGCATATCGACACACGTAGATAATGCGCCTCGTTTTTTAAATTGGTTTATTGTATTTGATGAATATTTTTTGAGAAAGCCATTTGATATATTATTTTTAAATATTTTTTGTTGTTGTAAATCACCCAAAAAATCAAGTCCTTCGCATTGTGGATTACAATACATTTTTTTACAAGTGGTATACATTAATTTTTGATCATCCGTAGATGGGGTTTTATAAGGAATATTATATTTTTTATTGAACGACCTATATACTTTATCCATTTCTACTATATAATCTTTTTTACAAAATTGTTCGCATCTTTGTAAAGAATCTTTGTTTTTGATAGTTTTATTTAATTTAGAAACCAGTTTTTTTTCGTTATTTATTTGCGAATGATATTTTTAAATTTTTTATTGTTTTTTGTGTGTTTCATAATATATATAATAAATATTATTATTACGCAACACTACTTAAACTATGTGTATATGGATTTTCATAAAACGCTTTTAATAACGACGGGTCCATGCGATTTTCGTTATAACATGCGTTATCTTCCGTAATCGATGTTTTATTTGGATTAACCATAATACCATATGTACTTGGAGAGGCAGGAACTTTAATAATACTTGTGGCAGGACCCATCCGAAAGTCTTGTTGTGAACAATCTGGTTTAGAAGAGCAAACATTAATATTTCCATTAAATAAATTCATACCACCTACGTTGGTTCGGCTATCAATGGTTTGTGATTTAATATTATTTGTAGTTTGATTATATGCGGATTCATAACTAGTTTCTCCATATCCAGTGGATTGTCCTCCTACAAATCCCATCGTGGATGTATTGGATTGATTACGGTTGTTAATGGGCAAATCTACATTATTATTTAAATAAGTGCCTTCCCGTTGATTATTTACAAAAGCTCTTGGAGTATATAATGTAGTTTCTTTATTTGTGACTTTTAATGTTTCCGTACAAGGTATATATCCAGGTGAAACCTTTGACCCCGGGTCTCCATACGTTCGTATATTATTAATTAAATCTTCTTTACGGGATGATGTAAATATATTCATAATGGGAGCAATAACGGAACCAATTGGTCCGCCAAACATATTTCTATATATGTGATTATCTTGTTTATTTGTTGAACGATTATTATTTAAAGATATATAATTTTGTTGCTTATTTTGATGGGTTTCCGGGTTTCCTTGTGCGGTTTTTGAAGCACCCAACACAGGTTGTATTTTAGACATTTCACGGTTACTTGGTTCATAATTCTGTGTAGAATAGGTATTTGATTCACCAGAATGACCGGCTGGACCCATATAATTTACATCACAATTGCTACGTCGAATGATTCCAGTGTCTTGAATAGACCTTTCCATTTCTCCTTTTTTAACGCCCGTTGTAGTAAACCATCTTTCAGGAGAATTAATATAAAAAGTATCTGGTAATTTTTTGTCTACAGTTCCAATCTGGCCAACATCTTTTACAACAGATTGAGCAGGTCCTTCATGTCCTAGTAACGAGAAGGTCATTTTGGGATTGGTTTCTACACGTAATTGGTCTACTGTTTTAGGTACCCATAATTCTCGGTTTTCAATACCAGCGTTAAAACCGCCTTTACTTGCGGACGAATATCCGTCACCGATTCCAGGACCAACATATATGCTTTCAAATGGTTTTACATTATTACATGTATCACTAACATACTGTCTAGATTGTATAAAGTCGCTTGAGTCTGGAGATCCATGAGCAAATTGTATATTATCAGATGGACTAAATAATGGGGGTTGTTCTACTTTTTTGATACTAAATGAACCCATTCCTGCCATATTATCTAAAATCGTTTCAGCAATATTATCGTCATATAATCTACCAGCAACTTTACCTGAATTAAATGGAACCATATTTTTATGTGTAAACTCATCTGGTTTTAATACATTACCGGATAATGAAAATATTTGTTGTATATTATTTCCAGTTTTAATATTATTATTGGAATTATTTTCAAATACGGTTTGATTAAAATATTGGTCTGTTGCTGCTGTTTGATTTTGATATTCATATAAACTACTGTCGCGAACTTCTTGGTCATTTGTTATCGGATAATTTTGAGGAATTGGTTGTACATTTGGCAAATAATTTCTATTTTCACCATAATTCGTAAATGCTTCTTTTCCTTTTTCGTTGTTGTTGTTATTGTTGTTATTATTTGTAGAAACGGAAGATTGTATATTATTATTATTATTATTATTATTTTGAGTATCTTGTGGTATATTTGAGTTTTGATTTGTATTAGAATATTTAGAAGACATATACAAACTTCCTAAAGCAATTAACGGGATTACTAATTCCATATTATAACTTATTAAGATATTAAATTATAATATGATATACCCATAATATGATATACCCATAATAT
>Ga0209668_10001067_pt1 | contig 11615 bp, 12 predicted proteins | sample FrelakmetPLP11PL_FD_187150 | JGI IMG/M metagenome (GOLD analysis project Ga0209668, IMG submission 187150) | Freshwater lake sediment microbial communities from the University of Notre Dame, USA, for methane emissions studies - PLP11 PL (SPAdes)... | ecosystem: Environmental > Aquatic >... | reverse complement strand
TACCTACTTCTGTTTTCAAGAAATATAAAAATCCACCAATACTAAGCACAATAACTCCTAAAATAAACCAAATAAATCTCTGCAATATATCAGATAATAGAATAATCATTTGTGTTGTCCATGGTAATTGTACTCCAGAACCTAAATTTTCTAAGACTCCTACTAATTGTGGTAATATATAATAAGCTATTCCAAGACCTATTACCAAAAAAACTATAAGGACTACTACTGGATAAGTTAATGCTCCTTTAATTTTACTATTAAGGTCATATTGCTCTTCAAGATAATCTGCCATATATAGCAATCCAGTCTGCAGACCTCCTGATATTTCCCCAGTTCTAACTATGGATACATATAATGTACTAAATATTTTAGGATGTTTTTCTAATGAATTTGATAGTAAATTACCATCTTGTACATCCATTACAATTTGATCTAAAACTTCAGCAAAATATTTATTTTTCTTATTCTGATCTCTTAATATAGATAATGCTTCTACTAGGGGTATTTGTACTTCCAAAAATACTGCTAATATTCTAGTAAATATAGCTAAATCTCTATCTGATACTCTATTAAATATCTCTAAGTCTTTACCAAAAAGTGATTGTGATTTGGTATCTTTAAGAGATATAACTATCAATTCTTTACCTTGCAATGCAGATAAAGCTATATCTTCATTAGAAGCTGTGACAATACCTTGCTTAACTAATCCATCTTTGGTTTTTGCTAAATATGTAAATTTTGCCATATATTATTAAAATTATGTTGTTGATCTTTTTAGCATATTTCTTAAACTAACAGGGTCAGGAGAATATAGAAGAGCTGTCTCATACGAAACAATACCTCTAACAATTAAATCAAATAAAGATGTGTTCATAGAAACCATCCCTTCTTTACGATGAGTTTCAATTACAGTATCTAATTGATAAATTCTATTTTCTCTAATTAAACTCTTAACAGCATTATTAGCTAATAAAATCTCTAAAGCTGGAGTTAATTCTCCATTTATTGTAGGAATTAATCTTTGAGATACTATTGCTTGAAGTGAGTTAGATATCTGAGATCTAACCTGACCTTGTTGATGAGTTGGAAAGGTATCTATAACTCTATCTATAGATTGTGCTGCACTATTTGTATGTAGGGTTGAAAAAACTAGATGTCCAGTTTCAGCCGCTGTAACAGCTACTTTCATAGTATCTAAATCTCTCATTTCTCCCAACAAAATTACATCTATATCTTGCCTAAAAGATGCCTCTAAAGCATTACTAAAACTTTTAGTATCGTCCCCAATTTCTCTTTGAGTAATAATACTTTTATCTGATTTATATATAAACTCAATAGGATCTTCTATTGTGACAATTTTAACATCTCTAGTATGATTAATTTCATTTATCACAGCTGATAAAGTTGTAGATTTACCTGAACCAGTAGGTCCTGTCACTAATACAAAACCTTGCATTAATTGAGAGAACTGATGCATTATAGAAGGTAAACCTAATTGCTCAAATGTTAATATTTCTGATGGCAAATATCTCATTACCAAGTTCGGCATACCTTGAGCAATAAATGCATTAACACGAAATCTTGCATTTAAATCTTTATATGTATATGCAAAATCTTGTTCAATACCTGAATATAAAGCTTTTATTTTTTCTTTATCTATCATCAATTCAAGAATTTCATCTACTAATTCTTTAGTCAAAACTGGTGAGTCATCTACTGTTATAAGCCTACTTTTTATCCTCAAAATCGGCTTTGCACCAGTTGTTAAATGAATATCAGAACCTTTAGAACTTACAACTTGATTTATAATGGATGATAAATTAATTTGCATATATTTATGGTTTAAGTATTAGTATGGGTATTCGTAGGAAGATGTTTTTGAATAGTTCTCATTACTTCAGAAGGAGTATAATTAGACTTTACTATATAATCTAATACTCCTAATTCAAAGGCTTGACTGATATCTGTTTGAGATGATAAATTACTAAGAATTATTATAGGAATATTTTTTAATATACTATTTTTCTTTAATTCTTTTAATATATCAAATCCACTTACTTCTGGTAAAACTAAATCTAAAAGAATTAAATCTACTTTATTTTTATTTAAAATATCAAATGCTTCATCACGGGTAGATGCACTAAAAACTTTTATTCCCAATTCTTCTATTTTAGTACAATACATCTGTTTGATAAATGTATCATCTTCAACTAGCAACACACTATTATTCATATTAATATATTTATTTAAGATTATATAATATATAATAATATAATTTTTATATTTTGTCTATACCTCAACCATTGTTAATAACTCTGCTAAAGATAAATGCCCTAATAAAACTTTAATTATACCATCTTGCTTCAAAGTAACATAGTCATTCTCTTGTAAATATTTAATTATATCATCCCCACCAAAATTATTTTCTATAATTGCTTTCAATTCCTCATTCATAGACACTACTTCAAAGATTGCCATTCTACCCTTAAAACCATTAGTACATTTATTACATCCCACTGGATGATAACCTTTGTCAAAATTACCTGTATAAACTTTATTTATATACTCTGGCTTTAATGTACTAAGTGCATCTCTTAAATACTTTTGTTCTTGTTCAGAAAAATAATATTCTTTTTTACAATTAACACATAATTTCCTAACTAATCTTTGGGCAATTACAATTTGTAAAGAAGCTGATAATAAAAATGGCTCTACCCCCATATCTGTAAGTCTTGGAATTGCTCCTGGAGCATCGTTAGTATGTAAAGTTGAAAAAACTATATGTCCAGTAAGTGCTGATTGGACAGCTAAACCTGCTGTTTCTCCATCTCTAATCTCTCCTACCATAATTACATCAGGATCTTGTCTTAAAATAGATCTAAGACCTGTTGCAAAAGTATAGTTAATGTCTGGTCTAACTTGAGATTGGTTTATACCTGGCAAATAATATTCTATTGGATCTTCTAATGTAACAATATTGATATCTTCTGTGTTAATTTGTGATAAAAGAGTATATACAGTTGTAGATTTACCTGAACCAGTAGGTCCTGTTAATAGTACCATTCCAAATGGTTTTTGTAAGGAATCTTTGATTAAATCAGCTTTTGGACCTATAAATCCCAGATCTTCTAATGTACGAATACCATTAGAGGTATCTAGAATTCTAAGAACTACCTTTTCACCATATTGAGTAGGAAAAGTGGAAACACGAAAGTCAATTTTTTTATCTTGTTCTATAATAGAAAATCTTCCATCTTGTGGTTTTCTTTGTTCATCTATTTTTAAGGTGGATAAAATTTTAATACGAGCTACTACAGCTGAGTATACATCTTTAGGTAAAATTAAACTAGTATGTAATACTCCATCTACTCTAAATCTGACTCTAACAGACTCATCAGAACCTTCAATATGTATATCAGAGGCTCCTCCTGTGACAGCATTTTTAATAATAACAGATACAATTTTAATTATAGGAGCTGTATTTAAATTTTCTCTACTTATGTCTGATACATCTGGTAACTGCTGAGCTTGTTCTTTTTTTTCTTTAAATTCTTGAACATCCTCTTTAACTGCATTGTTTAATGTCTCAGCATCATTAAGTAGTTTTTTTATATCTGATTCTGTAGCTAAAAATAATTCAAACTTTAACCCTTTTTCTTGAAAAATAAACTTTAAAGATTGCAAGGCATTATAATTACTAGGATCTACTGTAGCAATAGAAACATTATTATTATCCTGAGCAAAAGGTACTAATAAATATCTTTTCATCAATACTAATGGAAAAAGTTCATATAGCTCTTTGGGAACTTTATATTCAGATAAATCAATATAAGTAACTCCTATCAACTCAGCATTTACTTTTAATAATTGTTTTTCAGTAAAATTATTAACTAAAAATTCTTGAGCTTGCTCTGGAGTTAAAGAATCAAAATTTCCAATATTTTGAAATTTATTGGGAAATTCTACTTTTAATGATTCAAATGTTTTTCTTAAATCTAGTTGCATAACTATTTTTTAAAGTATTCACTAATTTTATCAAAATTTAAATCTGAATTATCTACATCTAATTTAGTCATAACATAATTTATAACTTGATATCCAAAATATACAGCTATTATAATTGATATAAATATTATAATTAAAGATGAATTTTCTTTTAATATTTTTTTCATAAATTTTTGTAATATATTATTGCTACTATATTCATAGTTAAGTCCTGAGACTGAGAATCATTAGATTTGGATTGCAAATCTAACTGAATAGTATCTATATCAATATATTGATTTGACTCTAATAATTTAACAATAAACCTATCTAAAGAAGATTTTGTACCAGATAACTTCATATCTAATTTTGCTTGATTTAATGTATTGTTTTTAACATTTTCAACAGGAATATCTATTGATTGAGGTTTATTTTCAATATCAGAATTTATTTTATTTACCTTAATATTCTTAGTTTCTGCTATCTCTATATTATTAATGGTGATAAATGATTCTTGAGCTAATTTTGTAATAAGTTTAGCAATTGCAACTTCATCTAATTTTTCAGATATAAATTCATTTATTGATTTAGATAATTTTTCAGGGGAAGATTGTTCACTAAATGACTTTTTTAACATCATTTCTTTTCTTAAACTATTTATATTATCTAAATCTGAATCTATAAATCCAAAGAGTAAAGAATTTACACTCCAAATACAAACAATAAATATTAGTAAAGGAAATACTGCTTTATATATATACTGCTTCATATTCTTATTTTAATTTTATCATTACTTCAAATGTTGCCTTATATTCTCCCTTTATAGTATTGTATGACGAAAAATCAACACTAGCTATTTCAGGAATAGATTTAAATTTTTGAATCTGACTAGTTAAATCATTTACAGCTGAAACAGACATAGAGATATTTATAATTTTATCTGATTTTTTATATATAAAATTTCTAACCTTAGAATTTGGTAAATAAGCTTCTTCTATAGATTTAATAACTTTAATTGGATCATAGTTTTTATCAATAATATCATTTAAGTTAAATACTAATTGCTCAACATCACCTTTAGGATAATAACTTGAGATACTAGAATCTAAATTTGTAATTTCTTGTTTTAATTTATATTTTTCTCTTAAAACAACTGTCCAATAGAATACACCTATAGTTAAAATATAAATAAAAAATATCACAATAAGCCAAATTACAATTTTTACATCTTTAGTATAAATACTTTTACTAGATACTTCACCTATATTTTTTTGATTAGTAGGGATAAAACTAAATGATTCCATATTTGTTATTCTATATAATTTCTTAAAGCTACACCAGTGGAAAGAAATAAATCTCTCCAAATATCTTCAAACTTAGCTTTATCAGATAAATTTTTAATTTTTAGATTATTTATAGGATAAGCAATATCTATGTGAATATTATATTCTGGAAATTCATTATGTAAAATAGATTCAATATAATCTTTCATTCCAGTCATTTTAGAAGCTCCTCCTAATAGAACTATATTTTCTATTTTTTTACCAGTCATAACATCTGATTGTTTAACCAATCTCATTATATCATTCTTGACAAAATTATTAATTTTTTTCTTTATAAAGTCTGATATTTCAGCATCTTGTCCATTTATACCATTTTGTTTTTTTATCTTCTCAGCCTCAACAATTGAAATCTGCCTCAACTGGGATATCAATTTAGTTATATGATTACCTCCAAAATCAAAAGATTGTATGGTTTGTAATTTTCGATCAGGACCAACTACCATAACAGTACTATTCCTAGCTCCAAAATCTAAAATACAAGTTTGAGTTGTGGGTAATGCCATAGATCGAAGTATTGAAAAACAATCTAAATCAAAACCTTTCACCACTACACCTAGAGATTTACTAATTTCTACATATTTAGAAATTACACTATTAGGCATAGCTATAATTAAGATATTATATTGATCCTGTGTTATACTTTTACCTAAATTAATCCAATCTAATTGCACAGTATTTAATGGAACGGGTATATGTTTTCTAGCTTCTAATGGAACAGCTGATAATAACTCTTCTAAGTCCAATATTGGTATTTGTATAATAGCAAAAAATGCTAAATATGAAGGTAATGAAATATAAGCCTGCTTAATATTCATACCTGCCTCAGAAGCCATAACCTGAATAATTTTAGTTATTTTCTCTGCAGAAAGAGATATATCTGTATCTTTCTCTTGAATTACATTCTCAATATCATCATCCCAAATACTATAATTATCAATATAAAATTGATTATTCCTATTAGAAAGCTCAGTTATCTTGATAGTTTGGGTTCCTATATCAATCCCAAAAGAATTTTTATTACCTAACTTAAACATTATATTATTTTTATTTATATTAACTATCTATTTATGATATTATATATTTATAAAAAAATTATATCATACAATAAAAACATATGCAAGGATTTAATATATTAAATATATTTTTGGCAAATCAATGTATTATTTGCCAACAGTTAAATCAATTTAATTTATGCAATGATTGTATTGCTAAAATTCCTAATAAGTCAGTTTTATGGCTAAAAGAAAATAATCACAGTATATTCAAGCCTAAAGAAAACACCATAATTCAAAACTTAGACAAAAATAGTTATATCAAAGGGATATTATCTTGCACTGATTTTAAGCACAAAATCATCAAAAAGAGCATACATTATCTTAAATATAAGAACTTGCCACAATTGGCCAATCCCCTAGGAGCTATTATGCTAAGAACACTAAGTCAACACTTAAGGATTAGAGATAATTTATTATTATGTCCTATCCCCTTGCATTCTCAAAGATTACAGTTTCGTGGCTATAATCAAGCTGATTTATTATCTCAATATTTACACAAACAACTAAAATTAAATTTATATTTAGATTTACATAGAATTCGTAATACATCTCAACAAATGCGAATTCAAAACAGACAAAATCGTGTTCAAAATATGGATAATGCCTTTCAAGCCAACCGGAAAAATATAGAAAATCAAACTATTATTTTAATTGACGATGTCACTACAACTTTATCCACAATACAACAAGCAGCTAAAGCTTTATCTCAACAAGGATTTAATGATATATATGCTCTAATTTTAGCTCATTAAATATAAACATTTATCAAATAATAAAATTATGTTATAATTATAATGTATAGTTTTAATAACTTATATTAATAGATAAAAACACAGAAATGGAAAAGTTTAGTGATAAAGAATTCGTATCTTATGTTGTCAAAGCAATTGTGGATAACCCTAATGATGTATTGATTGAAAGAACAGTAGATGAAATGGGAGTTTTAATTACTCTTCAAGTCAATCCTAATGATATGGGTTATGTTATAGGTAAAGCTGGGTCTACTGCTAAAGCTATTAGATCTCTATTAAGAATAGTTGGGGCTCGTAATAATGCAAGAGTGAATTTGAAAATCTTAGAGCCAGAGCAAGGTGTAAGAAGAGAATCTAAAATAAATAGTTCTGATGATGTAGATAAAATTGTAGATGATTTGGATATTTAATTTAATTGTATGAGATTTGATATATTGACTATATTTCCTGAAATTATAGAAGCTTATATCAATACAGGAGTAATAGGCAGAGCACTTAATCTCAAAAAGAATTTAAATATTCAAATCCATAATATTCGCAATTATACTAAAGATATACATCAAAAAGTAGATGATACTCCCTTTGGTGGTGGAGCAGGTATGATATTACAGATTGAGCCAATTTATGAAGCTTTACAAGATATAATTAACCAATATCCTAAGACTAAAAAACATATTATTTTAACTAAAGCAGGAGCTAATATATTCAATCAAGATAAAGCTATTCAATTGGGTTATGATTTTGAACATATTATATTTATTTGTGGGAGATATGAAGGTATAGATGCTAGAGTAGAAGAATATTTATGTAATGAGTCTTTATCTATTGGACAATTTGTCTTAACAGGAGGTGAATTACCAGCTTTAGTAATGCTAGATGCTATTGCAAGACATATACCTAATGTATTAGGTAATAAGGAATCATTAGAACAAGAGTCTTGGACTAATACTGAAAGACAAGAATATCCTCAATATTCAAGACCTTCTATATTCAAACCTACTAATCCTAATCTAGTTAATAATAGTCCTGCTGAATGGACTGTCCCTGATATACTACTATCTGGTAATCATAAAGCCATACAGGATTGGAGAGAAAAACACAAAAAATAAATATAATATGTTATAATCAATATAATATAAAATAAAGATTAAATTTATGTCAAATACTAAAAACTCAATCATTTATAGCTATCAAGCTCTTGAATTTGATAAATATCATAAATCCCCTACTTGGTATATTATGTTTTCAGTTATATTTGTATTATTGCTTATATATGCTATAATAACACAGTCTCCAATTACTTTTATAGTATTTATATTGTTATTTGTAGTTACTTTACTTATTTCTACTAAGGAGCCAAAAGAAATCTTAGTTGAAATAACCAAAAATGGTATAAATTTAGACCAAAGAACTACATTTAGATATCAAGATATAGATTCTTTCGGAGTATTTATTAGAGATGATATAAGATTTATCTCAATTTATCTAACCGAGGGTATGATGAGATATGCTAGAATTCCACTTGGAAAAGAAAATCCAGATGATATTGCAGATATTCTGGAGCAATATATACCAAGAGAAGATGGTAAAGAAAGATTTATTGATACCATTGATCATATTCTTAAAATTTAAAGTACCTATAGCTCAGTTGGATAGAGCGCAGGTTTGCGGAACCTGAGGTCAGAGGTTCGACCCCTCTTAGGTACACCAATGTTGTTATTATGAATATATTCTATACCCCAATAGAAGCTTTGAAGCCAAAACCTAATATTAGACTACTAAATTCATTACATAAATTAGGTATATATAATTTATCTCAACTTTTATTATACCCTCCTAAAAAATTTATTAACTATAAACATTTTCAAACTATATCTCAAATCAATAATATAGAATCTGGAACTCCTATTGTATTAGAAATAACCATAATTAATAAAAAGCAAACTAGATTAAGAGGAAGAAAATTAACTATAGGAGAAATTACTATTCAAGACAATACAGGTCAATTTGTTATTACTTTATTTAATCAAAAATTATTATTTGAATCATTGCAATTAAATGCTCATTATGCCTTATCTGCTATTATTAAAGCTGGGATGAAACAACCTCTTACCAATATTAGTTTTGAAAGGATTTTACCTAATAAAATTCTTTTACATTCTCATAGATTAGTCCCTATTTATCCTGAAACAGCTGGAATTTCTTCTAAAATGCTAAGATATAGAATAGATTTAGCTCTAAAACAATTTCCTAATTTAACAGAGACTTTACCAGAATGGATATTAGAGCAAGCCAATATTCCAGATATTCAAAAAACTATTAAATATTTACATTATCCTCAAAATACCAACCAAATTAAACAGGCAAAAGCTAGGCTAGTGTTTGAAGAAGCCTTTATTATGCAATTATATATTGCTAAGCAAAAATTAGTTTTTCAATCTAAATATGCTCCAGCTATATTAACTCAAACTAAAAAAATTCAAGAATTTATAAATAGTCTTAAATTTGATTTAACCAATGCCCAAAAAAAAGCTATTCAAGAAATTTTAGAAGATATTAGTAAACCAAATCCAATGAATAGATTATTGGAAGGAGATGTAGGTACAGGAAAAACCATTGTAGCTACTATTGCTATGCTAAATACCTATTATAATAAATATCAATCTGTGCTAATGGCTCCAACTGAAATTCTAGCTACTCAACACTTTGAGGGTATTACCAAATTAACTGAAACTCTAAATAGTCCTCCCAATATAGCCCTTATTACTGCTAAAGAATCTAGGATTTCTACCGATAAGAATTTAAATTCTTGGACTACAATATCTAAAAAAGATTTACTCAAAAAAATTGCCAGAGGAAATATAGATATTATTATAGGAACTCATTCTGTAATCAGAGAACAATTAAAATATAATAATTTAGCTTTAGCAATTGTAGATGAGCAACATAGATTTGGAGTCAAACAAAGAGCAGAATTACAGACTATGATTAGTAAAACTACTGATAAAAGCCCAGATACTATTTCTCATCTTCTCAGTATGACTGCAACTCCTATACCTAGAACTTTGGCTCTTAGTATCTATGGAGATTTAGATGTATCTCTACTCAATGAATATCCTGCTAATCGAAAATCCATTAAAACTAAATTGGTTCCACCTTCTAAAAGGTTAGAAGCCTATAATTTTATACTTAAACATATTCAGTCAGGTAGACAAGCCTTTGTAGTCTGTCCTAAAATCGAAGCTGATGAAAAATCAGACATAAAATCAGTAGAAGAGACTTTTATAGATTTATCTCAAAATATATTCCCCACACTCAAAATACAAATGATGCATGGCAAAATGAAAACTGCTGAAAAAGATGCAATTATTCAAGCCTTTAAGCAAAAAGAATTTGATATATTAGTAGCCACCTCAGTAATAGAAGTAGGTATAGATATCCCCAATGCCAGTATTATGGTCATTGAAGGAGCTGAGAGATTTGGATTAGCTCAATTACATCAATTTAGAGGTAGGGTGGGTCGTGGAGAATATCAGTCATTTTGTTTTTTATTTGAGACAGGAGAAAATGAAATTTCAATGAATCAAAGACTCAAAGCCATAGAAAAAGCTAATAATGGTTTTGAATTAGCCGAAAAAGATTTAGCTATTCGTGGACCAGGACAATTTATTGGATCCAATCAATCTGGATTATCAGATATTAGTATGGAAGCCTTACTTAATAAAGATATAATTATACAAACCAAAAATATAGCTAATCAAGTTCTAAAGCAAGATATCACTCTTAATATATATCCTGAACTTAAAATAAGACTATCTCACTTTGAAGAAAATGTACATTTTGAATAAGACTTCTAAATAGAATAATTATTATACCCAAATTATATAAATCCTCTTTTAATTTTGTAAACTCCAATCTGAATTAATAAATTCATTTACTTTTTTATTATCAATTTGATTATCTAAACTAAAATCAAAACCTGTAATTCCAGATTGCTTTTGAATATCTAAATTATACTTAGCTAATTTGGGCATAGTATAATCAATGACTATTTCCTTAGAGCTATTAAATGGAATGACTATTTGAAACCCAGCAATTTTCTTATTATAAGCAGTACTATAATCTACCTCTTTAGGTCTCTTTTCTATTCCAGTGACAGTGTTTACAAAAGCTTCTTTAGGCAAAAGAATTCTAGTATAAGATTTATAATCATTATTTAGAGGAGAGGCTGTTTTAGCAGTATTGGTATAGGTGATCTTAATTCGAGAACATATTTTATCATCACATTCTCTAACTTCTTTTTTAATACTTCTTTGCATATAATAATCTGTTTTCAAAGCCCCTAAATTAGCATCCACTAATTTGAAATAATCATTTGGAGTATCTATATCAATAGCTCCATCCCACCCTAAATTAACAATATTAGATTGTACATCATTATTTTTACTCCATAACATAATTTGTTTTTGATTAGCCTG
>Ga0209668_10001066_pt1 | contig 11616 bp, 10 predicted proteins | sample FrelakmetPLP11PL_FD_187150 | JGI IMG/M metagenome (GOLD analysis project Ga0209668, IMG submission 187150) | Freshwater lake sediment microbial communities from the University of Notre Dame, USA, for methane emissions studies - PLP11 PL (SPAdes)... | ecosystem: Environmental > Aquatic >... | reverse complement strand
GCGACACGCCCAGCGAGACCGGATCCGCGCCGACGAGTCCGTCGGGTGTGCGCAGCATGCTCGCCTGCGGGTCGAGATCGACCCAGCGCACGTCGGCGCTGAACATGAGCTGTTCGCTCAGCCGCAACTCGGCGCCGAGTTCGGCCGCCGCGCCCGTCGATCGGTGCCGGCTGTGACCCGAAATCATGGTCGGGCCCAGGTCGCCCGTGTCCGAAAAATACACGGCCCGGTTGAGGCCGGCTCCCGCGTATGTCGTGAGGCTGCCGGCGGCGGCCAGGGGATAACGCAAGGTGAGCAGGTCCGTGCCGTTACGGCTGTCCTGCTGGACGACGAGTTGCAGCGAGTCGGCGCCGGCGTCCATCTCGTCGACATCGAGATCGGACTGCGACAGCTCGCGCAACCAGTCCGGCTTGCCGCGCGAGACGGCCTCGAAGCGGGCCTGCAGCAACGCTTCGAGCCGCGAAGTTCCGTCGTGCAACAGGTTGCGGGCCCCGGTGACGATGCCCGTGTGCGCCGTGTCCAGGTCGGCCGGATCGCTGGCATGGCCGACGCCGGGCAGCAGCATGGCCGCCATGCCTGCCAGGACCCCCACCCGTGATTTCCGATCTGCCATGACGCACCCGCCTCCGATGGCAACCCCGCTATCCGTCGCGTGCCCGCGCACGCCCATGGACCGGAGGTTTCGCGTCCCCGCCTTGCGACGGGTTTGCGGTTGACGGGAAACTACGCCAATTGATCGGTCGGATGCGCGCACACGGCGCCCGCAATTCCGGGCGTCGATCGAAACTGTGACCGACCGCCAAGGTTCGGCCAGCTGCGCGACGCATTACGTCAAGTCAGGCTTGCCGCCGCATCGCGGACGCGATTGGAACGGTCGTCGCCGGTTCACAGTCCCAGTGCGCCGAGATCGATCCGCCGTGCCGCACTCTTCGGTGGTCACCAGAAGCAGGCCCCGCTCACGGGGCACGTGCCTAGTAGGCCCGCTTCTTCGTGTCCATCATTCTCAGGATCAGCGGTGTCAGGATGATCTGCATGGCGAGCGGCAGCTTGCCGCCCGGCAGGACGAGCGTGTTCGGCCGCGACATGAATGCGTCGTGGATCATCGACAGCAGGTACGGGAAGTCGATGCCCCTGGGGTTGGCGAAGCGCACGATCAGGAAGCTCTCGTCCGCCGATGGTATGTCGTTGGCGATGAACGGGTTGCTCGTGTCCACCGTCGGCACCCGCTGGAAATTGATGTGCGTGCGCGAGAACTGCGGGCAGATGTAGTTCACGTAGTCGGGCATGCGGCGCAGGATCGTGTCCACCACCGCTTCCGTCGAATAGCCGCGCCGGCTGCGATCCCGGTGCAGCTTCTGGATCCACTCGAGGTTGATGCTGGGCGCGACGCCGACCAGCAGGTCCGCATAGCGGGCCACGTCGTGTTCAGGCGTCTTGATGGCGCCGTGCAGGCCTTCGTAGAACAACAGGTCCGAGCCCTCACCGACATCCTCCCACGCCGTGAACGTGCCCGGATCGCCGCCGTACCTGGCGCCCTCCTCGGCATCGTGGATGTAGCGCCGCGAGCGCCCCTTGCCACTCAGCGCGTAGCTCCTGAAGAGCTCCTCGAGTTCGCCGAACAGGTTCGCCTCGGGTCCGAAGTGGCTGAAGTGCTGGTTGCGCTGCTCTTCGGCTTCCTTCATGGCGGTGCGCATCGTGACGCGGTCGAAGCGATGGAACGCATCGCCCTCGACGATCGCGGCGTCGATCTTCTCGCGACGGAAGATCCATTCGAACGTCGTCTTGACGGTCGTCGTGCCGGCGCCGGACGAGCCGGTCACGGCGATGATGGGATGGCGTGCGGACATGGCCGGGTCTCCAGTGGACGCGTCAGACGTTCGAGAACAGCGAACGCTCGCCGAACAGCGGCGAGTTGTAAGGTTTGTCCTCGCCGCGATCGTATTCGGCGTGGTACTGCTCCACGCGTGCCACCTCGGACCTGGAGCCGACGATCACCGGCACGCGCTGGTGCAGGCGTTCCGGCGTGATCTCGAGGATGCGGCCGCGGCCGGTCGAAGCGATGCCGCCCGCCTGCTCGACGAGCATGGCGATGGGGTTGGCCTCGTACATGAGGCGCAGGCGACCCTGCCGGTTCGCTTCCTTCTGGTCGCGCGGATACAGGTAGATGCCGCCGCGCATGAGCACGCGATGGACGTCCGCCACCAGCGAGGCGACCCAGCGGGTGTTGAAGTCGCGGCCGCGCGGGCCCTCCTTGCCGGCCTTGCACTCGTCGACGTAGCGCGCCACCGGCGGCTCCCAGAAGCGTCGGTTGGAGGCGTTGATCGAGTATTCGGATGTCTCGTCCGGAATGCGGATGTCCGGGTGGGTGAGCACGAAGTTGCCGATCTCGCGATCGAGTGTGAAGCCGTGCGTGCCGGTGCCCACGCTGACGACCAGCTGGGTCGAGGGGCCGTAGATTGCATAGCCGGCGGCAAGCTGCCGGACGCCCGGCTGCAGCACGGCCGATGCGCTGGTCGCGCCCGCGGGCAGTGCGAGCACCGAGAAGATCGAGCCGACCGCGACATTCACGTCGATGTTGCTCGAACCGTCGAGCGGATCGAAGACCAGCGCGAGGCGGCCCTGGCCGTCGACGAAGTGCACGTCCGCCATTTCCTCGGAGGCAAGCGCGCCGACGAGGCCGCTCCACTCGATGCCGCGCGCGAACAGCTCGTCGGCGACGACGTCGAGCTTCTTCTGCGCCTCGCCCTGGGTGTTCTCCGACCCGGCCAATCCCGAGAGGCCGGTGAGCGGACCTTTGCCGACGGCGGCGGAAATCGCCTTGATGACCGCGGCCACGTCCACCAGCAGCGCCGCGAGTTCGCGACCGTGGGGACCCTCTGGCACGTTCTGGATCAGGAACTTCGAGACGGTCGTATAGCCGGGGTTCAGCATGGGGCCTCCTCGGAACGGGGCTGCGTCGTGGCGCCGGCGAAAACACGGCTGGCGAGAAAATCTTCCGCTTCCAGCGTGACGAGCATTCCGGAATCGACACGGCCGGTCTCGAGCAGGCGGCGCGCCTGCCGCAGGCGTGCGCGATCGAGCGCGTTGCGCAGCGAGCGGGCGTTGGCAAAATTCGGCTGCGCGCGCCGCAGCGTCAGGTACTGCGCGAGCGCTTGCCGCGCGCCGTCGGACAACTGCAGTCCAAGGGCGGTCACCATCTTGCCGGCGATCACCTCGAGCTCAGCGACCGAATAGTCTGGAAAATCGATGTTGTGCGCGACCCGCGAGCCGAGCCCCGGGTTGCTGCGGAAGAACGTGTCCATCCGGTCCTTGTAGCCGGCAAAGATCACGACCAGGTCCTCGCGCTGGTTCTCCATCACCTGCATCAGGATCTCGATCGCTTCCTGCCCGTAGTCGCGCTCGTTCTCGGGGCGATAGAGGTAATACGCCTCGTCGATGAAGAGCACGCCGCCCATGGCGCGCTTCAGGACGTCCCGGGTCTTCGGTGCCGTGTGCCCGATGTACTGGCCGACCAGGTCGTCGCGCGTGACCGCGACGAGGTGCCCCTTACGGACGTGGCCGAGGCGATGCAGGATCGTCGCCATGCGCATCGCCACCGTGGTCTTGCCCGTGCCCGGATTGCCCGTGAAGCACATGTGCAGCGAGGGCTTGCTGCCGGCAACGCCGAGTGCAGCGCGCGCCCTTTCCACGACCAGCAGCGAAGCGATCTCGCGGATACGCGTCTTGACGGGCACCAACCCGACGAGGTCGCGATCGAGCTCGTCGAGCACCTCCGCGACACCTGAGTCGCGCAGTTCCGCCCGCAGGTCGATGGACTCGCTCATGCGCGCTCGAGCGTGTAGCGGACGAGCCGGCCAGCGCTCTCCTCGCGCCGCAGGCGGAACTTCGCCTCGACCTTCGGCCGATGGACCATGAACGACATGCGCATGGTCTCGAAGCCGCGCGTCGAATCGAAGGCGTTCACCTTGACGTAGCAGTCGGGTTGCGCAACGCGGCAGGCGCGGATTTCCGCGAGCACGCCGGCGGCGTCCGCGAGATCGAACATCGGCATGCCCCACATCTCCCAGTAGATGTTGCGGGGATGCGGATCGTCGGTGTATTCGACCGAGACGGCCCAGCCCCGGGCGAGCGCGTAGTCGACCTGCTTCGCGATCTGCTCGTCGGTGAGGTCGGGCAGGAAGGAGAACGTGCCTTGCGTGATCTTCATGGGGTTCTCCTTGCGTCAGGCGACGCTTACCTGCGGCACGAAGTCCGAGGTGTCGGTGGAAGCGTAGTTGAAGGTGACGTCTTTCCAGGTCTTGAGCGCGGCCTCGAGCGGTTTGCAGGTCCTCGCCGCGGTGGCGAGGATCTCCGGGCCTTCGTTCCTGATGTCACGGCCCTCGTTGCGCGCCAGCACCATCGTTTCGAGCGCGACGCGATTCGCGATGGCGCCGGCCTGGATACCCATCGGATGGCCGATCGTGCCGCCGCCGAACTGCAGCACCACGTCGTCGCCGAACAGGTCGAGCAGCTGGTGCATCTGGCCGGCGTGGATGCCGCCCGAGGCGACCGGCATGACCTTGCGCAGTCCCGCCCAGTCCTGGTCGAAGAAGATGCCGCGCGGCAGGTCCTTCGTCGTGTAGGAATCGCGGCAGATGTTGTAGTACCCCTGCACGGTCATCGGGTCGCCCTCGAGCTTGCCGACCGCGGTGCCGGCATGCAGGTGATCGCAACCCGCGAGGCGCAGCCACTTCGCAATGACGCGGAACGAGACGCCGTGGTTCTTCTGCCGCGTGTACGTACCGTGCCCGGCGCGGTGCATGTGCAGGATCATGTCGTTGTCGCGGCACCAGTTGGACATGGACTGGATCGCGGTCCAGCCGATCACGAGGTCCACCATGACGATGCAGGAGCCGAGGTCGCGCGCGAATTCGGCGCGCTTGTACATCTCCTCCATCGTGCCGGCGGTGATGTTGAGGTAATGGCCCTTGATCTCGCCGCTCGCGGCCTGCGCCTTCTGCACGGCTTCCATGCAGAAGCCGAAGCGGTCGCGCCAGTGCATGAACGGCTGCGAGTTGATGTTCTCGTCGTCCTTGGTGAAGTCGAGGCCGCCGACCAGCCCCTCGTAGACGACCCGGCCGTAGTTCTTGCCGGAGAGGCCGAGCTTGGGCTTGATGGTGGCGCCGAGCAGCGGGCGACCGTACTTGTCGAGGCGCTCGCGCTCCACGACGATGCCGGTGGGCGGTCCCTTGTACGTCTTCACGTAGGCGACCGGGAAGCGCATGTCCTCGAGCCGGGCCGCCTTGAGCGGCTTGAAGCTGAAGACGTTGCCGATGATCGACGCCGTGAGGTTCGCAATGGAGCCTTCCTCGAAGAGGTCGAGCTCGTAGGCGATCCAGGCGAAGTACTGGCCTTCGATGCCCGGGACCGGCTGCACCTCGTAGGCCTTCGCGCGGTAGTTCTCGCAGGCCGTCAGGCGGTCCGTCCAGACGACGGTCCACGTCGCGGTGGAGGATTCACCCGCGACGGCGGCGGCGGCTTCCTCGGGATCCACACCGTCCTGCGGCGTGATCCGGAATACGGCAATGACGTCGGTGTCCTTGGGCTCGTAGCCCGGCACCCAGTACCCCATCTCCTTGTACTTGAGCACTCCGGCCTTGTATCGATCTGCTGCCTTCGCCATCTGTCCGCCCTCCAGGCCGCGTTCATTGCGGCTTGGTCACTTTAGGAGCGGTATCAGATAATGAATACTTAGTATTTATTGCATTTATACTAAGTCTTACTTATGGATCCTCGGCATATCACGTTGCGGCAGCTCCAGATCCTGAAGGCCGTGGCCGATGGCGGTTCCATGGTGCGGGCAGCGCAGGCACTGCACATGACTGGGCCCGCCATCACGCAGCAGGTTCAAACACTCGAGAAGACGATCGGGGCCCCCGTGTTCGATCGCATCGGGCGGCGCCTGAAGCTGACGATCGCCGGTGAGCGGGCCCTGGCCGCTGCCAACGACGTGCAGATCCGGCTCGGCCTGCTGGCCAAGGAGATGGACGCGCTCAGGAAGGCCGACGACGGCACCCTCCACCTCGGCATCCTCGCGACGGGCACGCACATCCTGCCGCCGCTGCTCGCCGACTTCCGCCAGCGCCTGCCGGGTGTGTCGGTGCACATGGCCGTGTCGTCGCGCGAGGAACTTGCACGCCGCCTGCTCGACGGCGACGTGGACCTCGCCCTGATGGGGCGCGGCGCGGAAACCAGGCACGAGAAGGCCGGGCTGCCGACCGAGCTGCTGGTCCACGAGCCGCTCGCCAGCAACCCGCACGTCATCATCGCGTGGCCCGGCCATCCGCTCGCGCACGAGCGCGGCATCGCGCCGATCGAACTGCGGCACGAAAGCGTGGTGCAGCGCGAGCCGGGTTCCGGCACGCGCGCCATGCTCGACGGGTTCCTCGAGATGCACCGCATCGTGCCGCGGGAACGCATCACGGTCACGGGCAACGAGATGGCCAAGCACGCCGTCATGTCGCGGCTCGGCATCAGCCTCACGTCGATGCACACGCTGTTCCTCGAACTCGAGACCGGGGCGCTGGTGCGCCTCGATGTCGATCACACCCCGATCATGCGCACGTGGTACGTCGTGCATCACGGCGAGCGGTGGCTGCCGCCGGCCGCCGCGGCATTCCGCGATTTCCTGCTGGCGGAGGGGGCCCGGAAAGTCGAAGCGCGCACCCGCGCCGTGCTGGACGCGACGCGCCCGCAGTGACGTGCCGGTCGACGGCGGGCGGGGCGCGCCGCCCGCCGCCGTTTCAAGCAGGCAGCCGGGTCAGATCGCGAGCCACCCGTACAGGTAGAGCGTGTTGTTGTCGCCGGCCGAGCGGCCGAAGCCATCGTAATTGTGGTCGCCGCCGTTGAACTTGTCGTACCCCGTGTACTGCAGGCCGAGGCGCAGGTTCATCCACGGCTGGCCCTTCGAATCCAGCTTGCCCCAGGGCACCCAGTCGGCCTCGAGAACGTAGCCGCGGCTGTCCGGGCTGCCGTTCGCACTGCCGTCGATGGGGTTCGGCGCGTAGAGCGCCGCATTGCGCGACCCGCTCACGTCGAACAGCCCGACGGACGCTGCGTACGTCTGCCGGAAAGCGTATTCCACGTTGAACTTCACTTCATCGAGCGAGTTGTCCACCTTGCTCGAATCCCCGAGCGCCGTACTCGCGTGCAGGCGCTGGTCCTCGCGGACGTAGCTCAGCTGTGCGGTGACCGAATGGTTCACGCCGTCGCTGTACTGGTACGTCGCGTCGTAGCCGAAGTCCGTGTACGAGTTGCTGCCGGCACTGTGATCGCCACCCGGATACAGGGTCGGCGCCAGGCCGAAGATGCCGGCGGAGAAGTAGTGCTGGCCGACCTCCTGCTGCAAAGTGGCCCGCCAGTACGGCGCCGTGCCCTTGAGGTGGTCCAGGTCGCCCGGCTGGTCGATCCCGAGGCTGTTGAGCGCACTGTCGCTGAGCTGGTGGTAGCCGCCGAGTTCCAGGTACAGGATATCGTTGACCTCGGCATAGGCCGTGAGTCCGAGCGCCTGCTGGGCGATGCCACCGTCGATGACCGGCGCCGCCGACGGCGCCGGCGCCAGGTCCGACCCCGTGTATGGGAAACCCCAGCCCGGCGTCGAGTTCCACAGGTCCTGGATCGTCGGATTGTTGTTCAGGGACAGCCCGTACAGGATGCTGGCCTTGCCGAGCCTGGCGTTGTCCACGAAGCGGAAGTCCAGGTTGTCCCACGACGTCGCCCGGTCGACGCCACTGTAGGTCACCTGCGCCAGGCCGCCGAAGTGATCGCTGATGCGGCCCGCGAAAAAGCCGCTGACTTCGTTTACCGCAAAGTTGTCGTTGGCATCGAAGTGCGGCGCCGCGCCGCCCGGCACGTCCTTGGCGGTCTGGTTGAACGACAGGACGGCCATGGCCGACAGCGGCACGGATTTCTGGCTGCCGAGCGTGTACCCGTTCAACTTGAACTCGCGCCCGAACTGGGTGAGTGCGGGACCGAAGGCGGTCGCATGGCACTGCTGGCAGCCGACGCCGGTCTGTTGCGCGAAACTCGGCAGCGACCAGGCGGGTGCGGCGAATGTCAGCAGGGAGAGCAGGAAGGCGGGAAGCAGGAATGGGGTTCCGCAGGCCGGACGGCCACGGAGTCGCAGGTTGACGGACATGAAAACTCCCATGAATGACGCAATCGACAGGACCTGCGCCCCCCGCCGCCTGCGATTCGTGGGGAGCACAACCGTGGACGCGCTGCCGATGCAACGGGCCCGAAACGTCCGACCGGGAGGCCGGAGGTTAGTTCAACGCGGCGGGTCGAAAGAATCGAGGGCGCATTGCGCGACCTCGCCGCCCCATTCCTGCACGAAGTGGCCCGCGTCCGGCAACTCGAGCGGCGGCGGGCAACCGCGGATGGTCTTCGCGAGCGCGTGCATCACCGGCGCGCCGAGCACCGGGTCCTGCATGCCGATGGCCATGAAGGTCTGCCCGGACCACTCTTCCCGGAAGAACTTCGCCGCGCGCTGCGAAACCTCCACACCCTGCATGTCGGGAGACACCGGGACGAGTGCTGGAAACCGCCGCGCGCCGGCGCGGTAGCGGGCGTCCGGAAACGGCGCTGCATACGCCGCAGCCTCGGCATCCGAGAGAATCGGGGTCGACCGCTTCATCATCCGGGCAATGTCGAAATCCGGATTGCCGGCCACGAACGCCTTCCACGCATCGAAGCCAGGCCCCGGCGAGCGCCCGATGCCCAGGCCGGTGTTCATGACGATCAGCCGATCGATGCGCTGCGGATATTCCACCGGCAGCGTCAGCCCGAGCAGGCCGCCCCAGTCCTGGACCACGAGCGTCACGCGCGTGAGGTCGAGCGCCTCGATGAAGCGCATCAGCATCGCGCGATGAAAGTCGAAGGTGTAGACCTCTTCGGCCACGGGTTTGTCGGAACGGCCGAAACCGAACAGGTCCGGCGCCACCACGCGATGGCCGGCCGCGGTGAACACCGGGATCATCTTGCGAAAGAGGTAACTCCACGTCGGTTGGCCGTGAAGGCAGAGACAGGTGCGCCCGCTCGCCGGCAGCGGCCGTTCGTCGAGGTAGTGGACGCGCAGGGAGCCGAAACCCGGCAGTCCCTCGAGGTAGTGCGGGGCGAAGTCGAAGCCCGGCAGATGCTCGAAGCGCGCATCGGGGGTGCGGACGGACTCGATGGTGGGTGTGCTCATGGCGCATACGATACACGCTTGGTTCGCACGGCTTCGAGGACTACCGTCGGCCTCGGATCGCGCATCCGTCGCGCATTCGCGCCGCCTGCTGGACCGGAGCGGGCGGCCGACCGGTCAGGCCGGGTCGTCCCGGTGCAGCTCGTGATCGTTCATCGCGGCCGGGTCGTCGACCGGCTCGAGGTGCGTGAATACGGTCACCGGAGGCAAGGCGCGACGGATGTCGGCTTCGATGCGCTCGAGCGTGTCGTGTCCCTGTTGCACGGTCCACTCCCCCGGCACCAGCACGTGCAGCGAGACGAAGCGGCGGGCACCGGACTGGCGCGTGCGCAGCGCGTGATACAGCACGCCTTCCTGCGCGTAGGGCTCCAACAGGTTCCTCACCGTTTGCTGTTCGCTGGCCGGAAGTGCAGCGTCCATCAATCCGTAGACCGAGTCGCGCACGATGCGGCTGCCGGTCCACACGATGTTGACAGCGACGGCGATGGCGACGATCGGGTCGAGGCGCTGCCAGCCGGTCAGGGCCACGGCGCCGACGCCGACCAGCACGCCGGCCGAAGTCCAGACATCGGTCATGAGGTGATGGCCATTGGCGTGCAGCGTCGCCGAACGGTGCGCCTTCGCCGCCTTGAGCAGGATCAGCGCGACCACGAGGTTCAACAGCGATGCCAGCACGGAGACCGCGAGACCGAGCCCCAGTTGTTCGAGCGCCCGCGGGTGCAGCAGCCGCTGCACGGCCGCGTACGCGATGCTGGCCGCCGCGATCAGGATCAGCGTCCCCTCGACGCCGGCCGAGAAGTATTCGGCCTTGCCGTGGCCGTACGGATGGTCCTCGTCCGCCGGCCGGGCCGCGACGGTGAGCATCGACAGGGCCATGAGCGCGCCCGCGAGGTTCACCAGGGATTCCATCGCGTCCGATAGCAGGCCGACCGATCCGGTCAGGAGGTAGGCGACCGACTTCAGCCCCATCGTCGCCAGGGCCGCGCCGATGGACAGCCAGGCAAAACGGGTAAGTGAGGGAGGATGCAAGGACGCGTGTGTCACGGGTTGCCGGGACCTAGAATACCAGTGTTGCGACAGAAGGAACGGCGATGACTCAAGCGACGGTACTGGCCACAGGCCTCTATTTCGGCGAGGGACCACGCTGGCACGCGGGCCGGCTCTGGTTCAGCGATTTCTATGACCACGCGGTCAAGTCGGTCGACCTCGCGGGCTCGGTGCGCACCGAACTGACGATCGACGACCATCCGTCGGGCCTCGGCTGGCTCCCGGACGGCCGGATGCTGGTCGTCTCGATGAACCAGCGCCGGTTGCTGCGGGTCGATGCCGACGGCGTCCGGGTCCATGCGGATCTCGCGGCGGTCGCCGCGCACCGGGCCAACGATATGGTGGTCGATGCCCAGGGCCGCGCCTACGTCGGCAATTTCGGCTTTCGGCTGGACGACGAACTCAAGCAGCGCGGCGTCGAGAGCGTGCTGGCCGACCATCCGACGGCGAATCTCGCGCGCGTGGATCCCGACGGCAGCGTGCACGTCGCGGCGCCGGACATGCACTTCCCGAACGGCTCCGTCATCACCCCGGACGGCCGCACCTTGATCGTCGCCGAGACACTGGCGCTGCGGCTCACGGCATTCGACATCGGCCCGGACGGCTCGCTGTCGAACCGGCGAGTGTGGGCGCCGGTGGGCATGCGCGCACCGGACGGTATCTGCCTCGACGCCGACGGTCACGTCTGGATTGCCAACGCCATTGCACCGGAATGCGTGCTGTTCGCGCCGGGCGGCGCGATCGTTGCAACCGTCGCGACGGACCAGCCCTGCTTTGCCTGCATGCTGGGCGGCGACGACGGACGGACGCTCTTCATGATGACCGCGCCCTCATCGGTCGCCGACGTCGTGTCCGTGGCACGACTGGCGCACATCGTGACCGCGCGGGTGCAGAGCCCCGGCGCCGGCCGGCCGTAGCTCGCTGCTTCGTGGCGCGCCGGCCGGGCGCGCCACGCAGTCACCTCACCACTTCGCCGGTGCGGCCGCAGCGACGGGTGCGTTCTTGCAGACGTAGTCCAGCAACTCGCCGAACACCGTGCCCGCGGGCGCGTCCATCCACTGCAGATTCTTGTCCGTGGCCGTCGCCTTCTGCACGACTTCGCCGGTGAGGTCGGCGCCTGCAAAGACCCTGTTCTCGCTGTAGGCGACCTTGCGCTGCGCGCAGTCGATCCGGTAGTCGTTGCGCGCCGAGAGGTAGGTCTTGCCCTTCTTCGCGGACGGCTGCGCTTCGACGTAGTTCTCCTTGGTCCGCGCCGACGCGATGTCACCGGTGCGGCTGAGCTTGCTGGTCTTGACGAACACTTCGACTCGATCCGACTTGGCGACCGACACCCAGTCGGCCGCCCA
>Ga0209668_10001065_pt1 | contig 11618 bp, 9 predicted proteins | sample FrelakmetPLP11PL_FD_187150 | JGI IMG/M metagenome (GOLD analysis project Ga0209668, IMG submission 187150) | Freshwater lake sediment microbial communities from the University of Notre Dame, USA, for methane emissions studies - PLP11 PL (SPAdes)... | ecosystem: Environmental > Aquatic >... | reverse complement strand
GGTGGTGGTGGTGGTGGTGGTGGTGGTGGTGGTGGTGATATTTCTAATAATAATATTGATTGCATAGGAGCATGGTCAAATATCGATCCAAAACAATGCACTTTAAATAATAGACTAAATCAAATTTATACAATTACTACAGAAAAAAAAGGACTTGGAAAAGCATGTGAAGCAAATGATAAAGATACAAGAGAAGGTCCGACAGAATGTAAATATGACCCAAAGGACCCACCTAAAGAGTCACCTAAACCCCCCGCAAATTTATCAAATACGGTATATATAGTTTTATTTATTTTATTTATTTTATTAATTTCATTTATTATATTTTTATATTTTTATTTTAAAAAAAAATATATATTACCCGAGGGCCAACCCCGGAATGAAAGTATTGTGTCTGCATCAAGTTAAACTTACTGCTTTCTTTAGGTTGGTAACTGTTGGAGCTATCAAACTACATCTACATAGATGTAGTTTTAATTATCTATTTTTGGTTTAAAGACACGTCCATTATTCCCAATTTGATACAATTATAGTCGATGCAAAAATAGGTATAAGAGACGCTTCTGTTATTCCAAATAATAGTTTATAATTATCTCCAGGAGTATCGTATATAACAAAAGATAAAAATAGAATATACAATAGTGTAATTGCTATATATATTCTAGACCTAAATTTTGACCAATTTTTAGACAATCCGATATAAGAAATAATCATAATAAGAATGCACATAATTTCAATTGTTGTTGCTTGAAGTATATGAGTATTTTTTAATCCATCATTTACTTCTTTTGTACACCAAGGAGGATTACAACATAATGGTTCGTCTAATATTTTATTTTCAAACTTGTTATTTATTTCATGCAAAGATTTGGTCTCTGTTTCTGGGGGTGACATCGGAGAGGCCACCCCCTTCAGGGGTGACGCCTCCTCCTGGTATTTGCAAGATCCCGCAAGTAACATATCGCCATCCACTGGGTCTTTTGTTTTCTTACAACAAGGCTCATATTTAGTCCATTGGCAATCGCAGTTATAATAGCTAAACATCATATATGAAAGTAATAGTATTGCTATTGTATATAGTACGGGATTTGAATATCCAACGAATGGATTTGTTTTAGAGATAATTACATTTAATATATAATAAGATACAAATGATAAAAAAAGAAGAGGCAATACTACCTTTCTTGACCCAAAATGAAGAGAAGATGAAACTGACATATATGGTTTATTAATGTCGAGAGACATTGTAGACCCTGTGTTTTTTAGTCCTGTATAATATGCTGAAAATATTGCTGAAATTAGAAAGACAGCAGTTGCTATTGAAAATATTTTTTTGTTAGTCATTTATATTATATTTTTCACATTATTTTTTTTTTCTGAATTACATTAGCTTTTATCTAGCGACCTCCATGTCGTCTTCTTTTTATACGAAAAGGAAATGAAGACGACCTGTCCGAGGTCGCTTTTGGCGATGACCCTACGGGAACAGTAGGTGAAGAAACAGGCGGTGTCCTGGGAGAGGCCGCCGCTAAAAGCGGTGATTGGGCTGGTTTCAACCCCATTGGAACATTGGACGAAGAAACAGCTGGTCTAGAAGATGGAGGTGGTTTGGTACCGGAACTAAATTTAACAATTGCACCAATTACTGAAAGAATAACAATTAAAACTATTATCATAATTATAATATTTGTAAAACTAAACGAATTCTTTAAAAAGTCAAACAACCCTGATTTTTCATTAGTAGAGCTGGATTCTTGCGTAGTTTTTGAATCTATTGTTGTTAAAATTTCTCCTATATTTTTTTGTATATTTCCCATTGTAGCTTTAACTACCATAGCAGCAGCTATATCAAAACAAATAGTTTGATTTATATTTAAATTTCCTCCTATATCAAAGTCGGACCCATTTATATTAAGGATATTATCAGCACCAACACTCATAGTAATATTACTCAATGTTTCTGATATTTGCTTTGTTGCATTTACTGAATTAAAATATGTACTATTTGTTTGTACCATTTTTCCAGCTGATACGACACCTCCGTTTTTATTATTTGTACTTTGTGCAACAGCGACCTGTGCCGTAGCTGCAGCATTAAGTTGATTTTGTATGTCGGCAACAAATCCTGCGGTAAGATCAATTTTTGATAAAACTTTTACAGATACTCCTTGACCAATATTAACATCTCCTGCTGTTTTTATTTTTGTTTTGTTTATACTTATACTATTTACAGATTTGGAAGTTATATTTGTTGCTGCTTGTGTTTTTTGGATTAGACAAGATACATTTTTAGTTACAGTTCTATTTATATTATCAATAATCACAACAGGTTCACACCCCATTGAAGTAGTCTGAGTATTGCTCCCAGAAGCTCCTCCTGCAAAAATAATACCAGCTACAGCAGCTTCGACCTCTGTATTATTATATGATGTCTTACATGGGGTTACACCCATAGCTTTTGCCATACTATCTGCAGAACTTTTTTGAGGACCTACATCTCCTAAACTATCTTCAATTGTATCACAGTCTCCAGCTGCATCAGATCCATCTTTCGATGGGGCTTTTGTAAATAATTGATTTACTGCATCATCATACATTTTTTGAGGCATTTTCCATCCTCCAATTTCAGATTCATCATTTATATTAAACATTAATTTAAACCATCTTTTCCTTAATTCTGGTTGACTCGGTTTTGGAATTGCCAATGTTTTTAGACAATCATCACTTATATCAACATTATTTATATCACAACCAGTACTTCCAGTATTTTGATTCACGTCGTTATATTTTTTCATAATAGGGCCATTCATTTATTAATTACGAATTAAATATTTAATTTGTATTCCCAATTAATATTCAAATAAAAATGATTTACAAAAAAATAATATTGTCTATAAAAATATTATGGAATTTAATAATAGAATAATTAAAGATATTGATCTTATTAAATTTGGAATATTTTCGGCCAGTGAAATAGAAGGAATGTCTGTCTGTAAATTGACCAATGGACGAAGGAATGGAATAGGGTCTGTGTATGATCCCAGAATGGGAACTACTGAAGATTCAATTGATTGTATTACGTGCAAAGAAGACGTCGTGTCATGTCCTGGGCATTTTGGCTACATTGAATTAAATGAATCAATTGTACATCCTCTTTATTACAGAAAAGTAACATCTTTGTTAAAATGTTTTTGTAAAAAATGTTATTCATTGTTGATAACAAAAGAACAAATTAAAATAAATGGTATATCAAAATTGAAAGGAACTGAGCGGATTGATGCAATAATAGAAAAAATATTAAAAACAAATGTATGTCTGAAAGATGGATGTTGCATAGAACAACCTCAGTTGAAATATTCCCCAATTGACAATTCAATTTCTTTTTGTTATTCTGAATCAAAAAATTCTAAAATAACGATACCGCTGGAAGGATCGGATATTTTCAAAATTTTTGATTCGGTGTCGGATGAAGATGTCGAATTGCTTGGAATGGACGTTTCTGTTGTCCATCCGAGAAATTTCATTATAAAAAATCTACTCGTTCTCCCGCCTGCCGACCGTCCTTTTGTCAAACAAGATTTTGGTATAAGTGACGATGATCTCACAATACAATATTGTGAAATTATAAAAGCAAATAATGCATTACTTGACCAAATTACAGACTCGAAACGAGCCAAACTAATCCAAACATTGAAATTCAGAATTTCAACCACTTTTAATAATTCTTCTGGAAAGGCAAAACATACTACAAACGGACGTCCTATAAAAGGTTTAAAAGAAAGATTGTCAGGAAAAGATGGTCGAATAAGAAACAATGTCCAGGGCAAAAGATGCGATCAATCCGGACGAACCGTAATCGGACCGGATCCAACCCTAGATATCGGCCAAATATGCATTCCATTCGAAATGGCAAGTATATTGACAATTCCAGTTCATGTAAACAGAACAAATATCAACGAAATTCAATCTTTAGTAAATTCTGGAAAAGCAAATTATGTAATCAAAAATAATAATAAAGCTCGTATAAATCTAGATAAAGCATGTGTTGTAAAACAAACTCAATTACTAAGAAATGATATAATATTTCGAAATGGATCTTCAATTCCTGTAAAAACCGGAAAAGAAAAAATTTACACCACTGACATCATCATTAGAAATAATACACAAATATCCCCAATTCTCGAACATGCAAGACCTTATACAATCCACAACGGAGACATTGTAGAAAGAAAACTAATGAACGGTGATATCATCCTTTTCAACCGTCAACCAACCCTAAACAAAATGTCAATGCAGGCTGCCGAAGTCGTCTTGAGACCTGGAAAAAATATTAGAGTAAATTTAGCCGTAACCAGGGTCCTTAATGCTGACTTCGATGGCGATGAATTCAATATTCACGTCCCACAGTCGCTAGAAGCAAAAGCAGAATTGAAATTTCTTTCAACAATGAAAGAAAATTTGATATCTGTCCAGCATAGCAAACCAAATGTTGCTATAGTTCAAGATTCATTGCTCGGTTCCTATCTCATGACTCTTCCTTCTTCAATCTACATTCCAAAAGAAAAATTTTTCGACATCTTAATGACTATAGATAAACCCTGTTCTTTTTATCTTCATAAATTGGCCAAAATACAAACAATCCTTTCTTACAAATTAAAACGCAAAGTCGACCACTGGGAATGCCTAAATGGAAAAGCTTTGATTTCAATGATTCTTCCAGATGATTTCAATTACACGAAAAAAAACAATTGCTCAAAATCAGAACCTTCTGTCAAAATATACAGAGGCGTAATGTACAAAGGAACAATCGATAAAAACATCGTTGGCTGCGTAAACGGAACTATAACTCAGGCTCTGATGAAGGAATACGACACTGACACCGCCTGTGTCTTTGTAAACGGAATCCAAAAATTGGCAAACGCTTGGCTCCTCTTAAACAGCTTCAGCATCGGAATCCATGATTTCATGCCTTCTAATCTCCAAAACAAAACTATAATCCAAAATGAAATTAAAAAATTCATATACGAATCTGAATCTTTGAAATTGGAAATTAAAAATCCTTCCATTAGAGAATCAAGAATAAATTCCTCTCTAAATAAAGCTAAAGATATCTGTTTTAAAATTTCAAAAGACCTAATCCCACCCTCAAACAATCTACTTTCAACCATCAACTCCGGCTCAAAAGGTGATATTTATAATCTAATGCAATCTCGCTCTTTATTGGGTCAACAAAATCTAAGAGGTTCACGTGTCCAACCTTCTCTAAACAACAAAACAAGAACTCTCCCCCATTACCCTTTCTCAAATCTATCTCCTGAACAGGAATATGAATCAAGAGGATTCATCTCTTCTTCTTTTATCAAGGGTCTAAATCCTAGAGAATTTTACTTTCATGCCATGTCTGGTCGTGAAGGTGTTTCCGACACCGCTATGGGTACTTCTCTCTCTGGATATATTCAAAGAAGAGTTATCAAATTAACTGAAGACATCAAGGTCGAATACGACGGTTCTGTCAGAGACGCTGGAAAACGAATTTACCAGTTTGCATACGGTGAAAATAACCTTGATCCTTCTAAAACTATAGTTCTCAATGGAAAAAATGAAATTTGCGACATTAAAAAAATGGTTGAAAAATTAAATATGAAGGTAGAACTTGGTGACTCGGAATAAGTAAAAATAGAAATAATAAATTAATTTATTATTTCTTAAATAAATACGGAGGCTCCACCTTTTGTTTTATAAAAATGGAATTTAATTACTATAATAATAATTAAATTATATAATATGACAACCAATAACTTCTCTAATCTCGCTTATGAGTTGATTAATGATAAATATTCAAAAGCTAAATATCTTGGGATCGAATGTATAATGGAAACAAAAACAGGGTTTATTAACGCACCCAAGTTTTGTGCAGCCGCAAGTAATGGAAAAAAGAGATTTGACCATTATAGTAGATTAGATAGATATAAAAATTTATTTGATTATATGAAAAGTTCTCCCGGATATCCGGCCGTCATATCAATGGAAGTGAGAAAAGGAGATAATTCTTTAAGTGGGACGTATGTGTATCCTGATCTGCTTCTTGATCTGGCGTCGTGGATCTCTCCTTGTGTATTTTGTAAAGTAATTCAATTGCTAAATGAATGGAGAAAATTGGATGTTATTAACGAAATTAGATTTCATAAAGAAGTTGGAGATGCTATTAAAGAAGGAATAGTTTTTAGTAAACAAGAAAATGAATCTATTATTAGAGACAAAATAGCATATGAAGAAAATGGAATAACGGAAGTTAAAACACCGGTTGGGTTTATTGATGTGCTGACAGACACCAAAATAATTGAAGTTAAAAAAATTAATCTATGGAAGCATGCTCTAGGACAAGTAAAGTGCTATGGATATTATTATCCAGATAAACAAAAATGGATATATCTATTTAATCAACGAGATACAGAATGCGAAGGAGGTGAAAATTTAGAGTCTAATCAGGACCTTTTAAATATTTGTATTTTAGAAAATGTAATGGTTAAATTTTATAATTAAGTATATATATATATATATATACGAATGCGGCTTCCACCTTTTATTTTATAAAAATGAATTTTATTACTATTATATAGTAATAAAATTATATAATATGACAACCAATAACTTCTCTAATCTCGCTTATGAGTTGATTAATGATAAATATTCCAAAGCTAAATATCTTGGGATCGAATGCATAATGGAAACGAAAACAGGGTTTATTAACGCACCCAAGTTTTGTACAGCCGCAAGTGATGGAAAAAAGAGATTTGATAATTATCTTAGATTGGATAGATATATAAACTTAATTAAGTATATGGAAAGTTCTCCTCAGTTCCGAGGAGAACTTTCTATTCAAGTAACTTCTGGAAATTATGAGTTATGGGGGACGTATGTGCATCCTGATCTGCTTCTTGATCTGGCGTCGTGGATATCACCAGCAGCATATATTAAAGCAAGTGGAATCGTAAGGAATTTTTTGGTAAGAGAAAAAGAAGACGAGATTATAAGATTATCTAGAGATAAAAGTAGACTTGAAAAAATGTTTGAAGAATCGGATAAAAGAAGAGAAGAGGCTGAGAAGAGAGCCGAACAAATGATGTTAGAAATGACTCTCCAAACTAAAGAAGCTTTACTCCAAAATAAAGAAACACATGTTAAGCTTGATGAAACAAAAATTATTTTACAAGAAACACATTTTAAGCTTGATAAAACACATGTTAAGCTTGATAAAACAAAAATTGCTTTACAAAGAGTAGAAGCTAGAGTCGATATTTTAGTTGAAGAAGTAGTTCCACCAGCAAAAAAAGTTTCTTTACATGAGCAATTTGGTATTATGAAGTTAAACGATTCGGAGGGAAAGAGGGAGTATAAAGTATATTGCGTTCAAACAAGAGGAGTTTGTAAAGCAAGAGCAAGTATATTAAAAGAATATCCAAAAGCTGTTTTGATAAAGGAAGTAAACCCAAATGCAAATGCTAAGAATTTTCTTCACAAGTTGAAAGAAAAGTATGGAACGGGTAAGAAAGCAAAGATGTCTGTATCATATAATTTTATAAATTTAAAAGGATGTAAGGAGGATGAATTAGTTAAAATGATAGATGAAGTTGTAGGTGAAGCAAAGAATTTTGGTGTTTAAATAAATTTATTTATTAATAAATAAATTTATTTTATATTAATAATATAAATGGAAAGATGTATATGTATAAATAATACAACTAAAGTAAGATGCAATAACCCAGTTAAATTTGGAAGATATTGTGGGGTTCATAAAAATTGTAAAAATGAATGGTCACCTACGGCGCCTCTAAAGCGGTCACCAAAGCCTCAAGTTGTATCGACGCCTCCGAAAAAAGTAGAAAGAAAAAATTCAGCGGTATTAGGATGTATATGTATTAATAATAAAACCAAAGTAAAATGCAATAAACCAGTTAAAGGTCTAGGAAAATATTGTGGGTTGCATAAAAATTGTAAAAATGAATGGTCACCTACGGCGCCGCTAAAGCGGTCAGCTTCGCCGGTGAAGGAGGCCGCGGAAATGTTACAAAGGCCTAACGTTGTATCGACTCCATTACCCTCGAAGAGGCACGCGGAGTCGAACAAAGGAGCAGGGCCGGTATTGGGATGTATATGTATAAATAATAAAACAAAATTGAGATGTGACAAAACTGTTAAATTTGGAAAATATTGTGGGTTGCATAAAAATTGCAAAAATGAATTTGCGGTCTCTCCGAGGTCACCGAAGGCTCTCCCCAGCTCTGCTGTCTCAAGAGAGTCGTCTATAGAGCTGCTACCCGAGTGGGACAGTGGGTCAAAGCGGTCACCTACGGCGCCGCTAAAGCGGTCTGGCATAGCCCCGCCGCTACCCGAAGGGGGCCGTTTGCTAAAGCGGTCGCCACCACAAAGTCTTTTAAGAAAATTACCATATGAACTATATGATTTTATTATTGACCGCGGAGCGGCCTCCACCAAAAGCGGTGACCGCTCTAGTGGTGACCGTCTTAGCGACGAAAATAAAAATAAATTTCTAGAAGGACAAAAATACGATTATATATTGATGGACCTATTGACTAAACCGGATTCATTTATTTCATATCTTGACAGCAAATATTTTGAATTTGTCAAAGAAAAAGGTCCAAAACATGCATATAAGAGAATTAAAAATATATTTGATTATTTAGGTAAAAAAATTAAAAAAATAATTGATCATCACATGGCATTAACAAATAATGCCCTCGGAGAGGCCGCAGCCAGAGGCAGTGGACATAAAATATCAAAGATTTCAAAAATTTTTAATAAGATGATCGATGTTTCAAGATATAGATATGAGGAATTGGATACAATTAAATCAATAAAATATCTAGAAAATTCCAATTACAAAAATGAAACAAATTCATCAATTCTTATTCCCGGATTTCAATTGTCCCTACAAATTAGTGTTGATGTATATAAAAATAGATCTAATTTTATTTTAAATAATAACGAACCTCCTATAGATGCATATTCTATATATCTATCAAGCTATCCATATGATATAGATGCTAGCTTATTTTCTAGACTTCATACTTTATCTTTAATTTGGTGCAGTGGATCAATTAATAATATCGAAAGTCTTAAAAATTTACACACATTAACATTAAATAATAATATGGGAGTAAATAATGTTAAATCTCTAGGTGGTTTGCATACTCTTAATTTAACTGGATGTAAAAATGTTACAGATTTTAGTTCTCTAGGGGGGGTTCATACACTTAATTTATCTCGTACTAATATTACAGATGTTAGTTCTCTAGGTGGGGTTCATACACTTAATTTGTCGGATACTAATATTACAGATGTTAGTTATTTAGGTGGGGTTCATACACTTAATTTATCTGGATGTAAAAATGTTACAGATTTTAGTTATTTAGGAGGGGTTCATACACTTAATTTGTCGGATACTAATATTGCAGATGTTAGACACCTTGGAAGTGTTCATAAACTTAATTTATCTCGTACAAATGTTATAGATGTTAATGCACTTGGTAATGTACATACTCTTGATTTATCATATAATAGATTGGTTGATGTTAGTAATATCGGTGGAGTTCACACTCTTAATTTAAGTCATTGTCCCAATATTACTGATGTAAGAAATCTAAGTCGAGTAAATACGCTTAATTTGAAAAATTGTGGATGGAATAATGGGGTTAGTATGCCAGTTGATATTAGTACTCTTATGAATGTTCCAAATTTAGATATAACAGGTGTTACTCCAAAAGTTAATAAATGCAATTGTATTAAAAAATCAGGAATAAGATGTACAAATAACACTATATTTATATACTGTAAAATGCATGAGAACTGTAAAATACAACCGTCACGGTAGCCAATGATTTCGCCCCACCGGGTCCCGTGTATTCGTAAAGAATAAATATAAATATACACATCTTTGATGTGTATATTTATAAGTTAGTTTAAAGTTTAGAAAAATCTGTTAAAAGATCTTTAATAACATCTTGTGAAATAGTTTCTAAATCTTTAATATTTGTAATAACATGTATATATTTTCCTTCAAAATGAATTATTTTATACTTAGAGTAACCTTTTATTCTTGTGTTTGTAAGTCCATTTGATACATAATAATAATACAAATGATTTTTTTTATTAATTTTATCCAATACCATTAGGTTTAATTTTGCACGAATTTTTTTACAATATCTATAGCATAAATCATTCTCATTACAATTTTTGCAAAATATATATTTTTGTCTTAGTTTTTCTTCCATATACACACATCTTCTATGTGAAAAAAATAGTTTTCATTTTAATAACTCTATTTAAATGTATATTATTATTTATAATAATGTATAAGAATATTACGCTTGAAATAGATGAAAAAACATCAATGGTTAATGTATCCAAATTTTGCCCGGTCGATATTATTAAACAATTTTTGTATCTTAATGCAGAATATATTTTAGAACTTAGACAAGTTGAGAATATAGAGAATTTAATTTCAGGAACAGATTTTTTGAAAAAAACAGACCTGTACAGGCCCCGTAGATTTTATAGAAATAATGAAACCGATATTTGGTTAAACAAATATATAGCTATAAAATTAGCATTACAACTAAATCCAAACGCTTTCATATTATGGAAATTGTGTGAATGAATCAAATGAGATTTAAAAAATTGTGTTCCATTATAAATGTTTAATAATTGTAATTCTAAAACAAATGGAGAAGAAAAATTTTTTATGGACATAAAAGATAAAATAAATATTATTTTTGATGTAGGATGTCGACAAGATAGTGAATTTATTAATTTCAACGGAGAAGTTCATTACTTTGATCCCATGAATGATTTTATAGAAAATTTAAAAAATCAAAAAAATATAAATAAAAAATCATATTTTAATAGTTTTGGGTTGGGCAATGAAAATAATGAAATTTATTATTATCCTAAATATCAATCATTTTATGATAGAACTAATAGCTGTGGAATGAGCGATTTTTCCAATAGATTTTTATTATATATTAAAAGCGGGAAAGAGTATGTTATTAACAATAATATTGAAACTATAGATTTTCTTAAAATAGATACTGAAGGATATGAATTGAATGTTTTAACCGGATTTAACGATTTTTTAGAAAATATTAAAATAATACAGTTTGAATATGGTGGAACATTTTTAGATAATAATACAAAATTAATTGATGTAATAAAATACTTGGAAAATAATAATTTTTATAAATTTTCATATTTAACTAACAACGGCCCTGTGCTTATAACGGACTTCAATGATCATTACCAATACTGTAATATAGTTTGTATAAATAAAAATAGTGATTTTATACCATTTTAACACGCCGGCCGCAGAGCGGTACACAGAGTCGAAGAGGCTGGCAGCTGTTGGAGCTATCAAACTACATCTATATAGATGTAGTTTGAATTATTTATTTTTGGCTTAAAGACATGCCCATAGTATATATCAATGAATGAATTCGATACTGAAAATGGATTTATTACGCCTAAAGAAGCAAAAGAATTATTACACATTACAGATAAAACACTTCGTATTTGGGCTGAGGAAGGTAAGATTGGTTGCATTA
>Ga0209668_10001064_pt1 | contig 11619 bp, 11 predicted proteins | sample FrelakmetPLP11PL_FD_187150 | JGI IMG/M metagenome (GOLD analysis project Ga0209668, IMG submission 187150) | Freshwater lake sediment microbial communities from the University of Notre Dame, USA, for methane emissions studies - PLP11 PL (SPAdes)... | ecosystem: Environmental > Aquatic >... | reverse complement strand
CTTCTTTGGTAAAGTGCCCGGTTGAGTCAACGGGACAGATAATGGCAAGTCCCTCCTTCTGGCCGAGGAGATAGTCATCCCAACCGTGCCCAGGGGCGATGTGGACGAAACCGGTGTTCTCTTTGGCAACAAAATCCGCAGCAACTACCCGGTGCAATGTCTCTTTCTGGACCGGTACCTGGTCTGCAAGCGGCGAGTCGTAGGTCATCCCGACGAGGTCTTTGCCAGGTTTTTCTTCAATAATGGTATAGTCCTGGTACTTGCCTTTTTTAAGGACGGGTTCCACCAGTTCTGATGCAATCCAGAGAATTTCTTCGCTGTCACCCTTTACCGCCTTTACACGTGCATAAACGAGGTCCGGGCTGACTGCCACAGCGACGTTTGCCGGGAGTGTCCACGGCGTAGTTGTCCATATTACCAGTGATTCACCGGATTTTCCCTGCAGCGGAAATTTTACGAAGATTGAAGGGTCTGTCTCCTCCCAGTATTCGACTTCTGTATCTGCGATGGCCGTTGCACACCGGGGGCACCAGTTCACAACGCGGAATCCCCGCTCGAGCATCCCGCGTTCGGCAGCCTTCTGGATGGTCCACCATGCGGCTTCGATATATTCGGGCTGGATCGTCTGGTACGGGTCATCAAAGTCAAGCCAGACCCCTAATTTTTTAAACTGGCCGCTCATGACGTCTTTATTTTTCAGGGCAAAATCGCGGCAATGGTCGATAAATTTCTCAATCCCGAAGGTCTCGATATCTTTCTTGGAGGAAAACCCCAGCTGCTGTTCAACCCTGACCTCGATCGGGAGCCCGTGCATGTCATACCCTGCCCTGGCAATCACATTTCTTCCACACATCCGGTGATAGCGGAGCAGGCTGTCCTTTAAGATCTTGTTCCACGCAGTACCGAGATGGATATGCCCGGTGGTGTAGGGCGGGCCATCGACAAAGAAAAACGGCGGGTCTGCTGCATGGAGCGACCGGACTTTTGAAAAGGTATCTTCATCATGCCAGATCTGCTGGACGGATTCCTCGATCTCGTGGGCATTATAACTGCTGGTGACTTCCTTCAACCTTCATCCCTCATACTGTCTCCCCATATGGCGGTGAAGCGAGGAGAATATTCATTACTATTCACCCTTCAGCACAAAGTAGTTTTTCAACGCGGGAGGTACCACCCATAACAATGTACAAGTGCGGTTTTACGGATATCCCTGAATCATGTCCGGAATTAAGGATTTTCAAGCATAGATGGTAAATATAATCTGCCTGAATATTTTTGTTGAGCAGAACTCCCGCGAATGGCGATCTTACATTGGAAGGATAGAGCGGGGACATAACCAGGATCATATCCGCGGGTTATTTAGGGATGCTTTCGGATGCACATACAGGGCTCGTGTGACCCCGCTCCCCTGCTGCTTAACACCCGGGGATTATCATATCGCACGAAAACCCAAGGACTGGTCAATTATGGAGACATATCCCGTTATTATCGGTGGAAAAACAAGAGAGACGGAAGAAACATCCGACGTACGGTTCCCCTACACCGGAGAAGTATATGCCCGGGTTTGCCACGCCCGTGCTTCCGACCTTGAAGATGCAATAACCTCAGCGGTTGCCGGCTTCGAACAGATGAGGCGGTTATCTTCTTACGAACGTTCAAAAATCCTCGACCGGCTGGCGGACGAGATCCGGCAGAGGGCCGATGAACTCGTCAATGCGATGGTGATGGAAGGAGGAAAGACGAAAAAATTTGCTATGGCCGAGGTCGCCCGTGCTGAAATGACGGTCCGGATTTCTGCCGAGGAAGCCCGGAGAATATACGGTGAAATTCTCCCCCTTGACTGGAGCAGTGACACAAAACACCGCACCGGTTACCTGATGAGGTTCCCGGTCGGGCCGGTACTCGGGATTATACCGTTTAATTTTCCCGTTAACCTTGCCTGTCATAAACTCGCACCGGCCATCGCAGCGGGCAATTCTATCATCCTGAAGCCTGCATCAGCTACCCCGGTATCTGGTCTGCTCCTTGGTGAGATGGTAATCGCTGCAGGGGCCCCCGCCGATGCAATCAATGTCGTACCCTGCCCCGGAGAGCGGGCAGAAACCATGGTACGTGACCCGAGAATCGCATTTCTTTCATTTACCGGAAGTTGTGCAGTAGGCTGGCATTTAAAGGAGATCGCCGGACGCAAACGGGTCGGGCTCGAACTTGGCGGGAATGCCGCCGTTATCGTCCACGAGGATGCAAACCTCAAATTTGCCGCATCGAGAATTGCCACGGGGGGATTTATCAATGCCGGCCAGGTCTGTATTTCCGTGCAGCGGGTCCTTATTCAACGTTCAGTTTACGAAGAGACCGTTGCGAAAATAATGGCAGCTGCAAGGTTGTTGAAGGTTGGAGACCCACGGGACCCGGCAACAGATGTGGGCCCGATGATAGATCGGGAGAAAGCCGGGGATGCCCACCGGAAGGTACAGGAAGCGGTCAGCCAGGGTGCGGGAGTCCTTCTCGGAGGAACATACGAAGGTGGCCTTTTTGCACCCACCATACTGGAACATACAACCGCAGAAATGCGGGTAAACAGGGAAGAGGTCTTTGCGCCGGTGATTTCCGTTACCCCGTATGACGAATTCGATGAAGCAGTACGGATTGCAAATGCAAGCGATTTCGGTCTCCAGGTTGGAATATTCACACAGAACGTTAACAGGGTGATGCGGGCATTCGAAGAGATGAAGGTAGGGGGCGTGATCATCAATGATATCCCGTCGTTCCGCGTGGACCATATGCCGTATGGAGGGACCAGGGGTTCCGGTACTGGTCGTGAAGGACCCCGGTATTCAATTGAAGAGATGACTGAACTGCGCCTGCTGGTAATCAACAGGGATGGCGGCATTGGCTAGGATGATGCAGGTTGCCGTGATAGGGGCAGGTGACTGCATTCATGAGGAGTACCAGGCAGCAGAAAGGGTTGGCGGACTATTCGCTGACCACCATGTTATCCTCACTTGTGGAGGCCTTGGTGGGGTTATGGAGGCTGCAGCAAAAGGGGCGCACGCACGGGGAGGTACAACAGTCGGGATTATTCCCGGTGAATCGGGGGAAAACCACTATTGCGGGATTGTAATCAGGACCGGGATGGGCCATGCCAGGAATTTCATCCTTGTACAGTCAGCTGATGCCGTGATCGCAATAGGCGGTTCTTATGGGACTCTTTCTGAGATTGCCGCTGCATTAAAAATGGGAAAGCCGGTATTCAGGTACCACACGTTGGAGATCCCAGGGGTAGTCGCCTGCGACACCCCGGATACCACAGTTATCAGGGCAGTTTGCGCTGGTGGCCCGTCTCTGACGTGTCATATCCCCCGAGACGGTCAAGGGTTGAGATGAATTCCGGCGAGGAAACAGTCTCAAAGAGGGCGGTCACCCGCGGGTCTGAAAGGTTTTCCTTCCGCGTAACGATCTCGTAACGCTCGTTACCTACCGGGACGAATTTCAACCCGAGTGTTTTTGCTGCACTATATACGCACATCCCTGCATCAGCCTCTCCTGTTTTTACCGCAAGTCCGACTGCAATATGCGTGGTTACTTCCCGGTCATACCCGGGGATCGAAGCCGGGTCAATCATGCGCTTTTTCAATTCATAATCAAGCAGGATACGAGTCCCCGACCCTTTCTGGCGGTTGATAAACTGTCTGCCTTGCAGGTCATCGATCCCAATCCCGTCCTTTGAGACGATACCCTGCTCCCTGGCTGCAACGGTCAGGATGACAAGGTCCTCCCGGGGAAGATATTTTTCAAGGTAACATGTGTTATAATCGCCGGAATCACAGAGGAGGTGCATCGGGGCCGCATGGCAGTTCCCTTTCTTCAGCGACATCAGCCCTCCCATGCTGCCGGCATGCGTGGAGTGGACTTCTATCCCCCGTTTCTGAAGCATATCTGCGAGATAATCTATGGACGGGTCATGGCTGCCGGTAACAAGGAGTGCGGAATCTGCCTGGGCCCGTGTAACCATAAGGGTTACCGGTACATCTGAACCTGCCTCGTACCCCTCGAGGTTCCTTGGGATACGCAGGTACGCATTCGCCCGCACCGCACTCATCTGCACACCTGCCCCGCGTGACTGGGGAGTGGCAACGTAATTCCCCGCGATTTTCCCGACAGACAGCAGCACGAACTCATCTGTACCCACCTCGGAATGAAGACTCGTGGTTAAACGGGCATCCAGCGTCTCTTTAGTCGGGGCGGTAATCCCGTAATTCGCAAGTAACGGAATAATTATCTCACGGATGACCGTGAGGGCCGAAAGGGGATATCCGGGCATACCGATGACTGGGATCCCTTCCACTTTTCCTATGATCACGGGTTTGCCGGGTTTCATTGCCACACCATGGGCAAGGAGTACCCCCATCTCCCGGATGATCTCCGCGGTAAAATCGCGTGTCCCGGCAGATGAACCGGCTGATACAATAACCAGGTCATTCTCCTCTACCCCGCGTTCAATCATCTGCCGTATCCGTTCCGGTTCATCGGGTGTGATAGGGTAGCGGGTGCAGGTGACCCCCAGGGTCTCAAGCCAGGCGGCGGCCATCACCGTGTTGCTCTCCACGACCTGGCCCGGTGCAGGGTGTGCACCGTGGAAGACCAGTTCGCTACCGGTAGGTACGAGCCCTACCCGTAATGACACCACGTCTATATTGGTTACCCCGTACGCAGCAAGTGCCCCGATTTCATGGGGCCGGACCCGGTGCATCGAGGGAAGAGCCATTTCAGACTCGGCGATATCTTCCCCGGCAGGCCGGACATGCTGCCATGGTGCTGCTGCCTTGCGGATGGTAAACCGGTCCCCATCGATCGTTACATCCTCGATCATGATCACGGCGTCGTACGGGGCCGGGACAACATTCCCGGTATTCACCCGCCAGACATCTTCCAGGACAACAGGGTGCTGTTCACCCGCCGTGTGGGTATCGATGCTCCGGACGGCAATCCCGTCCATCGCCGAAAGATGGACCTCAGGGACTGAATACCTGGCAAATATCGGTTTAGCAGTTATCCTGCCTGCTGCTTCCTCGATCGGAATACTGGTATGAGCGATCGTGTGGGGAAATGAGGTCCGTACCAGTGAACGGACTTCTTCGAGCGTTATCAGTTTCAGGTAGCGCATTACCATTGAATTACCTCCACCGTGTCCCCTTCCTCAACCCCCTCGCTGCCAGCCGGGACCCTGACCAGCCCATTGCTTCTTGAGAGGGTATTAAGAAGGCCGGACTTGCCAAACAGAGGGATCACCCCGTGTTCCGTTACCAGGACACGGACATATTCCTCGCGACCTTTCATGGACGGAATATTTTCAAGTGCGACGGATTTCATAGCTGCAGGGCCTGCTGACTGGACACCGGTCATCCTGTCCAGGAGGTGCCTGACGACCACCGTAAGGACAATGAACGCCGAAGCGGGATGCCCGGGAAGACCGATTACCGGGACGTCCCCGGCCAGCCCGATAATAGTCGGTTTTCCGGGGGCAATCGCAATCCCGTGGACGAGGACTTTCCCATGTTCCTGTAGTACAGATGCGGTCATATCCCGCTCATCTTTTGAACTCCCGCCTGATATCAGGACCGCGTTACATTCTGCCAGTGCTGTACCAAGCGCTGTCCGGAATGCACCACGTTCATCCGGGACAATCCCGTAGAGCACGGCTTCGCACCCGTGTTCCTTTACGTATGAACTGCAGAGATAGCTGTTGATATCCCTGACCCTGCTCCCGGTAGGGAGCTCTGTAACCGGGACGATCTCGTTTCCGGTCGATAAAATGCCTATTCTCGGGACACGATAAACAGGTACCATGTCACAGCCGACCGCTGCCAGGACCCCGATGTGCCGTGGACCGAGACGGCACCCTGTTTTCAGCACAATTTCCCCGGCATGAAAGTCTTCTCCACACAGGATAATATTCTCACCATTTGCAAGGGGCCGTTTGACGAGCACGGTATCACCAATTAGTTCGCAATATTCGATCATCGCGACTGCATCGAACCCCGGGGGAACTTCGCCGCCGGTTGGGATATAGACACACGAGCCGGCAGGACCGGAATGCCCGGCAGCCTGCTCACCCATGTTTATCCTGCCGGTAAGCAGCAGCATGGCAGGGACTGCCTCCCCTGCCCCGGTAGTGTCGGCAGACCTGACGGCGTACCCGTCAACGACTGACCGGTCAAATCCGGGGATATCAATATCGGCCCTTGTATCTTCGGAAAGGACTCTCCCTGGTACGAATTCAAGGGAGAGCCGTTCAGTCCCCGGTACGGGGGCAATGGCTTGTATTGTTGAGATTGCCTCTTCGACGAGAACGGTTTCGAGAAAGACACTCATTTGAAGCAGCCCAGCTGGCAACCCCTGATCTTTACGCCATGCGTGTTGCAATACGCTGCGATTTCACCCTTCTTAATGTCGTATTTTTCTGCAATAGAAAAGGCCTGGGGGCACTTAATCTCGCTGACAATACCTTCTTTTTCAAATGCTGAACTGATCTTATCTTCTTCCATAACGAACAATGGTATATGTACAATTACATAGGGTTTACTGTTACTGTTACCCGGACCCGCTATAGCCCGTCATGTTGAAGGAGGAGCACCACACCTTGAAGATCACGCTGGTCAGTTCGCGAATGGACCCTGCCGGGAAAAACATCCACCGGCATATCCATGAACTCCTGGAACATGGGTTTACGGGCGAAGTGCAAGGTACCAAATCATGGCGACATGAGTACTCTCATATCAAGGTGGAGGGGCGCCTGATTTTTGAGGATGGCATCGACAGCGATATCGATACAGACCTGGTAATTTTCCTTTCCCGCCATGCTTCCGTTCATCCCGTTCCCGTTCTCACCGTGCACGTGACGGGTAACTTCGGGAAGGCGGAACTCGGTGGAAAACCCGGGTCGCTTGCCCCGGCAGCCCCTGAATGGATGCAGGCTGTGGTCCTGAACTTAAGAGAACGTGCACCACCGGGGTACGGTGCCTGCTATGAAGTAACGCATCATGGACCTACCGAAATCCGACACCCGTCTTTTTTTGTCGAGATCGGGAGCACAGAAAAGGAATGGCTTGATGAAATGGCAGGCCTTGCAGTTGCGGAGAGTGTCCTTCTTGCCGACCCCGGACCGGCAATCCCCCTCATCGGGTTTGGAGGGACACATTATGCACGACGACAGACTGAAATCGCCCTCTCAACCCAGGGGGCATTTGGTCATATTGCCCATACCCGGGAGACCGGGGGAATAACGAAGGAAATGGTCAGCCTGATGGTGACACAAAGCCGGGCCGTGGCAGCCTATATTGACAGGAAAGCCCTGGACGGGCGGGACCTGTCCCGGATAGAGGGGATAATCCGTGAACTTGGCCTTACCAGGCTTGCAGAGCATGACCTTACCAGTATCGGGACGCTTTCATGGGATAATTATCTCCGGATCAGGTCTATGGCTGCATCACTGGACCCTGGTGCTATGGTCCATGTCCATCCTATGCAGTCGGTTGATGACCTGGTCGTTATTGAGATTAGTCCCGTGCTCCTGTCAGCGGCCCTTGCTGCAGGAGGCCGGGAGTTCCTGGAAAGGCTACTGAAAATTCCAGTTGTTCATCTCTCTACAAAAAATTCGCCCGTCCTCCCGGTGTTTATCACGGGACAGTACCAGAAGGAAACTAAACTACATGATTTAATAACCTTATGCGTATCAATCATTATTATTAACGAAGAGACTGAAATTGAGGGCGATCACCTGATAATCCTTAAAAAGAAATTGGACCCCGGCAAAGCGCTCGGACTGGGTGTTCCAACTGGTCCTTTGTTTGGCCTGCTTATGAAGGGGGAGGCAGTGCGTGTCGGGAACAGGGTTATTTCGCCCGATATGGTCCTGGTCTCAGGCAGGAAAGATATCCACATCCCGGGGTTGGAGAGGTATACATGAGGTCTATCGTAGAAGAGGCACTGACTAAAGTGAGGGATGACACACTTGATGTCTCAAAGAACGATTCAGAACTTGACCAGATTCTGGAGGGGTTGAGGACAGAGATAGCGGTTATCGGTTGTGGAGGTGGCGGCTCAAATACTATCACCCGGATGATGGATGAGGGGATCCATGGTGCCCGGTTGTATGCAATCAATACCGATGCCCAGCACCTTTCGAGGACGAAAGCTGATCACCGGATCCTTATTGGACGACAACGGACACGCGGTCTCGGGGCGGGTTCAATCCCGCAGATTGGGGAGGAAGCTGCGCTCGAAAACGAGCAGGAAATCAAGAGTGCCGTTGCCGGGTGTGACATGGTATTTCTAACGGTGGGTCTTGGTGGCGGTACCGGGACCGGTTGTGCTCCGATTGTTGCAAAGGCCGCACGTGAAGAAGGTGCCCTCACCATCGCAGTTGTTACCCTGCCCTTCACTGCAGAAGGTGCAATCAGGATGGAGAATGCCGAGGCAGGACTTGAGCGGCTCCGTGATGTGGCGGATACCGTTATCGTGGTGCCAAACGACCGGCTCCTGGAAGTAGTCCCGAAGCTCCCGCTCTATGCGGCATTCAAAGTCGCCGATGAAGTCCTGATGCGGGCCGTAAAAGGGATCACTGAACTGATCACGATGCCGGGACTCGTCAACCTTGATTTTGCCGATGTGCGCACGGTCATGGAGCGCGGGGGTGTTGCCATGATCGGAATGGGTGAAAGTGATAGTGAAGATAAGGCTGCAGACTCGGTGAAAAAGGCAATACGTTCCCCATTGCTGGACGTTGACATCTCTGGAGCAAACGCCGCGCTGGTCAATGTCATCGGTGGTCCGGACATGACAATGGCCGAGGCAGAGGGTGCGGTACAGGAAGTTTACAACCGTATTGACCCGAATGCAAGGATTATCTGGGGCGCACAGGTCGATCCGGAGATGCAGAACAAGATGCGCACCCTCCTTGTAGTTACTGGTGTACGGTCACCACAAATATATGGAAGGAATGAAAAAAATAACCCAAAAGTTCAGAAGCAATTTGAGATAGACTTCCTGAAGTGATCAACCATGGAATTACCAAAACCCAATATTAAAATTGATTTTCACGAGGAACTGCTGCGTAAGTACCTCCGTGTCCTGAAACTCGCCCGTACGCCAACCAGGGAAGAGTTCCAGAAGATCGCGCTCGTCGCTGCAGCAGGTGTCGCACTCGTAGGTCTCATCGGATTCATCATTTACGAAATATTCCTGTTATTCCCCAGCTGATGAATATGCCCGAACAGACCAACCGCATTTTTGCCATTAAAACGACCTCGAAGCAGGAACGGACGGTTGCTGACAATATCAAGAAGGTAATCGACAACGGCGACTCGGATGTGAAGGTACTTGCAATCATAGTACCGGATGAGCTCAAAGGCTATGTCCTCGTCGAGACTTCCGAACAGATGAACCGGATTGAACAACTGGTCGAGAAAGTCCCACACGCGCGGGTCGTTGTTCATGGTGAAACAACGCTCGCCGAAGTCGCACACTTCCTGGTACCAAAACCTGTCGTAAGCGGCATATCCGAAGGGACAATTGTCGAGATGATAGCCGGGCCGTTCAAGGGTGAAAAAGCCGTCGTAAAGCGGATCGACTCGGGTAAAGAGGAAATTACCGTCGAGCTTTACGAGAGCGTATTGCCCATACCGATCACGGTCCGGGGCGATAATGTCCGCGTTATAGATAAAGGCGAAGACCGCTGACCAGTCTCACTTTTTTCCGGTCTTCCCACACGTTTAAGTCAGTGCAGGGCAACCTTACTTAACCCAGGTTCGTACCCTTACGGGACGGCATGGTGATACTACTATGGCAGAAGTGGTCGAGGTATTGGTACCCGGCGGCAAGGCAACTGCAGGTCCACCGATTGGACCGGCACTGGGACCCCTCGGTATAAATGTGAAGGCAGTAGTCGACGAGATCAACAAGAAGACAGCTTCATTCAACGGAATGCAGGTGCCGGTAACGATCGAAGTCGATGAAAAGAAGAACTTCACAGTCACGGTGGGTATTCCACCGACGACGGCACTCATCAAGAAAGAGGCCAATATCGAGAAAGGTTCTGCCGAACCCAACACAATTTTCGTTGGGAATTTGTCGCTCGAGGCCGCTGTCAGAATCGCCAAGATGAAGCATGACGACATGCTCTCCTATGACATCAAGAATGCAGTCAAGGAAGTTGTCGGTACATGCGTCAGCATGGGAGTCAACGTGGACGGCAAGAGACCAAAAGAGGTCTTTGCAGCCATTGATTCCGGCGCCTATGACAAGGTTCTCGCTGAATAGATTTGCGAAACCATAGGAGATCGTGGCGGAGTTTTCCGTACACGGTCGTGGACTATGGAGGAATCAGATGGTAGAAAGGGCCAAAATTATTGAGGCCGTGAAAGCGGCAAAAGAGAAAGCGCCTGAACGTAAGTTCTCTGAGAGTGTAGATATTACCATCAATCTCAAGAATATCGATATGGCGCAGCCGAAAAATCGTATTGATGAGACAATCCTCCTCCCCCACGGCATCGGCAAACCGGTCGGTATCGTGGTACTCGGGAAGGGTGACATCACCACGCAGGCGAAAGAGGCTGGCGTGGACCTGATTATCGGCCCTGAAGAGATTGAGCGGCTCGGCGGAGAGCCACGGGAGGCAAGGAAGATCGCCGGACAGTACCGGTTTTTCCTTGCTGAGACGGCAGTCATGCCACTGGTCGGGCGTTTCTTAGGTCCGCGGCTCGGTCCGCGGGGCAGGATGCCGACACCTATTACCAGCGGTATGGACATCAAGCCGATCGTGGAGCGACTCCGGAATTCCGTTAAGATCAGGACCAAGGACAAGAAAGTCTTCTCCGTCAAGGTCGGCACGACCAAGATGTCAGAGGAACAGGTCGCCGAGAATATCGACGCGGTCATGAAAAGGGTCGAAGCAGTCCTTGACCAGGGACCGATGAACGTCAGGTCGGTATACGTGAAGACTACCATGGGCCCGGCAGTGAGGGTGGTATAGATGGCATTGTATACGCACCACCTCCCGGCATGGAAGAAGAAAGAAGTCGAGGATATCAAGAAGCACTCAGGGGAATTTTCCCTGGTCGGGCTTGTGGATATGTATGGTATTCCTGCAACACAGGTGCAGCAGATCCGCAGGAACCTCCGTGGTACCGCGACGATCAAGATGACCCGGAATACTCTTATCAAGCATGCGTTTGAGGAAATCGGGGGCGATAAGTCCGCGGTTTCTAAGTATATATCCGGTCATTCGGCATTGATCTTCACGAACGAGAACCCGTTCAAGCTCTTCAAGACGCTCGAGAAGACCAAAACCAAGATGGCGGCAAAACCAGGTGAGATTGCACCCGAGGACATTATCGTTGAGAAAGGTCCGACGAGCTTCAAACCAGGCCCCATCGTGGGTGATCTCCAGCAGGCAGGTATTCCCGCAGCGATCGAGGCCGGTAAGGTCAGGATCCGCGAGACCAAGACCATCGTTAAGAAAGGCCAGGCTGTCACCCGGAAACAGGCAGAGGTCCTTGCAAAACTCGATATCAAGCCGATGGACATCGGCTTGCTCCTCCAGGTGGCATTCTTTGAAGG
>Ga0209668_10001063_pt1 | contig 11638 bp, 9 predicted proteins | sample FrelakmetPLP11PL_FD_187150 | JGI IMG/M metagenome (GOLD analysis project Ga0209668, IMG submission 187150) | Freshwater lake sediment microbial communities from the University of Notre Dame, USA, for methane emissions studies - PLP11 PL (SPAdes)... | ecosystem: Environmental > Aquatic >... | reverse complement strand
CCCGTCGCCGTAGAGAAAGCCGCGATCGAGCGGCGAAATGCCCGCTTCCGCCAGCGGCAGAAAGCGGCCATTCAGATAGACGGGGTCGGCGACGTAAGGGGTCATGCTCAGTTGAACCAGAGTTTCACGGAATCCACGGTACGACCCAGGATGCCGGCGAGCGCCACGTTTTCAAGTGCCGTCACCGGATATTCGCCATAGACCTTGCCGTCGATCACGACCTTCATGGTGCCGAGTTTCTGACCGGCCTCGATCGGCGCGATCAGGCGCGCTTGCGGCGTGAACTCGCTCTTGATCTTGTCGGCGTAGCCCCGCGGCACGGCGATCGAGAAGTCGTAGGTGAAGCCGGCCTTGACCGCGGGCTGGGCGCCCTTCCAGACGCGCAGGCTATCGACCGGCTGGCCCTTGGCGAACAAGGTGACCGAGTCATAGGACTGGAAGCCCCAGTTGAGCAGCTTGAGCGACTCGCTGGCGCGCGTGGCATCGGACTTGGTGCCGAGGACGACCGACAGCAGGCGGCGCTTGTCGCGTAACGAAGAGGAAATAAGGCAGTAGCCGGCGGCTTCGGTGTGGCCGGTCTTGACGCCGTCGACCGAGGAATCGATGTACAGCAGGCGATTGCGGTTGGGCTGGGTGATGTTGTTGTAGCGGAATTCCTTCATCGAGTAGTAGCGCTTGTACTCCTCGGGGAAATCGCGGATCAGCGCGCTGGCCAGGGTCGCCAGATCGCGCGCCGTGGTGTACAGCTGCGGGTCGGGCAGGCCGGTCGAATTGGTGAAGTTGGAGGAGGTCATGCCGAGGCGCTTGGCCTCGCGGTTCATCATCTGCGCGAAGCTCTCCTCGCTGCCGGCGATGGCTTCGGCCAGCGCGACGCAGGCATCGTTGCCGGACTGGACGATCATGCCCTTGATCAGGTCATCGACCGGTACTTGCGTGTCGACGCGGATGAACATCTTCGAGCCGCCGGTCTTCCACGCCTTTTGCGAGACGGTGACCGGCGTGTCGAGGGCGATGGTCTTCTGGCGCAGCGCGGCGAAGGTCAGGTAGGCGGTCATCAGCTTGGTCAGCGAGGCCGGTTCGATGCGCTCGTCCGGCTTTTCCGCGGTCAACACCTGGCCGGAGCCCATTTCCAGCAGCAACCAGGATCTGGCGGCGAGGGTTGGCGGGACGGGAAGTTGCTGGGCCAGGGCCTGGGCGGCGCAAATCAGGCCGAGTGCGAGGACGACGATATGGCGGAACGGCGACATGAGTTTTCTGCTTTGCAATGCATTGGGGGACACGGATTATACCCCGTGCCCCGGGACGCCTCCGGGCGCAGCGGCGCAAAGCACCTCGATGGCCGGATGGCGGATGCGTCGCTCGTTGGAGATGGCGTAGATCTGCTCGCTGACGCCGGCCATTTCGCCCAGCGGCATGGCGTCGAGCTGATTGGCGACCTGCCCGGCCAGGACCAGCGGCGCCGGGAAAAAGCCGAGGCCGGCGCGCCCGAAGGTGGTCAGCAGGGCGCTGTCCTGAAACTCGCCGACGATGCGCGGACGGACACCGACCCCTTCGATCCAGCGGTCGATGCGGCCGCGCAGCGCGTTCTGACGGGTCGGCAGGAACAGTGGCGCATCGTTGAGGCTTGCCGGGTAACCCCGGGCATAGCGCTCGACGAGGGCCGCGCTGCCGAACAGGCCGGCGGCGAAGTCCCCGAGCTGCGTGCTGAAGACCTTCAGGTTGCCGCCGGTCGGCGCCGGGCGGTCGGTCAGGACGAGATCGATGTGATGCAACGCCAGTTCCGCCAGCAAGGGCTCGAAACCGCCCTCGCTGCAGATCAGGCGCACGTCTTCGGGCATCGAGAGCACGGATTCCAGCAGTTGATAGGCCAACAGCTTGGGAATGCCATCGGAAATCCCGGCGCGCAGGCGCAGCACGTTGCCGCTGTCAGCCGTCCGCACCGCTTCCTCGAGCGCCTCGCCAAGCTCGAAGATCTGATCGGCGTAGGCGAGTGCCGCCCGTCCGGCGTCACTCAAGGCAAGGCCGCGCCCCTGGCTGACGAACAGCGCCTTGCCCAGATTGCGCTCGAGCAGGGAAAGCTGGCCGCTGATGGTCTGCACGGCGACGCCGAGGCGCTCGGCGGCGCGCGTCATGCTCCCTTCGTGCGCGACGACCCAGAAGTAATGCAGGTGCTTGTAATTCAGGTTGGCCATGAATTATCCATAAAAACGGAAACGTTGTTCAGTATAACGTAGATTTTACGGGATAGTTAACGCACTATAATGGCGCCGTTTGTTATCCCGATGGAGTCCATCATGAAACGTGTAATTCTCTTTCTTGCAACCAACCTCGCGGTAATGCTGGTACTCGGGCTGGCCGCCAACCTGCTCGGCGTCGATCGCTTCCTGACCGAGAATGGCCTTAATCTTGGCATGCTGCTCGCCTTCTCGGGCCTGATCGGCTTCGGCGGTGCCTTCATTTCGCTGGCGATGTCGAAATTCATGGCCAAGCGCAGTGTCGGCGCACACGTCATCGAATCCCCCAGCAACTCGACGGAGGTCTGGCTGGTCGATACCGTCGCCCGCCTCGCCAGGGACGCCAATCTGGCGATGCCGGAAGTGGCCATTTACGAGGGTGAGCCGAATGCCTTCGCCACCGGCGCGACGAAAAACAGCTCGCTGGTCGCGGTGTCAACAGGCCTGCTGCAAAGCATGACCCGCGAGGAAGCCGAGGCGGTGCTGGCGCACGAGGTCGCGCACATCGCCAACGGCGACATGGTGACGCTGACCCTGATCCAGGGCGTGGTCAACACCTTCGTCATCTTCCTCTCGCGCATCGTCGGCTATGCGGTCGACTCCTTCCTGCGCCGGGGTTCCGACAGCAGCGGCCCCGGTGTCGGCTACCTGGTCGCCAGCATGGTCAGTCAGGTCATCTTCGGCGTTCTGGCCAGCATGATCGTCGCCTGGTTCTCGCGCCAGCGAGAATTCCGGGCCGACGCCGGCGCCGCGCAACTGATGCGTTCGCCGGTGCCGATGCAGAACGCATTGCGCCGTCTCGGCAACCTGCATACCGAGCCGTTGCCGCAGAGCATGGCCGCTTCCGGCATCGTCGACGGGCCGGGCTTCATGGCGCTGCTCGCCACGCACCCGCCGCTCGAAGCGCGTATCGCGGCGCTTGGTCGGGTCTGAGCATGGCACGTGTTTTGCTAACGTTATGCCAATGATTCGCTACTCAAGAATGCTTGCCATCGCCTGCGGCCTCGCTGCTTCGCCGGTCTTTGCCCAGGTTCCATACGACCTGCCCCGCCTGGAGGCGCTGGCCATGGAGTCGAGTCGGGCCATGCTGGCTTCGCGCGATCAGGTGACAGCGGCACGCTTCGCCGTCGACAGCGCGGCGGCTTTTCCGAACCCCGAGATCGAGTACCTCGGTGGCCGCGCTAGTGCCCGCAATCCCGGGGGCACGTCGGGAAATGCCAGTACGGTCACGCTGACGCAGCCGCTCGACATGCCGTGGCGGCGCTCGGCCCGCATCGGTGCCGCCGAGGCCGGGCTGGAGGCGACAAGCGCAGCGACCCGCGCCTTCGAAGCAGATCTCTTGGCGCGTGTGCGGGGGCGTTATTTCGAAGTGCTGCGGCGCGAGGCGGAACTGAAGAATGCTCAGGAAGACAGCGCTGCGATGGAGAGTGTGCGCGCTCGCATTGCCAAGCGCGTCGAGACCGGCGACGCGGCTCGCTTCGAACTGATCAAGGCTGACGCCGAAGCCTTGAATGCGCAGAAGACGGCACAGGCGGCGGGCTTCCGGGTCGATCAGGCGCGTTCGCTGTTGCGCCAATCTGTCGGCGGCGCTTTGCCTGCTGAATTTACCCTGAGTGGTCGCCTTGGCGATGTGCCTGCGCTGCAGCCGCTCGACGGCCTACGCAAACAACTGGGCGAGAGCAGCCCCGAATTGGCGCGCGCGCGCGCCGAAACGGTGCGTGCCGAACGCCAGCTTGACCTTGAGCGTGCCCAGCGCTGGCCGAATCTCGCCTTGAAGGCAGCAGTGAATGAAGACCCGGACATGCGCGCTTCCCAATTGGGTGTGGTGATGACGATTCCGCTCTGGGACCGCCGGAGCGGTCCGGTCGGCGAAGCCGCCGCGCAACTTTCACGGGCGCGCAATGAATTGCAGGCACAGGAGTTTTCGCTGGCCCAGACCCTGGAGGTCGCCTACCAGCAATACGAGATTGCCCAGGCGCAGGTGGTCGCGCTCGAATCGGGCATTGTCAAACAGGCCGAGGCGGCCCTGAAAGTTGCCCAAGCCGCCTATCGCTTCGGCGAGCGTGGCTTTCTCGAAGTGCTCGATGCCCAGCGCGTCTTTCGTGCAGCGCGTTCCGAGCTGACCACGGCGCGCTACGAACTAGCCGCCGCCTGGGTGGAAATTGAAAGGCTACGGGCAATCCCCGGTGGAAAAACAGAATGAAAAAAGCCCTCTTTTTGCTGTTGACCGCAGCACTGCTTGCCGGATGCGGCAAGGAAACCGCCAAAACCGCCGCGCCGAATGCCGGCGACCCCGCACTTGTGGCGCCGGGGCCGGACCTCCTGGCCCAGCTCAAGCTGGCCACGGTGACGACTCAGTCGGTCGCCGAGACCCTGCGCGTCGCGGGGCGCATCGACTTCGACGAGCAGCGGCTGGCGCGTATCGGCGCCACCGTCACCGGGCGCGTGACCCAGATTGATGCGCTCCTTGGGCAGGCGGTCAGCAAAGGCGAGGTGCTCGCTCGCCTCAACAGCAGCGAACTGTCGACGCAACAACTGGCTTACCTCAAGGCGCGCGCCGAGCTTGAGTTGAACCGGCGCAATGCTGAGCGAGCCAAAGCCTTGTTCGACGCGGATGTGATTGGCGCCGCCGAATTGCAGCGGCGGCAGAGCGAATATCAGATCTCGGTGGCCGAGACCCGTGCCGCCGCCGACCAGTTGCAATTGCTCGGCGTCAGCTCGGCGGCGATCGCACGCCTGGGTAGCGAAGGCGCGGTGGATTCGGTGGTGCCAGTGGTGGCGACGCTGGGCGGCGCGGTTGTCGAGCGCAGGCTGGCTCAGGGCCAGGTCGTGCAGCCGGCGGATGTCCTGTTCGTGGTGGCCGATCTTTCCCGCTTGTGGGCGGTGGCGGAAGTGCCGGAGCAACAGGTCAGCCAGGTCAGGACCGGGCAGACGGTGACGATCGAGGTGCCGGCGCTGGGTAACGAAAAACTGACCGGCAAGCTGATCTTTGTCAGCCAGACGATTAACCCCGAGACGCGCACCGTGCTGGTACGAACCGAGCTCGATAACCGCGACGGCCGCCTCAAGCCGGCCATGCTCGCCTCGATGCTGATCGAGGGCAAGCCGGTCGACCGGATGGTCATCGTCGCCAGCGCGGTGGTCCGCGAGAACGACGAGGATCATGTTTTCATTGCCGAGCCGGAAGATGTCTTCCGTCTCGTCCCGGTCCGCCTTGGGCCGGCGCAGGGCGGGCAGCGCGTGGTGCTTTCCGGCCTCAAGGGGCAGGAGCGGGTGGTGATTGACGGCGCCTTCCATCTGAACAACGAGCGCAATCGCCAGGCATTGGAGGCCAAGTGATCGAGTCGCTTGTTCGCGGGGCGCTCAAGCAGCGCCTGATCGTCGCCGTGGTTGCCGTCGTCCTCTTCTTTTTTGGCTTGGATGCTGCGCGCAAGTTGTCGGTCGATGCCTTCCCTGATGTCACCAACATTCAGGTGCAGATCGCCACCGAAGCGCCGGGCCGTTCGCCGGAAGAGGTCGAGCGCTTCGCCACCGTGCCGCTGGAGGTGGCGATGACCGGCCTGCCCGGCCTGGAGGAAATGCGCTCGCTCAACAAGCCGGGCCTGTCGCTGATTACGCTGGTCTTCAACGACAAGACCGATGTCTATTTTGCACGCCAACTGGTCATGGAACGCCTTCTCGAAGTGGGTTCGCGCCTGCCGGAGGGCATCACGCCAGTCCTTGGCCCGGTGTCGACCGGTCTTGGTGAGGTTTACCAATACACGCTGGAGCGCCCCGATGATGGCGACCGGGCGCTCAGCGAAGAAGAACTGATGCAGCGCCGGATTGCCCAGGACTGGGTGGTGCGCCCGTTGCTGCGCTCGATCCCGGGGATTGCCGAGATCAACTCGCAAGGCGGCTACGCCAAGCAATATCAGGTGCTGGTCAATCCGGACAAGCTGCGCCATTTCGGCTTGAGCGTCGCCGACGTTTATCAGGCGGTCGGGCGCAACAACGCCAACGCCGGCGGCGGTGTGCTGCCGCAATACGCCGAGCAATACCTGATCCGCGGCGTCGGTCTGGTCAAGGATCTCGACGATCTGCGCGCCATCGTGCTCAAGGAAAAGGACGGCGTGCCGGTTTATGTCCGTGACGTCGCCGAGGTCCAGATCGGCCATGCCGTCCGCCATGGTGCGATCATCAAGAACGGCACCACCGAGGCAGTGGGCGGGGTGGTGATGATGATCGCCGGCGGCAACGCCAAGGACGTGGTGAGCCGCGTCAAGGCCAGGGTCGATGAGATCAACGCCAAGGGCATGCTGCCCGACGGCCTCAAGATCGTGGCCTACTACGACCGTTCGGAATTGGTCGATGCGGCGCTGTGGACCGTGACCAAGGTGCTGCTCGAAGGCGTCGTCCTGGTTGTCGTCGTTCTATTCCTGTTTCTCGGCGACGTGCGCTCCTCGCTGATCGTCGTGGCGACGCTGGTGCTGACGCCCTTGCTGACCTTCGTGGCGATGAACAAGCTGGGCATTTCGGCCAACCTGATGTCGCTCGGCGGCCTGGCCATCGCCATCGGCCTGATGGTCGACGGTTCGGTGGTGGTGGTCGAAAATGCCTACCTGCAACTCGGTCGCCAGGCAAAAACCGGCGAAAGCCAGTTGCGCATCATCTTGCGCGCCGTGGTCGAGGTCGCGACGCCGGTCATCTTCGGGGTCGGCATCATCATTCTCGTATTCCTGCCGTTGATGACGCTGCAGGGGATGGAAGGCAAGATGTTCGCACCGCTCGCCTATACCATCGCCATTGCGCTCGCGATTTCGCTGATTCTCGCGATGACGCTGACGCCGGTGATGTCGACTTACCTGCTAAAGCCACCAGCGCACGACGGCGATCACGATACGAAGCTGATCCAGGCGATGAAGGTGCGCTACCTGAAGATGCTGCACTGGGCGCTGGGCAACGAGAAGAAGACGGTAGCGGTGGCGGTCGGCGCTTTCATGCTGACGGTTGCGGTCCTGCCTTTCCTCGGCACGGCGTTCATTCCGGAAATGAAAGAGGGTTCGGTGGTGCCCGGCATCAACCGGGTGCCCAACATCTCGCTCGACGAGTCGATCAAGATGGAAATGGAAGCGATGCGCTTGGTCATGCAGGTGCCCGGGGTGAAATCGGCCGTTTCCGGCGTCGGTCGCGGTGAATCGCCGGCCGATTCGCAGGGGCCGAACGAATCGACCCCGATTGTCAGCCTCAAGCCGCGCAGCGAGTGGCCGTCCGGGTGGACTCAGGACGACATCCAGGACGCGATGCGCGACAAGCTGAAGGCGCTGCCCGGCGTGCAGATCGTCATGGCGCAGCCGATTTCCGACCGCGTCGACGAAATGGTCACCGGCGTCCGCTCGGACATCGCCGTCAAGGTGTTCGGCGACGATCTCGATCAACTGAAAAAGATCGCCGGCCAGATCGGCAAGGTCGCCCAGGGTTTGCAGGGCGCCCAGGATCTGCGCATCGAGCGAATCAGCGGGCAACAGTACCTGACGGTGGAAATCGACCGTCAGGCGATCGCCCGCCTCGGGATGAACGTTTCCGATGTCAATGATGTGCTGGAAACGGCAATCGGTGGCAAGGAGGTCACCGAAATCTTCGAGGGCGAGCGCCGCTTTCCCGGCGTGGTGCGACTACCCGAGCGGTTCCGCAACAATGTCGAGGCGATCTCGAATGTCTTGATTACCTCGCCGAACGGCGCTCAGGTGCGGCTTGTCGATGTCGCCAAAATTCGCGTCATGGACGGCCCGGCGCAGATTTCACGCGAGTTGGGCAAACGCCGTATCGTCGTCGGTGTGAACGTCAAGGATCGCGACCTCGGCGGTTTCGTCGCCGAACTGCAGCAGAAGGTCGATGCTCAGATCAAGCTGCCGGAAGGCTATTACCTGGAGTGGGGCGGGCAGTTCCAGAACATGGAGCGGGCGCTTGGCCACCTGACGGTCATCATCCCGATTACCATCGCCGCCATTTTCTTCCTGCTCTTTTTGCTCTTCAACTCGCTGCGCTTTGCGACGCTGATTATCATGGTCCTGCCCTTTGCCTCGATCGGTGGCGTCATCGGCCTCTTCATCAGCCGTGAGTACCTGTCGGTGCCGGCCTCCGTTGGATTCATCGCGCTGTGGGGTATTGCGGTGCTCAACGGCGTGGTGCTGGTCTCCTACATCCGGGGGCTGCGCGAGGATGGCCGTTCGCTGCGCCAGGCGGTAATCGAGGGCGCAACCCTGCGCTTCCGGCCGGTGATGATGACGGCAACCGTCGCCATGCTCGGCCTCATTCCCTTCCTGTTCTCGAGCGGGCCGGGTTCCGAGGTGCAACGCCCGCTGGCCATCGTCGTCATCGGCGGCATAATCACTTCAACGCTGCTCACGCTGGTTGTCCTGCCCACCATCTACCGCTGGTTTGACGAGGAGAAAATCGAGGCATGAAGGAAATCAAGGCGATCATCCGCCCCAACAAGTTGGCAGTGCTGCGCGATGCGCTGGTCGCGCTGCCCGGTTTTCCCGGCATGACGGTCAGCAAGGTCGAGGGCTGCAGCGCGCCGAGTCGCCACGTTCCGGCGCGCATACGGATCAAGGATGAGCTGACGGACTACACGCCCAAGGTGCGCATCGAGATCATCGCGCCCGACGAAGTGGCCGAGGCGATTTTTCAGCGCGTCACGGAGGTCGCCCGAACCGGCCATTACGGCGACGGGCTGGTCTGGATCACCGACGTCGAAAAGGTCGCCTTCGTCTTCAAGACCATGCCCGGCCCCGCCTGACTGGGCACCGGGGCGCCGTTTTGCCTGCGGCGTGGCGCATTTCACGGTCGATTCGCGGGGTCGCGCCTAGAATCGCTGACATTGCATAGAGGTGGCCCACACCGCCTGTCAGCGTAACCGATGGAAACGATACCCACAGACCGCAACCGGCCCAGCCTGGCGTCACCTGCAGAATTGCAGGAGGGCATCGCCTGCCTGTCGCGCGGCGGCTACTTCAGGGAGGCGTCGCTGGAAATGGCGCTGAGCATCCTGACCGAATCGGCGGCGCGCATGTCCGGGGTGGAGCGGGTCAGCATCTGGGCGCTGACCGGCGATCAACGCGAGTTGCGCTGCCTCGAACTGTACGAGCTCTCGCCGGCCCGCCACGGCAGCAGCGACAGCCTGCAGGCCAGCCACTATCCCGCCTATTTCAATGCCCTGCGCAGCGAGTCGTGCATCGTCGCCGACGATGCCAGCCAGCATCCTGCCACCGCCGAATTCACGACCGGCTACCTGGCGCGCCACCGCATTTCGGCAGTCCTCGACACGCCGATTCACATTCGCGGCGAATTCCAGGGCGTCCTCTCGCTCGAACAGGTCGCCACGCGCGAACCCTGGAGTCCCGTGCACCGCCTGTTTGCCCACGTGATCGCCAATCTGGTGACCCTGGCCCTGGTCGAACATGAAGCCGCGGAAGCGCGCCTGCAGGCAAAATCCGCCACCCAGCGTTTGCGGGCGCTGTTCGGCGTCGCGGGCGACATCCCGAGCCAGGAGATCTTGGCGTTTTCCGGCGCCGTCCGGCCTGCATGAGTGACGGGCGCCAGAGCGCCCGGTCGTCACTCCTGAAATTCGGCATTTTTCGGGCGTCGACCGCAACAGCCGCCCGCGCTGCCAATCAGCCGGCGGCCAGCCTGGCGAACGCCGAAACCACTTCCGGCGGTGCCTGAACCAGTTCGATCAGCACACCCTCGCCGCCGATCGGCGATTCCTCGTTGCCCTTGGGGTGCAGGAAGGTGATGTCGAAACCGGCGGCGCCCTTGCGGATGCCGCCCGGTGCGAAACGCACGCCGTTGGCCGATAGCCATTCGACGGCCTTGGGCAGATCGTCGATCCACAGCCCGACGTGGTTGAGCGGGGTGGTGTGCACCGCCGGCTTCTTTTCCGGATCGAGCGGCTGCATCAGGTCGACCTCGACCTTGAACGGGCCGCTGCCCATGGCACAGATGTCCTCATCGACGTTTTCACGCTCGGAAACGAAGGTGCTCGTGACCTCGAGGCCGAACATGTCGACCCACAACGTGCGCAGCTTTTCCTTGGACGGGCCACCGATGGCGATTTGCTGGATACCGAGAACCTTGAACGGACGTTGCATGGGTAAATTCCTGTCTCGAGAAAATCGTGATCCAGAATTATATGGCTTTCGGCACGCGATTTCCGCCCAACGGGGATTGCGGCAAGCGGATAACCTGCGCTTGACCTGCGCTTAACCGGCCCTTAACGCGCTTCCCGGCAGACTTCGATCATCGTCACGGATTGGGGATTTTCGAGATGGCCGAGGAATACGTCAGCAGGAGCGCTTCTCTCTCCTTTGCACATTGGCTCGGCTTGCTTCCGTTTCTGCGCTGGCGTGACCGGGTGACCCGCGCCAGTTCGCGCGCCGACGCCCTGGCCGGCATAACCGGGGCGCTGATTGTTCTGCCCCAGGCGGTGGCCTTCGCGACGATTGCCGGCCTGCCGCCCGAATACGGGCTGTATGCGGCGATGGCGCCGGCGATCGTCGCTGCGCTGTTCGGCTCGTCCTGGCACCTGGTTTCCGGACCGACCACAGCCATTTCAATTGCCGTCTTCGCTTCGGTGAGCCCCTACGCCCAGCCCGGTTCTCCCGAATTCATCGGGCTGGTGCTGACGCTGACCGCGCTGACCGGCCTGTTCGAATTGGCATTGGGACTGGCGCGCATGGGCGTGCTGGTCAATTTCATTTCCCATACCGTGGTTATCGGCTTTACGGCTGGCGCGGCGCTACTCATTGCCGGAAGCCAGATCAAGAATTTCTTCGGGCTCGATATTCCACGCGGAACGCCCTTCTTCGAGATTCTCGGACTGTTTGCGCGGCAGGCGGGCGACACCAACCCCTACGTCTTGGCGGTCAGCCTGACGACGCTGCTGGTCGGCATTCTGACCAAAATGGTCATGCCCAAACTGCCCTACATGATTGTCGCGCTTGTCGCCGGCAGCCTGCTCGCGGTGGCCGTTAACGGTTATGTTGGCGTGGAGACGACTCATATCGGGACGGTCGGCGCGCTGTCGTCCGGCCTGCCGCCCCTGACCATGCCTGACTTTTCCTTGCGCAGTGTTTCCCAGATGCTGTTTCCGGCACTCATCATCACCATGCTGGCATTGACCGAAGCGGTGTCGATTTCCCGCTCGATCGCCGCGCGCTCCGGCCAGCAGATCGATGGAAACCAGGAATTCATTGGTCAGGGGCTTTCGAATCTGGTCGGCGCCTTCTTCTCGGGCTATGCATCGTCCGGTTCGTTCAACCGCAGTGGCGTGAATTATGCGGCGGGTGCCCAGACGCCGCTGGCGGCCGTCTATGCCTCGTTCTTTCTGGTTCTCATCCTACTCCTGGTGGCGCCCTTGGCGG
>Ga0209668_10001062_pt1 | contig 11639 bp, 9 predicted proteins | sample FrelakmetPLP11PL_FD_187150 | JGI IMG/M metagenome (GOLD analysis project Ga0209668, IMG submission 187150) | Freshwater lake sediment microbial communities from the University of Notre Dame, USA, for methane emissions studies - PLP11 PL (SPAdes)... | ecosystem: Environmental > Aquatic >... | reverse complement strand
AAAAATCCATTAACAAAGGACTGATAACAATAGACTTATTATTTTTTTGGGTTCACAGATATTACTGAACTATTAAAGCCTTTCAAATAGATCGGTATCCATCACTCGTAGCGCTACTTAAGAATCAAGCCCGCCTGAATTTCATTCGATGTTTTTGTATTTCATCTTCCCTGCTTCTTATGATGAGAAATTGAAAAGCCGGCAATATCAATAACCTGCCACGAGTAATCTATAATCGTTTTGATCTTTAATTTGCTTGAACCAACTTCCCGATCGACAAACTCAAATGGGATTTCTTTTGTTTTTTTCCAAATTCCTTTTCCGAGAATCTCGAGTAATATCTTGTATCCCCGGGGTTTGAGGGGTGCTCGTTCAACAACGCTCTTCTTAACAGCAAAATAACCGCTGACCGGATCGGTAATATTTGGGAAAAGAAGCCTGCCAAGGAATGTGGCACCCAATGAGATGATTCTTCTTTTAAGAGGCCACTTTTTAATTCCCCCTCCTTCTGTATACCGGCTTCCAATTACGATATCGTTCCCTGCCATAATTTCTTTATACATCACCGGAATCAGAGATGGGGGATGAGAGAGATCGGCGTCTATTACCACATAGGTGTCAGAAAATGCTTGGGTAAAACCATCAACAACTGATTGCGATAGCCCTTGATCTTCAAGCCGGACAAGAAGATGTACATTGTCTTTTATTTTTGTAATTTCGTTGACGATAGAAAGCGTACCATCGGGAGAATTGTCATCAACGACAAGAATTTCGCCATTCAACTCATGTTCATTGAAAATCGCATCCACTTCTATAATGATATTTCTTATATTTGCCGCTTCATTGAACGTCGGGATTATTACCGTAAGGTCATACATGATTTGATGAAATTTAGGGGATTTACTATGAGGCGAAGAGATAAATACCGGTATTTTGGCCCAAGAATTTTGTCTGATTATTGAGCCATCTAATTTCATCACCATTTGGATTTACCGCGAGAATATCCCAGGTCACGATATAAAATACTGTATGGTTTCCTCTATCCATTTTTAAGTTTTCAAGTTGAGATACGCTGTCAGCACCATATTCTAACGTTCTGTCAGTTGTATTTGAGTAGTAATAGTCCAATGGTTGATTCATATATCCTGGTACAAGAACAATTGTATCGCCATCCTTTGTAATATCCTGCAGCTGTCCTGAGAAACCCCTCCAGTCATCTTTAGAATATCCCGAATAATAGTTTAAGAGCGTGGGGACATTGACGAGAACCAGAATGGCCATCATGACATATACAATTCCGGGGTTATTCCATAATCGATAAAATACCCCGTATGCGGCTCCAATACCGATGTAAATTGGAATACTCAGAAAAATAAGATAACGTGGATTCATCGGCAATTTGTACGATAATATATATGAGATAAAGAATGTGAGAAATAGAAGTGATATCAGAAAGAGTGCCTGTTTTTTATTAGAGAGAGATAAGTGTACCAATCCCGCAATAAACAAAAAAACATACAAAAATAGCAAGATTTCCCCAGAGCCGGAGATTTGCAGGAGAGTGCTGTAGATAATATCAAATCCCTGTGCTCCGAATTTGGGAGCTTCGGCGGTTCGAATGAAAAACCGCTGTATGGTGACTATGATAATTGGTAAGCATACTAAGGAGAATACAAGCACCGAAAGAAGTACCAACCCTAACTTTTTGATATTTTTTCGAATGTCCATCATCTGTATTCCTATAGCGTAGATTACGAGTGCAGCGATGAGAACAAAAACATAATAATGGGACCAGAAAGCGAATGCAGACAGGAGACCAAAGAGTGCCCAGTTTTTAATATCATTATTTTTCAATGCCTTGAGATAGAATATCATCGCAAATGCGATGAAAAAGACCGTCATCGAATATGCCCTGGCTTCCTGTGAGTAAAAAATTAGGAAGGGCGAGAACGTGGCAGCGATTGCTGCAATTATCCCAACATTTCGATCCAGAAATTCCTTACCGACAAAATATATCAATGGAATAGTTAATACTCCAAGGACTGCGGGAACAAACCGGAGGATTTCTTCCGTTTTACCGAACATGAGCATCACATGTTCAATCCAATAAAAAAGAGGAGGACTGAAATCCCATGTTGTGACATCCTGCCAGATGCCAGCATAGGAGTGAAGAGAGACGATATATGTCGTTCCTTCATCGAGCCAAAGCGAATTAAATCCGAGATTGTAAAACCTGAGGAAACCACCAACAATTGTCAATAAAATTAGGATCTGGATATATCGGCCGTTGATTATAGATGATCGGATATTTTCTAAGGAAAGATCGCGAAATGATTGGATTGGAGAGATGTAATCCCCATCAAGATTACATTCTGTATCTTCTCCTGATTTTTTTCCTTTTTCCCGATCCACGCGTTTCCTCGCCATCGCTATCATTTACTATATCATAAATATTCGAATATAGTTTGTTGTATTAATGGTCTATGCAAAGTCACTTCTGGCCCTATCTGGTTTATCTTTTAAGTGGCAATTCAGTCAGGTTTCCACAAGGGGGGATTTGATAGCTTCAAGTAATTCTAAAGTATTGGTAACTACTTTTGTGGATTCTTCAAGCATCAGGTTAACCCTTTCATAGATACCAGCCCTGCGGAAATCTGTCCGCAATGCGATTACTTGTTTCTTTTGTGCATATGCATATCCCATCTCCCACGCCGTTCCTGAATCTGCATCTGCACCATCGATAATTGCAACGATTATATCGGATTTTTCAAGAGCTTGCAAATTTTCTGAAAAGATCCTGGACTGCTCTTGTTTGTCCCTTGTGTGAGAATCATCCCCCGTTTCCTGAGGCAGAAAAACATCAAAAAAATTATTTCTCATACTTCGGGCGATTGATAAATTATAAGCACGCTCACCTTCTGAAAAAAGTGGAGCTGCAAGATAAACCCGATATTGAGAGAATGCCAGTACATCCATAGCCTTTATTTTTGGAAAACGTGCAAGAAACACACCCCTTCCGATCCGTCTTGGTGGTTCTTGATCAATACTTCCATAAAACGTACTTGTTACGCCGCAGGTAGGTGATGAATTCACACCAAGTATACAGAGAGGGAGTCCTTGTTTTGCAATAACATCCTCCACTTGGACAACAAGCTTGTCCATCATGCTTGCAAATTCCGGGGTATTAAGACGTTCAAGATATGTCCCTGGTTTTCTGTCAGGACCCAGATACAACGTCTCTGGGCATGGCAACGGCACCATCTCAATACCAAAATGTTTACAGCGTGCGATACATCGCTCAAACAGATCCAGATCAGCAAATTTGGTGATCCCCCGTGCACGCAAAGCCGGGTTGAGAATGCAAGGACTGCAGAGTACGTACATTAATAGAGTGTGTGCACGCACAGATGATCAATGATGCCACTGTACGCATACCGGGATAACAGTTGTGACCCCAGGAAGTGTACGGTTAAAAAACTTGAAAAATCCGGCTTATTAAAAATTTTTAATAAAATCTCTCAAATTCCAAGAAATACTTTACTCCTTGATCCTACTGCAGAAAAGGCACTGTCACCGGCGGACAAATATTTCAGATCCATTACAGTACTGGATTGCTCGTGGGTAGTATTGGATACCGGGAAAGTTCACTCGTGGAGGAACCACAGGGCGCTCCCATTTTTAGTGGCAGCAAACCCGATAAATTTCGGCAAACCTTGTGTGCTCTCATCTGTTGAAGCTCTTGCGGCAGCATTGTATATAATTGGTGAAAAAGAGAGGGCCGCAGAACTCTTGTCAAAAGTCAGCTGGGGGATCCGTTTTTTAGAGGTGAATCGAGAACCACTTGACCTGTACACCTCGGCAAAGGATAGTACTGATATAATAAAAATTCAGGAGCTCTTTATTTGAGCTTGTGTTTAAAAGCGTGTTATTTTTTTTCGGATAATGGAAAAGTTCCAAATTTTGTTTTATTTGAAAAATTTATAAAAATTTGCGGTTAAAATATTATAGTTTACCTATAACAATGTACAAATAGGGAAAAAGTATCTGCGCAACATGAGGAGTAAGAAAAATTTTGGCCGATAATGCGGTAATTTCGATTTTATGTGTAGATGATGAACCTTTTGTATTGGAGATATTAAAAAAAATTTTTGAACGGGAGCCCGGATTTTTAGTAAAGACCTGTTTAAATGCAACAGATGCAATGGGACAATTAAATGCCCAGTGGTTTGATGTTGTCATTGCAGATTTCGGTCTTCCTGATAGAGACGGAATTCAATTACTCAAAGAAACCCGGGCCATGGGATTTTCCGGACTTTTTATAATAATCACCGGTAAACATCGCGCTCACGTTGCTATAGATGCGTTAAATAATGGTGCAGATTATTATGTGCAAAAAGGAGCTGGAATTGTAAATGACATTGCCCCGCTTATTGCATTTATAAAGGAAGGTATAGAAAAAATTCGGGCTGATAGCATAGTACGAGAGAGGGAAAACCTGTATCGTTCAATTATTGAAAACCAATCAGATTTCATTTGCCGTTTCCTTCCCGGTGGAGAGATTCGTTTTGTAAATGATTCATTTACGAATGTTATCGGAAATGGAAAGAGAGAAAAGATAGGTGTCAATTTTATTTCCCTGATTCCAGAAGGAGAGCATAAAAAAATTCTAGCGCAAATAGACAATTTATCCCCTTCAAAACCTGGAATTGTCCTCAAACATGCAATCAAGAAGTGGGATGGAACATCCATTCTGGTTGAATGGAATTATCAAACGATTTTCGACACGGATGGAAATGTCGTGGAGTGCCAGACAACAGGGAGGGAGATACCCGTAATAGTACAGGATCATGAGCCTCTTTCCTCAAAGAGTGTTGAGGAGGCTGTTACATCCCTTCAAACAACTGCAAGTGGTACTGAATCTGATGATGAATGGAAAACCTTTGCTAAAACCATCGATACGCTTGAGAACCCAATATTTGCTATAGACAAAACCGGAGTCGTCATACTATGGAATAAAGCCATTGAACGGTTGACCGGGTATCTGTCAAAAGACATGATCGGAAAAGGGAATCGGGAGTATGCTATTCCCTTCTTTGGTGAACCAAGACCAATGCTGGTTGATTACGTCGTCATATCAACAGACAAAAGACTATCAGGAAAATTCCCGGGAATAAAACGAATCGGAAACACATTCATAGGTGAAATGGAAAAAGTCAGAATTCATGAAAAACCGATGTTTTTATGGGGTAAAGCAACCGGGATCTTTGACGGAAAAGGCGGGTTGATGGCTGCAGTCCAGACAATTGAGGTTGTCGCGCAGCAGCATTTACCTCAATCCGAAGGGGATTCAGAAAAGGAAATTTATATTGGGGGATTATCAAGTCCTTCACTCAAGGTTGCCGGTGGCAGCGCAAGCGAATCGATCGCTGGTCTTGTCCCATCACCTCAAAGAGGTTATGGTATCTATGCAACAAACAAGCGGTTGTTTGTAATCCAAAATCCCGACGTGAATAGTTCAAAAACCGCGGGAATGCCCTATATTCCCTATGTTCTGGACGACCTTTTTGGTTCCAGTGCATCCATCGATAACCGCCCTAAAACGATCGAGACAATTGAAAAATTATTGGTTTACGAGATTGAAAAACAAGACCTGATAACTATAGAATTAATGAAACCGGTTCTGCTTCCCGGTTTCCTGACTATTTATAACAAAACCGGTGAATCTTTCAGAATGTTTATTGATCATAAAACGGCATTTTTACAGGTAGAACAATTGATAAAATCATTCCATCCGGAAATTTTACGGTTGGAATAAGTGCAAATACTTAATATTTTTAGGATTTTTCTCTGGGCAACTCCAGATTCTCCACTTATTATTTATCGTTTGAGAAAACTCTCCATTTCCTCTTTTGACTTAATGATTATAGAGAGGAGTTATTTTTATACCCAATTCTCATTTTCTTAAAGATTTTGGTGAAATTAAATAAATCGTCAAAGATCAGCAAGGTTACTTTATCCCCATAACTTTTTTGTTTACGACCGCCATGTAAATTTGTATGATCAAGGTTGCCATCAATGGTTACGGTACTATCGGCAAGCGCGTTGCCGATGCGGTTGCTGCCCAGAAGGACATGAAGGTAATCGGCGTATCAAAGACCCGCCCGAACGCCGAAGCATTTGTAGCAAAACAGCGTGGATACCCCCTGTTCATTGCGGATCTGTCAAAAAAGGCTGCATTTGAAAAAGCAGGGCTCCAGGTTGCTGGTTCTGTCGAGGATATGTGCAAGGCAGCCGATGTTGTTATCGATGCAACACCGGGTGATGTGGGGGCAACAAATAAACCACTCTATCAAAAGCTCGGGATTAAGGCAATCTGGCAAGGTGGTGAAGAACACGAGGTAGCGGGGTTCTCTTTTAACTCTTCCTGTAACTTTAAGGATGCAATTGGCAGGCAGTTTGTGAGAGTGGTTTCCTGTAATACTACCGGGCTTTGCCGGATAATTCACGAAATTGATAAGGAGTATGGGGTTGCGCATGTCCATGCAATCATGGTCAGGAGGGGGTCTGATCCCGGGGAGATAAAAAAGGGACCAATCGATGCGGTTGTTCTGGACCCGGTTAGTGTCCCCAGTCATCATGGCCCGGATGTCCAGACTGTATTACCACACATCTCTATCACCACAATGGCAATGATCGTACCTACTACCATGATGCATATGCATGCAATCCAGATATCTACGAAAAAACCGGTTAATCGTGACAGGGTCATCGATCTCATAAAAAACCACCCTCGTCTTGGACTCATAAAAAAGACACTTGGGATAAAAAGTACAGCCGAACTCAAAGAATTCGCCATGGATCTGGGAAGGCAACGCTCCGACCTTTGGGAGAACTGCATCTTTGAAGAATCTATTTACGCCAACAATAACGAGCTCTGCTTTTTCCAGGCAATTCACCAGGAAGCTGATGTAGTTGTCGAAAATATTGATGCAATCCGAGCCATGATGGGTCTCGAGGCTGATGCATCAAGATCAATAGCTACCACCAACAAGGCTCTCGGTTTTTCCCCTATCCAGAATAACCATTAACACCCATTATGACCCATATTTTTTAATGGATCCGTACGAGCAGGCAACCCGAAATACCGTTGAAGTCGTCACAGAAGACGACCTCCGCGCACTTCTCACCCAACCACATAAAAAGGTCTATGCAGGATATGAACCCAGCGGTGAGATTCATCTCGGCCATCTCGTCACGGTAAATAAGCTGGTAGATCTTCAGAATGCTGGTTTTGAAGTAATTGTACTCCTGGCTGACCTGCATGCCTTCCTCAACCGAAAAGGAACTATGGAGAAAGTTGGGGAACTTGCTGAATACAACCAGCGATGTTTTGAGGGGCTTGGCCTGAAGAACGTTAAATACGTGCTTGGATCCGACCTTCAGCTAAACCGGGATTATGAACTTCTCGTGCTCCAGCTCTCGCAGCAGATTACGTTAAACCGGGCAACGCGGAGTATGGATGAAGTGGGCAGGCAGATGGATCACCCGACTGTTTCACAGATGGTTTATCCGCTCATGCAGATGGCAGATATCGCTATGCTCGGGGTTGATGCAGCAGTCGGAGGTATTGACCAGCGAAAAATCCATATGCTGGCCCGTGAGCACCTGATCAACTTTGGATACAAACCTCCGGTCTGTATTCACACCCCCATTCTTAACGGGCTTGATGGAAAAAAAATGTCTTCTTCTCAGGGCAATTACATATCGGTTGCTGATACAGCAGAAGATATTTTGAAAAAGTGCCAGAAAGCATTTTGCCCCCCGGAAATTGCAGAAAATCCCATCCTCCAGATATTCCAGCACCACATCTTCCCCCGACTTCCGGAAATTACAATTAAAAGACCGGAAAAATTTGGCGGAGACCGGACTTTTACAACATATCAGGATCTTGAGGCCTCCTATGGGAAGGGTGAGGTGCATCCGCTTGATCTCAAGAAATCCTGTGGTGAATGCCTTGTTGAAATATTCGGGCCTGTACGGGAATATATAAAGTAAGATGGAAAATTACCTAATGATTTATGGTGGCTCTCTGTGAGTTTTGAGAAACGACTGGATAAATTCGATAAGAGATTAGAAGAGATGGGTGTCCGCATTAAAGATGCTGACCAGTTCAAAGTTTCCGAAGATGTTTTTGATGACGTCACGCTTCTGGCACTCTACAAGCTTGTCCATAAAAAGTGGCTTTCGGTAATCGGCGGATCGATCAGCACTGGCAAAGAAGCGAATGTATTTTATGGTGAGCGTGATGGTGTGGGTGTCGCCATCAAGATTTACCGGATACGCACGGCAAATTTTACGACCATGAGTTCCTACATCACCGGAGACCGGAGGTTTTCACGGGTAAAAAAATCACGAAAAGAACTGGTCTTTGCCTGGACAAGAAAGGAATTCTCGAATCTTGTTCGGGCTCAGGATGCGGGTATTCCCGTTCCTGAACCCCTCGTATGGGACCGGAATATTCTCATCATGTCATATCTGGGGGAGAATGAAATTCCCTATCCGCAGCTTAAGAACGCCGATTTTGAAGACGCGGCGGGAATCTATGCAACCCTTATGAAGTATATCGACCTCCTATACAACAAAGCTGAACTTGTGCATGGGGATCTGAGTGAGTTCAACATCTTATATGGCGAAAAGCCGTATCTCATTGATATGGGTCAGTCGGTCACCCGGGATCACCCCCGTGCTTACCAGTTTCTTATGCGGGATATTCGCAATATCAACAGGTTTTTTAAAAACCGTTGCGATGTGCGTAATGACGTTGAAATTTTCAATTCAGTAACCGGACTTGATACAGCTGAACCATGATAACTACGAACAACGATATATTATATATCATAACAGTTCTGTGAAATGTACAATTAAATTTTATAGACGAGGTTAGAAAGAGAATGATGCAGGAAGTGAAAATCGCCGGAAGCAGAGTGGGCGTTCTGATTGGAAAAGGCGGTTCAACAAAAAAAGAGCTTGAAGCAAAGACTCACACCACGATTACTGTTGATAGTAAAGAAGGCCTCGTTAAGGTTGAGAGCACTGAAGAGCATACGGTATCCCTCCTGAGGGCAGTTGAAATAATCAATGCAATCAACCGTGGATTCTCTCCAGAAAGGGCTTTTGAAATGATTGAAGACGAGGATTTACTTCTTGATGTAATTGATTTGTCCAGTATGGCAGAGGGGCCGCGTCAGCTTGACCGGCTCAGAGGCAGGATAATTGGAAAAGACGGGCGTGCACGGGAGCAGATAGAAGACATGACCGATGTTGAGATTTCTGTTTTTGGAAAAACCATTGCCTTGATCGGCTACCCCGAACAACTCAAGACCGCACGGGCGGCTATAGATATGTTAATCGAGGGAGTGCCCCATGAGAATGTCTTTGCATTCCTGGACAGGAAAAAGAAAGAAGCAAAACAGGATATGATTAGTTATTATTACTGATACTTTGAATGTCATCAAAATCCCACATTCTACGTCAGCAATTATCCCTTGGAAAATACCTAAAAAATATGATTAAAATTTTTAACTGTCTCGGCTTGGACTGGTATTTTTGGGACGGCAATAAGTGTATTAAAAGGATGTAACATGCTTATCCAGGACCTTGCAATCCCCCAGAATCTCAAGCAGAAATATGCCAGAGGGGGTATTTTGGAGCTCTATCCGCCTCAGATCGATTGTGTGGATAAGGGATTGCTTGACGGGAAAAATCTTCTCGTTGCCATACCCACTGCGAGTGGAAAGACCCTGATTGCCGAAATGGCTATGCACCAGACCATTTTTAAAGGAGGGAAATGCCTGTATATCGTTCCCCTCAAGGCACTTGCAAGCGAGAAATTTGAGGAGTTTGGCAACAAAGGAGTGAAAGTCGGTATTGCGACCGGCGATTTTGACCGTCGTGATGACCTGCTCGGAAAAAATGATATCATTGTTGCCACCAGCGAGAAGGTAGATTCTCTTCTGCGGAATAGTGCCACGTGGATATCAGAGATTACCCTTCTTGTTATAGATGAAGTCCACCTGATTGACTCACAGAATCGGGGGCCGACACTTGAGATGGTTATCGCCAAGATGCGTTTCAGAAATCCTGGTATGCAGATTATCGGATTATCTGCAACGATCGGAAATCCTGATAAGCTTGCCAGCTGGCTGAACGCAGAACTCGTGACAAGCACCTGGCGTCCTGTTGACCTACGACCAGGTGTCTTTTTCAACGACTGCATCCATTTCCGGGATGGGACCCGCACGGTCAAAGCAGTATCAAAGAATTATGATGATATCAACCTCACCCTTGACACAATCACTGAGGGAGGGCAATGTCTTGTCTTTGTATCATCACGCCGGAATGCGGAAGCATTTGCAAAACGTGCAGCTTCGGCAATAAAAAGTGAAGATCCTGGGCTCGCCGAGTATGCAGAGCGTATCAAGAAAAGTGCAGAGACGGACATGGGAAAATTGCTAGCTGCATGTGTGACGAAAGGTGCCGCATTTCACCATGCTGGATTAAGTCGTGCCGAAAGGTCAGTAGTTGAGGAAGGGTTCCGGAAGGGCTTGATAAAATGCATATCTTCAACACCAACCCTTGCTGCTGGACTCAATCTTCCCGCCAGGAGAGTAATCATCCGTGATTACCATCGGTTCGCTGCCGGAGAGGGGATGCAACCGATTCCCGTGAGCGAATACCACCAGATGGCAGGAAGGGCAGGGCGCCCTCGACTTGATCCCTATGGTGAGGCCGTTCTCATAGCTAAGGATGAAAGCGAGGTAGAGGCGCTTTTTGAATGTTATATCGAGGCGCCACCGGAAGAAGTTCACTCCAAAATCGCCGAACCTACAGCACTCTATACCCATATTTTGTCTCTCATTGCATCAGGATTTGTGAAAAATCATCAAGAACTTCTCACATTTATGAACCGGACATTCTATGTCCATGAGCACCGTCAGGTTCGTCTTATTCAACGAGTAGTGGATGCTGCACTCGCGTTTCTTATAGCTTCAGATATGGTAGTAGAAGTTGGAGAGCATCTCGGTTCAACTGAGTTTGGGACGATTGTTTCAAGACTCTATATAGATCCACGAAGTGCTGCAATAATAGTCAGTACATTGCGCGAAAAGGATGTATATACCGATCTCGGTCTGCTCCAGGTAATTTGCAGTACTCCGGATATGCCGAAACTGTACGTTCGGAATGCAGATGTTACAGCATTATCACGGATGATGGATACTCATTCAGATGAGCTTTGGCTCGCTCTGCCATGCGATGATGAAGGTACCGAAGCATATTATCGTGCATTAAAAACTGCCATGCTCCTTTCTGACTGGACTGATGAGCTCTCAGATACAAAAATCTGTGAGCGGTACTCAGTGGGCCCCGGAGATATTTATGGGATGGTCGAGAGTGTAACCTGGCTTCTGCATGCATGTGCTGAGCTTACACGGATGTTTGTACCGGCCTTTCATTCAAAAGTGAGGGAATACGAAATTTGTATGAAAAATGGGACGCGCCGGGAGCTGCTTCCACTCATCCGGTTACGTGGGATCGGGCGGGTTCGTGCAAGAAGATTATTTAATAACGGGATGACAACT
>Ga0209668_10001061_pt1 | contig 11647 bp, 8 predicted proteins | sample FrelakmetPLP11PL_FD_187150 | JGI IMG/M metagenome (GOLD analysis project Ga0209668, IMG submission 187150) | Freshwater lake sediment microbial communities from the University of Notre Dame, USA, for methane emissions studies - PLP11 PL (SPAdes)... | ecosystem: Environmental > Aquatic >... | reverse complement strand
TAGGCTATGTAATACTTGTGTAAGTTTAATAACTCAATATTTCGAGTAGGGGTAGCGCCCCCGTGCCTACCCCACTATTAGGGGCAAGCACAGGGGGTTTGCCCCTACTTGCGATCGCATTTTGCCATAAATTAACTTTAAGCGATCGCATCTATGATTCAATAATTACTTTGTTTCATTAACTAACCGTAAAACACTTTTATACAAAGGTTCAGCAACCCAAAATCCTGCTTTATTGATAAGATCATCTAACAGCGGTTTAACAGTATAAATGAAACCTTGACTTTTGGCTTCTACTAAAATTCCTAAAATTCCGGTGTAATGAAGATTAAGTCTAGCAGCAATCATGCGGCCACGACGTTCATCAATTAAAACTTGTTCTGCTTTCATTTCTAAGGCTAAAACTATAGCCTCTGCTTCTCCAGGATCAAGTTCACTGCTAAGTGCTTTAAGCATCGTCCAATCTTCAACTGCACGGATTTGAATCCAAGTAAAAGTTTGTACTTCCTTTGCACCAGCTACGGGAAAATCAGGATCAGTTAATTCTTGATAAACGGCTTCAGGAATTAGAACTGTTCCGTAAAGCTGTTGTAATAAGTGAAGCTGGTTAATAGCTGCAAGATTATTAATGGGTGAAGTATCGCTGACAACAATCACAGTCTACCCATCTCCCGCAAATTCTTGATATCTTGTTCAAAATCCTCTACTCCGTAATGAATAGGGATTTGATAACTTGCGAGTAGATGTTGAAATGCTATACGATTCATACCAGCAAAGCGACTAGCTTGAGCAAGAGTTAACTTTTCTTTTTGAAACAGCATAATCGCAATTTCTCGTTTCATTTCCTCTTCATTCATGCGAGTTGTGGTTAGTATTTCATTAGGAATAACTACACTCATATTTATAATCCTCTGAACCATTACTATTATAATTCATTGCAAACATTATAGCGGTATGCACTCGCATGATATACAGTCATAAGCCCCCTCCTCGCTTGCTTGCTGGGAGGGTGTTGGGGGTGGGTTTCTTGTATTTCAATCAACCAATAACCGCTATAGTATAAGCAGTGGCATTTTATGTAATATCGCATTTTACAGGAAATTCAAAGTCAGGCGATCGCATCTATGATTCAATGCAAGATTATTAATGGGTGAAGTATCGCGTTTAAAAGAACCTCTAAACTCCGGTAGTTACCACTCGGTAATCTACTCCTAATGCTTGATGAAAATGCTTTTCACCACAAAGAATTTTACGACGTTCATCAGGTCGCAATTCATCTAAATTTCTTGTACCTTTTGTTTCACGAATCAGGTAAAGAAGCGGTTTCCCTACTGCTTCTCCATGTTCGTCTCTATCTTCCATAATAACTGCCCAATCTGGATTATATTCCCCTACAGGTGTAGGTACAGTAAACCAATTAGGAAGTTTGACAAATAGTTTTACATCATCTCGTTGTTCTAAATCTGCAACAAATTTACCTTCAATACTATTTTGTATATTTTCGGCTTGACTATCAACAATCACATGATCATAAACCGAACGATTTGCCGGAATTAGATATTCTTGCCAAGTTTCAATCTCATCTTGAAACTGAGTCATTTCATACCAATTATCTATTTTTTCGTATTGAATCCCATTTACTAAATGATCTGCTAGTTTATTTTTAATAATTTGTACTGCTACTGTAGCAAATTCATGAGGATTAGAAAGTACACTTTTTTGATTATTCAATCGTTTTAATATTGTTAATAAGGTATGACGAGTTAATGATACAGATGGAGTTGTATTCTCCAACAAGTCTACCATGATAGTAATTACATTAGGTAAAGATCGCTTTCCAGTTAACGTCATAGCTGTTTTACTGGTGGTAAGTTGTATGGTTTCTAATATATCTTCATTGCCTACCTCTACCCGTGCTTTAGTAATAGTAATCCGAGGAGGATTAATAGTTTTTGTATCTAATTCCTTAACTACTTCCTCAATCAGTTTTTCTGTATGAATTTGCACAGCATAACGAGTTTTATGTTTAATTTTCTCCCACAATTCTTGAAACTCTGGTTTTAATAAGTATTCTTTACGTAATTTAGCTACACCTTTTTCTCTAGCGTTAGGTGGTTTTGGTGGTACACCTTCTTTACCATACTCATCTTCAATTTCTTGTTGTAATGTTGCTACATATTTTTCATAACTTTCGTTAGCGATAACGGTTAAAATATTGATTCTCTCATCAAATATTCTTTCTCCTGTTTGATTTACAGCTAATCTCACACCCCGGCCAATTTCTTGGCGTTTTTTAGTTTCTGATGTTGTTTGATTGAGGGTACAAATTTGAAAAACATTAGGATTATCCCAACCTTCTCTTAATGCAGAATGGGAAAATATAAAAGCTACAGGTTCATCTAAAGAAAGTAACCTCTCTTTATCTTTCATGATTAAATTATAGGCTTCTTCATCTTTTTTTGCAGTACCAGTGGTACTATCTTCAAAAACAGTTTCTCCTCCTTTTTTGCGCTTTTGGGCAAAATAAGCAGATTGGACTTGTTCAGGTGTCAATGATTCCCATTCTGGATATTTTACCTTTAACTCTTCAAAGGCTTGCTTAAATAATTGACAGATAATACCATTTTCACCATTTTCTGTTTCATAATTAGCAACTTTATCTATAAAGAATAGTGAAATAACTTTGATACCTTGGGATTTTAGTCTTTTTTGTTTACGGAAGTGTTCTTCAATAGTATAACGAATTTGTGCCTCAAAAATAGCTTCTTTATCAGTTCCCTTAGATTCACCTCTACTAATTTCTAAGTTATTGGTAAAAAGCACTGTTTGAGAACCAGGATTAATTTCTTCTATTTCAAAATCTGCATATTCACTGCGGTTAGTTTTTTCAAATAGAGAATCTCCAGGCTTTACTGTAATTACCTTTTCTTTAATTGTACCATTTTTTTGTAATTGATGAACAGCAATTTTAGCAGTAATAGTTTTCTTTTGACTGGTAATACTTTCTAATCGCAAAAATACTTGATTAAAGTCATTTTCTTTGATGACAGAACCTATTTCAATTTTTTTAACTAAACCTTGATTATAAGCAGCACAGGGGGTTAACCGATAAATTAAATTATAGGGGTTTTTGTGAGTTGCACTATAGCGAAGAATAAACAAAGGATGAAGAGATGCTAAAGCTGCAATACTTTTTTCACTCTCCATATTTTGCGGTTCATCTAAGATTAAAATAGGACGGGTTGATTGTACTAAATGCAGTGGTGTTTCCCCCATTAACCTATCTGTACTCTGACGAATAACATTAGCAGCTTTATTAAAAGCATCTATTGTCATCACCATAATTTCTAATCCATCAGAAAGTGCAAATTGACGCACTTGGGAAAGATTAACGGAATCGTAAATATAATAACGATAAGGTGGATTACTATAAAGTTCTCGAAAATGTCTTTCAGTAACTTTTAAAGTCTTTAAAACCCCTTCCCGGACAGCAACGGAAGGAACAACTATAATAAATTTACGCAATCCATAACGCTGAAATAATTGTAAAGCAGTGCGTAAATAAACATAAGTTTTACCTGTTCCTGTTTCCATTTCTACAGAAAAGTTAGGAAAGTAAATTGTTTTTTTACCTCTTATTGTTTCTATTGTTTCTTCAATATATTGAAGTGATTCATCAGGTAAAATATCATTTTTTTTCTGGACTGCTTGCAGATTTTCTAATAAATTTTCTTCGTCTAAATCCAGACGATTCATAACAGCAGCAGAACCCCAATCTAAAATTAAACTCATGTCTAATTCTATGCGGGTTTGACCTTCTAATAAATTAGTAACGGCTTCAATAGCATCAGTTTGATATTCTTGGTTGGCATCAAATCTAAATTCCATCTGCTACTCCTTTTAAATAGTTTTTAGTCTACATTGCAGGACTAAATTAGCGGCTGTAGTGTCATCTATTGCCATATCGCGGCAAATTAATAAATCATTTTTAGTTAATTTTAATGTTCTCGCTGTTTCAAAATGAAATTGATTATCAAGACTAATATAAAAATGCTGTCTTTTATCTTCGTCAGTTACTTTGTAAATAGTGGCTGATTCAATTTCTGTAACTTGCTCAATGCGAGATGTCAAGCTATAACCTTGTTTAAGCATGACTTCATAGATTACATTTTCCGGTTTCCAGCCATCAACTAAAGGATCATTAAATAGTTCTAGTTGTTCTATATATGCTTCGGTTTCTGTATCAGATGGTAATTCTTCTGATTGACGATAATTTGATTTAGATAATTTTAAAACTTTGAAACCTAAATCTTCTGGAGTTTCCCGATTTTGCAATGGGAGTTTACCATTGTCGGAATTTTTTATTTTCTGAATACTGCGACGAATACGCTCTTTACTAAGATCAGCAATAGTAGGAAACTGTGGATTATCTGTTTTTTGTGGTAACTGAACTAGAATAAACCGACGATCACCCGTATCTTCATGATTCAATTCTAATACTGTCTGGGCTGTGGTAGCAGAACCCGCAAAAAAATCAAGAATAATATCAGTTGAATCTGTATTTGTAGATAATTCAACTATACGTTTGATTAACCGGGTTGGTTTTGGTGTATCAAAAGATTGAGATGCTTCTGGAAAGAGAGATTTAATCTGTTTTTTGGCTTCGTCATTATGTCCAACATCTTTATGTTGCCACCAAGTATCTGATATTATTCCACCTACTTCAGATAAAAACCTTTTGTATGCAGGTACTTTATTTTCCTGATGTAATCCCCACCAAACTCGATTATCTTGAACATTTTGTTGATGTCTAGCTTTGCTATAGCGCCAAACCGCAGTTCGACTAGGCCAAATTTCTTCTTCCGTTTTGGGATGAATTATTGGATAGTAAAGATTGGGTCTTTGTTCAGCCGATTTATTACATAAGTAGTCTGAAGCTTTCCATAAACCTCGCGGATCATTATCTGGATTTTTGTATAGTTTATTTTGTTCTTCTGTTCTCTCCATTCTGCCAATAAGTGCTATTGGTTTACCACTATCTAAAAACTGTCTCTGCTTACTATAAACTAATATAAAATCATGGGTAGCCGAAAAATCAACAGTATCATTAGCTGGAGCATATTTTTTTTGCCAACACACGCAAGCAACAAAATTCTCTTCTCCAAAAACTTCATTCATCAACAACCGCAAATTATGAACCTCATGATCATCAATACTTACAAAAATTACCCCATCATCTCTTAACAATTGTCGTGCTAAAAAAAGACGGGGATACATCATAGACAACCAAGCAGAATGATAGCGTCCACTGGTTTCAGGATTGCTGGTTTGTAAATTACCCTCACTATCTTTTTGACCTGTCAATTCTAAATAGTTATCAAGAGGATCTGTATAATTATCTGGATAAATAAAATCATTTCCCGTATTATAGGGAGGGTCAATATAAATCATCTTTACTTGTCCAGAATAGGACTTGCGAAGTAACTTTAAAACTTCTAAATTATCACCTTCAATAAACAAATTTTGAGTATTATCAAAATCTACTGATTCATTTTCATCTGGTTTTAATGTTGCCTTACTGGATGTTTGTAACATCTGAATAGCTTCACGCTTACCAGTCCAAGTAAAAGAGTAACGTTCTGGTCTGTCGTCTATAATATTTCCTAAAGTCGCCTTTAATTTGGCAAAATCTATATTATCTTCTGTGAATACTTCGGGAAAAATAGCTTTTAGCTGCTTTTTTTGTTCAGCAGCGATATTAATAGAGGTTGTTTCTACTTTTTCTATTTCTTTTCTGTTCATTGATCGTGAGTATAGTTTTGTTCTCTATCTAAAGTTTGATTTTTATCCAAACTAAACTAATCATAAAAACAATACAAGGTGGGCATTGCCCACCCTACAGGATTATTCTATCACCTGTGCAGATTTCTCTTTATCCAACTTGAGCATCAACACACCCAAAGGAGGTAAACACAAATCCAAAGAATAAGGACGATTGTGCAAAGACCAATCATCAGTCCACTTACCACCTAAATTGCCCATATTGCTACCGCCATACTGACGAGCATCACTATTAAACAACTCAGTATAAAAGCCCTTTTCCGGCACACCAATACGGTAGTGAGAATGGGGTTGAGGCGTAAAGTTACAAACCACAATCATAAACTCATCAGAGTTTTTATCACGACGGACAAAAGAAACTACACTATGACGGTTATCAGTACAATCAATCCACTCAAATCCTGCTTGGTCAAAATCTTGAGTATATAAAGCTGGTTGGGAACGGTAAAAATGGTTAAGAGACTGGAAAAAATCCTTCAACTGTCGGTGTGGTTCATACTGTAATAGATGCCATTCCAAATCAGCCCAAGCATTCCACTCACTCCACTGACCAAATTCCATGCTCATAAACATGGTTTTCTTGCCAGGATGAGCGAACATATAAGTAAACAAACAGCGGATATTAGCTAACTTCTGCCATTCATCACCGGGCATTTTGCCGATGATATTACTCTTACCATGTACCACTTCATCGTGGGACAGAGCTAACATGAAGTTCTCGCTGTGGTTATACCACATACTAAAAGTAATATTGTTTTGATGGAACTGGCGAAACCAGGGGTCCATGCTGAAGTAGTCCAGCATATCGTGCATCCAGCCCATATTCCACTTTAAGTTAAAGCCCAATCCGCCCGTATAGGTAGGCCAAGATACCATTGGCCAAGATGTGGACTCTTCTGCAATGGAAAGCACACCAGGATAATAACCAAACAATAAGCTATTAACTTGACGTAAAAAATCCGCTGCTTCTAAATTTTCCCGACCACCGTATTCGTTAGTCAACCATTCTCCTGGTTTTCGGCAGTAGTCAAGGTAGAGCATGGAAGCGACCGCATCAACACGAATTCCGTCAATGTGGTATTTATCGAACCAGAATAGGGCATTAGCTACCAAGAAATTACGGACTTCATGGCGATTGTAGTTAAATACTAAAGTTCCCCACTCTTTATGTTCACCTTTGCGAGAATCAGAGTGTTCATACAAGTGACTACCATCAAAGAAAGCTAAACCATGACCATCTTTGGGGAAGTGACCGGGAACCCAATCTACAATGACACCAATACCATTTTTATGGCATTCATCCACAAAATACATAAAGTCTTCGGGTGTCCCAAAGCGAGAAGTAGGAGCATAGTAACCTGTTACTTGATAACCCCAAGAACCATCAAAGGGATGTTCGGCAATGGGTAACAGTTCTAAATGGGTATATCCTAATTTCTTGACATAGGGAATGAGTTTATCAGCTAGTTCCCGATAAGTCAGAAACCGCGCACCGGGTTTGAGTTCGGAAACGACAACTACAGATTCAGTTTCCCCATTGGGTAATTTGGCAGGTTCAGCACTAGCGGCGTGTAACCAAGAACCTAAATGCACTTCATACACAGAAATGGGTTGACTCAAGGGGTCACTGTGTCGCCGCTTTTCCATCCAGTCTTCGTCTTTCCAGGTGTAGGAATTTAAGTCGGTGACAATAGATGCTGTTTTTGGCCGGGGTTCTTGTTGGAAACCGTAGGGATCAGATTTTTCGTAAATATGTCCTTCAAAATTTTTGATTTCATATTTGTAATGTTCTCCTACACCTATTTCGGGAATAAATAATTCCCAAACGCCTGTATGTCCTTTCCGCATTTGGTGTTTGCGTCCATCCCACAGGTTAAAATCTCCTAATAAGGAAACGTTGCGGGCATTGGGGGCCCAAACGGCAAAATAAACCCCTTTGACACCATCTACTTCTGTGGTGTGCGCTCCTAATTTTTCGTAAATGCGGTGATGGTTGCCTTCACTAAACAAATGTAGATCAAATTCTGTTAAGTGGGCAGAACGGAAAGCATAAGGGTCATTAACTACCCGCTCATGTTCCCCTTCTTTAATGCGTAACTGATAATTTTTCAGTTCTGGGGTTTCAATGGTGCATTCAAAAAAGTGCGGATTATGCACTGTTTCCATTGGGTATTCTTTCCGTTCCTCTGGAACTACTACATAAGCAGCACTGGCATTTGGGAGGTAGGCTCGCACAGCCCATACAGTTTTACCATTTTGCTCTATGAGATGAGAACCCAGAATTTCAAAGGGATCGTGATGTTGATTCCCAACAATGCGATTAACCTGTTCGGGGGCGACTGTGGTTGTGGACATGAAGCTACCTATGTGATATATGGGGATTAAGTGACATACTCCACACACTACCCTATGCCTTGCGGCACGCTTGCGCGAACGGGTGAGTGTAGGCTTCTCAACGACTCCTCTATGAGGACATTGATTGAGCTTTAAGACCGTGTGTCCCACGGTTCTTGATATTTATAGCAGCATTGAGATCCCTGCACAAACTTGCATGACATACAGGACAATTGTGCATTCTTTGGGATAGCGGCTTTTTAACTTTGTTACCACAACTAGAGCATTCTTGGCTTGTGCTATTGGGATTTACAGGTATTACTTTCAAACCAGCATTCTCGGCTTTGTTTGAAAGTATGGTTAGAAACTGTCCCCAAGCAGCATCATTGATACTTTTAGCCAATCTTGTTCTAGCAAGTCCCTTGATGTTTAACTTTTCAACAGCTACTACATCGTACTTGTTGAGTAAATTGTTTGCAGTTTTAAAGTGAAAATCTTTGCGAGTATCTGATACTTTCTTATGTTGAATACCCAGGTTTTTAATCGCTTTTTTACGACGATTAGAACCTTTCTTTCGGCGAGAAACACGACGTTGTGCAGATTTTAATTTAGCTTCAGCTTTGCGTAAATATTTAGGGGCTGCAATTCTTTCGTTGTCTGACGTAACAACAAAATCAATTAATCCGACATCAATACCAACAATATTATTAGTATTAAAATCAGGTTTAATTGTTGGAACTGTTTTGTCGTCAAGACTTAGGGTTACATAATACCCGTCTACTTTTTTAGTTACAGACACAGTTTTAATATCAAACCCATCGGGGATTTGACGATGAACAATTACCTTTACATCTCCTATTTTAGACAGCGTAATCTTGTTATTGAAAAAGTGATGTTTTTTAAATTGGGGGAATGTAAATGTTTTGTATTGTCCAACACCTTTAAATCTAGGTCTACCAGATTTTTTCCCATTAATATCCCCTTTTAACCATCGGTCAAAAGCTAATTCAACTTTTTTCGGGACTTCTTGTAGCACTTGAGAATGAATATCTCTGTACCAGTAGCGGTCTTTTTTAAGTTGAGTTAATGATGCTTTTTGACTGTAATAATTTGGTTTATCCTTAAGTTCTGGTAGATAGCAAACAAGGATAGAGCATCTATCAATAGGAGAACGGTTTTTTTCATACCAATTAAACCGTTGAGCCAGCAAATAATTATATTGATAACGCAACATTTCTAGTGTTTTATCAATCTTTTCTGCTTGCTCTTTATTCGGTTTAATTTTGTATTGGTATGATATCCGCACCTGATTATTACCTTGTTCTGGTGTTGGTGTTGGTGTTACCGTTTTATTATACAGCTATTAATTAATATATAGTAAGAGGCTTATGAAAATATATTGAAAATCAAAATTTACCAGAAGAATAAGAGATTGTTCGTTTCCGAGAGTGTTCCCTTCTTTCGTGCTACGCACATTGGTCGGGGAAATGTCGTCAACTCACGCGCCATTTATACCACGCTCCTAAGAGTGAGCTTGGGGCTTCTGTTGGGAAAGCTAAATCTACTTTTTAACATCTATTCATATTCTCGCATCTTTGTCGCCACTTTCAGTTGTCAGTTGTCAGTTGTCAGAAAGAAATTCCTCCCCTACCTCATCCACTTCCCCCACTTCCCCCACCTCCCCTACCTCATCCACTTCCCCCACCTCCTATTCCCTCTTGCCTAATTAAATGCTCAAAAATGGGAAAAATTGTAATAATGTTTTGCGTAGTTGCAGCAGGAATATTTTATCGCGGATACCGGAGGCTAAACGTGGTGGTGGACTTATTTGGATTTGTGCTTGCAATTCGGCATATTCTGCGGGCGTGAGGACTTTACCATCAATGGGCGATCGCGCTGCTAGAATAATCTCTGTTCGCAATATCTCTTCTGGTATATCTGCTTGTGGTGGTAATGCCATCACGACTTTACTACTATAACCACTGAACCCAACTAAAATACTCGTAGTAACACTCAAAATAACCAGCAGTATCCGTTTCATCTTAACTCCTGATTGGGCGCAGTCCCTGCGCCCCTAAGTCCTCAAGTCCTGGTGGTAATGGTTCACCACATAACTGGTGGATATTGATAATTCGTGCAAAAATCTGTGGATATGCCTGACGATAATCAGGAATTAGTGCTAAAGGAGTCAACAAAGCCGCTGCTGCAATATCAGCTATACTCAAGCGGCTACCCACTAAATAATCACCTTTTTGCCAATACATAGACAATAATAACAAAGCATGAGCGAGTCTTTTTTTAGCTAATTCAACTGTAGTATCATTAATACCATATTGTTGTCTGACTATTTTAATCACCATTTGGCTAAATAGTGATGGGTCAATGTCCTTACCTTCACCAGCGCGAAATTGATAATATACAAATCTAGTAGCTGTGCCAATACTTTCATCTAACCAATCTTCTAACATCGCAGCTTGAGCTTGCTGTTCTGAATTGGGTAGAAACAAAGTAGGTTCGGGTTGATAGCTTTCTAAAAATTTAAAAATTTCCGTAGAGTCGCCAATAGCTTGGGGTTGTCCGACAATTTGGGGTAACAGCACAGGTAATGTTGTCAATCCAGTTAAGGGCTTTACTCTCAAGATGTGCAGTCCTGGAGTGAGATTTTCGGTTTGATAACTAATTCCTTTATAACCCAATGCCAATCTGGCTTTGCGACAATAATGAGATGTACTAAATTGCAGTAACAGCATACATTCATTGAGATTAATTTGGTTACTGACCAAAAAGACGGGACACAAGCCCCGTCCTTCCAGGACGGCTTTATGCTAAAATTTCGTTATAGTCCCATAGGGCATTGGGAGACTGTAAACGGACATGGAGGGACGATAAGACCACTTGTGGCGTGTTCTGGTGAAGTGTCAAGAATCACCGCACCTTCAGGTCGGTGAGTATGTCAAAAAACAAATATAGAAAAAATCAAACTGGGCGAAACTGGGCGAGAACTGAATCTAGCCCAGAAGCAAAACCTGATGAATGTTTCTCTTTTTTACCCAACTTAACACTGTTAGGCAGTTGAATCTTTATTTTTTAATCTACAAACTATCTTAACTTTCTCAGTAGAGTTTTGTAGAAAATAATTTTTTAAGATGTCAACTACCCAGGAGAGGTTAATATCTTACCCTATACTAAGGGTTTTTGGGAGTAGCTGCGGGAGATGTGGTCGCATCAGGAGATGTGGTCGCATCAGGAGATGTGGTCGCATCAGGAGATGTGGTTGCTGCGGGGGTAGCAGTATCTGCTGGTTCGCCACCTGTTGTTGCTGCTGGAGAACTGGTAGTACCTGATGGTTCACCACCACCATCACAAGCTCCCAGCATGGTAGCCAGACTTAACATTAGAGCCAAACCAAAAATTCTTGTCTTCATAACTCCTCTTTCACCAATTCTGGCAATAAAATATGCAGCCTGTTGAA
>Ga0209668_10001060_pt1 | contig 11648 bp, 10 predicted proteins | sample FrelakmetPLP11PL_FD_187150 | JGI IMG/M metagenome (GOLD analysis project Ga0209668, IMG submission 187150) | Freshwater lake sediment microbial communities from the University of Notre Dame, USA, for methane emissions studies - PLP11 PL (SPAdes)... | ecosystem: Environmental > Aquatic >... | reverse complement strand
GGGGGCCGCCATAGGCGCCCCCTGCCGCCGTCCAACCCTCTGCTCCGAATCGGAGAATATATGATTAATATCCTCGCGAGGAAGAGGAATAAACATCAATTCAATCGCTTCCATTCTTTTGTTTAAATCATGTATAGCCTGTTGTTGTTCCTTATTTTTTGTCCAAAAATAATACGCTAAAAAAAGTGTTGCTACAATACATACGCCTAATAAAATATATTCCCATTTCATTTACTGAAGCTGTTTGTACGCTTTATATCATAGCATTGTTATAAAATTTTATATATATTTTATAACATTTGTAGCACCGTGGGTGCCGGAGCCGAAGGCTCCGTCGGCGGTCGCGAAGCGACTACCGCCTTCGGCTCCGCCATCAGACGCTTCACGTCTGATGGTATGATTAAATTTTACACCTTCATCCAAATATCCATCTTCGGCCCGCCACCTTCGGTCCGCAGCGAGGAGGTCCATCGGCTTAATTTTTAATAGTGTTATCTACATTATACCTCTAAAATAATAAAGATTTAAAGTATTATATTCTGTTTTACAAATCAACCATGTCACTCCCAAATTTTGGAATTCGCCCAATGGATAGCCAATATACTTTACCGCCTCCTCAAATACCCCAAACTGTAACACAAACTGTTATAGACAAGCCCTTAGAAATTGTTTGTTTTACTCCCAAACCTCCTCTTCCGGCAACATCAGCTCCCAAACGAGATGGAATGGTGTCGTTTGTGTCGTTAGTAAAACTTCCAAACCTCGACGTACGAAAAATTACAACAGATAAAAATCTAGCAACACTCCCTGCTAATGCTATAGTAGAAAGTATTAGTTATTATGGTTTTAAAAATTTTAACACCACGGGGGTTTTTAACATCGGAATAGGCCAATTAAATTCTAATTTAACACAATTTTTTATTAATGGGGGTACTTCATCAATTGCTAATGAAAAACAAGGAGGATCGCGATGTTTTTCAACAAACAATGAAACTGGTTCTAATGAAATGCCGTTTATTACGTCAGATAGTTTTATTAATTTAGAATTTGAACAGCCAATGACTGGTGGGCTTACCGTTGTTATTAAATATTATCTTAAACCAATAAACAAATAATATCCCCCGTCGACTCAGTGTTGGTCCACCAGGCGCGAAACGCTTGGTAGCGGGTCTTCGGTTGCGGATTCTGAAAGTTGAAACATGTTTAGATTCCATAATTTTTGGTTAAGAAAAATTGATTTTCATCATTATTCATAATTGATCAATTATGAATAAAAATTTCCAGGTTAATATTTTATTTTTTTACCTGTATCGGGTAGGATCTGTTTTAAATAAGACCACAACACCCTTTTATTAAATTTGGCTTTTGCATGTTGAGTTATATATTCTTCAAAATCTCTTCTAAACAAAGCCTCTTCGCCTTTGGAATTGGCGAAATCCCGAAAAATACCACCCACAAATTCCCTTCTTGCGTTTTCGTCCATCTCGTCGAAATCCAAAACTTGGGTCGACACAGCTATACCATCTTGATATTTTTTATATTCAGCACCATTCAAAATTAGAGGAGTAGGAACTGTTGGGTCTTTATTAAGTGTTTCTTTAATTAATTTATCAAACAAGAGTTTATGATGTTTTATTTCTTCGTCGAACCTATCAGCCAGGTATTCAATCAATGGATATAAGGAATCATAATGTAGATTGTACATTTCTGCCTTTGTATTTTCTTTATGATCCCCTATTATCTTGTTTATTCTTTGTTCTAGGTGATGGTAATCCGTCGTTTCTGTAATATAGGCATAATACATTTTATCTCCGTCAGGTCTTCCCGTATTATAAGTACATAACCTCGGTTTAAGAAGGGATCTAGATTTAACCCCCCCAATTTTGAACCTATTCTGTCTTGCATAGGCATTAGTTGTTGCAATATATATAATTTCATCTTTTTGTCTTGATTTCATAACAGTTATCATATCTTTTAATTTATTTGTATATCGACTTTGAAATTCGACTTCTTTAGTTGCATGGGCGAGAGCTTGTTCCGCATCTTGACGTTGTTTATCTTTCAACAATAATTGTTTTTCTGCTTCTTGACGTTGTTTATCTTTCAACAATAATTGCCGTTCCGCCTCTAGACGTTGTTTATCTTTCACTAATAATTGTTGTTCCGCTTCTTGACGTTGTTTATCTTTCAACATAATCCTCTCTTCAAACTCTATGGCTTGTTGTCTTGAATGTATATAATGACCATATTTTCTTATTGACGGAAGCACCACCCCACATATAAAATCTTGAAACTGAATGGCTAGAGGAGCTTTACTTCTTAAGATTAAAGCATACAATCCAGGTTCATTGATGTAGACGGCTTTCCCATCGTTATAAGATATGTTTTGAAAGTTAATTGTACCTAAGACGGAGGTGGGGGGTAAAACACCCCCCACCTCTTCACTAAGTTCTTTTAGCGATTTCTTGCTTTTTTGTTGTACATGTTTATGTAAAGCGTCTTTTATATCTTTATATTCTAGAATTTCACATACGTCTCTCCCACAAAACCAAGGGTCTTCAAAAGTTCCGACTACTTTGACACTTGTCTTCTTCGCACCTTCCACATTAAAATTAACAACATTGGTTGCCTCTGAAATTTGAAACATTTTAAGAATTCCATAATTTTTGGTTAAAAAAATCAATTTTTTCATAATTCATAATTGATCAATTATGAATAAAAATTTCCAGGTTAATATTTTATTTTCTTACCTGTGTCGGGTAGGATCTGTTTTAAATAAGACCACAACACCCTTTTATTAAATTTGGCTTTTGCATGTTGAGTTATATATTCTTCAAAATCTCTTCTAAACAAAGCCTCTTCGCCTTTGGAATTAGCGAAATCCCGAAAAATACCACCCACAAATTCCCTTCTTGCGTTTTCGTCCATCTCATCGAAATCCAAAACTTGGGTCGACACAGCTATACCATCTTGATATTTTTTATATTCAGCACCATTCAAAATTAGAGGTTCAGGAACTGTAGGGTCTTTATTAAGTGTTTCTTTAATTAATTTATCAAACAAGAGTTTATGATGTTTAATTTCTTCGTCGAACCTGTCTGCCAGGTATTCAATCAAAGGATATAAGGAATCATAATGTAGATTGTACATTTCCTCTTTTCTGTTTTCTCTGTGGTCCCCTATTATCTTGTTTATTCTCTGTTCTAGATGATGAAAATCGGTTGTTTCTGTGACAAAAGCATAATACATCTTGTCTCCATCAGATCTTCCTGTATTATAACTAGCCAATCTCGGTTTAAGAAGGGATCTTGATTTGACTCCTCCAATTTTGAATCTATTCTGTCTGGCATAGGCTTTGGTTGTTGCAATATATATAATTTCGTCTTTTTGTCTCGATTTCATGACAGTTATCATATCTTTTAATTTATTTGTATATCGACTTTGAAATTCGGCTTCTTTGGTTGCGTGGGCGAGAGCCTGTTCCGCCTCTTGATGTTGTCGTTCCGCCTCTCGACGTTGTCGTTCCGCTTCTTGACGTTGTCGTTCTGCTTCTTGACGTTGTCGTTCTGCTTCTTGACGTTGTTTATCTTTCAACATAAGCCTCTCTTCAAACTCTATGGCTTGTTGTCTTGAATGTATATAATGACCATATTTTCTTATTGATGGAAGCACAACCCCACATATAAAATCTTGAAATTGGTTGGCTAAAGGGGCTTTACTTCTTAAGATTAAAGCATATAATCCAGGTTCATTGATGTATACGGTTTTACCTATGTGGTATTCAGTTGAAAGATTCTGTAAACCTAAGACAGAGTTGGGATGTGTTTTGCATCCCACCTCTTCACTAAGTTCTTTTAATGATTTTTTACTTTTTTGTTGTACATGTTTTTGTAAAGCGTCTTTTATATTACTATACTCTAAAATTTCACATACGTCACGACCACAAAACCAAGGTTCTTCAAACGTCCCGACTACTTTGACACTTGTCTTCTTCGCACCTTCCACATTAAAATTAACAACATTGGTTGCCTCTGAAATTTGAAACATTTTAAGAATTCCATAATTTTTGGGTAAAAAAATCAATTTTTTCATTATTCATAATTGATCAATTATGAATAAAAATTTCCAGTTTAATATTTTATTTTTTACCTGTATCGGGGAGGACCTGTTTTAAATAAGACTGCCGGGAGGGCCTTCGGCCCCGCCATCAGACGCGAAGCGTCTGATGGTACCAACAATGGCCGGAGGCCATTGTTGGCGCCCACCCTTCGGGTGGGTAAGGTTATTATATAAACTAAATTTCTATATTGGGTAAAACAAACTAAGAAGATAATGTCTGTAATAAAAATTAATACACTTTCCTCCGGTTGCGGACACGATGTGCCATTAACACAATGCATCTCGACAGAATTTCCCCTATATGATCATTTTCCATACCACGAACAAAAACGGGAAACGACATCAACAAGGCCTTGCCACGCGCCCCCTTTGACGACGTCGCCTCAAAATGAAACATGTGGTGTTAAAAATATTTTAAATTATGACAGCGCGTGTGCAGAATCCGCTGTCTATATAGGAAATGACCCACGACTTGTTAGTGCGGGACATTCCGGACAAAGGCTTATATTAGATAAACCTCCCGGCCCGGGATATACAGAAGAAAATGCTATAGAAAATGATAAAGGGTACCAGATAGGATACAAAAAATCTTATAAAACAACCTCAGATGGGTCTATACAATATTATTATTCAGAAGATTTAGCGTCGCCGTTTATCCCTCAACTATTTGGAAATATAGTAGCCGCTTCGCGGCCGGCGCAGGCGGTAGGCACCTGCGCCGTCTTGCCGTCGAAAGGTGTCACCCCTTATAAAACCCTATATGAACCATTTACAGATCCTATGGGGATATGCAAACCTCATTATTTCTTACAAGTCGATTGTAAAAAAATGACAGGGCCTGCTTGGTTAAGAGATAGCGAATTTCAAAGAGTTGATTTATTAAGCCGACAACTATGGAATCGTAATCAAACAAGTTTTGAGGTAAATAATAGTTCATAATAACCAGCCCTGTGTACCCACCCGAAGGGTGGGCGCAAAACACCCACCGCCGTCGAAGGCGGCGGGCACCTCGGTGCTAAGATATATAGATATATAAAATACAAATTTTGTATTTTATAGTTTAAAACGACCGGAAAACCCCATCTTTATCTCGATTAAAAAGCAATTTTGGTGGGGGCAATTATAAGTTTAGGTTTTTGATTTTGAAAATATAACTTTGTAAAACCTTGAATCTGTTCGTTTGCTTTACTAATTGAACTTTCTAACTGAAGAAGTATTTCATTAATGGTTCCATTTTTACAAGCCTCTTCGACTTTAGATAAACATTCGACTGTTTGTTTTATAACAATTCTGTTTAATTCTCTGATCTTATTATTATAATTTTCATATAGAAAATTTTTATAAAATTCTTCTTTGAAAAATTCTTGAGTTATTCTTTTTTCTAAAAATTGTGTTCTTAACCAATTTTGATTGTGAGGGGCGAGAGTGTCTTTTAACGGTGGCATTTTTACGGCACATGATGTCAACATTTCTATATATTTTCTAAGCGGGTCCTGATTTTCAAACAAGTTTCTCCAAAGTTCTGTTGCAAAATGGTCTGTTAATATATCAGGGGTTATTTCTAACCAGTTTTCCATTCCATTATCGTTAATTTTGATTGATTTTTCCCATTTTGTTTTCTCTGGATTATGAAACGTTCCAATAATAGGGTTTAACGTTACCCAGTGAAACCCTTTTTTGCAATTTAAACACCACATATTATCACATCCATCTATTTTGGAAATTGAAATATGGCAAAGAGGACATTGTTTTGACTCCGCGGCTAAATAGGTTAAATTTTCAAGAACGTTCTTGTCACAAGAATGGGTACCCGCACCGCGACCGCCGCCTTCGGCTCCGTCGGTAGGGCCTTCGGCCCCGCCATCAGGCGCCTCACGCCTGTCGGTAGATTCATCAATTATTTGTTCACGACATTTAGGACAGGTTATGGCTTTGCATAAACAACATACTCCTGATGAATTTGTTATACCCATGCACTGATTGCCAGCAGGAAATATATTTGTACAAGGAATATTTATAGAATTGGTGTTGACGTTTTTAACTTTAAGCAATTGATTAAGTTGAGTTTGTAACATCGCTATTTGTTCATCGCATTTTAGTTGTTGTTTTCTTTTGTCAGCCAAAATTGCCACTATAGGTTTTAATTTTGATAATATTTGGGCGTCGTCTGCTGGGTAAATGCTCTGCGCTGTCGTAAACAAGACATCTTTATAAAGATTAGTGGATCTAATTATAGACTGTTGTTCACTGCTTTCTTTTCTTATTAATGTGTCGTAATTCTTTATTTCTTCGTTGTGTTGAATGTCTTTTAACGTAATTTTAAAAGCTTCCTGTTGTTCTTCATATAATTTATCTGAATAAATGCGTTTTAACCATCTTTTTGGAACAATTTGAGCAAGAAATTCAAAAGACCACCCTCCTTTACAGTTCATACAAGATGGATGACGCCCAGAACTAAGTTCATTTTGTAGAAAATTTTTTACGCACTCTGTACAACTTGTCCATTGGCAATGTTTACAGATGTTAGGTTTACGTTTTTGTTTACCAAATGGAAATGCACATATTCCGCAAGATTCTGAAACTTTTGAAAGCTTCTCGAGGGCGGTAACGCTAACGTCTAATTTATTAACCTGTTTCTTGGTTGTTTTTGGACGAGCGCCTGTAGCACCGTCGCCGGTAGAAGAAGAATTGTTTGTTAACGACATCTTTTGTTGTCTCAAATTGATGAAATGGGTAAAAAATCATTTTTTCACAAGAAATTATTTTAATAAACACTCCCGAAGGGTGGAAACAAATTATTTACAAATGGTATTTTGTAAATAATTTTTAAATTAGTTATTTAAGAACTATAAAACAACGCGTTGAATTGTTTTTGCAATTTAATATCTTTCATGTACACCATTGCAAAGAATAAAATTAATAATAAAATAATAATCCACCATTGATTTAATGATCCTGCTGTTCCATAATGTTCGCTGGTAAACAGTCGGAGTGGTTGCTGTGATCTCATATAATCTGGGCTGTAAGGATCGTAAATATATGCTTTAGGTTGTTGTCCAGGAGCCATCATTTGAGGTTGTCCAGGAGCCATCATTTGAGGTTGTCCGGGAACCATCATTTGAGGTTGTCCGGGAACCATCATTTGAGGTTGTCTAATAGTATTATATAAACTGTTTGCTTGATTCATTGAATTTTGCATACCAGATAATGCGCTATTTGCTTTACTTAAGAAATCCATTTTTCTAGTAAGAGAATATTTTTATTAAAAAAATATAAAAATATGGTTTTGTGTTTTTATTTTAAAAACGAATATTCTTTCTGCGTGATAAAAATAAATTTCAAATTTCCTAGAAATCTAAACTTTGAAGCGCGGTTTTAATTGCATTGTGAGAACTTTGCAATTTTGCCATTTTAACAAGTAAATTGGCGGCCGATTCCCCGCCTGCAGGGGTAAAATTTTTTTTTCTTCCATTTGTAATTATTTTAACTTTTTGACATTTAATTAATAAACTATTTAAATTAGTCCAAAATTGTTCACAGCTGTCTGTTAATACCTTGTTAACCGCCAGGTAAACGCGTTCAATATATTCCGTTGAGGCGTCGTTTAAAAGAGTTGTTAAATCAACGACAATTAATAATTTAGGTTCTCGATTTCCTCGTACACAAAACACGTCAATATCATCGCCTACTTGCGTTAACAAATATTCTTCAAGAGAAATTCCAATTTTATATGGTATAGATTTTGTTGACGGTAAAAGAGTTGTCAACAAATTAACAAAAACCTCAGGGGAGGATGTAGTTTTAATTTCAGGTATTAAAGGAATGTTTTGATCTGTTGTAATAATAGTGTCTAAACTTATTTCAGGTTTTTCCCACCTTGTCATGTCGGTGAATTTTTTAGCTACATCATTGGTTACTTGGAATGTGTCGGGGTTTATATATAACAAACAAGGGGTCTGACTCGCAGTTTCAAAATAAACATAACGTAGGATTCCATTTCTACTATAAGATTCATGAACGGTGCAATTTAATCCAAAATTTGCCGCGCCTTTTTGAGAATTTTTATTTGTTAACAGTCCGTAAATTTTTGAATATTGTAACATTTTCGTTAATTAATTAATGTTTCTATATCTTTATAAACTTCTTAAACATCTTTATACCGTGTCAAAGACGACAAGTGTAAGCGCGGTGAGTCTTTCGGAGGGTCAAATTTTTTTATTAATCACGAACAAGTGGTTGAAAAAACTTAATAAAAAATCTTGATATAATAAAAATGGCTTGTACTGGTTCTAATAGTGCATCTGGATTTATCGATCTTGCTACATATGATGAAATTGAAAAATATCAATATGGGAGTAATCAGGCGTTTGCGTATTTTGTCCGCGAAACGCGCAAATCAACATGGTTTACTCAAATTCCGGTTTTATTGTCACGAGGTGCCGGAAACCCCGGGTTTGGCCAAGATTGGAGTGCCACGGTTTCTCGTCAGGGCGACTATCTGCTCCACACTTGGCTGCGTCTACAAACACCTGAAGTTATTTTATTACAAACCAACCCTTATGGTGCGGAAGGTAGGTTAAGGTGGACTCGTAATTTTATGCATAATTTAATCAAAGAATGTAACGTTTCCTTTAACGATCTTGTTGCCGAAAGATTTGATAACTATTTTCTCGATTTCTGGGCGGCGTTTACCGTTAGAGCTTCGCAAAGGGTAGGTTATGACAATATGATTGGTAACAAAAATTCTTTAATTACTCCTCATGGAGTTGGAGTTCCTATTCCCTCCCAAATTTTAAACGTTCCTCTTCCTTTCTTCTTTACTCGTGATAGTGGTCTTGCCCTACCCACTGCCGCATTGCCTTATAACGAGATTCGAATCTCGTTTTGCTTCCGCAACTGGAATGAATTATTAATTCTAGACAATTCTGTGCCAGTTGCCGGCACAAATCCAACAACTGTTCCTATCGTTGGTAGAGACCTTACTCAAGCGCCAGAATTGACAAATGTTCAAGTTTGGGCGAATTACGGTATTGTTTCAAACGATGAACGAAAACGTATGGCGTGTGCTCCTCGTGATATGTTAATTGAACAGGTACAAACCGCGCCTCGACAAGTTTTTGCCCCTCTTACAAATGCCAGCCCTAGTTATGATATTCGTTTTTCACACTCTATCAAAGCTTTGTTCTTTGCAGTTAGAAACAAAACATGCCCGAATGTTTGGTCGAATTACACGACTGCTTCCGAAGTTCCTGGCCCACAAGCCGTTATATACGAACCTACAAACGGGGCTTTTGATCCTATTGACAAAACAACTCTTACTTACGAAAATACTACTCGCCTCGCGGGAATGGGTTCAGACTTTTACTCGCTTGTTGAACCTTTTTACAAATCTCCAGCCATTCCTACTTCAACAGGATACCATATGTATTCGTACTCTCTATCATATTATGATATCGATCCTCTTGGATCAACTAATTATGGTAAACTTACTAATGTCAGTATTTCTCCAGAAGCAAGTCAAGAAGCTAAAACAGGCGCGGCAGGCACCGGTGTGCTAGGCACCGGTCAAGACTACCCGCAAACATTTGAGTTTATTGTAGTTGGTCTTAATAATAATATTATTCGTGTCAGTGGAGGCGCATTAGGTTTCCCTGTGCTCTGAGGGGTTTTCCGTGCATCAGGTGGTGCTGTTGGTTGTAAAATATTTTTGTATTTTAATTTCAATACACAGTATAAGTATTGAAATGTAAAAATTAAAACTAAATACATTTATATTTTTTCTCCGAGTGCAAACTTCTCGCCAAAAACAAAATTCTCAACACCATTTATAACTTCCACAACATATTGTAAATTTTTAGCATTGTAAATTCTTAGCTCAAAAGTATACAATCCTGAAACATGATGCGCTTTAAGTTTTGTCTTTTCTGGATCTTTGTTATACGTGTAGATTGATTTAACTTCAACAATTTTGTTATACTGAGGAACATACATATCTGGATAGTATACACGCTGTTTATCACCATGTATATATTTAAAAACAGGTATTTCTTCACATTCTCCAGCATAAATTACTTGTATATCATTTTCTTTTAAAAGATCATCTAATGCTCTGTCTTCATAACCCAAAAGCATAAACGTTTTATCTTTGTAAATATAAGGTTTTCTTTTAAAACTAGAAGCCGCTGCTTTTCTAAAAAGCTCTGGACATTGCATCGGGCATTCGGCTCCGTATCTTTCCAGCATCATTCTTTTATACTCTTCAGACTGAACAAAATATTCAGTTCCGTATTTTTCTAACATCATTTTTTTATACTCTTCAGACTGAACAAAATATTCAGTTCCGTATTTTTCTAACATCATTTTTTTATACTCTTCAGACTGAACAAAGTACTCGGCACCATACCGCTCTTGACAAACCAACTTGATTTTTTCTAATATCTTTTTACATTGCATTGGGTATTCTGCACCATAACGAGCCCTAAATATTTGTTTTATTTTGTCATACACTTCCGGAGCAATGAAAGCCCATTTATATCCATATCTTTCCAAGCATGTGGTTTCTGTTTTCGCTCGTATTTCGGGCGATTGTTGAGGATATTCAACGCCTAATCTTTCTAAGTGTGTTTGTCGTATTTTTTCTTTAAATTCTTCAACCTGAAATGTATTTTCAACACCATACTTTTCCAGATTTGTTTCACGTGTTCGTTGACTTTTACACAAACCGCATCTTTTACCTATCACAAAGTCGTGATATACGATTTCCGCCGTGTTGCCACATGTACACACATATTTAAGTTTTTGTTTGTTGTTTACATATTCTTGTGGCTGGGTCAAGAGTTCACAGTTTGCGCTGGAAAATGTTGAAGCTAATGTTGAATAAGGAATTTTGTTTTTATTATTTTGACACGCAAGACATGAATTTGTTCGTTTTGGATTTTTAATTTGTCTCCAATCACAACTAGATATATTCCCGCAACTGCATTTGTAATTAACTCTTCTATTTCCTTCTTTATCGTACTCGAACGAAAGCAACTCAAAACCCAACTCTGCAAACCTAGGCTCCATTTCAAGTTTATGTACATGAAAATTTTGGCATGTTTGACACAAACTTACCACTAGGGGCTTTGCCCCTGTCGACGGCCGCGAAACGGCCGTCGAACTGTTCATTAAGGCGGGTCTTGTTTTATTGTTAAAGGATGTTACCGCAAGATCGTTCTTGTGTCCTTGTAAACATTCATATTTCACACGTTTGCTTAATTTAACCTCGTCTTCTGTAGATATACAAATTAAATTAAAATGTTCTAATTTTGCAGTAATATTTTTATACATGGTCATCGTTTATTTATTATTTATTTGCAAATTAACCAAAAAATCAAAAAATATCAGCTAGGTCCTACCGACGGAGCCGAAGGCTTTGTCGGTGGTCGCGAAGCGACTACCGCCTGTGACGGGGCCGAAGTCCCTACTGACATGGCCTCCGGCCATGTCAGCGGCTGCGAAGCGGCTACCATCAAACGCTTCGCGTTTGA
>Ga0209668_10001059_pt1 | contig 11649 bp, 15 predicted proteins | sample FrelakmetPLP11PL_FD_187150 | JGI IMG/M metagenome (GOLD analysis project Ga0209668, IMG submission 187150) | Freshwater lake sediment microbial communities from the University of Notre Dame, USA, for methane emissions studies - PLP11 PL (SPAdes)... | ecosystem: Environmental > Aquatic >... | reverse complement strand
ATTTCCGAGCAGGACACAGAGGCTAAAGTTTGGCTGCTCAAATCAGGCGACACCATCACAAAACAATCGTTCAACAAGATCGTGAAGTTCCTGCACAGATGTTCGGCTGAGCTAAGGATGCGCATTGATTTTGAAGAAAACTCTCCAATCAAAATCGTAACAATACCATGATTGAAGACCTCAAAAACATCTAAATCTATGAACATCAGAGAAATCATTGCCGCGGAAAGATGGAAACACGAGGCGAACCGCATTCAGCACAACAGCAGCCTCGACCGGATCCTGGACGCCATTGAAAAACCAGCTCAAAGGCAGACAGAGAGAATTGAGTACCTCGAAGAGAGGCTCGAAAAGTTAAGCCAAACCGTTCGTGTATTAGAGACTGTAACGCCAGTCAAAGGTGTGTGCACCTGTGGGGCGTACTGCGTCAACAATTACGGGATTGAAGACCCTTTCTGCCGCAAATGCGGCGCAAAACTAAAATGGGATGCAGAATGATAGAAGAGTTCAAAGCTGAGTTTAGGGCACTATTGGAAAAATACACCGCGCACATCCGGTATTACGAAGAGAAAGACGAAATGCAATTTAATTTGCGGGAGGGTAGCTTTGTCACGTATGGAGACATGATAATCCCGCAAGATTTCAATTCACCAAATAACAAAACAAATGAAAACAGTAACAATCTGCATCCCTGATGATGGCGCCATGCCGTTCATCGACTACGACATTCTATTGGCGCAAAACATATCGCCGATGGAGCTTCTGGGCGCTCTGAAAGTGGCGACGCTCCAGGCCGAAACAATAGTCTGCTTAAAACTAACCGAAGCGATACAAGATGGAAAAAATTCTGACCCTGATTGCAACCGTGGAGTTGCTAAGCCTTGCTCACAGCATTGCGCTGGACATACTGTATAACCTTGGGAGGGTATGCCGATGAAAGAACCGAAGTACAGAGAAGGGGATCGCGTGCACATCGACGGCACGTCGGGCATCGGCACGGTTGTGCTTAGAGAAGTGGTCGCAGGTAAGTACATGTACCACGTCGAGTACACCCGCTATGAAGCTAAAGACGGAGCTTTCCGGCCAAGCACACTGCGCAAGCAGTGCTACGAGGGCGCGATTGTTCTGGTTGACGGGGGCGAGAGATGACGGTGCAGGGGCGTAGGTGGACGAAAGAGGAAGAAGCCGTCCTTAGGTCGAAGTATCGCGGCACGCCGCGCGAAGTGATCGCGGCTGAACTCAACAGGTCGCCAGGCTGCCTGCTGCACAAGGCGCGCAATTTGGGCTTAACCAAACGAGCGCTCCGGTATGAGGGGCAAATCAAGGTGAAACCCGCGCCAAACGGCAAGTTCAAGGCGATGATTTACACCGGTGGTAGACAGATAAGCTACATGCGCTACCTGTGGGAAAAGCACCACGGCCCAGTGCCAAAGAACATGAGAGTGGTAAACGTATCAGGCGACCCGCTTGGATTCCGATGGGTTAAAAACCTTGAATTGAGATCGTTGCGGTTGCACATGCTTACGTCGTCGGGTATGCCGATTGATGAAGCAGTGGCGTTTGACCTGATTGCAGAACTGAAGGATTTACACAACATCAAACGAAGGATAAGAAATGGCAAGAACATCAATGAAAGACTTGCATAACATCCTCTTCTTGGCAATGGAAAGGACGTTAGACCCCGACGAAGAAGCGCCCATCAGCGTAGATCAGGTGAAGTCACTTGTGGCACTGGCAAAAACGGTGATCGACGCCGGAAGAGCTGAAACCGAATACCTGCAGGTGCTGGCGGAGCTTCCCCAAGCAGTCCCGAGCACGCGTACAGCGTTGTTCCTGCAGGAGGGGAAATGAACTATCCTGAACGTGATTGCGAGATTAACTGTGGGCCAAAAATAGTGACGCCCAAGAAAATAAGCCTTGACTATAACTATTCATATTTCAGATGTTCGTGCGGGGCAAGGTTTTGCCAGATAGAGAGGTACAACTATTGCTACAAATGTGGCGCAAAACTAATCTGGGAGGAGGAGGAAAAATGAACGTAGCACTTATAAACACAACACCAGACGCAGAGGGCACTATCGCCTTCTGCGCAAGGGTGTCATCAGCATTTCAGGACAACCCTGAATATGAGAAGCTGTTCAAGTACTTGATCGACCACAAACACTGGAGCCCATTTGAGATGGCGGACATGACCGTTTCCATCACCACATCACGGGCTATTGCACAACAGATATTAAGGCACAAGAGCTTCAGCTTTCAGGAGTTCAGCCAGAGATATGCCAAGGCTGCAGCGTTTGAAGAAGTCGAACTGCGGTTGCAGGGCGACAGCAAACAGGGTAGCGGAGACGTGGTAAAAAATAGCTATACCGATATAATGGTTGAGTTTGCCATTGCGTCTTGTGAGAGCGCATACCGTAAGCTCGTAGAAGCGGGCGTTTCTCGTGAGACCGCCAGAATGATACTGCCGCTTTGCACTCAGACGAAAATGTACATGAAAGGATCAGTGCGGAGCTGGATGCACTACCTGCGGGTGCGTACAAGCGAGGAAACGCAAAAAGAACACCGGCAGCTTGCCGAAGAGATAGCGAAAATTTTTATCGAGCAGTTTCCTATAACATCAAAAGCATTGGGGTGGGCGTGAAAGTACTTATAGCTTGCGAGTTTTCCGGTGTTGTCAGAGACGCATTCCTGAAAGCAGGGCATGACGCCATATCCTGCGATCTTTTACCGACCGAATCCGAGGGGCCCCACGTTCAGGGAGACGTGAGGGACATCATCAACAATGGCTTTGACTTGATGATTGCCCACCCGCCATGCACGTATCTGTGCGTATCGGGTCTGCACTGGAACAAAAGGCGCGAAGGCCGCGCGGAGAAAACGGAAGAGGCCTTGGAGTTCATTCGCTTTCTGATGGAAGCCCCGATAGAAAAAATTGCTATAGAAAATCCCATCGGTATCATATCGACACGGATAAGGAAACCGACGCAGATCATTCAGCCGTATCAATACGGCCACGACGCCAGCAAGACGACATGTCTTTGGCTGAAGAACCTTCCGGCACTGACGCCGACAAATCTGATCGCGCCTGGACGAGTGATAAACGGCAATGGTCGTTGGTCGAATCAAGCGCCCTGCGGCGCTAACCGATTAGGGCCGTCAGACGACAGGTGGAAGCTGAGAAGCAAGACATACGAAGGAATCGCTGAAGCAATGGCAAATCAATGGGGGTGGGCGTGAATAAAATAATACTTGGCGATTGTCTTGAACTGATGAAGGGTATTGAGGCTAAAAGTATTGACATGATACTTTGTGATTTACCTTATGGGACAACGAAAAATAAATGGGATTCTATAATTCCATTTGAGCCTTTGTGGGGGCAGTACAATCGGATTATAAAAGACAACGGTGCGATAGTGCTAACAGCCAGCCAGCCGTTCACCAGCGCTTTGGTGATGAGCAACGTTTCTATGTTCAAATATAGTTGGGTGTGGGATAAAGTGTCCCCAACCGGGTGGTTAAACGCCAAGCGGCAACCTATGCGCAAGACCGAAGATGTTTGCATATTTGGACTCGGCAAAACACAATACAACCCACAGGGCATAAAATACAACCCTCGCATTAAAAGCAGAAAGTCCACTTCAGTAGGTTCGTTCAGCTACGGAAAAAACAATGACGAAAATATAGCTGAATGGCAAGGTTATCCAACAAATCTAATAGAGTTTGGGCGGGATAAAAATAAAATACACCCGACGCAAAAACCTGTTGCACTTTTTGAATATCTGATCAAGACATACACCAATGAAGGTGAACTGGTGCTTGATAACTGTTCCGGCTCAGGCACGACGGCGATAGCCTGTATCAATACGAAACGCAAGTTCATTTGCATTGAAAAAGACCCCGAATATTATGATTTGTCTATCAAACGGATGCTTAAACACAGAGGGCTATGATACTTTGGATTGATTTCGAGACGAAAAGTCGATGTAACCTGAAGACGAAGGGAGTGTACAATTATTCGCTTGACACGAGCACCGAGGTCATCTGCATGAGCTATGCCTTTGACGACGACCCGGTGACGACATGGAAAAACGGCGAGCCATTCCCTGAAGCAGTACGGTCATGGAAGGGGCAAATACGGGCTCACAACGCAGCTTTTGAGCGATTGATATTCTGGCACGTCTTGGAGATGGATTTCGCTCTGGAGCAGTTCTATTGCACTGCAACACAAATGCGTGCGAACTGCGCACCGGCGGCACTCGGTGATGCGGCCAGATTTGCAGGGACGAGCATGAAGAAAGACCACCGAGGGGCGCAGTTGATTCGGCTCCTGAGCATCCCTGACGCTGCCGGCAGGTTCAATAACGACCCGTTGCTTTTACAGGAGATGGTAGCGTACTGCGAACAGGACGTTCGGGCAATGCGTGAGATAAGCAAAGCCATGCGCGACCTGACCGACGAAGAGTTGTACGATTACCACGTCAACGAACGGATCAACGACAAAGGTATACGAGTAGACAAGCCGGTATGTGACGCGGCCATCAAGTACGCCGAAGAAGAGCGGCAGGACATTGAGCAGTTGGTGATCGACATCACGAAAGGGGAAGTGCTTTCAGTCAGGTCGTCCAAGATGAAGGAATGGGTTATGGAGCGAGTCGGGCCGCAAGCAAAAAAGCTGATGGAGACCCATGTAGACGGCGAGGTAAAATATTCAATAGACAAAACGGTCAGGGCAAACCTGTTAAACCTTGCAGAAGAAAATATCGAAGAGGTTCCAAACGAGGTCGCGGACGTCGTGCAATGCGCGGACGACCTATGGGCGTCATCAGTGGCCAAGTTCAAGAAGCTTGCAGAACTGGCAGACCCCGAAGACGAAAGAGTTCGGGGGGCTTTTGTTTTTGCTGGCGGGTCGGCAACTGGTCGCGCTGCATCCTTTGGAATACAGTTGCACAACATGGCAAGGCAATGCGCAAAAGATCCTGACGCTGTACGAACGGCTATGGTTGCCGGCTCTTCGCTTACTCCGACGTTCGGATCCCGTGTGTCGGATGTACTTAAGGGGATGATCCGCCCTTCGCTGATACCTGCTCCCGGAAAGGTATTTGTCGTGGCAGACTGGTCGGCTATTGAAGGTAGGGTGAACCCGTGGCTGGCAAACAGTGAGTCAGGGTTCAAAAAACTTGACGACTACCGAAAAGGGCTTGACCCTTACGTTGTCAACGCCGCCGAACTGTATCATGTCGCTTACGGAGACGTAACTAAAGACCAGAGACAGGTCGGAAAAATTCAAGAACTCAGTCTGGCTTACCTTGCTGGACGTGGAGCGTTCGATACTTTCTCCAAAGCGTTCAGAATAAAACTCACAGAAGAGGAGGTTGATCGAGCCATACGAACGTGGCGGCGCAACAACCCGTGGGCATTTGAGCACGGTAACGCATTGGAGTCAGCGTACATGCGTGCCATGCGTCATCCCGGACGTGAGTTCCATGCTTGCAGGACAACGTACATGTTCGACGGGTTGCATTTATGGTATTCGCTGCCGAGCGGAAGAATTTTATGCTATCCGTTTGCGAAAATCGAAGACGGTTCCGTATCTTATGCAAAGGCGGCATGGAAGCCGGCTGCGGATGCCACTGAGTGGCCCAGAGCAATTCTTTGGGCGGGACAAGCGGTGGAGAACCTTACGCAATCTGCCGCTAACGATATTCTTAGATACGCTCTTCGTGAACTTGATGACCTGTATTATGACATTGTTATGCACATACATGATGAAGTGGTCATCGAAGTTGACGAGGATCTCGCCGACAGCACCTTAAAAGAAATGACAGCTATCATGACTACGCCTCCAGCGTGGGCGGACGGACTGCCTCTGGAAATAGACGCCCACGTTATGACACGCTACGGAAAAGGATAATCACTAAACCAATGCGCTTATGGACACCCCGAATTTTATCAAGTATTTATCCAGTCTTTCGCCTGCGGGAGAGACAGCATTATTTGTTCAACAGAAGATAAAAGGCAAGAGGCTTGAGATTTATGCCGATGGCGTGGTGAAGTCCACATGGATTCCATACCTGCCAGAGGACGTGGATAAAATAAAAGGCGAATGGGCTGTGTATGGAAACACAGCCTCTTTTATCAAAGACCGTTTAAAGGAAAAAGTCTCGGCGTCTTCTGCTAATTGTGAATATGTTCTCGTCATGGTGCTTGACGACATCGGCACCAAGAGCAAAACGCCGCCGATTAAGCCGACCTGGATCATGGAAACCAGCGAAGGGTCGTTTCAGTGGGGGTATACTTTTTCGGAGCAGCCAACCAAAGGGGAGTTTGCTGCCACCATCCGAGCCATTGCAGACGCAGGTTACACCGATCCGGGTGCCTGTAATGCAGTACGGAATTTCCGTCTGCCCGGCTCGGTCAATTTGAAGCCAAACAAGGGTAAGTTTAAAAGCCGACTGGTAGAGTTCAACCCGGACAGAGAATTTACCCTTAACGAGATTTGCGCTGCCTTGGATGTGATACCGGGTGCGCATGAAGCGGATAGCCGGACGCCTACGCACATCAAGCGCACAGACGACCCGGTGCTGAAGTGGCTGTCCGATAAAAACCTGGTGCTGAGTCGTCCGAATCATGCCGGCTGGGCGTCTATCGTATGCCCGAACCACGGCGCGCACTCAGTAGCGGAAGACGTAGCCGCAAGGTACAACACCAACGACCGTGGTTTTGTCTGCTATCATGAGCACTGCCAGCACATGGATTCACAGAGCTTTCTGGAATGGGTACGCAAAGAAGGAGGCCCGAAAGCACACTTTGGTGTGGATGCTCAGGATGTAGCGAACACGCTTGTACCTGCGCTGAAGAGTCTGCCGAACAGCCAGAAAGAAATCGAGGATGTCAAGAAGAAAACTGCCGACATTGAGGAAAAGCAAATCTTAAGAGAAGAGAAAGAAGATCTGTTTGCCCGGTTTGCCTACGTTACTTCGGACGATTCATACTTTGACATGGTGGAGCGGAAGGAATATTCTCGTGGGACGTTCAACGCATTGTTCCGCCACCTCGACTGCAAGTCCATGCACAACAACCGGAGGCTTGAAGCAAGCACGTATTTTGACGAGAACCGTAACTCGATGGGCGGGAGGGTTATCGCAGGTCTGACGTATGCGCCGGGTGAAGAAGCACTGCTGATGCAGCAGAATGAGCTTCTCGGCAACCGATGGATTGATGCCCGCCCGAAAGTTGAATCTAAAAATGGCGACGTCACCATGTGGCTTGAACATGGCAAGAAGCTGATCCAGAACGAGAAGGAGTTCAACCACGTTCTGGACGTCATGGCGTACAGGCTCCAGCACCCAGACAGGAAGGTGAACCACGCCGTGCTGCACGCTGGCCCTGAAGGCTGCGGTAAGGATACGTTCTGGGCACCGTTTATATGGGGTGTCTGCGGACCGTATTATCGAAACCGCGGGTATCTCGACGGCGTCACGTTGACCACACAATGGGGCTACCACCTTGAGAGTGAAATCCTTCTGATAAACGAGCTTCGTGAGTCAACGCAAGCTGAGCGCCTCGCTCTTGCCAACAACCTCAAACCCATCATTGCCGCACCACCTGAGTTCCTCGAAATCAACCGTAAGAACAAACCCCCGTACAAAGCTATCAACCGGACTTTTGTACTGGCGTTCTCCAACTCCAAGTCACCCATCAGCCTTCCTGCGCATGACAGGCGCTGGTTTGTCGTGTGGAGCCAGTCGCCGCACATGCTCGAAAGCGATGCAAGGCGTATCTGGGAATGGTACAATAACGGAGGATTGGAAGATGTTACCGCTTGGCTGTACAAACGAGACGTGTCTAACTTCAACCCGTCGGCAATACCTCCGCTGACAGACGCCAAGATAGCCATGATCGACGACAGCATGAGCATGGTGCAGGCGTATATCTCACACCATGTACGTGAGGAGTCTGGCGAGTTCCAGTCTGGTGTTGTGGGGTCCCCATTGTACCGGTTGGCTGACCGACTGCAGGGACAGGCTCCGACAGGCACAAAGATCCATCATGCGGCCATTACCGAAGCATTGCAGGACGCTGACTGGGTTGATCTGGGCATGTTGAAATCAAGACAGCACATGAACATGAAACGTGTCTGGGTGAGTCCGAGAATACACAAACGGTTACTTTCCAACGACATCACCCGAAGCGACCTGCGCAATATGATCGAGCAGGCACCTGCAACCAACCTCAAGGTAACATGACAGAACGTGAAGTCGAGCAACATTTCCGATGGGCTGTAGAGTCCATCGGGGGCAAGACGTACAAATTCACCTCGCCCGTTCACCGCGGTGTATCTGACAGGATCGCCTGTCTGCCCGACGGTTCGACCTGGTTTGTCGAACTGAAGACCAAAGGCGGCAGGTTGTCTCCGCTGCAAAAAATATTTGCCGAAGAGATGAAGCGGCTGAACCAGAATTACGAATGCTTTTGGGATCCTCAACAAATTGATAACTGGAGAAAAACTCATGACCAAAAACGATGTGCTGATACTGGCGAAACTTGCTAAGTTCGGGTACGCATCGGCGATAGAAAAGGCGCTCGAAGAGGTAAATGAACTAAAAGTTGAACTGGAAACGCTATTGCGTTTGTGGCAGCAAGACGGTGCAGATGTTTATCCTGTCGTGGAGCGTACCGCGAAAGAGTACGCTGACGTTGTCATAGCCGTAGGAGATACGTTTTCTCTCCAATGGCCGTATATATTCCCTCAAATCGTTGAAGCCAAAAGAAACGAAGTATACGGGCGCAGGCTTCCCGACCTTCTGCGGGAGGGTAATGAAACTGCGTGAGTACCAGGAACAATCTGCCGACTTCCTCTACGAACGTGACCGTGCCATTGTATTGGCGTCAGTAGGAGCAGGCAAGACCGCCATTGCGCTGACCGCCATGAAAGAGATGCTCAAAGACGGGCACGTTCGCAGATGGCTTGTTTTAGCCCCTAAAAGAGTGGCAATGAGTGTTTGGCCTACAGAGGCAGAGATTTGGGCTCCTGACCTGTCTGTGAGCGTTGCAGTGGGGTCTCCGAAGAAAAGAGCAGATGCGTTCTTCGCAAACGTCGACGTCGTCGTCACCAACTACGACAACATCCAGTCCATAAGTTCGGAAAGCATGAAAGCGTTTGACGGGGTGGTGTTTGACGAGCTTACACGGCTGAAAAACCCGTCAGGCAAACGGTTCAAGACCTTGTACGAAAAGATAGCGTCTATCCCAATCCGGTGGGGGCTCACTGGGTCGTTTACCTCAAACGGTCTCGAGGACGTGTTTGGTCAGTGCAAGATTGTTGATGAAACGCTGCTTGGCAAGACAAAAAGCAAGTTCCTGCAACAGTATTTCGTCCTTATAAACCGAGATTACGGCCTGTGGGTTCCTCAGGCAAATGCTTTTGACGGAGTGATGGGACGGGTTAAACCGATGACTTTTCTGTTGGAAAACAAGGAGTACAAAGACCAGTTACCGCCGTTGCATGTCGTTGAGGTGAAAGTACCGCTGACAGACCGAGAGCCGTATGACAAGATGAAGCGCGAGTTTGTCACCGAGCTGAACGGCGAGAAAATCACCGCCGTGTCAGCCGCCGCCATGACCAGTAAACTCCAACAGCTTGCATCGGGGTTTGCGTACCAGACGACTACCTTTGCTGGCGCAAAGAAAATGGAGTCATCGAAAAAACCAGTCTGGTATTCAAGCCACAAGTTCGACCGGTTTGACGAGATCATTGAAGAGAACCAGCGCACTCCCACATTGGTGTTCTACCAGTTCGTCGAGGAGCTGGAAGAGTTGAAGCGACGACATCCACACTTGCAGACGCTTGACGATCCAAACGCAATCGAACGATTCAACGCAGGTCAGATAGAGATTCTGGCGGCGCACCCAAAAAGTGCATCTCACGGCCTGAACCTGCAAAAATGCGCCCATCACGTGATTTTTCTGTCCTTGCCGTGGTCGTTTGAACTGTTTGAGCAGGCTGTCGGTCGGTTGCATCGAGGCGGGCAGAAGCATGACGTCTGGTGTTACGTCATGATGACGGAGAAAACTATCGACGAACGCATCTGGGCATCGCTGCACGACAAGAAAGCACTGGCGGAAATAGCCATTGAGGAGTTGAAATAAAAAAGCGCCACCGGTAACCAGCCGATGGCGCACCTCAACAAAACGGAAGGAGATGGCGGAGAGAGTGGCCATCGGGAGTTAAGGTAAAGCTTTTTAGCTTACCATGCAAATTTAATCTACAAATTCATCGTATTTTTCACCCAAACCGATAAGCCCGCCATTTGCGTACTGGTTATCATTTTCACGCTCATTTACCATTCTGTAAATACCTCCGGCAGCTGGCGTTGTAGCTTGTTTTTTACCCTGTTCGGCAAGACCACGGGTAATAAAATCTCGCTCTTCAGAAACGATTGCCTTTTCAATAGCCGGGATCGCTGTTTTTGGGTAAAGAAATTCCAAAGCCATTTGCTGCGCCACGTTGTACGTGACTTTACCTTGCAGTCGGCGAAGTATATTTTGCGTTACCGCATAAACAGGATTAAGCGTCGGGTAGCCAATAAATTTCTCAGGGTCAAACAAGCCTTTTATTGCAGCACGAGCAAATTCATTGTGTATCGCGTCTTCATAATTCATCTGGCTACCTACATCTTCGCTGACATTGCGAAGTTTATCAAGCGACTTTTCACTACCGTCAAAAATTGATTCGTAGTTTTTAAGCGATTTAACCCCCGTTGCTTTGCGTATGGTATTCGGCATGTCATCATACGCGGCTTTAAAAGCTTCAGGCCCTTTTGTTTCCAGAATATCTTTCAAATAATGCGATACCTGGCGCTGATGCACCGGCGCCCACGTAGCTCTGTATGCCTCGTCTGCCGCTTGGTATTCAGGAAACTCGGTATACAGGCTATTTTTAACTTTTGTAAGTGATTTTTTTATAAACCGATTTTCCCGCTTTCCTATCCTACCCTTCAGGTCATCAATAATGGACGCTACAGCCACAGGTGCAGATTCAAGCGCTTCTGCACCAAAGTTGTACATGTTGTTTTGTACTTCCCTAAGCGCACGAACCAAGTCCGTATTTTTAGGGTTTTCCTTTATCATCTGAGTGATAAAATTAAACGTGCGCGAAGTATCTACGGGTCGTCCTGAACTACGCGCAATGTCGTAAGGCATATCCCCTATTTTTGGCGCATTCTCTTCCATCAATGCCAGCTCATCTTTTGACCCCGCTACCTCCTTTACCATGTTTTTTCGTAACGCATTACGTTCTTCTGCCGAAGCACCATGCGTACGAGAACCTAAAGGACTGCCTTTTACAACTTTGGCTTGTAAAGCCGCATACGTTTTCCCACCTAAGCCGGGTATACCCAGCGCGTTTGCGGCCACTTCGCCTGCGCTAATATATCGTGCAAATGGTTGCTCAAACGCATAAGGTACTTTTTCCGCCGTTTCAGCTGTTTCAGCCTGTTTTGCGGCTGCACTCAATGCGCCCGGCTGGCGGGTTGCAAGCCCTGTTTCTCCAGCACCTAAAGCGCCTCTGCTTTCAGCCGCACCTAAGGCGCCCATAGGCGGTACCCCACCTTCGGGCGGCACTACAGCAGGTACTCCGGGACTTATAGG
>Ga0209668_10001058_pt1 | contig 11651 bp, 12 predicted proteins | sample FrelakmetPLP11PL_FD_187150 | JGI IMG/M metagenome (GOLD analysis project Ga0209668, IMG submission 187150) | Freshwater lake sediment microbial communities from the University of Notre Dame, USA, for methane emissions studies - PLP11 PL (SPAdes)... | ecosystem: Environmental > Aquatic >... | reverse complement strand
TTGATCGATCTGCAATCAATTGCGAACTTTGGTTCGCAACATTCCTCCCCACTCAACGCTGGTGGTTGGATCAAAGACAATGTCAAGGTATTGATGAACCCACTATGCAAACGACCTACTCTCCTGCACTGACAGTGTTCCTCAGGCCATGCTTTGGGAATATCAGGAGAACTTACTTGCTCTGTAGGAAATTCGAGTGAGTGATGTAGGAATGCGCGTACTGAATTGCCCCGGCTGTTCTAGACGAATTGGAGCCTCAACCACTTGGCTTCGTCGGCCATGAAACAGTAAGCGGAGTGACGTCGGAAAAGGCGAAGGGCTGCTTGGGGGCCAAGTTGCTGGCTTCTGCTTTCCGGCAACTTTCAGCCCTGGAGGCAAACGCCATTTGCAGCAATGAATATCAGGATACCTTGGCTCTTGAAGCGCATTGCAATCGATAATGCGTATTCAGTAGTCCATGCTGCTTCTTGCAGCAGTAGCAATAGTGGCCCGCCAGATGGCTTTGGTTGGACAGCGGTGGAACCCTATTTGTCGCCATTGTTAATGGTGGAGCGCTGCCAGACGAGTACCTTGGCAAGCATTTTCTGGACGACTTTACCGTCCTGGTTCAAGGTTTCACTGCGCAAAGTGACGATGCCCCGGTCGGGACGCGACCGGGAAGTTTCAACCGCAACGACTTCGCTTTCGACGTGCAAAATATCGTCTGCTCTTGTTGGCGTTGGCCAACCTACTTCAACGCTCGTACCGATCATGCCGCCCGCAAGATTCAGGTTGCCAGTGACCAATAGCTTCATGGTCACTGCGGCCGTATGCCATCCACTAGCGGCCAGCCCGCCAAATAGGGATGCCTGCGCGGCCACTTCATCGAGATGAAAAGGCTGTGGGTCGAATTCTTTGGCAAAGGCTTTGATCCGGGCCGTGTGCATGGCATAGCTGGCAGTCGAAAAGTGATCGCCAACCTGAATGTCTTCCAGATATCTTGCCGCGCCGGGAAACGTCGGATTGTTGCGGTTCATGGATGCCCTCCGGCTCGATCCGTCCGCTATCGGTTGGTCGAGCCCATGTTCTCAGGGTTGATCAAGATTCCCCCGGGCCTACCTTCCCACCTTTCGTTCGTGCACATAGGCCACGAAGCCGCTGACGAACTTGCCCAGATTGTCCAGCGTTGCGGAATCAACGATCGTACCGTTGGCGTCGACGACGCTGTTGGCCCGCGAGACCAGAAGACGCCCTCCCGCCCAGAGATCAGCGCCCAAAGTACGAAAAACCGGGAGCCAAGCGTTCTGCGCAAGAATGGTTCCAAAGCCACCAGGCGAGGCCCCGGCGATAGCGACAGGCTTGTCGCCAAACACACGCCAGATATCGCCGGGCGGGCGAGACAGCCAGTCGATTGCATTCTTGGCCACGCCCGGAATACTGTTGTTGTACTCCGGGCTGACTAACAGGAGGCCATCCGCTGAGGCAATGGCATCTTTCACCAATGACACTGGCTGCGGTACACCGGAAGCGCTTTCAGCGTCGCCATCGTACAAAGGAAAACCCGCTATTGATTCAATCCGCAATTCGCTGCCGGAAGGCATCAGTGAAGCGGCGGCGCGGAGCACCGCAGTGTTGTATGAGCCGCGCCGCAAGCTGCCGGATAAGCCGATCAGGGTAAGCATGATGCTCTCCTTTAAGGTGCAGACCAAAGTTCACTTGAGCTACGCCATTGGCGAACTTCGGGTAGAACGATAGCTCCAATCATTGAAGAAAATCAGGGTTCTGTCTTGCTGCAAGGTGGGGGAAAGGGATTAATCCACTATGTCTCGTGTTGAATGGAAATAAACGCGCTACAGCTCTTTTGCCTGCCTTTTTGATTAACTCGAAATTGGATAGTTCATTCCCCGCCACCTTCAATGGAGAGTCCAGATGAGCCTGTCCTTATTGCAGGAAGCCGTGCTTTTTCTGGTGGCGGCGGTGATTGCCGTGCCCCTTTTCAGGCGCTGTGGGGTGGGCGCGGTGCTCGGATACCTAACCGCCGGGATGGTCATTGGCCCGTGGCTGCTCGGACTGATCAGCGATGTCGACAGCATCTGGCACTTTGGCGAACTTGGCGTCGTCATGTTGCTATTCGTCATTGGTCTCGAATTGAAACCGGCACGCCTGTGGGCGTTACGCCACCCTGTATTTGGACTCGGAACGGCGCAGGTTGCCGTCACCGGCCTGATTCTTGGTGCCGCAGGCTTGGCATTCGGGTTGAAGCCAGTGGCAGCGCTCATCGTCGGGTTGTCGCTCTCCTTGTCGTCGACCGCACTGGCGCTGCAAATTCTTGCCGAGAAAAAGCAACTCACCACCCAGCACGGCCGGGCGGCCTTCGCGATTTTGCTATTTCAGGACCTCGCCGCGATTCCATTGCTGGCGATCCTGCCCCTGCTCGGCGGCGAAGTGGCACGCGGAGACGGCGACTGGATTGGCGCCGCCCGGGCATTGGCCGTAGTGCTTGGCGTAATCGTCGTTGGGCGCTGGCTGCTTCGGCCCTTTCTGCGTTTGGTGGCCTCGGCCGACAGCCACGAGGTGTTTATCGCCGCCACGTTGCTCGTCGTCGTCGGCACCGCATTGCTCATGCAACAGGCGGGCCTGTCGATGGCGCTGGGCTCGTTTCTCGCTGGCGTACTACTGGCCGATTCCGAGTATCGCCATGAACTCGAGGCAGATATTGAGCCTTTCAAGGGTTTGCTTCTGGGCCTGTTCTTTATCGCGGTTGGCATGTCCGTCGATCTGCGCCTGGTGGTTAGCCAACCGCTGACGCTTCTCGGCCTGACCTTCGGGCTGATCTCAATCAAGGGATCGGTTCTCTACGCCTTCGCCCGCTTAACCCGGCACAGCCACGGCTCAGCGCTAAACCTTGCGCTCTCTATCTCACAGGGGGGAGAGTTTGCCTTTGTGCTATTTGGTGTCGCCGCTGGCATCTCGGTTCTCGACAAAAACATGTCTGACACTCTGGTCGCCGTGGTTGCGCTATCGATGATGGTTACCCCCTTGCTGGTGACCGTGAACGAGCGCTGGCTCAAGATTGGCTATGCTACGGTCGACCCTCAAATATTCGACAAAATCGAGCCGCGGGAGCATCGCGTCATCATTGCCGGCTTCGGTCGTGTCGGCCAGGTAATCGGCCGCACCCTGCGGATGAAGAAAATCCCGTTCACAGCACTTGAGGTGAGCTTCGAGCAAGTGGATTTCGTGCGCAAATTTGGCAGCAAGATTTACTTCGGCGACGCGTCGCGTCTTGACCTGCTCCGCGCCGCCCGTGCCGATCTGGCCGAGATATTCGTCCTTGCCATTGACGACATTGAAGCCTCGGTCAAGACGGCGGCAATAGTCAAGAAGCACTACCCGCACCTCAAGATATACGCCCGCGCGCGCAACCGCTTACATGCCTACAAATTGATGGACATCGGAGTGGATAAGCTGATTCGCGAAACGCTGTTGTCGAGCCTCGAATTGGCGAGTGACGTTTTTGTTGGGCTGGGATATTCCATCGCCGAGGCGCAGGAAGCAATGCGCTTGTTCCGCCAGCACGATGAAGAACTGCTCACCGGCCAGCACAATGTTTATGAAGACGAGGCGCAATTGATTGCTGCCTCCAAACAAGGAGCGGAAGAACTGGAGCGGCTTTTTGAGGAAGATGCCAGGGCAACAAGAGACCCGGCTGGTTGATACTGTTAAGGCTGGGTTGCAGAGGCTGAAGGCGAACTCGGTGTTTTCGGATAGCAAAATGGCGTCAGCGAGAGAGCATTCAGGACGCCCCGATGGGGCCGAAGACTGTTCTGTCGTCGGTGCTGACTGCGGAAGAAGAGGCGGCAATCGTGGCCTTCCGCAAATATCCGTCGCCACAGTTAAGTGCTTGTGTCTAGCCGTCTCGGTGCCTCAATCCCAAGTTAGTGATTTGTAGAGTTCCTGTGGCAACTTGCGTGCATTCGTGATCAGAGGATTGGCGAATGTCTCGGCGTTCTCAAAGACGTGGCGATTCAGTCTGTCCATTCTCCTTCGAGGTGGTCGACTGCAGTCATTTCCCTGAGCAGTTGCTCCTCTTTTAGAAATGTTTGAACAGCTGCCGGATCGAACTGACTACCTGACATTCGGATGATCTCCGCCTTCGCGGTATCGAACGGCAGACCTTTGCGGTAAGGGCGATCAAAGGTCATGGCATCTAACGTGTCGATGACAGCAAACAGGCGGGCTGCCAAGGGAATCGCGTCCCCTTTGAGCGCATGTGGGTAGCCAGAGCCGTCATACCTTTCCTCGTGGCAGAGCACTATCTTTCCAGCAAGGGAAAAGAAAGGGATTTTCTCTAGCAGGCGGTAACCATGCTCTGGATGTTGGCGCATTACCATCCACTCATCGTCCGATAGCTTCCCTGGTTTCAGGAGTATCGAATCGGGAACCCCGATTTTGCCTATGTCATGCAGAAGACTGCCCCAATAGATCTCTCGTAGCGTTTCTGTGCCCGCGTAATAATGACGTGCGAGAATCAAGGTATGCGATGCGACACGCTTCGAGTGCAATCCGGTTTCTTTTTCCCGGAGGTCGAGTGCTGCTGCAAGAGACTCGGCGAAATCCTCGTAGGGGTGGACATCGATGAGACCGGCCAGTCGCTTACGGGCTTCCAGCAAGCAATGCTCACAGATATAACGATCCCCAATTCTGTGGTACTGACGCGTGGATGTCGTGGCACCGCACATCGAGCAACTCGACTTCTTTGGGCGTCTGGCATTGGGTGATTCAAGACTTGAAGATGGATCTGTCATGGCTCTTCCCGCATGCGGTTCATTTCCTTGGCGGCGATTCATTACCTCGCGCAAATGAGAGATTGGCCGGCGCCGTTGACTTCTTGAACGGCACTAACGTATGGGCAGTCAAGCCGATGCTACCAGTGAGTTACGGTCATACAACGGATCGGACATTGGCGAGTTTGAGCGGTGTATTTTGTGACCCGGAGCCTTAGATATAGTTGCAATGTAATTTTCGTCCGTGTAGGGATTTGCAACCATGGCTGTCAGGGAAAACTGATGCCGACGCAGGCAGTCTTCTGTTATCTTTTCGAATGATGTATTCATTGTGTGGGCCACCCTTCGCCCACACTGCGGAAATGCTCAATGATGAAGCGTATCGTGATTTAACCAAGCGCCACGGACGACTGGAACCGCCTTGACTGATCGTTATCGAAGAGGCGCCGACTGTCAGATGTCGCAAGCAGGCGGATGGCAATTCTAAATGCGTGATTTCGATAGCAATCCTTCCCTGATTGAGCAGTATGAACGGTTTGCCCAATACTCTGCATTCGCTGTCACCGGCCTCGGTTTAGTCGTTCTGATCGGCTGGAAACTGGACATTGCTGTCCTGAAAAGCGTGTTGCCAGGATGGGCGACAATGAAACCCAACACGGCCCTCGGTTTTCTGCTCTCGGGTATCGCATTGTTACTGGCTTGCCGATCCCAATCTGATACCGGCATGCGATTGGCCAGTGTTCTCCTTGCGGCGACGGTTACCGCGTTGGGACTCCTGACCATTGGCGAATACGCCTGGAGTATTGATTTCGGTATTGACCAGCTTCTGTTTGCAGTTCCTGCGGAGCCGCCTGAATATCTGGCCCCGGGGCGAATGGCTATGGCGACGGCAATCGCGTTCACCCTTAGCGGACTAGCGCTGGTTTGCCTATGTCATCGCCGGAGTTTTCTTCTCGCGCAAGTTGCCGCATTGACCAGTGCCCTTGTCAGCATTTTGGCCATCCTTGGCTATGCGTACGGTGTTGGCGCACTCTACAGAATCGACGCTTACTCGTCGGTGGCGCTTCACACGGCGCTGGGGTTGCTGGTTCTCAATTTTGCCGTACTGCTAACCAAACCGCAGCATGGCCTGTTGGCCGTGCTAACAAGCAACACAACCGGTGGCATGATGGCGCGCAGATTGCTGCCGATTTCAGTCATATCGCCTTTTGTCATTGGTTGGCTGTTGGTTGAAAACCTGACCCTGGAACTGGTCAGCTCCCGGTTCTCGGTAGCATTACTATCCCTCACTTACCTTGTCCTGTTTTCCGCGGTTGTCTGGCGTACCGCCAATATTCTGCGCCTCAGCGATCTGGGCCGTTCGAAGGCGGAGGAAGCAAAGCAACAGAATCAGGCGCAATTGGCAGGGATTATCGACTCCGCGATGGATGCCATCATCATGCTGGATTCTGCTCATCGCATCACGGTGTTCAATCGCGCCGCCGAGCAGATGTTCGGCCGCAAGCTTGAGCATGTCCGGGGCCGGCCACTCGATGACCTGATTCCGCAGCGCTACCGCGCGCGTCACAGCGGACAAATCAGGGATTTCGCTTTAACCGGTGCCACCAACCGGCGGTTGAATGGGCTCGGAAGCCTTTTCGGCTTGCGCGCCAATGGTGAAGAGTTCCCCGTCGAAGCTTCGATCTCGCAGCTTGATGTCAATGGTGCCAAACAATTTACCGTCATTCTGCGTGACATCACCGAGCGGATCAGGGCAGAACAGTCGTTGATCGATAGTCGACGCCAACTGACCGTAATGATCGAGCAGGCGCCGATCAGCATCGCCATGTTCGACCGTGGCATGAACTACATGGCGACCAGCCTCCGCTGGCTGGCCGAGTATGGTGGCAGCCTTGCCACCCTGAACGGACGAAACCTATACGAGGTTGAGCCTGAAATTCCAGAAACCTGGAAACAGGCGCATCGCGACGGAATGAGCGGAATCGCCACCAGAAATGATGCTGACCTGTGGACAAAGGCCGATGGCACCAGAAAGTGGTTGCGTTGGGCGGTCCATCCCTGGAAAGCGGAAAATCGTGAAATTGGCGGCATCATTATTTTGGTTGAAGATATCTCCCGCTACAAACTCGTCGAGTTGGCCCTCCGGGCCAGCGAAGACGATCTTAATCGCGCCCAGACCGTCGGCAATATTGGCAGTTGGCGGCTTGACGTACAGCGCAACGAGTTGACCTGGTCCAGCGAAGCCCATCGGATTTTCGGGATTGTCGAAGGCACGCACTTAAGCTACGAAACCTTCCTTGATCGCGTCCACCCAGACGACCGCGATTATGTTGATCACATGTGGCAAGCTGCACTGTCTGGCAAACCCTACGATATCGAACACCGCCTGCTGATCGATGGCAAGATCGTGTGGGTGCGCGAAAAGGCGGAACTTGAATTCGACAGCGAAGGCCACATTTTGGGCGGCTTCGGCATTACCCAGGACATCACCAGGCGGCGCCAAATGGAAGCGCAGCTAACAAAGGCAAATGATCGACTGGCCGCTGTGGCAGCCGAACGCGCGGCGAACCTGCGCGAGCTTTCCAGCGCATTGACCCTGGCCGAACAGCGAGAACGTGATCGTCTCTACGAGTTGTTGCACGACCATGTTCAGCCGCTCCTGATTGCCGTCCGCCTTGGATTGAGCGGGTTGGGAGAACACAGCCCGCAAAAGCTCGTGTTGCAGAACGTGAGAGAGACGATCAAGCAGATTTCCCAGGTCATCGTGACCTTACGCACACTCAGCATCGAACTGAGTCCCCCCTTGATTCGGGAACGCGGACTGGTTCCTGCGCTGGAATCGCTTGGTCACTGGGTTCGATCAAAATACGGACTCGCGGTGGAGATTACGGATGGCCAGGACACGGAACCCGCCAGCATGCCCATCAGGCTGCTTTGCTTCAATGCAGTGCGAGAGATTCTGATGAATGTGGTCAAACATGCCGGAACCCAGGAGGTCACGCTTGACCTGCAACGCGAGGAGAGCGATATGCTGCGGATCGTTGTGCGTGATCGTGGTGCCGGCTTTGATCCAAACGGGAGCCATGTGGGTTCTGGGTTGGCAAATCTTGAACGGAAATTCGGCATGGTTGGTGGCAGTCTATGGCTCGAGAGTTCTCCGGGCGCCGGAACCATCGTCACGTTGCGAGCGCCCTTGGAGTCCATTCAGAATTCCGGGATCGCGCCAGAAAGCCGCGGCGACGCAGAAATGGCGGCCCGTGGCAATGAGGGTGCGGCTCACGAGGTGACGGGGTGAATTACGGCAAGGAACGCGTCGATATGGTTCGAATACTTATCGTTGACGACCACGCCATTGTCGGCGGCGGTCTGAAACTATTTCTCGGAAGCGTCGGGGGATTTGAAATTAGCGGTGAGGCACGGACCGGGGCGGAAGCGCTGGGGAAGATCAAGGACGAGCACTGGGACTTGCTGCTGCTTGATATCGGATTACCCGACATTAACGGGATCGAGGTGCTGAAGCAGGTCAAGCGAAATTGTCCAGAGTTGCCGGTCCTGGTTTTTAGCATGTATGCCGAAGACGATTATGCTTTGGCCGCGCTCGAAGCCGGCGCCGTGGGCTATCTGCCAAAGGACAGCGCTCCCGAAGAAATCCTTGTTGCAATCCGTCGTGCCAGCTTGGGTAAGCGCTATTTGAGTCCGGCGCTGGCCGAAAAACTGATAAACGGAACAGCAGTCTCGGCCAAGAAATTACCCCATGACGCGCTTTCCGCTCGCGAGTCCGATGTGATGCGCATGCTGAGCCAAGGCTTGCCGCTTACCGAAATTGGCGAACGCCTTCACCTCAGTCCCAAGACAGTCAGCACCTATCGGGCACGCATTCTGGAAAAGCTCGGGCTTCAGCACAACGCCGACATTACCCGCTACGCGCTGAAGCACAAGATCGGTCTGTAATTCATGTTGGCCATGTAGGGGTTTTCCTATACAGGAAACGCCAAGCGCTTACACAAGTCCCGCAATTTGCCGATTTCGCAGCGGAATGCATTAACAGATCATTCGCACTCGGTCAGCGTGAGACTGACCAAGAAAGATTGATCCCCCCAATTGTGTGAGCGAGGTACGACACTATGAACCAGAAAATTGACGGATTTACCCAAGCCGCGGATTCCATACGTAACATTTGCACCTTCACCCTTGCGGGCTCCGAGAAACTGCTCTACTTGCAACTGGAATGCGCTGAAGAATTTATCACCCGCAACAACAAGCAAATGCGGGCTGCCTTGGAGCAGATAGGAGCGTTGCAAGAGCCGGCGCAATGGCCGGATGCAATGCACAAGGGTATCGAAGAAGCAAATGCGATGATTCGCGATGCGCTTGTTTCCACCATAGACTACCAGACGAAGTCATTCAAATTGACGCAGAAAATTGCCGCCGACCTGCAAAAGGTGTTGTCCGAGGCCATTAGTGAGCAGGTTGCCACCACGCAACCAATGGATACCTTTGGCAAGCGAAGGGCCATCTTCCTGCGTCAATCGGCGGCCGCTTGACTTGACCGTCGCGGGCCTGGCCGCCGAACAGCCTGTATTGCACGGCCTTGTTGCCCACCCCGACCTCAACTGAGAATCCATTTGACAAAAATGACCGCCCCCTCAAAAAGGGGAGCGATGCCAGCGCAAGGAGAACCTCATGGCTTATGAAACCAAAGGCGAGCCTTACAAGGAGAACCACGATCAGTTCGTTCAACGGGCGAGTGGTGTATTTCATTCGGAGAGCGTCCGTTCCTGGACCAGGATAGAGCGAGCAGTATTCAATCACCTGATGGGCCGGCTCATTCGTCGCCACAGCTACCAGGAGATAAGCAACGAGATGCTGTATGCCTGCCAGGAAGACATGAATGACGTCGTCCAACGACTCAAGGGTTGCTGATTTCAGGTCTGTTGATTCAAGGTCGGCACCGGCACGTTCAAGGACGTGCTGGTTGAGAAATCGTAATCGCCACACCAAGGTTCGCAGGCGGGATTGAAATGTTCATCTCCGCAACTGTTGGCGCTATTGGTAATTAATATGTAGCCGAGCTAAGTGATGGTCGAATTGTCGAAGGACCTGACTTGCGCGGGCTGGCGACGGCACTGAATAGCGCCGGTGTTCTGTCGCAATAGCTTGCTTTTGACTGGCGCGCCGGCCAGCGAATGATGACTGCCGGCCAGCAAGTGGCTTTGCGTGCCAGCATGCGGGTCATGGCGTGCCGCCACACGCTTACATCGCCGCCAGTGACAAGCTTGTACCTTGCGCAATGAACGGCAGCACTTCCTGACGCAGGCCAGAAAATCGGAAAATCAACGAACTGGACCCCGGCTTTCGCCGGGGCGACGAATGAATCAGCGGTTCCGTGGTGAGCGAAAACCACCGGATGCGGCATGGGTGATGGTCAACACAAAGCGATCGCCAATTTGACGGGCGCAATCGGCGAAAAAACCATGTCGTATCTCTGCTCACGATGCATTACGGGACGAGGTTTTTCTTTACCTGAACCATGCCGTTTTTGACCCGTACAAGAAAGATCGCTACCGGTTCGTAGGCCGGCGGCGATAACGCCTCGCCAGTGACAAGTGAAAACTGCGCGCCGTGGGCTGGGCAAACGATGCGATCACCGAGCAACTTTCCGCCGGAAAGCAGTTCGGCCTCGTGGGTACACTGGTCCCTGATCGCGTGATGGTGGCCGTCAACGTTAAATACGGCGATGGCCACGCCATCAATATCCAAGGTTCGGCAACTACCCGGCGGAAAATCGTCGGCACGGGCGACATTGGTCCACTCGGCCGTCACAGTAGCCCCAGTTCAAAAAGTGCGGCTTCGCTCATCATCGCCCGCGACCAGCGCGGCTCCCAGACCAGTTCAACCTCGACTTCCTCGACCCCCGGCACGGTGCTAACCGTACTGCGTACCAATTCCGGAAAGGTTTGCGCTACCGGGCAACCGGGGGCAGTCAGGGTCAGTCGGATGTTCACCTTGCCATTGGCTTCATCCACATCCAGCCCATAGATCAATCCCAGGTCATAGATATTGACCGGAATTTCCGGGTCATAGAGGGTGCGCAGGATCTCGATTACTTGCCCCGACAATCGTCCCGTATCGGGTGCTTTCTCAGGCTGTTTCAGCCAATCGACAAGATTCCTCATGGTGATTACTCCGTCGAAACTGGCTGCTTCACGCTGTGCAACGCGGCCAGCAGGGTATGCCAGGCCAGCGTGGCGCATTTCACCCGAACCGGAAATTCGCGCACCCCGGCCAGCACCTCCAGCTTGCCCAGCGAAACCGGCGCTTCTGCCTTGTCGGTACCCGTCACCAAGGCTTGAAAATGTTGAAACATCGCTTCGGCCTGTGCCTCGGTCTTGCCTTTGAGGGCATCTGTCATCAGCGATGCCGAGGCGGTGGAAATAGCGCAACCGACGCCTTCGAAGCGAAGCTCTTTGATCATGCCATCGACCACATTCAGTGAGAGGGTCAGACGATCACCGCACAAGGGGTTGAAGCCCTCGGCGTGCCGGTTGGCCCCAACCAGCGGCCCATAATTGTGCGGCCGGCGATAGTGGTCGACGATCAGTTCCTGGTAGAGGTCGCGTAACTCGGACATTAGCCAAAGACCTCCTGCGCCCGGCGAATGCCGTGAATCAGCACATCGACTTCCTCGATTGTGTTGTAGAACGAAAACGAGGCGCGCACCGTGGCTGGCACGCCAAAATGGGTCATCACCGGCATCGTGCAATGGTGGCCGGCACGCACGGCCACCCCGGCGTCGTCGAGAATGGTGCCGACATCGTGCGGGTGGATGCCTGCTACGGTGAACGACAAAATACTGGCTTTTTCCCGAGCCGTGCCGATCAGGCG
>Ga0209668_10001057_pt1 | contig 11656 bp, 14 predicted proteins | sample FrelakmetPLP11PL_FD_187150 | JGI IMG/M metagenome (GOLD analysis project Ga0209668, IMG submission 187150) | Freshwater lake sediment microbial communities from the University of Notre Dame, USA, for methane emissions studies - PLP11 PL (SPAdes)... | ecosystem: Environmental > Aquatic >... | reverse complement strand
TGGGCTTCAGCATCCCTGTTTTTTTGTGTTTGAACATTTTTGAAAAGGCGGAGTACCTTTTGAGTAAGCAAAAACAAAAGGGGTCAGGGGTTAAGACTGCGGTTCTGGAGCATATCGCGACGGCGGAACTGATTCCTTACATTCGTAACGCGAGGACACACAGCGATTCACAAGTAGCACAGATTGCCGGGAGTATTCAGGAGTTCGGTTTTAATGCTCCCGTTTTGATTGACAGTCAGAACGGCATCATTGCAGGGCATGGGCGAGTCATGGCGGCCAGCCTGCTGAAACTGGAGTCGGTCCCGTGTGTTCGCCTGAGTCACTTAAGCGACGCCCAGAAACGAGCGTATATCCTGGCGGACAACCGCATTGCCCTGAACAGTGGCTGGGATGAGGCCATGCTGTCGAACGAGTTGCAGGACCTGCACGCTGATGATATTGATTTGGGGCTGACTGGGTTTGATGCGGGGGAGTTGTCGAAGATGTTGGGGTTTGAAGCGGGGGAAACTGAACCGCCTGAAAGTAGTACGGAAGAAGTAAACACAGACAGTTTCGAAATGCAATGCAAATGCCCGAGGTGTCAATTTGAATTCGATCCTCCAAAAGCCTGATTGTGCGTGGTCACTGAAAGACCTTACCAGTGTTCCGCAAAACGGATTGACGGTTATGTCAACGTTTGCGTGCGGTGGCGGTTCGTCGATGGGCTACAAGCGGGCGGGATGCACAATCGTTGCGGCAAACGATATCGATCCTGAAATGGCCTGGCACTACAAGCACAACTTGAAACCGCCAAGTTATTACCTGTGCCCGATTGGCGACCTGCTGAAAAAGGATCTGCCAGACGAACTTTTCAACTTGGACATTCTTGACGGCTCGCCCCCGTGTTCAACGTTCAGCATGGCTGGAAGCCGGGAAAAGGCGTGGGGCAAGAATAAGAAATTCCGAGAGGGGCAGGCAACGCAGGTGTTGTCTGACTTGTTTTTTGATTACCTGAATCTGGTTGAGAAGCTCAGGCCTCGCGTGGCAATTGCAGAGAACGTCAAGGGGATGATTCTTGGAAATGCTAAAGGCTACACGAAACTGATCATGGCTCGATTCAAAGAGATTGGCTACCGTGTTCAGTTGTTCCTTTTGAATGCGGCTGACTGCGGAGTTCCGCAACGTCGCGAGCGAGTTTTCTTCTGTGCGGTTCGTGATGACATTAAGGCGAAACCGTTGGTGCTGAAGCCGCAACACCGATGGATCAGTGCAGGCGAGGCGTGTGATGATTTGCAGGAACTGACAGTGGCGGAAAAAAAAGATACGAAGGCGCCGCCATGTTATGTGAAGTGGTACGCGAGCACATCAGAGGGCGAGTCGTTTGCTTGTGCTAAAGAGCGGGCTGGAGAAAAAGGATCAGGATTTACATCAGTGAAAATGAGCAGAACGAAACCAAGTCCGTCATTAACTTCGCAGCATCAGCACACGCTGCACTGGCAAAGTCCTCGGTTGTTCACTTACCGAGAATGGAAACGCCTCGGCTCTTTCCCGGACGACTATCACGCAAAGACAGATAAGATCGGCAAATACATGATCGGCATGAGCGTACCGCCTAAAATGACTGAGGCAGTTGCAAGGGCGGTAATTAATCAGTGGCTATTGCCAGCAAGGACATAACACAATGACAGAAACGACGCTCCTTACCGATCCAAAGCACACCCGCGGCGACCTGCAAATGATCCGGCAGGCCATTCGGCATGATTGGGATATCCCGGAACAGTTAATGTCAGTTCTGCCCAAAATAGCGGGGGCAATGGCTGTCAGCAGCAAAGAAAGCCCATCGACAAGGTTGAAGGCTATTGAAACGATCCTGAAGATGAAAGCACAGAACGACAGTGCTGAAGAGTCGTCAAAGCCGAAGGAGCATCGACACACACACTCACTCGAACTTGGCCCTGTAACGGTAGAGAACCTTGCTGAGCATAAACGTCGACTACTTGAAGAGCTTGGCACTTAGTGCCGAAACTCCAGAAGATTTTGAGGCTGCGCGTGAGTTGCTGCTGGAGCACAAAGCACACACGCGAGCACAGGAGTCGTTGCGTTCGCAATGGTCGGTTAAGACCTTGGCGGAGGTGGCTGAGTTTTTCGGGTATGCTGTCCAGACCGTAAAAAACTGGCGAACAGAGACTCCGCCTATGCCGGGAGGTGGACCAGAAGGATACGATCTAAGCGAGGTCGTCAAATGGAAGATTGATCGCCTAAACTCAGTTGGTGTGCGACATGAAAAGCACATGCAGGACCTGGAGCGAGGCCGAGTTAAATTGGAGGGTGAACGGCTTGAACTTGCCAGACTCCGGAAAACCATGGTTGAGCTGGAAGAGGTTGAGGCGTGGGCGTCAGTTGCACTTTCAGAAACCAGAGACTTATGCATGCAGTTGCCGGGATTGGTTGTTGCTGCCTTGCCTCGCGAGGATCAGGATAGAGCGATTGAAATTGCAGAAAATCACGTCAGGGATATCTTAACAACGCTAAGGAAACGGCTGGAAGAAAATGCTTTTGCTCCGGGCGACGCGACAACTGGAACCGCCTCCTAGACAGGCCAGATATCGAGGCATGGCCGTCTTCGCCGAACAGGAAATCGTCCTTCCCGATGGCCCGTACAGCGGCCAGCGATTCCGGATCAGTCGACAACCTGCACACGGGTTGTTTTTCCGAGCAGTCGACGAGGGCAATTGGTTCCGGTACGCCTGCACTGGACCGCAGCAGTCCGGGAAGACACTGGCCTTTGTTGTTATCCCGATCCTGTATCATTTGTTCGAGCGAAACCAAACGGTTTTGTTCGGCTTGCCCAGTATGGACATGGCAAACGACAAATGGAAGCTCGACATCAGGCCAGCAATTGAGGCGAGCCAGTACGCACGCTTCTTGCCTAAAAAAGGCGGCGGTTCAGCGGGTGGAACGCCGGAACTGATTCAGTTCAGCAACGGGGCGAACTTGAAATTCATCACGGCCGGAGGAGGTGACGAAAAGCGAGCTGGATTCACGGGGCCGGTGCTTGTGGTAACTGAGGTTTCGCACCTAGATCAGACTGGCGGCAATTCCGACGAAGCGACAAAACTGAAGCAGATGGAAGGGCGAGTCAGAGCATATCGAGCAAGCGGGCAGGCACGGATTTATCTGGAATCGACGGTCACAATCGAGGAGGGCCGGATCTGGCAGGAGTTCATGAACGGCACTGCCGGTGAAGTCGTTTTTCCGTGTCATTCTTGCGATGACTGGATCAGTCCAGACAGATCAAATCTGATTGGCTGGCAGGACTGCGCGACAGAGTTTGAGGCAGAATCGAAGACTCAATGGGCTTGCCCCTCGTGCGGTATTTTGTTTAACGACACAATCAGGCTGAGGCAGTTGCAGAATTGCAAACTGAAGCACAAGGGGCAGATAATCCTTCCGGATGGATCTGTCACTGGAGAGATACCACAAAGCAAAACAATGGGCTTCCGGTATTCAGCAGCTACCAATACTTTCGTCACTGCGGGAATCGTCGGAGCTGACGAGTGGCGAGGGGCACGCGAGGTTAATTCAGACAACGCGGAAAAGGAGTTGCTGCAATGGACGTGGGCATTGCCTGCGAAGCCAAAGGAACGCGACGTGGAGCCGTTGGACTGGAAGACGATCATGCACAGACAGAGCCAATACCGACGCGGCACGGTGCCTTCTGGCGTGAAGCGGATTGCGGCCGGTGTGGACGTTCGAGCGGCGCAGCTTGACTGGTTTGTGACTGCCGAGATGGCGAACGGCCAGCCCCTTTGTATCGACTACGGATTTGAGCCGATTCAGCGAGAACTGACAGACCTGAAACACGCTATTCCGCACGCGATCAGGCTGCTACAAGAAAAGTTCGACGTCGGCTGGGAAATGGAAACAGGCGGCAATCAGTCGGTGGACATGGTCCTAATCGACGCAGGCTGGGAGACGGATCTGGTCCGCGCGTCATGCGAGGATCACCAGTTGTGGAATACAGCCAAGGGCTTCGGATTCAAGCAACACGCAGGAGCCAGCTACTACGCACCGAAGGACAAGTCAAAGACCACAATCCGCATCGGTGACGGGTGGCATGACGTCGCATTCACCAGAGGCGTTAAGAGGTTCCGGGAATACCAGAACAACGCAGACCAATGGAAGCGGCGAGTCCATCAGGCATTATCAGTCAGCGCCGACAGTCCGACGGCGTTGTTACTACCACACACGGACAAGCCGGAAGGGCGAGCAGAAGTCGCGAAGCAGTTGACCGCCGAGCGTGAGACACAGGCCTTCGAAATTGGCAAGGGTAATGTTACGCGGTGGGTTCAGACCTTTTCGCGAAACCACCTTCTGGACGCCTGTTATCTTTCATTTGTGGCAATGGAGGTGTTACAATCAGAAGCGAAACGACAGGAAAAAAAGAACGAGAATCAGTCTCAAACCGGTGTAATTTCGGGCAAAAAGCCGCAGAAGTTCGTGAAAGGGTGGAAATGAAGCCATTACAGCAACCGGGCTACACAAAGCGAGCTTACACGCAGTGGCATCAGGTTTCAGGGCATGGACTTTGCCCGTCGTGCGGTCGATTCGCAAGCGTGCAACATACGGCGACGGCTGGAGGCTTTGCCACACAGTATCGGGCTTGCCAATGCGGCAACAGATTTCAGACTGTCGTACGGCGAGAGTATTGAGTTGATTCCAAACGATTGGAATTAGCGGGTTCCAATTTGCTGGCAATATGGCAATATGATTGTCATGGCAAAATCAGCTTCCGAACGTCTGGCACTATTTGAGCAAATCCGCGACAAGGTCGAAGGAGCGTTGCTGTCTGGTTCGCCAGTTGTTAGCTACTCAGTCGATGGTCAGGTCGTAACAAAAGAACCGACGTCCTCGTGGCTTGCGGAACTGGATTCCAGAATTTCGGACCTGCGAAGGCAATCGTCCGGCGGTCTTGCAGCCGGTAGGAATCTTGTGAGGTTCCGCAATGTCTGACAGTCTTGAAAAACGTGTTGACGTCGCGAAGAGACTCACTCGCATTGATCGGGTTATCTCCGCCGTATCGCCTGCACTGGCGGCACGTCGAGTGCGTGCACGAATCGACCATGAGATCCGGGTGGCAATGTCCGAGCGAGCCGCAAGCCGGTTCACAGCGTGGGAAGCGGCCGATCATGACCGCCTTCGCGGTGAGCGATGGATGGCCAGCAAGCTGACGGCAAACGATGCACTTCAATCAGAGCTTGAGACGCTGATTGACAGGGCAAACGATCTGTACCGAACGGACGTTTACGCCGCTTCTGCAATCAATGGGCGGGTCGACAATGTCATTGGAACGGGCATCCGTCCACAATGTCGAGTACAGGCTGAACGTGGCATTCTGACGCCAGCACAAGCCGAAGAATTTCGCGTCATGAGCGAATGGCTGTTTGCCAAGTGGTCAGAGCATCAGGATTTTTACCTGAAGCAGCGAATGCTCGAACGGTGTAACGGGATTTTCGGTGAGTCGTGGCTGCACATGGCAGACGATGACGACTTGACGAAGCCAGTCACTATGACGGTTCAGGTCATTCACCCGCAGAGAATCCCGCTTTACAGCTACGGCGCAAACAACGGCAACGAACGCCGTAGATTGGGTATGAAACTGGATGCAAGCGGAAAGCCAGTTGCGGCGTACGTCACGAAGACATTACCGAACGACAGCTACGCCTACAGCCTTGAAGAAGAAGAGGTAAGTCTTGACGACTTGCTGCACTGCTACGAAGAGCAGACACCGGGACAACTTCGAGGTGTTCCGTGGCTGGCTCCGGCAATGGCAAAACTGAAAGACCTGAAGGAATTCGTTTACGCCAATTTGGTTGCTGAACAGGTTGCCGCTTGTCATGGGGCTTTCGTCACTGGTGTGACTGATCCTGTGATTCTGGCGGAACAGGGGAGGTCACGATCAAACCTTGAGGATCTGGCACCTGGCAGCATTCAGTATCTGGCAGAAGGCGAAGGCATTCAGTTCAGCGATCCGGCGCGGCCTGGCACAACGCTGGGGCCGTATGTTGAGTGGTCACTGCATGGTGTAGCGGCAGCGCTGAGGTATCCGTACGAATTGCTGGCAAAACAGTTCACGAACAATTTTAGCGGTGGGCGATTGGCCCTGATTGACGGGCGAATCACGTTCCGTATTTGGCAGCAGTTGGACATCGAATCGGTTTACCGAAAAGTGTGGGCAAGGTTCATCGACCAGTGCGTGGTACAGGGCAAGCTGAACGTCGATCCGGTCAAGTACGAAGAAAACCGAGATCACTTTCTGCAACACGCATGGATTCCGCCGGGTTGGCCGTGGGTCGATCCGGAGAAAGAAGTCAACGCGGATATTCTGGCAATCGGTGCGGGACTTACGACTCAAACCGAAAGTCTTGCGAGCCGTGGCAGAGACTTCGATGAAACACTCGTTCAGATTGAGCGTGAGCAAATTGCAAAAGCTCAGATGGAAGCCCGATTGAATAAGATCCGGGCTGGGCTGGGATTGCAATCGACAACACAAGAGCCAACAGCAAAACCAATGGAGGCACAGAATGCACCAGCTTAAAACTGCAACCGATCCGGGATTTTTCCGAACAGACACAACGGCTGAGCGACCTGTCAGGGTGGACCGAAAAGCTAACGTGGTTTTCGGTGCGTCACTGATGCAGGTTGGCGATTTGAACGACGTGGAAGCACGTCCATGGACTGTAGACGCGAAGACACTTGACCAGGCGTATCAGTTCGCGAACCAAAGCCGGAACGGACTGAAGGCCCGATTCACGCATCCGAATATGTCCGCTGATGGCATGGGCAGCTATTTGGGTCGATGGCAGAACGTGCGAATCGAAGGCGATACGCTGCGAGGCGACCTGCATATTGCAGACGCTGCTTTCACCAGTCCGCAGGGCGATCTTGGTAACTATGTCATGGATCTGGCTGAAAGCGATCCTGAATCATTTGGCGTGAGCCTGGCGACAAAGTTGGACCGTGGCGACTTGGCACAATTCGAGAAGTTGAATTCCGGCAAGTCGACAGAAGAGCGGTCAATGTGGCCAATGCGGTTTGCTGCAATCAAGGCCGGTGACGTTGTCGACGAACCAGCAGCAACACGAGGCGGATTCTTTTCACTCAATGCAGATTTGCGAGACCTGCCAGCACAGGCAACAGCCTTGCTGAGTTCATATTTTGGAGATGCGGAACCTGATGTGGTCCGAGGTCGTATCTCAGCGTTTCTGGACCGATATTTTTCGAGTAAAGGACAGGCCATGCCTGGAGAAACTGAACAACCGAGCGAGGTTCCAGAAACGCCGGTGGCTGATTTGAGTGCTGTGGTTGAGCCGGTGGTTGTCGCGACTCCTACAGCCGATCTGGCGGCAATTGAGCGTGACCGCTGCAAGAAGATCAGGGCACTATGTGACCTGGCTGGAGCGGGGGAGAAATTTAACGCTTTTGTTGATGCTGGCTTTAGCGTTGCTGAAACTCAGGCGGCGCTGAAGGATCTGATGGGCAAGCGCGGAAGCGTTTTGGATTCTGCACCAGAGCCACCAGCCGATCCGAACGCGAAGTACAAAGCGGAATTCAATCAGCACAGGAGTCTTCTGAGCGTGTCAGAAGAGCAGTACATCCGAAGCCGTCGGATTGATGATGGCCTTGAGCCTTTGCAGAAGTGAGGAACTGAATCATGGCAGTAACAGCGAATCAAGTTGTGTTGATGCAGGACGCAGGCGACATCATTGCGTGTAAGGCGGCTGCGGTCAATCTTTATCAGAACACACTGGCGTTCTGGGATGCTTCGACGGGGTTTATCACAAACGACGACAACGCCGGGGCGAATGCCTTTGCGGGAGTCGTTTACCAGCAATGTGACAACTCCGGAGGGTCGGCTGGTGACAAGGTTTGTGAGTTGTACAGTGAGGGCGTGTTCCGGTTGACTGGGTCAAGTTTCACGCAGGCAATTGCCGGTGACCTGATTTATGCAACTGACAATTTTACGATCACTGCAACATCGACGAGTGCTTCTCGGATTGGCCGGGCAGTGAATTACGTTTCGGCAACTCAGATGGACGTCATGATCGACGTGCTGGGCTGATGTTTTTGATTGAAAGGATCTGACGATGGCTGTGGATATTGCATCAGCACAAATCAAGCTGAGAGACCTGACGGCGAAATTTGACAATCGGGTGGCGGCATCCACTCCGTTCTACCCGCAAGTTTGTTACGACGCCACAAGCGTTCGCAGCAGCGAGAAATACGGGTGGATCGGGAACATGCCCGGGATGCGGGAGTGGCTTGGGGAACGCCAGTTCTCTGAGTTGCGGGCGGCCAATTTTGTGCTGGAGAATAAGCACTGGGAAAACAGTCTGCTGATTAAGAAAACAGACTTGGCAGACGACAACCTTGGGCAGTACGGGCCGGTGCTTGAGCAGCTTGGAATCGAGGCTGCACATCACCCGGATGAACTGTGGTTTTCGGTGCTTGAGCAGGGCGAAAGCACAGCCTGCTTCGATGGCCAGTTTTTCTACGACACTGATCACGTTTGGGGGAACTCCGGAACCCAATCGAACGACATCACGAGCACGGTCGCCAGCACTTCCGCGCCAACGGTGGCCGAAGTTAAGACTGCAATTCGGAAGATGATTCGGTCGATGCTGGCGTTCAAGAACGATCAGGGCAAACTCTACAACCGGCCAACGGTTGGGCGGCTGAACGACCTGACGTTGCTGGTCCCGCTTGCGTTGCGAGATCTGGCGTATGACGCACTGGAGAGCGAGTTGATTAGCAACAGCAGCAACGTTGTTGTGGATCGTCCGCAGATTGTTTCCAGCCCGTACCTGACGAGCGACGTGAAGCTGTACCTCTTCAAAACAGGGGAAGCCGTGAAGCCGTTCGTCTTCCAGCGGCGTGCACCGCTGACGCGAATGATGAAGGGGCTTGACGATCTGGAAACGAAGGACGTCAAGTTTATGTCGGAAGCGAGATACAACGTCGGTTACTTCGCGTGGTGGACGTCGATTCTCTGTACACTGACAACCTGATTGGCGTGAGTTATTGAGCAACAGGCCGAATGACGATTCGGCCTGGCTCCGGCTGTGTCCGCCATGCAGCCGGGGCAATTTTTAGGCGGTAAGGAATTGAAAAATGACAACGTACTCGATTGGACTTGGCAGCGCGGCAGAAGGTCGCCACAAAGAAACAAACAAGAGGCATTTTCGGAGCCGTCTTTCAACAGGCAGCTTTTTGGAAGTCTCTGACGGGCGTGAAGTGACATTGACCGTGAACGAGGTCGATGACAACATGATCCAGAATCTGGCAAGCCGTGACTTCATCACAGCGACGCGAGTTCAGCAGGCGAAGGCAACGCGATGAGCTTGAGAGACCAGATGGCAGAAGACGTCTGTGCAATCCTGAACACCGACGAACTCGGGGAACGGGCACGCTGGACGAATTCTGCAGGTGCTACGCTGGATCGAACCGTACGTCTGATTGAACAGCCAGACAGACAGACGATCCGGCGTGCACATATCTGGACGCCAATTGCAACGACATCAGTTGCAACTGGCAACCTGTTTCAGGTCAAACGCAATAACGCCACGACAACGTGGCGAGTCATGTATACTGATCCGGCAGAGACCGCTTTACAGCGGTCATACTGCCACCTGCAACTGGATGACATGGTTAGATTCAGCCGTAGGCGGTGGGTTGTGTCGAAGAAGGGCGCAGGTACTGCGGGACCGCCTGAACACACGTTTAACATTCGCGGAAAGTGGTTCCAGTCGTCTGCTGAAATTGTCGTTCGAGAAGACGGCAAGCGGCGTAAAATGGAAGGCGAGTTTTATCTAATGCTGGAGTCAGTTTCCGACATCGGCTCAGCGGATACTGTCACAAATGCGGCTGGCGAAAGTTTTTACATCGACAGGCTGGAAACGTCATTGAATCGAGTCGATTTACCGTACCTGATTTTGAGGCGTGCGGATGTTTAAGCTGAAGCGAAAAGACAGAACGAAAGAGCTGCTGGACGGCATTGATAAAGCAACGGCTGAAGCGTTAACACAGGCGGCGCTGAAGGTAAAAGAGTTGGCGAAAATGGCTGTGGGTCGGCAGTACGTGAAAAGAAAACAACCGAGCCGAAGACGTCAGCGAAGTGAGCCGGACGAGGCATGAAACGCCGCAAGAAAACCGCATATTCAAAGCTCAGGGCGAAAGCCGTTAAGAGCGTGCGGAAAGCGTCGAAGAAGTTGTCGTCAGGTCGACGAAAAGCGGCAAGGCGAATCGCAAAGACGACACGAAAAACAATCCGGCAAACAAGAGTCAGCACGAACAAAGCCAGGCGAACACTGGCAAGAAGAACGAAGAAGACAGTCCGTGCTGTTAAGAGATTTACAAAGTCCAGCAAGCGGAATACAAGCAAAGCACTGCGAGGTGCACGCAAGGCAATTCAGGCACGCAAGAAAAAAAAACTGGAGCGACAAAGGATACAGAGAAAGGCATTGAAAGCCGCAGAACGAGCGAGGACGCGAAGAGAGTTGACAGGTGATGTTTCGCTCGTTGGTGCTTCTGCTGTTGAGACGTCAGAAGATCCGGGGGCGTCAAGGCCGGGAGAACCGCCAAGACGCAGAACTGGCAAGGGCCAGTCAGCAATCAAAGCGGAGTTGTTTCGACAAGGCAAACAGATAAAATCCAGAGTCTTCGTTGACAAGAAAATTGCCCCGTACATGGCACTTTGGGAGTTCAGGCCAGACAACAAACAACGGCCGTTTTTGAAGCCGACAATTGACAGAAACATGAATATCCTCGGGAAGATTATCGGCACTGAGTTAAGGCAACTGGCGACAGCAAAACCGAAGCGAAAAGCGAAGGTCACATAATGGCGGCAACTGGACTGGATCAGGCGTTGAGCGAATGGTGGGGAGCAACTCCGGAACTGTCTGCCATTGTGCCTTCGTATCGAGTAGCAACCGAAGTGATTCAGGAACGCGAAGATCAGACAGACGACGAAAACGAAGACGATTATTTCGATGATTGCGTGGTGCTGACGATATCATCCGAACCAGCTTGGCGAACCAATTCAGCACGAGGCTGGAGAAGCTCCGTTAAAGTGACCTGCCTTTCGATCAGTTATGACGCATCAAAGGATCTGGCACAAGAGGTTATCACGGCGTGGTCCGACAAGAGCTATCAGGGAGCCGGATTGAATATCACAGGCTGCAGGCCAGTTGGTCCAGTGGAATCAAATCAAGACGATCAGACGGGCATTTGGGCAACTCAAATCAGCCTGGAAATGAATCACGTAGGAGTGTAGGCGATGGCAGACGTATCAGTGACAGCGGCGAGTGTTCTCAGAACAGCATCGACAAGCGTTGTCATGGGCATTGCAGGTGCAACTGTGACAGCCGGGCAGCCTGTTTATCAGGACGCAACAGACAGCCTGAAACTGAAGCCAACAGACGCAGACGTTTTAGCATCGAGTCAAAGCGTTGGCATTGCCCTGCATGGTGCTTCAGCCGGTCAGCCTTTGCAGTATGCTGTCAGCGGGAACCTGACATTCAACGCGGGATTTACAATTGGGCAGGTTTATGTTTGCAGCGTCAACGCTGGTGGGATTGCACCGTACGCCGATCTGGCGACCGGCGACTTTGTGACAGTT
>Ga0209668_10001056_pt1 | contig 11657 bp, 9 predicted proteins | sample FrelakmetPLP11PL_FD_187150 | JGI IMG/M metagenome (GOLD analysis project Ga0209668, IMG submission 187150) | Freshwater lake sediment microbial communities from the University of Notre Dame, USA, for methane emissions studies - PLP11 PL (SPAdes)... | ecosystem: Environmental > Aquatic >... | reverse complement strand
CCAAATATGAAAATGAAAGCTAAATTGTTGTGGAATGTTATGGCGGCTTTATTAATTCCGGCGGGCATGGTCTTCTTTTCATCATGTGAGAAATTCAAAATTGTGGCGGAACCGGTCGACCCAGGGGAAACTGTTCTGTTTCAGACACAGATTCAGCCAATCTTCAATGATAACTGCATTGTTTGCCACAAGGGTTCCCGGAATCCTGACTTAAGGGATGGCTATTCTTATGAATCGCTGACAACAGGTGGCTATGTCAATCTTCCTGCTGCTGAAAGCCGGCTCTACAAGCAGGTTACTTCATCTAGTCATACATCTTATACTATTGAAACTCAGAAACAATTGATTTATAATTGGATAGATCAGGGAGCGCAAAACAATTAATTCTTTTAAAACCTAAAAAACCAGATAAAATGAAAAAGACTTTATTATTATTGCTTTTAGCAGCATTCATGGTTTCATTATCAGCACAGGAAGAGGCAGAGAAACAGGAAAAATCGAAACCAGTGCGTTTTACCTTCGGAGCTGAAGTACTTGTGGATAACCAGACAGTTGCCTCACCATATAAAGGTGGGCTTGAGCTGCAGATTCATCACAGGTTCAGTCTGATTGAAAGCATTGATAACCTTTATGGTATCTATGGTTCTGCAAATACACGTATTGGATTGAACTACGGAATAACCGACAGATTAATGATAGGCGCCGGAACAACCAAAGACTATAAACTCCAGGATCTTCAGTGGAAATATCTGATACTGCGGCAGACTGAAGATAACAGCATGCCTGTATCCCTCTCCTACTATGGAAATCTTGTTTATGATGCAAGGGATAAGGAAGCATTCGGACCTGAGGAAAGCTATAAGGCTATTCACCGATTATCATATTTTACCCAGCTGATCGTTGCAAGGAAGTTCAATGATGTATTTTCATTCCAGATTGCGCCGTCATTTATCTATTTCAATGCCGTACCACAATATTCAAATGAGTCAGGTTATGAAAACCTTAATTTCGGATTGTCGGCTGGTGGCAGGGCAAAATTATTTGGATCTCACTCAGTGATCTTTGAATATGATCAGTTATTAACAAAGCAGGGTCTTTCAGAAGATGATAAAGACAAGCAACCAAAACCGAACCTTTCACTGGGATGGGAAATCGGGACTGCTACACATACATTCCAGGTTTTTGTAGCCAACTATTCCAACATAATCAGTCAGTACAACCTTCTTTATAATACAAACGACCTTACTAATTGGGAATATCTGTTCGGATTCAATATTACAGTAAGATTTTAATTCATAATTTGAAAAGGGGATGAGTATATCCGTTTTCAGGTATCTTCTTTTAATTCTGGTTGTTCTGCCGGTTCCAGGCAATTCAGCTATAACTTCTGGTTTAAAGAAAGAGACGATAGATACATTAGATTCAGCTATTTATAAATCTCCTTTCTATGAAGACAACGAGCGTTGTTTTAAATGTCATGGCCAGAACCGTTATGAATACACAAATGAAAGCCTTGACCGTTCAGTTAAAGCACTGATGTTCTCCGAAAGGATAATTAAAAGGAATTATTTTTATCAGTCAAACCATAAGAGCTTCAGTTGTACCGACTGTCATTCAGATCAGTACACTTCATTTCCTCATTCTGGAGAGCTCCGGATGGAGCAAAAATATAACTGTATTGATTGTCATGGCGGTGATGAAAAGTTCGCCCAATATCATTTTGAGGAGATTGAAAAAGAGTACCAGGAGAGTACCCATTTCAACCTGGAAGAGGAAGGTTTTACATGCTGGAAATGTCATAATCCTCATTCCTATAAAATTAATATAAGGAATAGTGAGAATATTAAGGAGACTATTATTTATGATAATAACATCTGTCTAAGCTGTCATTCAAACTTTGACCATTTTCAGCTTCTTACCGACAGGGAAGAAATCAATATAGTAAAGACCCATGAATGGCTCCCGAACCAGACAGTACATTTCCAGAATGTGAGATGTATAGAGTGCCATACAAAAATAAATAATGATATTCTTGTATCGCATATGATCCAGCCCAAGGAAAATGCAGTCAGACGATGCAATGAGTGTCATTCACAGAATTCAATACTGATGACTACCCTTTACAAATTTCAATCAAAGGAAAAGAGGCGGGCCGGATTTTTCAATGGTATTATCCTGAATGAATCATATGTTATAGGGGCAAACCGGAATGAATTCCTGAACCTGGTCAGTATCATTATTCTGCTGCTGACTATGGGAGGTATTGGAATTCACATAATCCTCAGAATCAGAAAGAGTAATAATTCATTTTAGCGGGAGGTTGTTATGTATTTATACCCAAAATGGATACGGATATGGCATGTTTTGAATGCCCTTTTGTTTATAATTCTGATTGTTACAGGATTAAGCATGCAATATACCGATATGGAAAATGATTCGTACACCGTTGGTTTTGCTAAAGCTGTCAGCTGGCATAACGCAGCGGCGATGATCCTTACTGCTAGTTACGTCATATTTATTCTTGGTAACCTTTTTACCGGTAATGGTAAATACTACAGGCTCAGGAAAGAGAACTTCTGGCAGGATATTATAAAGCAAACACGGTACTATGCATTTGGTATATTTAAAGGCGAAAAACATCCTTTTCCTGTAACTATGGAGCGCAAATTCAATCCTTTGCAGAAATTTACCTATATTCTCGCAATGTATCTGGGAATGCCACTACTTATAATCTCAGGTTTTGTCCTGTTATTTCCTGAAATCTCCATAAAAAATTTTTTCGGAATAAGCGGACTGGTTGTTAATGATCTGTTACATATCTCCACCGGTTTTCTTCTCTCAATCTTTATGGTTGTTCACATATACACATGTACCCTTGGAGCTAAACCCTCATCCCTGTTCTGGGGAATGATAACGGGATATCATAGGTCAGATGAGCATTAAAAACTTCAAAAGGGTTTTATGAAAGAAAATATTAATGGTAAACAGGGGAAGTCTTCCAGAAGGATTTTTCTGAAAAAAATAGGTGTTGGAGCTGGAGCAGTATCAGTTGCAGGTATTGCTGGTGTTTCGGCGTTCTCCGCTAAGGATAACAACAGGTCGGGACTTACCGTTAAACTCCTTTCTCCCGATGGGAAACTTGTCGAAGTTGATCAGGATGATATAAAACCTGCCAGGGAAATTGTTGCTGATCTTAAGGAAGTGGCAAGAAAAGGATTGCCAGACAGAAAATTCGGAATGGTAATCGACCTTGCAAAATGCAAAAATGCCAGAAAATGCGTTGAGGCGTGCCAGGAGGGTCATTTGCTGCCAAAAGATCATGAATGGATGAAACTGTACCTTCTTCAGGATGACAGGAACACTGCTAAATACTGGTTCCCGAGGCCATGCTTTCATTGTGATAAGCCAATGTGCGTGAGTGTGTGCCCTGTTGGCGCAACATACAAGCGCCCCGATGGGATAGTTCTTGTTGATAATCAAAGATGTATTGGATGCAAATTTTGTATGACAGGCTGTCCGTATTCAGCAAGGGTATTTAACTGGAAAGATCCGGAAGTCAGACTTCCTGAAGGGCATGTATATGATCCTGAAACCAATATCCCGCCTGTTGAGGGAACTGTGGGGAAATGTGTCTTCTGTGCTGATAATCTGAGGATAAACAAGCTTCCTCGTTGTGTGACCGCTTGTCCTATGGGAGTTATCTATTTCGGCGATCTGCTTGAAGATACTGTAACAAATGGTGAAGAGACTGTCAGATTCAGCAAGCTTATGACCGACAGGGCAGGATTCAGGTATCGTGAAGAGCTGGGAACTTTGCCAAGTGTTTATTATCTGCCGCCAATGCAGAGAATGTTTCCGATTGAAAGAGGCCTCGACGGCTATGATGAAAATATAAAGGGAAGATATAAGGAGGCCGGACCCCGCTGATAAACCTGTGTAAAAAGTTAAGCATGCAAGCAGATAAAAAACTTCTTAAAGATCTTACACCTGAACTTGAGAGTACAGGTACAGGATGGTATATCACATTTACAATATTTCTGGGATTATTCATTGTCGGGATTTACGGATTGGTTCAGCAGATAGATAAAGGCCATATTGTTACAGGAATGAGGGATAATGTAGTATGGGGCTTTTATATAGTGAATTTTATCTTCTTTATGGGTCTGAGCTATTCAGGAGCTCTTATCTCCGGAGTTCTTCACCTGTTCCATACAGGCTGGAGAAAACCGATTATCAGGATGGCTGAGCTGATTACAGTTATTTCACTTGTCATTGGTCCTTTTTTTATTTTCTTCTGCATCGGACGACTCGACAGACTCTATTTCCTTTTCACCCACCCAAGAATACAATCGCCTATAACCTGGGACGTTATAGCCATCTGCACTGACCTTATAGGGTGTTTTATCTATCTGTACCTTTCATTTATCGAGGATTTTGCAATTCTGCGCGACTATGATGAACTGAATGTTGCCCCATGGAAGAAGAAACTTTATAAAATTCTTTCGCTCGGTTATGATGGTTCCCCAATTCAGGCAAAACTGCTGGCAAATGCCAGAACTATTATGGCAACCATGATTATAGCAATAGCAATCATAGTTTATTCGGTTCTTGCATGGATCTTCGGGGTTACACTACAGCCAGGCTGGCATTCAACAATTTTTGGTCCCTATTTTGTAATAGCCGCTGTATTTTCAGGTACCGGACTGCTTATAATCCTGATGTGGATATTCAGGAAGGTTTACCACCTTGAAGAGTATATAACCCAACGGCATTTCATAAATGTGGGAGTGCTACTGACAGTTATTGCAGCCTTTTATGGTTACTTCACTTTCAGCGACTACCTGACAAAATGGTATGGATCGATAAAGATGGATTCCATCCTTATCGACAAGCTTTTTTCGGAATACTATTCACTCTTCATTTTTGCGAATTATATAGGGATCCTTCTTCCCGGAATTATTATTGCATTCCCGAGGTTCAGAACAATTCGAAACATTACTGTAGCAGCCGTTATAGCGCTGCTTGCCCTGTGGGTGAACCGCTATATAATTGTGATACCAACACTTGAGACACCATTCCTTCCCATTCAGGATACAAGGCCGGATTGGATCAAATATTCTCCGACGTGGATAGAATGGTCACTTACTTTTGCAGGGGTATCTATTTTTGCTATGTTGTTCATGCTGGTTTCAAAAATAGCGCCCATAATTTCCATCTCGGAGATGCAGGAAAAAGATAAGGATGAAATATTAAAATAAATGATAAAGGAATACCTAAAATGAAAACCAGATTATCAACTACAATTTTCTCCTTGTCATTCTTTTTAATGTTTTCATTATCACTGTTCTCCCAGGGAAAAAGTGTCATAAGTCCGTACATCCAGCTTCAGTATTTCAAAAATTCCGATAATTCCCATCTTCTTAAGACAACATTGACCTATTCATTAAACAGGATGGAGATTCCTCTTCAGGGAATGGAAATATCATTTTTTTCAGAAGCCGGTGGGAAAAAACTGCTTGGTAAAACATTGACTGACAAAATAGGTGTCGCGCTTTTAGAGCTGAAAGAAATAAATAATCTATCTTTAACAGAAGAAGGAGGGTGGTCATTCAGCACGGAATTTAAAGGAAACGATACTATCGAGGCCGGAAGTTCTGAACTTTCAATAAAAGATGTAAAACTTGAAATGGCACTTTTGGAGGTTGATAGTATAAGAACAATATCACTTAAGGCTTTTACAACGGAAAATAAAAAAGAGATTCCCGTTTCGGGAGAAGTGGTGATGGTTTATGTGCCAAGGATGTTCAGCCTGTTGAGTGTCGGCGAGGCATCACTTGATGAAAATGGATCAGCACTACTGGAGTTTCCGGCAGATATACCCGGCGATAAAGAAGGTAATCTGACAATAATTTCAAGATTTGAAGAGCATCCTTCTTTTGGTAATGTTGAGCTGAGGGAAACAAAACAGTGGGGTCTGCCTTCAACTAATTCAGCACCAGTCGCACACAGAGCTCTCTGGACAAAAACTGCTCCACGATGGATGATCATTACCCTCTCCGTTCTTCTTACAGGAGTATGGGGACATTATCTCTTTGCGGTCATTAGTCTGATCAGGATTAAAAGGGAGAGTAATAAGCAGAAGAAAATGAAATCTTAACTTGAATATTAATAGTTGCACGATTATTGTAATCTTTAATTAAAATTAAAACCGAAAATTATGAGAACATTTAAAAAAATCTTGATCAGTTCAACAGTAGCAGTTATTGGCCTTTCTTTCGTTGCCATGAATCTGAATGCACAGAATACGCCCAAGCCATGGGATGCACCTGCAAATTTTAAGAGTATGAAGAATCCGATTGCACAGGGAGACGCAAGTACAAAGGCCGGACTGGCACTTTATAACAAGAACTGTGCCTCGTGCCATGGCAAAACCGGGCTGGGCGACGGCGTTAAGGCAAGAGCTTTACAGGATTTCCCTGGTGATTTTTCAGGAGCTGCTTTTCAGAATCAGACTGATGGGGAGCATTTCTATAAAACAAAAACCGGAAGAGGGGAGATGCCAAAATATGAAGGTAAACTTACCGATGATGATATCTGGAATCTTGTAAATTTTATGAGGACTTTTAAGAAATAGAACTAAATAGAATAAATAAAAAAAGGTGCCTGATTTCAGACACCTTTTTTTGTGAGTATTGTTTGATTTAAGATCCGGCAGCTGTTAATGCATCAAGAGTATTCTGAAGCAAGGCTTTTGAATACTTATAGTTATGAATTCCAAGACTGTATTCTCTCAGACAAAGTTGAAAATTTATCATAGCCCCTATATGAACGTTCTTGAGAGATGGGAATGTTGGCAGCGCATTGTTAGTATCCCTTTGTGGCTGGGTCCAGGAACTTGTTGAACCTGGATTTTTCCATGCACCACCAGGATTTGATGATGGGTCATAGATATTAAGATAACCATCATAATTGCCCGTAGTCAAACCAGCCCATAAGTTAAGTTCCCCGTCAGGTTCACTGTGCAGAATATTTGTTCCTCCACCAACTGTGTTTATTTTCACTGCCAGGGCATTTAGGAGGTCTGAAATAGCTTTTCTTGGTGTTTTCCAATGAAGTTCATCCGATGAACTATAACCAGTATGGCAACCTGTTGTATTGCAGCCATTAAAATTCCAGGTGGTTGAAGATGTTAATGCTCCTTCTCCGCTTCTCACCTTAAACGTGTGTCCACCAGCTCTTCCTGTAATCGATGCCATATGGCAATCGGAACAAGTGGCTTCAGTCGTATGTCCTGAGTTGGCATATGCAACTGAACCTGAAAACTGAATTCCACCCTGGCCTGCGAAAATAGCTCCGACAGTTCCGTAATGCACATGCATTCTGTATGACGGAAGAAGTTTATTTGGAGCTGCATTACCAACTATATTATCATAAAAAGTGGCTGATGGATCAGCTACCAATCCGGCATAATTAACTACATCTCCGTTTGAAAGTGTTGAACTTGTAGTCATTGGCCTTGGCTGATGACATTTTACGCATAGATTACCTGTGCCTCCACTCTGTGTAAGGTTGATGGATTTTTCAGCTTTCCACATTGTCATTTGAACAGCTGCAGTATTAGTCAATGGGAAAAATTCGGTACCGGCATATGTCTGATGGAGACTGCTGTGGCATGTAAAACAACTTAATTCGCCGTAAGCGATGGAAGTAGTTGCGATATAATCATTTGTGTATTTTCCGGAAGTAGCATTCATTGTAAATGTAGCCGGAATATTGTTCTTGCAAACATATTTAAAACCTTCTGATTCGTGGCAGGGTGCGCAAGTAGTATTACCCGCCTCTTCAAAGGCCGCTTCACCGTATTTATGTTTGGAGAAATTGAATTCGACAACTTTCTGATCAACAACTGTAGGGTTATGGCAAAGCTTACATGTTTCATTGGCATCTGTCCCATCTGTTCCATCCTTCCCGACTGCTCCTGCAGGGCCCATTGGGCCTTCACAGGCAGAAACCAAAAAAGCTGCCGCAAAAAGAACAGCAGATAATTTTAAAAGATTTTTCATAATATCATTTTTTAGATTAATTTCTTCGGCAATGTAAGAATTGTCTTTTGTTAATTTATTAACAGTCAACATGCTATTTGCAATATGTAAAATTGATAGATATGCAGTTGACAGATGACATATATCAATTAAAAGAATGATATTTGTGATTTAAACAGCTGAGCTTAAAAGGTAAAATCTATTTTTAACCCCATTTAAAATACATGTCCGAAAAGAATACTATTGTTAACTGTGAGAGCTGTACTGTCAGGTGGAAAGGATTCAAACATCTTACTAAATCTGAATTTCAGCTGATTAACGATAACCGGTATGAGGCTACATTTAAGCCCGGAGAAATTATTATAAAACAGGATTCCCCGGCGTCAAATGCTTTATTCCTTGCATCAGGAATGGCAAAGAGCTATATTGAGGGAATTAAGGACAGGAACTTTATTATGAGCATACTTATGCCCGGCATACTTATTATGGGGCCCGGTGCATACGTAACTTTAAGATACACATACTCAGTTGCCGCCCTGACTGCTGTCCAGGCTTGTTTTATTGACTTCGAGATTCTCAGGCAGCTTGTAAAAGTGAACAGCGGATTCGCAGAAAGCCTGCTGGAGGATATAAGCGAGAAATCGCTCCGTTCACATATCAGAATGGTTAACCTGGCGCAAAAAAAGATGCCTGGCAGACTTGCAGAAGCTTTGCTCTATTTTTCCGGCGAGGTTTTCAAAGCTGATGAATTTGAGATGATCCTTTCACGCCAGGAACTAGGCGAAATGACAAATATGGTAAAGGAAAGCGTTGTGAGAATACTTAAAGAGCTTGAAGAATTAGGAGTGATAAGCACACACTCTTCAATGGTTAAAATACTAAATAAGGAAAAACTGCTGATGATTTCTGAAAAAGGATAATTCAGGAATCCTGCAGAAATAAAAATAAATTTATACACATGAAAATCATTAAAATCCTTTTTTCTCCATTTATTATGGGGGTTCTCTTCATAGTATTTGCTATCTCAATGGCAGCTGCCACATTTATCGGAAATGATTATGGTTCAGCTGCAGCATATAATTTTGTTTATGACACACGATGGTTTGAGCTGATTCTTTTTCTCCTCTCAGTAAATCTTGTCGGACAGATGTTTGTTCTTAAACTGTACAGGAAATCAAAACTGACAATATTTCTTTTCCACCTTTCATTCTTACTAATGATACTGGGTGCTGCAATTACAAGATATACAGGATGGGAGGGTGCAATCCATATCCGTGAGGGGGAAGAGCAGAATAAATGTTTCTCGGAAGTGAAATACCTTGGGTATATTCTCAGGGATAACTCAGGAAATATTATCAGCCGGAATTCACAGAAGTATTATATGGGATCTTCATCAGCCCAGAACTATAAGCAAAAGCTGAAAGTTACTGGAAAAGATTATGAACTTGTTCTTGCAAGGATTTTACCAAATGCATCCAGGACTGTTATAGAAACACCAAACGGGAAACCGGTTATTTCAATAGTTGTGACCGACAGTTTAAAAATGGAGACTCTGAATCTCCAGAATGGTGAATCGGCACTATTCAATGGTATCTCTATTGGATTGAATCCTGCGGCCGATTGCGACATAACGATTCTTAATGACTCAGTGTCATTCCTTGTTAAATCCAAATTTCAGTTCGGTCAGTCAGCAATGATGACCAGGGAAAAGAAATCTATCAATCCGGGTGAACTCACAGAACTTAATTCAATGCAGGTCCTGACTTTCGAAGGATTGCGGATTATTCCACAGGAAATGACTTTAAAAGGGAGCTTTAAAACTGTATCAGTTGACAGAAAAAAACAGGAAACAGGGAAAAATGCTTTTATTTTCCATGTCTTTTCAGGTGATGAAACCGCTGCAACAATTGTGCTATGGGACAATGTGACCGAATATCGTACCAGAGGAACTGCAGAATTTGGCGATAATAATCTTGAAATCACTTATGGCTCGGAAGAGATATCTCTTCCATTCTCCCTTAAGCTTAATGACTTCAATCTTGAAAGATATCCCGGATCAAGCAGCCCGTCAGGTTATAAAAGCAATGTCACCCTTATTGACAAAGCCGCAAATATTAAAAAACCCTTTACAATTTTTATGAACAATATTCTGAAATACAAGGGCTATCGTTTTTATCAGTCATCATATGATCCGGATGAAAAAGGAACAGTTTTATCTGTAAATCACGACCTTGCAGGAATGGCAACGACATATACTGGCTATGGCCTGCTTTTCCTTTTTATAATATTGTCACTTCTTAACAAAGATTCGGTATTCAGGAGTATAAATGCCAGGTACTGGAGTTCAGCATTAAGAAAGAAAATACCTGCAGTAATTATTCTTTTGTTTCTTACAATATCAGGTAATCTCAATGCCCAGAAACTTGTTGCTGATAAGCATGCAGCGATGGAGTTTGGAAAAATTCTGGTTCAGGATCAGAAGGGAAGGACAAAACCATTATCCACACTAAGTAATGATATCCTTAGAAAAGTAGCCAGGGAAAGCTCTTTTGACGGATTAACACCCATGCAGGTTTTCCTTGGGATCTACCTTGACTTCGATAACTGGAAGGAAGTCCCGTTGATTAAAATCTCAAACAAGGAACTTCGCGAAAGTATCGGTATATTAGGAGACCAGGCTGCTTTTACTGATCTTGTAGATATTGAGAACACCGGAACCTATAAATTATCGGAGGAGGTAAATAAAGCCTATTCAAAGGCTCCGGGTGAGCGATCAAAAAAAGACAAAGAGATAATGAAAGTTGATGAGAGGGTAAATATACTGTATATGATATATACAGGCAGCTTTATGAAGATCTTTCCTCTCCGGGATGAAACTCACAATTGGGGTTCTCCTGAAGAGGCCCTGAAGAATGCAATAAGTAAAGAAGATTCACTTTACCTTAAAAACATAATCCCTTTATACACAGAAGCTTTACAGACCAATAACCTTCAGAATGCAAAGCAGATCGCTGTATCAGTAGCTGATTATCAGAAAAAATTTGCAAAATATGATCTGCCCCCTGAATTAAAATCCAAAGCTGAATTTTTGTACTATAAGCTTATGATCTTTGAAAAGCTCTTTCCTTTCTACGCCACTGCCGGATTACTTATGCTTATTGGTCTTATCATAATGGTTATGAGGGGGCAGAGCAAAATTTCCATTTTTGTCAGGCTATTGAGCTGGATATTGTTTGCCGGATTCCTGTTTCATACGTTTGGGCTTGCTCTCAGATGGTACATTGCCGGACATTCCCCGATGAGCAACGGCTATGAGTCGATGATTTTCATTTCCTGGGTAACGCTTCTTGCAGGGTTCATTTTCAGCCGCAAATCCAACTTTGCCCTTCCTGCTACTTCCGTGCTCGCAGGCATGACACTGATGGTGGCCCATCTCAGTTTCATGGATCCTGAAATCACCAATCTGGTGCCGGTACTTAAATCATACTGGCTGACACTGCATGTTTCGGTTATCACAGGAAGCTACGGATTTCTTGGCCTGGGCGCAATACTCAGCATTATTACCATGATCCTCTTTTCATTATCCAATAATAAAAATCTTGAAAGGATCTCCGT
>Ga0209668_10001055_pt1 | contig 11658 bp, 9 predicted proteins | sample FrelakmetPLP11PL_FD_187150 | JGI IMG/M metagenome (GOLD analysis project Ga0209668, IMG submission 187150) | Freshwater lake sediment microbial communities from the University of Notre Dame, USA, for methane emissions studies - PLP11 PL (SPAdes)... | ecosystem: Environmental > Aquatic >... | reverse complement strand
GCTTTTCCTTCTCTCAAAAGAAGGTTTTTATAATTTTCTCTGAGTTTCAATAAAATTTCTTTATGAAAATAGAGATCTTCATTAATCTTTGTAAGTGTGCCCTCCTTGAGCATTACATTGAGGACGCTCTCCACCTGGTTTTTCCGGTCGGCAAACTTTTCCATAACCTCCTTGAGGGTAGGGGGAGTAAGTCCTGACTCAATATAGATGTTTTCCATCCTATTCCGCAGATCATCCAGATCGCCCTTTAAATCTACACGATGCCCGGGTATGCGAAGGTTTTCTCTCTCAATGACTAACGTTCCTGTCCTCTCCATCTCTTTCACTGCCTTATTGAAAAGCCTTGGGCTTACATATTGGCCTGTGGCATTCCTCAACTCTTCTTTTACAATGCCTTCTCTCAGGGGATGCCTCTCGTGGTACGCCTGCACATCCCGCAGAATCTGCCTCTGGAGATCCTCATACACGGGGGCAAATATACATCTGGATTCATCAACATCTAAAATAACAATCTTTTTCGCGGAAGAAAGTTCTTTGAGAATTTCCCTTAGGCGGTTTTGATGAATCCCCGTTCTTATGACAAGCTCCAGGAGCTCTATGCCCACAATTCCCGACCGCTCAATAATAAGGGTAGCTCTCTCTGAATCAGTGCCACTGTGTAACAGATCACACTCAAGAAGTACCTTTTCAGAATGTCTTTTATGTTTTTTAGGAAGGGGATCGATTATTATGCCTCCTCCAATTGTCGTCACGGGCGAATAGCTCCTGATGACAAACCTGTCACCGGATACGGCAACAATTGGGGACTCCAGAATAAGCTGTGCATAGCCTCTGGCTCCTGGTTCCATCTCTTCGCGATCTAAAAGTATTGTCCGGCCTATTACTTCATTTGTTCCCACATGGAACCTTACCAGACTCCTGTTTTTTATTTTTTTTTCGTTGTGCGCTAAATATTCAATGAATACATCCAACCGGTTCGTTGGCTTAAGCATATGCGGACGAGAGAGCACATCGCCCCTGGAAATCGTGGCCTTTTCGACTCCCTGCAGATTTATTGCCGTCCTTTGACCCGCCTCAGCAACGTTCGCACTCTGATTGTGGACTTGGATACCTCGAACCTTCGCGGTAATTCCCGTGGGTAGTATTTCCACCTCTTCGCCTATCTTTACATCCCCGGAAATCAGGGTTCCCGTAACAACCGTGCCAAACCCCTTCATGGTAAACACCCTGTCCACGGGCAATCGGAAAAGACCCGCATCGGCTTCTTCTTTTATCTCTGACGCCACTTTCCCCAGGACATCCAGCAATTCATTCAGGCCTGCGCCCGTCAGGGAAGAAACCGGGACCACAGGAGACGCTTCCAGAAACGTTCCTTTTAGGAATTCATGAACATCTTCATTCACAAGGTAGAGCCATTCTTCATCTACCATGTCTATTTTGGTGAGGGCGACCAAGCCTCTTTTAATGCCGAGGAGCGAGCAGATGTTCATGTGTTCTCGTGTCTGGGGCATGACGCCTTCATCCGCAGCGATAACCAGGATCAGCATATCGATACCCGCGGCTCCCGACACCATATTCTTTATGAATTTTTCATGGCCGGGAACATCCACTATGCCGAATGTCTCACCGCGTGGCAGAACAAGAGAAGCAAAACCGAGTTCAATGCTGATTCCCCTTTCCTTCTCTTCTTTGAGCCTGTCCGTATCAATTCCGGTGAGAGTCTTAATGAGGGCTGTTTTTCCATGATCAACGTGCCCGGCTGTGCCTATTATGAAGTGTTTCATGAGGACTTAAATAACAAACTACATAGTATTTCACAATAACAAAAATCTCCTTTTCAATTTATGCGCAATCGTGCTTCTCTCTGCATGAACGGCGGATAAAATCTTCCCTTGAAATAATAAGTTTAAATCTGTTAGCATAATTAACTTTGAAAGGACCGTTATGTCTATGAGAATACTTGGTCTTGATTACGGAAGCAAAAGGATTGGTGTCGCAGTGAGCGATGAATTGGAAATCATCGCCCAGGGATTGGCCACCATCACCAGAAAAAATCAAAAAAATGATCTCGATGAGATCGCCAAGGTTATCAGAACATATAGTGCGGAAAAGATTATCATAGGCTACCCGATAAAACTTGACGGCAGTGAGGGTATCCAATGTGAAAAAGTCAGCAGATTTGCAAAACTATTGGAGGCGAAACTTCGCATCCCCGTGATCAAATGGGACGAAACCCTTACGACAAAAGAGGCGGAAGATATCCTGATACAGGCTCATGTGCGCAGGGAAAAGAGAAAACTCGTGGTTGACAAACTTGCCGCCACCCTGATTCTCCAGGGATACCTGGACAACCGGAAACGTATGGGTAACCCGCATAGCGCCTAATCAGCGCAATTCATGCAACGACAAAAAATGAAAAACAAATTCGTAAAAAAAATCATTATCTCAACCGGGGTTGTCTTTATCCTTCTCGCGTTCATAACGATCCACTATGCCGTCAACCCGGTAGATAACCAAAACAGAACCGTGATAGTGAATATTCCCAGAGGTACCGGGTTTCTCCACGCAGTGGCCATTCTTGAAAAAGCGGATTTGATAAAGAACAAGTATCTCTTTTACCTGCTCGCAATTTCGAAAAACGCGCAAAGCCATATTAAGGCAGGCGAATATGAACTTGCAACCTCTCTGTCGCCGATGGACATGATTGATAAATTAGTGAGGGGTGATATTCTCTCCTACGAAGTTACCATCCCCGAGGATTTTAAGGTAAGTGAAATCGCCTCCCGTCTGGTCTCGTACAATCTTGTCGAGGAGAGTGTGTTTCTTTCCCTCTCTTCAGATGTCGCATTTTTAGCCTCTTTAGGTATAGAGGGCAGACACGCAGAAGGGTACCTCTATCCGGATACGTACCGCTTCGATAAATCGATGAGCGCGAAGGATATCATGAAGATGATGGTAACTCAATTCTGGAAAATGTTTAACCCGGAGATGCAAAAAAGAGCAACTGAAATGGGCATGACAATACCCCAGGTGGTAACCCTGGCTTCTTTAATCGGGAAAGAATCGGGATACAAAGAAGAAAAACCTTTGATTTCGGCTGTATTTCATAACCGGCTGAAGAGAAGAATGAGACTGCAATGCGATCCTACTGCCGTGTACGGTGTGAAAAATTTTTCCGGAATGATAACAAAAAAACATCTTATGAGATATACCCCCTACAATACATACCTTATCAGCGGATTGCCTCCCGGCCCTATTGCCAACCCCGCGATTGATTCACTTCAGTCAGCCCTCTACCCTGCCCCTGTAAATTATCTTTATTTCGTGTCGAATAATGATGGTTCCCACCAATTTTCATCCTCCCTTTCTGCTCACCAGAAAGCGGTTTTAAAATATCAAATTAAAAGAAAAAAAGAGTAATTTTTTTCTTGACAAACAAAATTCCTCCCCTTATAGTTGACCACAGTGGAGCAAAGTGGTTTGTTGTGGAGGAAAATCTCGTGTCTGTCTTCAGGGGTCAGTACTATCATACCATAGACGACAAAGGCCGCATCATCTTTCCGGCAAAACTGCGGGACGTCTTCGCCGAAAAATACGACAGCAGGCTGGTTATCACAAACTGGGACAATTATTTAATGGTCTTTCCCTATGACGAATGGCGGATCCTTGAGGAAAAGGTCAGCCATCAGTCGCTGTTGCGCAGGGAAGTCAGGGCTTTTCAACGTTTCTTCATTTCTCCCTCAGTAGACTGCTCTTTCGACAACCAGGGCCGGGTTCTCATTCCTCCTAACCTGAGAGAGTACGCAGCTCTTGATAAAGACATCGTTCTGGCGGGCATGATCAAGGTTATAGAAATATGGAGTAAAGAACGATTTGATGAAGAGATGAAGAAAACAGCAGGCGACATCGACAATTTCAGCAAATATATGGCTGATTTAGGGATATAGCAAAGGCCTATGGCATGTGTACATTCCATATACCCGTCATGCAGAGAGAGGTTATTGAGTCTCTTCAGTGCCGACCAGGCGGTATTTATGTGGATGGAACCGTCGGAGGGGGAGGACATGCCAGCGAGATTCTCCGTGTTACCGCTCCCGATGGTCTGCTGGTAGGTATCGACATAGATGATGATGCACTCCGGGCTTCGGAGGAATTGTTACAGCCCTTTGGTAAGAGGAAGATACTTGTCAAGGGTAATTTTGCAGATATCACTAAAATCTTAGGCAATTTACACATCAAGGAGGTTGACGGTATCCTTCTTGATTTGGGGGTTTCTACTTATCAGCTGAAAACAGCTGACAGGGGCTTCAGCTTCTCTTTGGATGCCGCCCTGGATATGCGAATGGATCAGAGCCGTGGTCCTTGTGCGTACGACATCATTAATACTTTTCCAGAAAAAGAGTTGGTGAGAATCATTAAAGAGTATGGAGAGGAGATAATGGCGGAAAGGATTGTAAGGATGATCACGGCACAAAGAAAAGTATCCCCTATTAAAACAACATCGGAACTTGCCGCTCTTATCCTCAAGGCATTGCCCGCACGCTCAAGGTCTCAAAAAATCCACCCCGCAACGAAAACGTTCCAGGCAATAAGGATATATGTAAATAATGAATTGCTGAATCTCTATGACGCCATTAATCAGGGGATTAATGCACTCAAAATCTACGGACGTATTTCCATTATATCGTTTCATTCCCTGGAAGACCGCATAGTAAAAAACACCTTTCGTTCGTGGGAAAAGGGGTGTATTTGTCCCACGAATTTTCCTTTCTGCACATGTCACAGAAAAGCCAAGCTAAAAGTATTAACGAGAAAACCCCTAATACCTCAGAGCTCTGAAATACACGCCAATCCGAGGGCACGAAGCGCCAAACTGAGAACTGCCGAGAGGATTTAACGAATGCAGTCAGAAGAAGTCATTCATGGGAATGTAAGTATTAAGGAGACGGCATCCTCCGAATTAAAATACTCCCCCTTTATCTTTGTTACCTTAGTGCTCATGGCGGTGGCCCTCGTGTATGTATGGTCACATATCCGGATGACTGAGCTGGAATATATGGTCGCTGAAGAAATGAGCATAAAAGAAAACCTTTTAGAAGAGCAGAGAAAGTTGAACGTTGAAATCGCGACGCTGAAATCACCACAAAGGATCGAGTCATTTGCGAAACATAAATTGCAGATGTCTTATCCTGAAAGGGAACAGGTCATAGTCCTGAACAACCACAACGACGTGGCGCAGAGCTCACACAAGGATTGAGCATAATTGGGGATACTCCTATGTCCGGCGAATCGAAAAAATGGTTAAAATTCAGAATTGTCACTCTTCTGGTATTTTTTTTAATACTCTTTATCACCCTCATATCAAGGGCGTTTCAGATTCAGGTGCTGTCGGGAAAAATGCTGAAAACCCTTGCGGAAAAACAACACATAAAAACCCTCCAGATAGAACCGGAAAGAGGCATCATATTTGATCGTAACGGCGAAAAGCTCGCCGCGAGTGTCATGGCTCACTCAGTCTATGCCGATCCATCGAGAATAAGTAACCCTGCCTATGTCGCCCATAAAGTCGCACCGATTTTGAACATTGACAGACGCACTGTGGTGAAGAAAATTTCAGGATCAAAAAATTTCTGCTGGCTGGCGAGGAAGATCCCCTCTGAACAGGCGAGCAAAATCGAAGCCCTGAATATGGACGGCATCTTCATAATCAAAGAGCCGAAACGTTTCTATCCGAACGGTGAACTGGCGGGGCGCCTCGTGGGATTTGTAGGAATGGACTATACAGGACTTGAGGGGCTGGAACTGAAATACGACAGCTATCTCAAAGCAACGCCGGAAACATTGACCTGGGCGCGGGATGCCAGAGGGAAGCGATTGTACCCGAGAATTGAAAAGGCCGTCACTGAGCAGGAAGAAGGACACAACCTCATTTTAACCATCGATAACCGTATCCAGCATATCGTGGAATCAAATTTAACGGAGGCTATTGCATCCAAAGGTGCAAAAGGCGGTTTTGTCATTGTCATGGACCCGAAAACCGGCGAAATTCTTGCCCTCGCTGATCAGCCGGGATTCGACCCAAATAAATTCTCCAGTTACAATCTTGGAAAAGGAAAGAACAAGGCCATTACGGATTGTTTCGATCCTGGCTCAACCTTCAAACCTTTTCTCGCCGCGGCGGCGCTTGAAGAAGGTATCGCCAAAGAAAACGACAGGTTTTATTGCGAAAACGGAACCTACAGGGTATCCGACAGGGTATTTCATGAGGCAAACAGGAAGAAGTATGACACTCTTACGTTTCATGATATTCTAAAATATTCGAGCAATATTGGATGTATCAAGGTTTCTGAAAAGCTTGGAAAAGAAAAATTCTATCACTATATTACACAATTCGGATTTGGCTCAAAGACAGGAATAGATCTTCCCGGCGAAGTCAGTGGTCTTTTGAGGGCGCCGCACAACTGGACAAGGGTTGACGCATCGACCATTGCTTTCGGCCAGGGTATCTCCGTTACGGCTATTCAGCTCATTACCGCCCTATCTGCCATAGCCAACGATGGTCTCCTCATGAAGCCTCACATCGTACGTGCAGTAGTGGACAAGCAAGGCCGAGTAATAAAAAAATTTGAGACCACTCCTGTAAGGCAAGTCATATCCCCGAAGACAGCGAGAAGGCTCACTGCCATACTGAAAGACGTGGTGGGGGATGATGACGGAACCGGTGCAAGAGCGCACATTGTCAATGTTGCCGTAGCCGGCAAAACAGGAACATCCCAAAAGTTTGACTTTGCGAGAAAAGCCTATTCTTCTGAAAAAGTCCGTACCTCTTTTATGGGATTTTTCCCTGCTGAAAATCCTCAGATTGCCATTCTGGTTACGCTCGACGAACCGCAGAGGGACAAATGGGGTGGATTGGCGGCGGCACCTGTGTTTAAAAATATTGGTGAACAGATCTTGACACGTTTCAAAACTGATATTAAAGAAAGCCCCTTCGTCGTTCCTGAAGAAGAAAAAAAGGAAAGCGTGAAATTAAAACTCGTGTCGACACCCCAAATAATAAGCGCTCAGGCGTATGCGGAAAAAGACACGGATGAGCCATACATGCCGGATTTCAGTGGAATGACCATAAAAGATACCCTAAAGAAGGCAAGGGAAAAAGGTATTGATGTGAAAATCGCGGGAAGTGGCTGGGCTGTAAACCAGGAACCGAAGGCCGGTGTTGGTCTCCTCACGCATCGGTCATGTACCGTCACATTCAGTACAGGATATTGAGGAATCAATGTGCAACTACAGGCTGTTTTAAAAGACATCGATATCCTTAAGGTCTCCGGAAATTTTGAGGGAGACGTCTCAGCCATTTGCTATAATTCAAAAACATGTGAAAGAAACAGTATGTTTGTGGCCGTGAGCGGATTGAAGTTCGACGGTCATCATTATATTTTAGAAGCGGTTGAACGGGGTGCAAAATTTATTATTCACGAAAAGGACTACACCCCCCCGCCTGGAGTTGTATCTCTCCGCGTTCCCGAGAGCCGGAGAGTTCTTGGTGTCCTCGGAAAAAATTTCTATAACGACCCTTCCTCTCGTCTTTGTCTCATAGGGGTTACGGGAACAAACGGAAAGACAACCATAACCTATTTGCTGGAATCCATTCTTTATGCGGCCGGATTCCGCGCGGGTGTGCTGGGAACAATCAACTACCGGTTTCACGGCAAGGCGATGCCTGCACCGAATACAACTCCGGAGTCATACGAATTACAAAGAATTTTAAGAGAAATGGTCGATCAGGAAATTACCCACGCAGTGATGGAAGTATCATCTCATGCAATTGATTTAAGAAGGATCGATGATTGTTCATTCGACGTGGGAATATTCACAAATCTCTCACAGGATCATCTTGACTACCATAAAACCTTAGAAAATTATTATCAGGCGAAGAAGCGTTTTTTTGACAAAATTCTCCCTTCAAGCACAAAAAGTCGCCGCAGCATAATCATCATAAACGCAGATGACCACTGGGGACAGAGGCTTCTGAAAGAAGTCGGAACAGGCATCCCCGTGCGGACATTCGGAATAGAGAGCGTATGTGACACTACGGTGAGTCAATATTCTCTTTCGCTTGAGGGAATAAGAGCTGATATCACCACGGGGGACAGGTCTTTTTGCGTATCTTCCCCCCTGATTGGAAAATTTAATCTGTACAATATACTGGCAGCGACAGCCGCAGCCTACTCACTTAAAATTCCTGATGACGTCATTCAGAAGGGTATCGAGAATTTAAAAAATGTACCGGGACGCCTAGAAAAAATAATTGTCCCCGGAAAACCTGACGTCTTTGTCGACTACGCGCATACGGAAGATGCACTCCTCCGGGTATTGCAGAATTTATCTGAGTTCAAAAAGGATAAAATCATCACCGTTTTCGGATGCGGCGGCGACAGGGATCGCGGGAAAAGACCTCTCATGGGGAGCGCAGCGACAACATGGAGCGACTTGACCATCCTGACTTCAGACAACCCCAGAACGGAAGACCCGCTCTCTATAATCAGCCAAATAGAAGAAGGCGTTCACAGAAGTTCTGTGAAAAAGTATCTTCCTGAAGAGATTAATAATAACACTCCTGAAAAAGGTTATGTGGTAATACCTGATCGAAAAAAAGCCATTGAGACGGCGGTCTCTCTCGCCGGTGTTTCAGATATCGTACTCATCGCCGGGAAAGGACATGAGAACTACCAGATAATAGGAAGCGAACTCCTGCCGTTTGACGACAGGCTTGTTGCGAGAGAAACTCTTATAAAGAAATAATACAGGTAACGGTATTGAAAGAAGAACAGACTCTTCCCATATTCTCCGCTCTAGAGATCGTACATGCTACCGGAGGAAACATGCTCAGCGGGCGTGGAGAGGTTATATTCAACGGCGTATCCACGGATTCACGACAAGTAGTGAAAGGGAGCCTGTTTATCCCTCTGAAGGGGGAGAAATTTGACGGTCATGATTTTATTGCCGGTGCAGTGAGCGCCGGCGCCGCTGGTTTTCTGATCCAGAAAGGTTCGGAACACACGCTGCACCAGACATTCGAGCACGCTACTGTCATCAGCGTCGGGGACACCTTAACGGCGCTGGGAGATATTGCCCATTTCTGGCGGAAAAAACGCAGCGCGGCTATCGTGGCCATCACGGGTAGTTCCGGAAAAACAACCACGAAGGAAATGATCGCAACGATTGCCGGCATGACCAAAAAGGTCACGAAGGCAAGAGGGAATTTCAACAACCTGATCGGTCTTCCGCTGTCTATTCTCCAGATAGGTGACAGGCATGAAGTCGCCATTCTCGAGATGGGTACAAACGCACCGGGAGAAATCGGCAGGCTTACCCGCATCGCCGAACCGGACATCGGCGTGATTACCAACATCGGTCCCGCTCACCTGGAGGGCTTGAAAACCCTTGATGCCGTGCGGGACGAAAAATGCGATCTCTTTCGCACAATGCCAGACACCGGGGTTGCCATTATTAACATTGACGATAAGAAATTACTGGTTTCAGAAAAAGAATGGAGGGGACAAAAAGTAACCTTCGGGTTCAGCGAAAAAGCCGATGTTTCAGCAGACAACATCAAAATAAATGGAAGAGAGAGAACAACATTTACCATCAAGATAGCGAAGTTCAGACAGGACATTACCATGTCCACGATCGGGAGTCATAATATTTATAATGCCCTTGCTGCCGCTGCATCTTCCTGCGCACTGGGTATTGAATACCCGACGATCTGTCAGGGTTTAATGGCATTTCAGCCCATCTCCGGACGCATGGAGATCCATCGGCTGAATAATGGAGCATTTATCATTAACGATACGTACAATGCCAACCCTGCATCGTTTCGTGCCGCCCTTGAAACCTTGCAAGATTTAAAAGGGAATCACCGCAGCATCGTAATTATGGGTGATATGCTTGAGCTTGGAGAACAGGCAGAGGAACTGCATGAAGGAATCGGGAGTCTTATGGCAGACACTGAGGTGGGTATCATATTCCTCAGAGGAAGGCTCTCCCCGGCGACGGCAGCGGGGGCATTGAAAAGAAATATGCCAAAGGAACAGATAATTTTTTTTGAAGCACCCGATGAAATAATGCCGCGCCTCTCGTCCTCTATAAAGAAGGGTGACTGTATCCTTGTCAAGGGATCGAGACAAACAAAAATGGAAGATACGGTGCAGAAGATAATGGAAGTGTTCGGCCTGGAAGTACAACGGGAACAGCGCGGAAAGGAATTGTAAATGATTTACCATCTCTTATATCCCCTTCATACGACATTTTCCTATTTTAATGTCTTCCGCTATATTACGTTCCGGACAATCTATGCTGCGGTTACGGCGCTGATCATTTGTTTTGTCATCGGCCCCTGGTTGATCAGGAAACTCCAATCCCTGCAAATCGGCCAGACTATCAGGGACGACGGCCCCGACACCCACCTTGCAAAACAGGGAACACCGACCATGGGAGGAGTCCTCATCATTTTTGCCGTCGTTATCTCTACCCTTCTCTGGGCCAACCTTACCGTCGATTATGTATGGCTCGTTGTTTTGGTCATCGTCGGCTATGGACTTATAGGATTCACAGATGATTACAGGAAACTTACCAGCCAGAGCAGTCGGGGAATATCGGGGAAAGTGCGACTTCTCGGAGAAATCGTTATAGCGCTCTTTGTCAGCATTATTCTCTACATCAAGCCAGGATTCACTTCAAACCTGACCATACCGTTTTTCAAAACAGTGCTCCCCGATCTGGGATGGGGGTACATCATACTTTCCACATTTATCATCGTCGGTACGGCAAATGCGGTGAACCTGACGGACGGCCTGGACGGCCTTGCCATCGGTCCGGCCATAACATGTTTTATGACATATCTCCTCTTTGCCTATTTTGCCGGGAACATAAAAATTGCCAATTATCTACAGATCCCTTACGTGGCAGGAACGGGAGAGCTTGCCGTTCTTTGCGGCGCCACAGTGGGAGCAGGTCTTGGTTTTCTGTGGTATAACGCCTACCCCGCCCAGGTTTTTATGGGAGACACGGGGTCCCTTTCCTTAGGAGGCGCCCTCGGTACGTTGGCCATCGTTACAAAGCAGGAAATACTTCTGGCTATTGTGGGCGGCATATTTGTGATGGAAACCTTTTCCGTTATCTTCCAGGTAGGTTGGTTCAAGATGTCTAACGGTAAGCGTATCTTCAGAATGGCGCCAATCCATCACCACTTTGAACTTAAGGGATGGGCGGAACCAAAAGTGATTGTAAGGTTCTGGATAATTTCCATACTCCTCGCCCTGGTGGCCATCAGTACCTTGAAATTGAGATGAGATGAATTATGGATCTTGCCGGGAAAAACATATTAGTCATAGGCCTGGGAAAGACAGGCATCGCCTCTGCCCGTTTTCTCTTAGGGCAAGGCGCCAACGTTTTTGTGACCGATGCAAAACCTTTCCCGGAACTGAATGAGGCGTTCTCGGAAATAGGCACTGCTTCTGGGAATTGGAAATTCTGTGAATATGATCCGAATATTCTCACACAGATAGAGTTGATCATCCCCTCTCCCGGTGTACCGCCGTCCAACATGATCCTTGCCGGGGCTGTCGAGAAAAATATTCCTGTTGTGAGTGAGAT
>Ga0209668_10001053_pt1 | contig 11670 bp, 8 predicted proteins | sample FrelakmetPLP11PL_FD_187150 | JGI IMG/M metagenome (GOLD analysis project Ga0209668, IMG submission 187150) | Freshwater lake sediment microbial communities from the University of Notre Dame, USA, for methane emissions studies - PLP11 PL (SPAdes)... | ecosystem: Environmental > Aquatic >... | reverse complement strand
TATCTAAGGATTCTTTATTGCGGGAAATAATTATTGACAAAGCTGTACAAGTAGCACCACAAGGCTCTAATCCTTCAGATATCTATAAAATAGATCCTAACGAGATTTTAAAGGAAGTTGAATTACCAATTGGTTGGACAAGTGCTAACGTACAACAGCAAATCAATAGCACAAAATATAGAGTTAATGGGTTGCCTGTTTTCAGTGTTTTAAGTATGATTGCTGGTTGGTTTGTCAGTGGTATTGCTATTGCGATGGGTGCGCCTTTTTGGTTTGATTTACTAGGAAAGGTGATGAATGTCAAAAATGCGGGTAAAAAAGGCAAACAGTCCCCCAAAAATCAAGATGAATAATTCAGATCCCCGACTTCTTTGAGAAGTCGGGGATCTGGTGGTTTAGAAAATAAAAATTATTTGTATATCCCATTCTCTATTTTGGCGCATAATTTGGATTTGTTGGATAAATTCACGGAAGTAAAATCTTCGTTCTACCTCTGATAAGTCTAACCAAAATTGAGGTATGGATACAGATTGAGCTACAGAACGCAAATTCACAGGAGGAAGAATCGCTAACTTGGCTTGCAGTTCGGAAATTTCTGTGCGAAGTTTGTAAACTCTTAATTTTGCAGTTTCTATATCTAAAATTCCCGTTTCTATCAAAGTGGGTAATTGCTGGAGGATTTGTTGCTGACGAGATATGTTATTCTCTAAACTATTTTTAATTGCATCTAATTGGGGAAAATTTATCCCGGCGACAGCTAAAGGTAAATCTCGACAAATATTATCAATGGTTTTTTCTAAAACTACTTGGTAAGGGATAGCACGACATTTAGGCTGTTGAGGGCAGTCTATTGCACGTAAATATAAATACTCTTGATCCTGATGACGCTGGGTAACACTGGTGACAATCATCTGTGACTGACATTGATGGCAAATGACTAAACCAGCTAAAGAACGGGGCGCACTAGCTGTCCGCGATGGTAAGCGGCTGTTGCGTCGTAATATTCTATCAATTTGCGCTGCTTCCTCTCTGGATATAATTGCCGCATGAGTATTAGAGATAATTTCCCTGTTTTGATAGGCTGTATCACCGCGATAAACTGGATTAGTTAACCACCGTCTAGCTGTAGTGACAGAAATATTTTTACTGTATTTTTTACCTATATAACGGACGGTGGCACGGACAGAACCATAGAGTAAAAAATATTCAAAAAAATCTTTAACAACGGGTGAGGTAGTGCGATCAATAATATATTTACCTTGTCCTCTCCGGTAGCCATAGGGGGGTTTTCCTGGTGGTGGTGAGGTTTCTAGGCGATTACGAGCGTGTCCCTGACGAATGCGGCGGCTACGTTGTTGATGTTGAATTTCTGGTAATAATTGCAGTAGTTCGGTGGGGATTTGACTGGATTTGGAAGTATAGGGTTGTTGTGTGGTAATGACTATGACTCCCATTGTTTCTATTTGATTAAGGCGATCGCTCACTTGGGATAAACTATCACCTAATTCTTCTAACCGGCGCAACAGTAGATAATTTACAGTTTCGGTTTGACAATCAATTAATAATTGTTGTAATTGGGTGCGTTTTCCCAAATCTTCATAAATTTTATCTACTTCCCAACCCCAATCATCTGGGCTGGAAACAGTATCTAATAATGGATCAGTATAAATATAAACAATTATTTTCATAATGTACAATGAAAACTTGTTTTTAACTTATATTTTATTGTCATTCAACACTTCCGGAAAATAACCAATTTTTTGAAAGTAGGAAAAATACACATTCAGTAATTCCTCATTGATAGCAGGACAGAGAATAGATATATTTCCTAACTCTGCAAGGGTTTGGTCAGCATTAAATTCTACTTTGTCCGGTGAGAATATCTTTGAGAATTTCAAAAGCAGTAATAAAGACGAGTATAACTTATCCTTGGGATACTTGGATATTTGATTCTTTATTTCCGCTAAAAAATCACTATAACTAACCTTTTCTAAAGGGTAGCCTAAAAAACAAGTTGAGTTAAAAAATTGCTCCCAAGAAGTTGACTGAGGATTAACTAAATGAAATGTTCTGCCAAAAAATTTTTTTTCCAGAGATAAACTTACAATTGATTGACTGACATAATCAACTGGAATCATGTTTATTTGTGTTTTTAAATTCGGAAATCTTCCTAATTTAATACAACCTTTGAGCAAAATACATAAGAAATCTTGAATATTGCCATTGATTCCTGTTTGACTATGTCCACTAATTCTTGAAGAACGATAAATACAAGCAGGTAATCCTCTTTGTTGTGCTAATATAATTAATTGTTCTGCTACCCATTTAGTTTGTTGATAGCCTCCTTTGATACTAGAAAAATCAGCAATATCTGTTTCCGTTATTTTTTCATTATCAAGATTAGTTTTATTGAAGAAAAATCCCAGGGTAGAAATAAAATGAACAGGTTTAGTTTGCAGAATACTTGCTAACCGAATAACCTCTTGTGTTCCTAACACATTCGCAGGTTTTAAAATTGAATAAGGACGAGCCGAGTTAACCCATGCTCCATTATGATAAATAATATCAATTATCCCTGCTAATTCATTAAAATCTCCCTCAGAAAGACCCAACAAAGGTTTAGATAAATCTCCCACAACGGGAATAATTCGAGAACTAAAAGTTTCTTCCCAAAGTAAATAAAATTCCAAATGTTTTTGGAGACGATTTTTGCCCTCTTTGCTATTACTACAGCGAATCAAACAATAAATATCTGCCGTAGTTTTGTGGAGCAGTTCCCTAAGTAAATAAGCACCAAGAAAGCCAGTTGCTCCTGTGAGAAAGATAGATTTTGGCTCTAGTAAATTATCTGACAGAGGATTGATAAATTGGATAGAGGAATCTAAAATTAATTCCTCTGCTAAATCTAAACTATTACCAGTAGTGTTAATCATAAATAATGGGTTTTTGCCTATTTCTTGAATACCTTGTGCATAAACTTATGAGAAAATTACCCGATTGTGTATCCAGCTTCCTCACATAAAGGTTGACAATAAATATTTAGTTTTTCTACATCTTCTGCGTTCATTGAGCTTTTCCAACCATCTATTTTACCTGTTCTAAATGTTCTAGCACCAGGATTATAAATTTCACCTAACTGAGAAAGAATAGTATCATCAAAAGGAATATCTAAATAAGAGCAGATTTTGTAGACAACAGCTTCTTGTTTTTCCTTAGTTCCTCCACCCTGTTCTCCAACCAAATCTTCAAAGTGGATAAATAAACAACTTTCTTCATTACGCCAAGCTAACATAGAACGATACACTTCGGCAAAATTTTTGATTTCTACTCCTGCTTTTACAGCATACCCTCCCTCTAAAATAAAGTCTAAGCGTTGGGTAGGAGACATTAAACTAAAATCATCTTCTAAAAAGTGTCTTCCTGGCATTTTACCTGTATCTAAAACAAAGGGAATTAAGGAGACAACGACAGCGCGAGGATCACGAATTGTAAAGACCTGTTGATAATTTAATTCGTTCAGAATTGGCGTTAATAGAGGTGTCCAAGGAATATGACCTAAAATATATTGCTTTGGGGAAATCAGTGTTAACCAATGTCGAAAAGTTGCGGAATCTACATAACATGGGGTTAAAGCACCGATACTAATTTTCTGATCTGATTCTGTTTGATGTTCTAATCTCTTTTTGACTTCTCCATAATTAAAGAATAGAGGTGTTTCTGTGATTTCTCCTGGTTGAAAATGTTCTTTATACCCCAAAATTTCTACAGCTTTGGCTAATAAATGAGTACCACTTTTAGGCAAAGAATTAATTAATAGTCTCTTGGTTGCAGATTGTTCTTCAGTCATGATCTTAGTGGGGAAAATTAAAAATTGACAGTTGGTAGTAATTCAGGAGTATTTGGAAGATATAGCGTTTTCTGATCTAATGAGGTACAAAATTATCTGCGTTCAATTCTTACTTCTTGTACCTCAATTGTAGGGTGAGAAATGCCTATGGTAGATTAATACTGCTCGGTTAAGCCTCGAAATCCAACAAAATCCCTGGTAATGTTGGGTTTCGCTGTCGCTCAACCCAACCTACATTTCCTTAACCGACAAGTATTGTATGGTAGATAGGTTTTCTAAGCCATAGCCATATCTAGGGTAAACTTTCAAAAATCAAATAGTAATCCTATATCAAGTTTAGAACATTCCGATTGGTGGGACATAATCACCATCAATTCGCACATCTAATACTGTTGGTTTGGAATCGTTATAAATTGCCTCATAATCTAGATTTTTTAAATCTTGACCATTATGAATAATATAACCATTTGCCCCCATTCCTTTGGCTATTTGACTAAAATCAACTGAAGGTAAAATAAACTCCAGTTTTTCAGTTCCTGTTTGCTTATGTCTGTGTTTCACCATACCAAAAGATCGATCATTTAAAATAATAAAAATGATTGGTAATTTTTCAGCCACAGCCACAGCCAGTTCGTTTCCGTGCATTAAAAAGCAACCATCTCCTGTTAGGCAAACAATGGGGGTATTTTTAACGCCAAAAGCTGTGCCAACTGCACTACCAATTCCCCACCCCATCGGGGCTGTTACTGCTCCTAGACGGTAATTTTCGGGACGATGGGGAAATAAATAATGAATACTCCAAGCCAACCAATTACCTACATCAATCAGATAGCGAGTTTCTGGGGGAAAATGCTGTATAAGTTCACTGATTAATTGTTGGGGTTTAACTAGGGATTGATCATTTAATAGTTTATAGCTATCTGGATCTTTAACTGTAATTTGAGTGGGTTGATATTGATGATGGTTTAATAATTCGGGGGAGGTTGTTGATAGTTCTGATTTTATTTGTCCTGTTTTTTGAGCATTTTCTAGGCGTGTATGTAATTCTTTAAGTATGGTTTTAATAGTTCCTTGGATGTGCAATTCTGCCATCGGAGAACCGTTAAAATACTGATCTGCATGATGGATATGGACTAATTTTTTAGTTAATACTGCGTTATCCCAATTGGAGGTTTCCCATTGTCCTAAGTTCATACCTACAGCTAAAATTAAACCCACAGATTCATCGGTGAGGGCTTGACGGGCTGTTTGATGTCCAGCAAACCCAAATACACCTTTTGCGAAGGGATGATAAGGATTAACGCAGGTTTTGCCGCTTTGGGTTGTAGCTATAGGAGCATTAATTAATTCTGCTAAGGCTATAATTTCTGAGGATGCTTGTTTACAATCTTGACCAATCCAAAGGGCGATAGTTTGTCCTTGATTTAATACATTGGATACGGTTTGAGAAAGATGATCTAAGGCTTTTAAATCAACTAATGCCGGAGGTTGGGTTAATAGTTGAGATATATGAGGATAGGTAAGAGATGGTGGGGCTTCAGCGCGGAAGAGATTTACAGGAATGCTGAGATGAGCCGGTCCAAAAGGCGATCGCAAAGCTGTTGTTAAGGCCGCAACTAATTTTCTTTCTAGTTGATTGGCATGAGTAACGAGGGTGTTATAACGGGTACAGTGTTTGAACATCGCCACTGTATCTATCGTATCAGGTGATGATTCCTGAAAGGCACTCCAGCTAAAATGAGATAGCATGGTTTGGGCGGTAATCACAAGCATGGGGATGCCTTCACCATAAGCGGAAGCTACCCCTGTAATTAAATTGGTGCTACCTGGACCTGTTGTAGCACAGCAAACTCCAATTTTTCCAGTTTCACGGGCATAGCCATCAGCCATAAAAGCCGCACCGGTTTCATGACAAGTTAAAATTGGCCGGATTCCCCCACGTTTTTCGCTACGTGCTAAGGCTTCATAGAATGCGCTGTTGTGTCCCCCAGGTATGCCGAAAACATATTCTACTCCTAATTGTTCTAAATAATCTACGATTAAATCACTCAGTGTTCTGGATTGATTTTGCTCAGGGGAAGTCAGTTGGATAGGAGATGGAGTTTGTGAAATCATTCTATTTAAGTTGGTAATGTTAACAGAGGTTGAGGTTTTTAAACCCTGACTTATACTTGAACAGTGGTTTTGAGTCCTTGATCAAGAGAATTTTTTGTTTTTCTGATCCCTTGACCAATTTGATCGGAATACCCATCAAAGGTGTAGCCAAATAATGCTATATCTTCTTGAAAATGCTCTTCTACTAATTTTATTGTTCTTGCATTGTAATATTCTTGATAATTTCTATGTTTCGATGTATTCAAATAGGGTAAGGAGGTTTGTAAGTTAAGCTGTTGACAAACATAATTCATGTCTGTTCCTAAGGTTTCGTATCTACCAATATAATCAACTATTAGTCTGTCTTGGGAGTCAGTAATAATTTCTTTTTGGAGTTTAGTCGCTCCCTTGGGAAAGGGGTTTTTGGTGTTAATTACCCATTCTAAATATTCCTCAAATCCAGCCATTGATTTGACTAATTCATGTCTGATGTGAGCTTTTTCTTTGAGAATAAAGTGGTAATAGGAGACTTGCCAATTCCAAGGGTTTCTCACAAAAGCAAATTTATAAAACCTGTTATAGACTTCTGGGGATAATTCCTTTTTAACATCTTTTGCTTTAGCGTGCCAAAGAGAAGATTCCCATATTTCATACAAGGGATTAATTTTATGTCCTAACATTTTTTGGGGACGATTAATTTTAAATTTTTCGGGTTCTTGAGCATAGGATTGTAACGCCTCTTTAATACTCGAACCCGCAGCTTTAGCGACGTGAAAAAAAATGAACTTGTGACTGTAAGATATTAGCATTGGTATAGGTCTTTATATCTATAAATTACTTCTAAATCTGGTTCAATGAAGTTATTAAGTGTCAGTAACTGATTTGCTGTCGGGCTTAAATAGAGCGGAAAAAATTGAAGGATTAACCTTAACGTATTTGATGACTAAGACACTCAGCCAAATATTCCAGGTAATCATGGTGATGCTAGTAGCGATCGCTGCCCCTACCATCCCCAAATAGGGAATAGTGATCGCATTTAAAACTATGTTCATTAAAGCACACCAACCAAACACAGGCAAGGACTTATTTTGATGACCTGTCATTACCATTAAAGAGCCAACCGAACCACATAAAGCATCAACTAAACGTCCAATCACCAAAATCTTCAAAGTCCAATTAGCCGTGATAAAATCCGAGCCAAAAATACTGAGAACAGGTTGAGTAAACAGCAATAAGCAGACAGAAATCAACATTGTGGGAATAAATATCCAGATATTGGCCTCAGACACCAGTTTTTGTAACCCTGAAGAATCTTTTTTAGCATAAAGGGTGGCAAATCTGGGTGCAGCCACTATATTTAATGTTAGCAAGGCTAAACCTGGCCACTGAGCAGTTTTTACCGCCGCATTGTAAATTCCGGCTGGTTCAGGCCCTATCAAAGAACCCACCATCAGAATATCAGATTGATCTAAAATCACAAAAAATGACTGTTGAATCAACAAAATCAGCGATAATTCCACCCACTCACGATAAGCATAAACAGGAGTTGTGGGTTCAAATTCTTGATTAAACTTCCTTCGCACTAACAGAAGTTGCACTGTGGTGACAACAAACAAGATCACTCCAGCCAGGATAATCAAAGGTAAACTATTGAGGCTATGGTGATCTCTCCAGATTATGAATCCTGCTCCTAGCACTAAGATAGGATAGATAATATCAGCAGGCATATAGGCTAGAGCAATTTCCTCTAAGGCTGTGGCGACTCCCTTGTACAAACTAACTAAAGCCTGTAGGGGTAATATCCAGATTCCCATTAATAGAGGAATTGCATAAACAAATTCATGGTAATTATTTATTGATAAGACGATTCCGATGACAATTAAGGACACAGTTAGGCTTCCTAGTAATATTAATAGCCAACTTCCCCTCACAATGCCGTGCAAACTGCCCAAATCTTGTTTGACTTTATATTCTGCAATTAAGCGGACTGTCGTGCGAGGTAATCCTAATCCTGCGGGTATCGCCAAAAATATAGTCCAAGCCGTCACATATTCATAAATTCCATATTCAATTCTCCCCATCCATCGCGCCAACAAAACTTGCAACAGATAGGTAATAAAAAGACTACTAATTTGTACAACCAGAGCTACAGTAGCATCTTTGGTAAAGCCCTTGAAACTGATATTTTGGGGAGACTGTGTAAAGGTTGATTCAGTCATAATATGAGTTTAGATTTTCGATTTTCCGCTGCCTAAGAGAATATTTGCTCATTCCTGATAACTAAAAGTTTTGGTTGATATAGGAATCCTACTTGAATCTTGCTGAATAGACTGGTCCGCAACCGTTGACGATATACGGTTTAGGGTTTATATAGCGGTATGCACTTGAATGAGATACAGAATTTACCTAAAAAACTATACACCAAAGGACTTTCAAATCTCTTCCCTGCGATGCACTGAGCTTGTCGAGGTGTTCCCTGTTCCCTGCTATAGCTTATTCAAAAATCAAATAGGAATATACATTACAGATAGGTAAAACCCTTAACTTGACTTGGAATTTTACTCTAGTTTGAGGAGGCTTTTTACTTCTTTGAAGGTCAATTCTAATTTTTCCACTAATTCATCACATTGAGTTTCTGTAATAATAAAAGGTGGCGAAATTAAAATGTGATCTCCATCTATTCTTGTTCCCGTACCAAATCTACCCCTGAGAATTAAGCCATTTTTTAAGCCTATTTGCATAATTTTTTCAGTTATGCCCAGGGAACGGGAAAATGGTTGATGAGTCTCTCGGTTTTGGACAAATTCAATGCCTATTAATAAGCCTTCTCCGCGAACATCTCCGATCAATGATTCCCGTGCAGCCAACTTTTGTAATTCATTTTTCAGATATTTACCGATGACTGCACATTTTGCAATCAGATTATGTTCAGCAAGATAGTTTTGTACAGCTAAGGCCGCAGCGCAACTAATGGGATGTCCCGCATAGGTGAACAATGATAGGGGTATATTTTTAGTGGCATGATCAAATATTTCTCGAACCCTTTTGTGAATAATCACGGCTCCAATGGGCGCGTATCCACTACTTAAGGCTTTTGTGGCTGTGATCATATCCGGGATGACATTCCAGTGGTCAATTCCAAAATTCTTACCAGTTCGACCAAAGCCTGTGATAATTTCTTCGGAAATGAAAAGAATATCGTAAAAATCACAAATTTCTCGAATTTTTTCATAATAACCCGGTGGGGGAACGATCGCACTACCGGCACCACCAATAATCGGTTCGGCAATAAAGGCGGCTATGGTATCGGGTCCTTCTTGTTCTATTGTCCTGGCTAGTTCATTGGCACAAGCGAGTTGACAACTGGGATAGGTGAGTCCATAGGGACATTGATAACAGTGGGGGGCTTGAATATGGGGAAAATTTAATAAATCAAAGGGAGGTAAACTGCTGCGAACAAACCGACTCCCGGACATGGCTAGGGTAGCAATTGTATGACCGTGATAACTATGCCAACGGGAGATAATTTTATATTTGCTGGGTTTTCCTCGGAGTTGATGGTAATAGAGTGCCACTTGAAAAGCCATTTCATTGGCTGTTGAGCCACTGGTAACGAAACCAACTCTATCCATGCCCTCTGGAGCCATTGCTGTGACGACATCGGCTAAACGTTCCTGGGGTTCGCTGGTAAATTGAGCTTTATGGATGAAACACAGTTGACGAGATTGTTCGGCGATCGCATCAGCTACTTCTGTGACACCATGGCCAATGGAAATAACATGAGTTCCCCCGATAGCGTCTAGGTAGGATTTACCTTCGGAATCATAAACATAAATCCCTTTGCCATGAGTTGGCATCAAACAGGTTTTATGCCAGCGAGGTGCATTAAAAACGTGAGATTGTTTTTCGTTCATTTTATATTTTTTAGATAAAAAAACTAGTGGGGAATTTTTCGGTAATCATCATTACAGGTTGATTTTGTGAAAACACTCGATAAGTCCGCGAAAAGAGGTTTTCATCTTTGTTAATTTTAAAATCCTCAGCTAAATTACCAGCAAGTTCTTGAGATAAATCAACAATTTCTTTAAAGGTTTCCACGCGATATTCTAACCAGAGTTTACCAATGGGTTTTGCTGAGTTGAGTAACTGGTCTTTAAATCTTGGATCTAGTCGGTCGGGAACCACAATAGATTCAGCATAAATCCAGTTTTTTTGGCTAATTCTTCCTTGGAGAAATATTCTCCTTTTAATAACTTTGCTGCCCACTTCCAGATTTAAAAGAGGGATATTTTCAGTAATGTTGACTATTTCTTCAGAAAGTTTAATAATTGCAATCTTTTCTAATAGATAAATTTCCAGAATATCAGTTAAAGTTCCATCAGTAATTAAGATAATTCGCTGAAGTGTACTTAATTCAGCAAGTTCAATTGGGCTTCTGCTTAAACTATTTTTCAATAATTCAATTTTACATTTATCAAGTTTTTGTGCCTGTAGCATGAAGATAATTCCTTTGCAAATAATAAGTCAAAAAGGTTGCAGAAGTTAATTAAAAATTAACTTTGCAGATACCAAGTTTGTCAATGGTCTTAATAGTACGAATTCTACTTTTATGAAATATTTTGAGCAACCATTTTTCCTATTGCTATGGAAAAATTCACTTTTATTCCGGCTTCAAAGTTCGGTAATTTTTGCTTTGATGCTTTTTCTGAAGCAATTATGGAACATAAACTAGGTGGGCTGAGAAAAAACAAAATGTGTAAAGAAAAGTAAAATCGCCCAAAACTTCTTCACTCTTGCCTCTTGCCATAACGACAATTTTTAACGCCAACCTACTTAATGTTAAAATTTGCCCCTTTCTAGAATATTAATGAGGTTTTCTAAATCTGGCAGGACTGTAGCCAGTTCCCTGGCGTTTTTGCGCCATTTTTCAGCCGACGGGGTGGATAAGGTTCGTTGAGCGATCGCTAAAGGTTGAGAAAGCATTTGCTCAATATGTTGATCTTGATGGAGTTGGGCAAATTCGGCGATGTCGTTGATGGTTTTTTGCGATCGCTCAATCAAGTCCTGATAATTAACCAAGCGCCAACAAGAGGAGGGCAGGGTTTTTAGGTCTTCTATCAGGTAAGAATTCGCTGTTTTCCACTGATAAGCGGCAATTTCAACCAATGAGGACTTTTGCAAAGATGACCATTCGGGAACGAGGAGAAAACTCCAATTGCGATAAGGCCAACCTGGTAGGGGTTGATAGGAAATAAACCGCTGCGATCGCCACCCTTCCATTAAACTACTGATATTTTCTTTAGGTTCTCGATAGAGATAGATAAAGAGAGCATCAGGAAATATGGCTTTTATGAAAGGAACTCTCAGGGCGTTCTTGGGTGTTTTTTCCAGAAACCGAATTTTATTTGGCCGTTCTGACTCAGGAAGATGGAGATATTTCACTCCTTCCCGATTTTGCAATTGTTGAACAAAGCGTTTTTTCAGATTTAAACCAATTTCTGAGGTAGCATCACTTTCTATCAAGCGATTAGAACTAAAATTTCGCGCTCTTGGGTGTAACGCCGGAATCCCTTCGATAATTTCATGACTTTCATCGCCAATTGTCCACAAATCGGGAAATTGAGCTAGGGTTTCAAATAATAAGCTACTCCCGGCTCTAGGTGCAGAAACGATAAAAATCGGCTTTGCAAACTCTGGAATTGGGAAATTTTGGTTTTTATCCTCCTCTA
>Ga0209668_10001052_pt1 | contig 11672 bp, 12 predicted proteins | sample FrelakmetPLP11PL_FD_187150 | JGI IMG/M metagenome (GOLD analysis project Ga0209668, IMG submission 187150) | Freshwater lake sediment microbial communities from the University of Notre Dame, USA, for methane emissions studies - PLP11 PL (SPAdes)... | ecosystem: Environmental > Aquatic >... | reverse complement strand
TTAGGAAATCCACTCTCCGGATTGCTTCAATTGCTGTAATGCATCCAGCAACACTTCCAGATCTGCTGCCGTATTAAATGCCTGAATGGAATAACGAATATAGATATCCTTATCCTGACGCATGATAGGGACTTCTATCTTGTAATCGGTAAATAGCTTTCTTTGCAATGCCTCCGGTTGTTGGGTGCGGATGGGTATACTAATCATTTGACCTATCCATTCCTGATTGAGTGGACTAATCGGCTGGGTTCCTAAGCATGCATAAAAAGCCGGGGCATATTGCAATACTATTTCGTGGCATTTTTTGGATTGTGCTTTCCAGTTGTACTGATGCATAAATTCAATACAGGCAGGCACTGTTAAAAATGCTGAGAAATCCCGGGTACCTATCATCTGGTTATAATCCAACAAAATATTTCCCGAAGGATGCAATGCCTGATATCCCCAACTTACTACCAGCGGGTCTGATAATAATGTTCGGCAGCTTTTGCTCACATATAAAAAGCTGCAGCCTTTGGGAGCCATCATCCATTTATGACAAGCACCTGTATAAAAATCGGGCTGTAATTTTTCAATAGAAAGGGGGATATGCGCTGGAGCATGGGCACCATCAACAATTGTAATCAGTCCAAGTGCTTTCGCTCGCTGAACTATGGGCTCAACCGGGAGAATTAATCCGGTGGCGCTGGTAATATGACTAATAAAGATTGCTTTGGTAGCAGGGGTAAGTCCTGCAAAGAATGCATTTACAAATTCCGCTTCGGTGGTTACCGGTAGAGGTATATGCTGTCGTTTATAAACTGCATCTGCTTTTTGGCAATACAAATTCCAGGTTCTGTCGCAGGCTCCATATTCGATATCGGTAGTTAAAATCTCATCACCGGGCTGTAATTGAATATTTTTTGCAATCAGGTTGATGGCGAAAGAGGGATTGGTAACATACACCAGATCATCTTTATCGGCAACATCTATAAAGCGGGCCAGGTGCTCGCGACTATTGGCTAAAAATCCAACACCCTCAAATGCAATCATTTGCACTGGCTCCCATTCGAGCTGTCGCTGCCAATATTGATAGTTTTCGAAAACAGGTGCCGGACAAGCACCAAATGAGCCGAAATTCAGGAAATGAATGTCGGGATTGATTAAAAATAAATCCTTGAAATCGGGCATGGAAATGTTTTTTCTAAGTTAATCAATAAATGGTACAGACATAAAAAAAGCTGCCTTGATTAGGGCAGCTTTTACGAAGATTTTAAAAAAAATTATTCAGACGTTACAGTTGCCATTAAATATTCTTTATTCAAACGGGCGATGTTAGCGATGGAAATTTCTTTCGGACAAGTTGCTTCGCAAGCGCCGGTGTTGGTGCAAGCTCCAAAACCCTCTTTATCCATTTGTGCCACCATGTTCAAAACACGGGTACTTCTTTCAGGATCGCCCTGTGGTAATAAAGCCAGGTGAGAAACTTTCGCACTCAGGAACAACATGGCACTACTGTTTTTGCAAGCAGCAACACAGGCACCACATCCTATACACATAGCAGCTGCGAAAGACTGATCGGCATTGTCTTTTGGAATAGGTAATGAATTACCATCTACTGCATTACCGGTATTTACACTGATATAGCCTCCTGCTTGAATAATTCTATCAAAAGCGCTGCGGTCTACCATTAAATCTTTAATAACGGGAAATGCATTTGCACGCCAGGGTTCAACCACAATGGTATCTCCATCCTGAAATGCACGCATGTGTAACTGGCAGGTTGTATTGGCAGCCCATGGTCCGTGCGGCTTACCATTAATATACATTGAACAGGCACCACAAATTCCTTCGCGACAGTCGTGATCAAAGGTGATGGGGTCTTCTCCGTCGCGGATGAGTTGCTCATTTAGCACGTCGAACATTTCCAAAAAACTCATTTCAGAAGAAATGTTTTCAACCCGATACAGTTTAAAGGCTCCCGGAGTGCTGCTATTAGCTTGTCTCCATACTTTCAGGTTCAGATTCATGTGATAGTGTTCCATGGTACGCTTTGATTCCACAGGGAATCATTTTTGGTTCTTTTGAAAAGTATTATTTGTAATTTCTTTGTGATGGCTTGATTACATCATAAATCAACGGTTCTTTATGTAGTTCCCACTGATGTTCGTCTTTAAACTGCCATGCTGCAACATACATATAGTTAGCATCATCCCGTAACGCTTCACCATCGGGTGTTTGATACTCTTCCCGGAAATGTCCGCCGCAGCTTTCATTTCTGTTCAGTGCATCAATACACATCAATTCTCCCAGTTCAATGAAGTCGGCAACCCGATTGGCTTTATCCAGTTCAGGGTTCATACCATTTACTACTCCCGGAATTCTAACATCGCTCCAGAATTCTTTTTTCAATGCCTGCACATCCGCAATCGCTTGTTTCAAGCCCGCTTCTGTTCTGGCCATTCCACATTGATTCCAGATGATTTTTCCGAGTCGCTTATGAAAACTTTCAACGGTTTGTTTACCCTGAATACTCATCAGTTGCTGAATGCGATCGTTTACTTTCTTTTCAGCTGCTTCAAAAGCAGGGTGGGAGGTTGAAACCGGTTTATTGTAAATTTCATCTGCCAAATTATTTCCTAAAGTATAAGGAATAACAAAATAACCATCCGCTAATCCCTGCATCAAAGCAGATGCACCCAGGCGGTTGGCACCATGATCGGAGAAGTTAGCTTCACCCAATGCATATAAACCCGGAATAGAAGTTTGCAATTCATAATCTACCCACAATCCACCCATTGTGTAGTGCACTGCCGGATAAATCCGCATGGGCACTTCGTAGGGATTTTCGCCGGTTATCTTTTCATACATATCGAAAAGGTTGCCATACTTTTCTTTCACTACTTCTTTACCGCGCGCAATGATTTCTTCCTGGCTCGCGGCAGTTTTTCCTTCTTTCCCCATTTCAATTTTACCATAGCGGATGATGGCATCAGCAAAATCGAGGTATACTGCCTGCTTGCTGGTACCTACACCATATCCTTCATCGCATCTTTCTTTTGCAGCACGGGAAGCTACGTCGCGTGGAACCAGGTTACCAAATGCAGGATATCTTCTTTCCAGGTAATAATCACGTTCATTTTCGGGAATATCGGTTGCCTTGCGGGTATCATTCTTTTGTGCAGGAACCCAAATTCGTCCATCGTTGCGGAGCGATTCCGACATCAACGTTAATTTACTTTGATGGTCGCCACTCACCGGAATACAGGTTGGGTGAATTTGTGTAAAACAAGGATTAGCAAAATATGCACCATTACGGTGTGCTTTCCAGGCCGCTGTAACGTTGCTTCCCATCGCATTCGTAGACAAATAGAACACATTTCCATAGCCTCCGGTACATAATAGCACGGCATGACCAAAATGGCGCTCCAGTTCTCCGGTTACCAGGTTACGGGCGATTATACCGCGGGCTTTTCCTTCAATAGTAACCAATTCAAGCATTTCATGTCTGCTATACATCTTAACCGTTCCCAATGCAACCTGCCGCTCCAATGCCTGGTAGGCACCAATCAGTAATTGTTGACCGGTTTGTCCGGCAGCATAAAATGTTCTTTGTACCTGGGTACCACCGAAAGATCGGTTACTGAGTAAACCACCATATTCACGGGCAAAGGGTACACCCTGTGCTACACACTGATCAATAATATTACCACTCACTTCAGCCAAGCGATGCACATTGGCTTCTCTTGCACGATAATCCCCCCCTTTAATAGTATCATAAAAAAGGCGGAATACACTGTCTCCGTCGTTCTGATAATTTTTGGCAGCATTGATTCCACCCTGAGCCGCAATCGAGTGGGCACGACGGGGAGAATCCTGAAAGCAAAAAGCTTTTACCTGATATCCCAGTTCACCCAATGAAGCTGCAGCAGAGGCGCCGGCTAATCCGGTACCAACCACAATTACTTCCAGTTTTCTTTTATTGGAGGGATTTACCAGCTTGCAATGACCTTTGTAATCTGTCCACTTTTCGTGGAGCGGGCCTGCAGGAATTTTTGCATCTAACATATCAGTATCAGTTTGTAGGGTTCTATTGTGAGTGTTCGATTGAAATAGGGTTTTATTTTATCCAGCCCAAATACATACTTACGGGCATCAGCGCAAAAACAGTTGGAATAACGATGGCAAATGCAAAACCGGCAGTGGTTAACATTCCATGGTATCTTCTGTTATGCACACCGATGGTTTTAAATGCACTTTGAAATCCATGTGCCAGGTGATAGGCTAATGCCCCACAGCTAATAACATATACAATCACTACCCAGGCCTCACTGAAAGTATCTTTCATCAGTGCAAACACATCATGCACCTGCATACCGTTCGAAAGGGTTGCTTCGTAGGGAATACCTGTAAAACGGGAGGGTACCCAGAAATGTTTCCAGTGCAAAATAAAGAATAGCAATAAAATAGTTCCTAAAATGGCCATGCTGCGGCTATACCATTTGCTACCCTTGCTATAATCTACCGCATATCCCACAGAACGTTTGCTGCGGTTTTCGAGGGTAAGCAGGTAGCCCTGATAAATATGCAGGAGAATACCACCAAATAAACCCACTTCCAAAATGCGGGGAACTACATTGCTTCCCATAAAATGGGCTGCTTTATTAAACATTTCTCCGCCATCATTCGCCCAAATGCAGGCATTTAAACCGGCATGAACCACTAAAAATAGAATCAGAAATATACCGGTAAAGCCCATCACCAATTTTTTGCCAACCGAAGAAGTGAGTGCATGTTTCAAAGCCATAACTGTTTGTATTTAATCAATTGCGTGCAAAAATACTACAGGATACAATGCTAACCCGAATTCTTCTTTTTTTTCTTTCCACTTTTCGGGTGGTTTGTGAGTAGGTTTACACCTGTGCAACCGATACCCCTCCCGGAATAGGGTAGCTTAAACAGCTTTTTTGCCGTTTACATAATTTTTAAACCCTACATCTCCCCGAATTGTAATTTTGTAGCATGATGAAATTGTTGAACATCCTGCTTACCAGTCTGCGCATGGCCATGCAGGAATTGTGGGCGAATAAACTACGTACTTTCCTTTCTTTATTCGGCATAACCATCGGTATTTTTTGCATTATTGGCGTGTTGGCTACCGTAAATAGCCTGGAACGAAAAGTGCAGACGGATATCAAAACATTAGGTAACAATACGATTTATATTGATAAGTGGAATTATGCCGGCGGACCCGATTATCCCTGGTGGAAGTACCTGAAGCGGCCTAATATGAAGTACGAGGAGATGAAGTTCATCAAGGAGAAAAGCCAGCTTTATTCTGCGATTTGCTTTATGGTTAACCGGAATATCAATGTAGATTATAAGGATAATATTCTTTCAAATATCAATTTATACGGACCAACAGAAGATTTCGATAAAATTCAAACCATTGATATCTCCGATGGAAGGTACCTCACCGAAGCGGATTTTGAAAGAGGAACTCCCGTTTGTGTTATTGGCAATAAAGTAGCTACCGAATTATACGGTAGTCCGGAGCGAGCCCTGGGAAAATCCATCGGTTACAATGGTAGAAAATTGTTGATTGAGGGAATTGTAAAAAAGCAGGGTCAAAGTTTAGTAGGCGGATTTGATTTTGACCAGTCTGTAATTGTTCCATATCGCTATTTTGCCAGTGTTTTTGATGCAGATAATAATAGCCCTTCTATCTTGGTGCAGGCAAAAACAGGTGTTCCTTCTGCTGCTTTGCAAGATGAGCTGGTAGGAATTATGCGTCAAATTCGCAGATTGAGTCCCACCCAGGAAGATAATTTCTCTTGTAATGATGTTGCCATGTTTGCCGAGCAGGTGTCCAGCTTTTTCGGACAAGTTTCCTTGGGCGGATGGGCAATCGCGGTATTGAGTTTGATTGTGGGCGCATTTGGAGTTGCCAATATTATGTTTGTTACGGTGCGGGAAAGAACCAGTCAGATTGGTCTAAAGAAGGCTTTGGGTGCAAAAAAGCGAACAATTCTCACCGAATTTTTATTGGAAAGTGCCTTTTTGTGTGTTATTGGGGGATTGATTGGTTTGGGTATGGTTTGGTTACTGACTTTGGTACTGAGTAGTTTTTTACCCTTCCCCATAGTAATTGCCCCCAACATAATCATGCTTGCATTGAGTATTTGTATCATATTGGGAATTGCATCCGGTATTATTCCTGCATCTATTGCAGCCAAATTAGATCCGGTAGTAGCAATTCGCACGAAATAATCCGCTCTTACCCTGCAAATAGTACCTTTGCCCCTCAAAGGCTAATTTCAGATGTCTGTAACCATTCTGGCAATAGAATCTTCCTGCGATGAAACATCGGCAGCAGTATGCAGGGATGGCAAGATTTTGTCGAATGATATTGCCAACCAATCCATTCACGAGCAATATGGAGGCGTAGTTCCCGAACTGGCCAGTCGTGCCCATTTGCAAAATATAGTTCCCGTTGTAACCACCGCATTGCAAAAAGCTTTTCCGGGAATTTCTTCTCAGTCAGCATTGCAACAAATAGACGGATTCGCGTTTACTGCCTCACCCGGATTAATCGGAAGTTTGCTGGTAGGAGCGCAGTTTGCCAAATCGCTGGCGCTATCATTACATAAACCCTTACTGGCAGTACATCACATGCAAGCGCATGTGTTAGCCAACCTGATTGGCGACAATGCACCCAACTTTCCTTTTTTGTGCCTTACGGTAAGTGGCGGACATACCCAATTGGTGTTGGCACATAGTCCGCTCGAATTATCCATCATCGGACAAACCATCGATGATGCTGCCGGGGAGGCTTTTGATAAGATAGCTAAATTATTGGGATTGCCTTATCCGGGCGGACCACTAATTGATCGATATGCGCGGGAAGGGAATCCAAAGGCATTTGCATTCGCTATGCCGCGAGTGCCCAATCTGGATTTTTCATTTAGTGGTTTAAAGACTTCGGTATTGTATTTTTTGCAAAAACAATCACCCGAATTTATTCAGGCAAACCTCGCCGATCTTTGTGCCTCAGTTCAATATACCATCGTAAGTATGCTTATGCGGAACCTGCAAATGGCAGTAAACCAAACCGGGGTTCGCTCGGTAGCGATTGCCGGTGGCGTGAGTGCCAACAGTGGTTTGCGGAAGGCATTGCTGGAAACAGGCAAACAAAAGGGATGGGAGGTTTTTATACCAGCTTTTGAATATTGTACCGATAACGCTGCGATGATTGCCATTACAGCATATTATCAATTTTTGGGAGGAAAATTCTCAGAACTCGATACACCGGTTTCGGCCAGAAGTAACTGGTAATGGTGTTTTTGACTAACTGGAAACGAGCCTTAACTTATACATAAATCTTCCATTTATCTTCCTTCAATTTCTCTGCCGGGTTCATCATGTAGGTAACAAAACTGTTATCTCTCAACAGTTCCACCACCCGAAAACCCCGATAGGGTGTTCCCCAGTTGCCCCCTACATGTGCATCAAAAATATAGGGTATCGCTCTTTCAGTTCGCATGCCATCCTGATCGTGTTCATGACCATGGAATACAGCACGTACATTGGAATAGCCCTTTAATAAATCGAAAAATGCCGGCGTATCTACCGAGTTGGCCGTCCACGGTGCCTGTGGTATATGGAGGAACAGAAATACGTGTTGATAGGATTTACCCTTATCCAATTGTTTTTTGAGCCATTCTAAATCGGGTGATAAATAGGTTCCTTTTTCATTGCTGGTATCTGCCAGCACGATTAATGATTTTTGGTGAACTACTGTGTGGTTGAAAGGATATCCAAACACATCAATCCAGTCTTTCAATCCCACCATATCATGATTCCCTCGGGTAACATACCAGGAGGTACTGATTTGCATAAACTCATTTTTTACCTGTTGTAAAAACATGGGTTCATTGTGAATCAAGTCGCCATTAAATACGCAAAACTCGAGGGGAAATTCGTTGTGAAACTTATTCAACTGCCGCAATATGGTTTGCGTCATTTCACGATAAGCAGTAGCGGGTTGTCCGTAATGCAAATCCGATGCAACCGCAAATCTCAGGGTTACTTCCGATTGTAAATCTGCAACATCCTGCGCGGAAAGCCGCTGAAGCGGGGCTCCCCAAACTGCCAGGGTGGCCATGGAAATATCCCGGATAAAATTTCTACGGGTTTTTGCTGGGAGGGGATGGAAGGGTGGTTGGTTCGGTTTCATATGAATTCAATGGATGAATAAAATTACAAAGTTCTCCCCAATTCAATTGTTAAACCGGAAAAAGCCGCTATCCTGGCGGCTAATCGCCTGTTAAGCCGTACTTTTGCCGCGAAAACTGCAATCGAATTATGATTAGTGTTAGAAATGTTACCCTGGCATATGGCAAGCGGGTATTGTTTGATGAAGTAAACATCAACTTTGTTAAGGGAAATTGTTATGGTGTAATCGGTGCCAATGGTGCCGGTAAATCTACTTTTTTAAAGATTCTAAGCGGCGAAATTGAGCCCAATAAAGGTACCGTTGAAATTACACCCGGTGAGCGTATGGCGGTGTTAAAGCAAAACCATTTTGCTTTTGATGAAATTACTGTTTTGAATACGGTAATGATGGGGCATCAGCGTCTTTGGACGGTTATGCACGAGAAAGATGCAATTTATGCCAAGGAAGATTTTACAGAGGAAGACGGAATGAAGGCAGGCGAGCTGGAAGCAGAATTTGGTGAAATGGGTGGATATGAAGCAGAAAGCAATGCCGGCAGTTTGTTAAGTAGTTTGGGTGTAGGGGAAGCTTACCATCAAATGCTGTTGAAAAATATTCCTTCCAATTATAAAGTGCGGGTATTACTTGCCCAGGCATTGTTTGGCAATCCCGATATCCTTTTGTTGGATGAGCCTACCAACGGATTGGATATTGAAACCATCGGTTGGTTAGAGAACTTTTTGGCCGATTATGAGAATATCGTGCTGGTGGTGAGTCACGACCGTCACTTCCTGGATACCGTTTGTACCCACGTGGCAGATGTGGATAGGAGTAAGATCAAAGTATTTACCGGTAACTATACTTTCTGGTACGAATCTTCACAGTTGATTAGCCGGCAGATCAGCGACAAGAATAAAAAGAATGAAGAAAAGCGCAAAGAGTTACTCGACTTCATTGCCCGATTTTCTGCGAATGCATCTAAAAGTAAACAAGCTACTTCTCGTAAGAAAGCTTTGGAAAAATTGGTTATTGAAGATATACAACCCTCGAACCGAAAATATCCCGGCATAATATTTCAGCCATTGAGGGAAGTAGGTAATCAGATATTAAACGTAGAGCAACTGAGTAAAACGGTTGATGGTAGGAAGCTATTCGATAAAGCCAGCTTCAGCATCAATAAGGGCGATAAGATTGCCTTTTTAAGTAAAGACCCATTAGCAGTAACTTACTTTTTTGAAATTATCAACGGAGCAGTTCATGCAGATATGGGTAAATTTGAATGGGGAACTACCATTACGAAAGCCTATCTGCCACTCGAAAATCAGGAGTTTTTTCAGGATGCACTGAGTTTGATGGATTGGCTGCGGCAGTATGTACCCTCCCATGTTACGGATGCTGATGAACCCTTTATTCGTGGGTTTTTGGGTAAGATGTTATTCAGTGGTGATGATGTGCAAAAGAAAACAAACGTACTAAGTGGGGGAGAGAAAGTGCGCTGCATGATTAGCCGCATGATGCTGCAAAATCCGAATGTAGTTATCCTCGATCAGCCCACCAACCACCTCGATTTGGAAAGTATCCAAAGTTTCAATGAGGGCTGTCAAACCTTCCCCGGAATAGTATTAATCACATCGCACGATCATACTTTTATTCAAACGGTAGCCAACCGCATCATTGAATTAACCCCGCGGGGCATTATTGATCGGCTTACCACTTTTGATGAATATATGGAAGATAAGCGGGTGCAGGAGTTGCGGATGGAATACTACGGATGAGTAAATGAATATGGCATCTCTTCAATACCTAAAAAATTCCGTTGAAGAAAATTTACTGGCATTGATAAAGGAATATAGTTTTACCAAAGAAATTCGCCATACCCTGTTGTTGGTCTCCGGAAGCAATCCCATAAGTTAAATATCCGTTTCCATCGACCGTATATCCGCTGTAATTGGATGTCCAAGTATCCAGTAGCTTGTTGTTGGCTGGGTCATAAAATTTAGTAGTAATTTGTTTAGGAGGTTTGGCTGGTCTTATTCCATAGTTCATCGCAGGGGAAAAATAATAACTTTCAAACCCATCTGTAAAAGTATAGAACATAGTTTTTACGGAAATAGATTCGTCATAAGTTAGGCTTGATTCAAGAATTTTTTTATTGCCGGCACTAGCGGCTACCATCAAACAACTTGTGAGCAATCCATTTGTATATGTATAGGTAGTATTATAGAGGGGAGTAAGCGAACCATTTACGTAAAGATTTTTTGTGGTGAGATATCCATCTGAATTGTAAGTATATTCATATAAATAATTGTCAGAGCTGGTAGGCTTTTTCATATTTTGTTTGGTAAAAAATCTAGACACTCTTTTATTATTGTCTAGTTTAAAATATTGATAGGCGTCTATTCTGATAGAATCTGCGCTTGCATATGTTAAATTAGCGGAAAACAATTGACTATTCGCAGCACTATCAAAAACACTTATTCTTGTAGGATTTTGATTGCCGTTAAAAGCGATAGACATAAAAAATTCAGGCTTATTTCCACTGTTATTTTGAGAAAAACCGGCAATCATGCATGTTTTTGGTGATGGTGGAATAGGGGGGGGAGGCGGTGTGGGAGTAATGATAGCCGCATCATTATTATATTTACTACAGCTGAAACAAATAGCTGAAATTATAAGCACAAATAAAAGTAAGAAGCAGTTATTGCTCTTCATAAATACTATTGTAAAATGACTGTTTTGCTGTATACATTTCCATTTACTTCAATTTTTAGAAATACAGTTCCCTTGTAAGTAAGTGAAATAGGGATTTTAATTTCTACCCCGAAAAATATGAATTTATTAGTTTGTAAAAGTACAATACCATTTGCATCTGCAACCGTAACACGCACCTCCATATTTGTTGGATCAGGCAGGGTTACTACTACATAAAATAATCCAGTTGAACTAGGGTTGGGGTATGTTTTTATCAGAACTGAATCGGTGTTTGGAGTTGGTGTAAGAGTTAATATTGGAAAATCTATTGATCTGTCCCAGCAAATACCGTCAATGCTGGTTTCCACTGCATACATGCCTATTTTATCTGGCATAAGTGTATTTGTATTGTTTCCTGGTATCAATAAGTTGTTTATGAACCATCGATATTTTGGTGCTGAACTGCTTAAAAGTGTTTTATTACTAAGTAAGGCAATCGAGGGAATGGGATTGGTATTTTTGGTGGCCCTGATTGTTTTAGAAATATTTGAGTAACAGGCTTTGCCGTTTCCAATTTGTAAACTGTAATTACCACTTTTTTTAACAGTCAAATTTTTTGTTGTGTCACCAGTATTCCATTTATAAACTGCAAAGTTGCCATTCGAAGGACTTAATGTTATGGAGTCTTTGAAACAAATTGTAGAATCATTTATGAAGTTGTTTATAATGGGAGTAAAGTTGATTATTGAATCGCATTGTGAATTACCTATTACAGTAAATGATTGGT
>Ga0209668_10001051_pt1 | contig 11673 bp, 11 predicted proteins | sample FrelakmetPLP11PL_FD_187150 | JGI IMG/M metagenome (GOLD analysis project Ga0209668, IMG submission 187150) | Freshwater lake sediment microbial communities from the University of Notre Dame, USA, for methane emissions studies - PLP11 PL (SPAdes)... | ecosystem: Environmental > Aquatic >... | reverse complement strand
CAATGTTTGACGTTTTTTTTTTGGCGTGGGAGGATGTTCCTTTAGTTTTTGTAACTCAGTGCACTTCTTTTTTTTAAGGGCTTTCTAATTTTTTTTTACCACAATAAAAAAAATTTATCACCAGCCAAGTTCGCTGCAGATCGTTTCCCATTTGCTGTCTATATGAGAGGTGACATCGGGCCCCCTCGCCATGTGCACAAAAGGCAAGTTTACGTGGAGCAAATGCAACAGCCTCGGTACGATGTACCATAATGGGAAAAAAAACTGCATGCACTCCAGCGGCGACGGAACACGTTGGCGACGGTCACAAACATGGCGACCAAATCATTTGTCTCACGTGCAGTCAGCTGAAGTGGTTCCGCTCCTGAAATACGGCACATAATCTGAATGGCGTGCGTCTGATATTGACTTAGTCGTAACTGTGCGAGAGTTCGCTCGATAAGTTCAGGCGTAAGCTGCCAATGACTGGGTAATACATCTCGCACCCTTAAAACAATGGCTTGCGGAATGATTAAACGGTCACGAACTTGGTAGTGTGTCAGCTATTCCATCAAATGTTCAACCCGATTGTAAGCAGACGGCGCGTCGCGAGCGGTTGAGGACATTTGCTGCCACACACTTGATGAGGGGGAATGAACATCCTTGGAAACAAAAGGAAACACGAATTAAATCGAAAAACATGTAAAAATTTGTCAATGTAAAAAAATTTCAAAATTTTGAAAAATGTTTAAAAAAATGTAAAAAATGTAAAAAATGTAAAAATTTTGCAATGAATAAAAAAATGTAAAAATGTAAAAAAATTTGAAAAATTTTTTAAAAAAAATGTAAAAAATGTAAAAATGTAAAAATGTAAAAATGTAAAAATGTAAAAATTTTGCAAAAAATGTAAAAAATGTAAAAATGTAAAAATGTAAAAATGTAAAAATGTAAAAATTTTGCAAAAAATGTAAAAATTTTGCAAAAAATGTAAAAAAATTTCAAAATTTTGAAAAATTTTTGTAAAAAAAATGTAAAAATGTAAAAATGTAAAAATGTAAAAATGTAAAAAATGTAAAAAATGTAAAAAATGTAAAAAATGTAAAAATTTTGCAATGAATAAAAAAATGTAAAAAATTTCAAAATTTTGAAAAATTTTTAAAAAAAAATGTAAAAATGTAAAAAAATTCAAAATTTTGAAAAATTGTCAAAAAAATGTAAAAATTTTGCAATGAATAAAAAAATGTAAAAAATTTCAAAATCTTGAAAAATTTTCAAAAAAAAATGTAAAAATGTAAAAAATGTAAAATTTTGCAATGAATAAAAAAATGTAAATATTTTCCAAGTTTTCCAAATTTTCAAAAACAAAAATGTAAAAATGTAACAATCTTTCAAAAAATAGAAAAAAAAATGCAAAAATGCAAAAACGCAAAAAAAATGTCAAAAATACAAAACATATTTTTCAAAACAATTTAAAATTTATCATCAAAAAACAAATGCTAAAAAATTTTCATGTTGTTGACCAAACAAAACGATACAAATGCAATTCGTCAAAAAATTGGCAAACCAAATTTTTGAAAGTGGACATAACTTGGGGTCAAATTGTCGTTGAAAAAAAAATCGATTATAAATAAAGTCATGTGACTCATCAAAAAACTTTTTGTTTTGTGCAGAAATGGCTCGGGACGGCCTACGCACCGAATGCCACGTGTGCGTGGATAAACACGCTGCCACACATCTGTGCGGCACCTGCGGTTTCCTGTGCACCCTCTTCGCGGACTTGCACTGCAAGCAAAAGAGCACTCAGGGCCACCATGTGCAACGCGTCTTGGACCAAGGGCTGGTGGCCAGAGTACACCAAAAAATCGAAACCGCCTTGTCCGACTTGGACAGCGCACGAACGAGCTTGTTGGCATTGCACGCGAACTACGCCAAAGCTGACCCACCACACCACGCCAAAGCCTCGCGCGACTTGTTCGGCCTCATGACCCAAGCCGCCGTCAGAATCATGCGGCTGCACCAAAACCTGGTCTCGCGACGACAACTGCTGCGCAACTGCCAGGACGGAGATGTGTTTGCACAGACTTTGACCGATCCTCACATGTTTTTGGTGGACGAACCCCTGTCGATCTTCAAGGTTTCGGCGGCCCACATAGTGGCCGAGCCGCGCGCCGTCACGTGGGGTGCCGAGGGACACGAACAAGGCCAGTTTGCCAACGCGTTGGGTGTGGCAGCCGCGTCGGACTCGGTTTACGTGTGCGATTCAGAGAACTTCCGCATCCAAGTGTTCCGCCCCGACGGCACGTTTTTACACACGTGGGGCCTGCCTACCCAAGCCCAAGGTTTGGTCAGGCTACCACCGACAGCCGTCGCCGTCGGCCCAGGCGGGGAAGTGTTTGTTGTCAAGAAATTGCCTTCGTGCGTCAACGTCTTCTCGCCCGACGGGCTCTTATTGAGAGAGTGGGGATTTCTGCGGCCTGGCGAAGTCGGCGTCCAAGGCCCGTTGGGCATCGCCGTCGCACGCACGACAGAAGTCGTCGTGTTGTGCAAACACGTTCGGGTGTTTACGGCTGATGGGCGTTTGGCTCTCGAATGGGAAGTGCCGGACAGCCCCGTGGCGCTGTGCGTGACCCTCGATGGCCGCGTGGTGGTCGTCTCGAGGGCCGTGTGCCACGTGTACGCGCTGGACGGCACTTATCAAGCCACTTGGGGCGGCCTGCGAGACGCCACAGGGGTCGCGGTCGCGCGCGGTGACGTGTACGTGGCCGAGCCTGCTGGTGTGCGCGTGTTCGACTTTACGGGGCGGTTCCTCCGATCCTGCGGCTCACTGGAGAACCCGCACGCCATCGCCGCCAACGACACACACGTCTTCATCGCCGACCAGCAGAACCACGCGATGGAGAGCGTAACCTTTGCCGTGATTTAAACGTGCGGCATAACAAAAAAAAAGATACTACGTTTTTGTTTTCAAATCTTGTTGTGTTTGGTAACTTGTGCTTTTGACCCCGTTCGTTTATATTTTTAGTGTTGTTAATTCGAATAAAAACAAAAAGAGCATGCGCCGTTTTTTTTGTTTTAAAAAATGACACGCCACCTTTAAAAAAAAAGCTAAAAGTTTCTTGTTTTTGGTTGGGGAGTCGAATTTCAGAAAGAAGAAAAAATGTCGGCATACCCAGGCTGTTGGTCCGACACGCCTGATCGCGATTACCAGAGCTGTAATTATTGCCGCGACCAAAGACAATTACCCCTTGTCCGCGGCCACTTGACGTGCGACCACCACTCCAAAATGAAGGAATTGGAGTCAAGGCGGCAGCTGTTGGGCAGCGGCCTCGTGCACGTGACACCGAATTACAAACCCCAAGGAGTGGCCCCGCAGGGTGGCTCAGAGCCAATGCGTTACAAGTCCCTGCGTGCCTTGACGTGATTTTTTTTTGTTTTTTGTTGGGGAGGCGGTGGGAGGAGGACCATTTTAAGAGAAAAACAAATGAAAAGGACCATTTTCGTTGGTAGAACGGATTGCAGCTTTTTGTTTTTATGTGTTTGTATCGGGCGGTTAAAAAAACAATTGTTTTTGAAATTTTTTATTTTTTCAAAAACTCTCTGTCAAAATTTTCCAGTTGATTATGCGGACGCTTTGGAGGGTGGAGATCTGAACATCCACAGGCTGTCGTCGTGAAACCACAACTCGATGGTCGGGTACAGCGAATGGACGTCATCTGCGGGAGCCTGATCCAAATGAGGGTTCAAAAATAAGACGAATTGATAACACATCGACATTCGCGTGCCTAAATCGGCGTGCGTGCGCGTGGTGTCTGGCTGACCTCTGTGCGCCTCTGCGCTATGCACAAACTCTGCTCGCGTGCAGTCCATAAAAGTCAGCGGAATCTTGGCGTCAATGGAATCCCAGTCGAGGTCAACCTTGATCCAGGGGTGCGATTGCATGGAATCCGTTTTTGTCGTTTAAAATAAAATTACACTTTCTTTTTTTTTGTGGAAAGCACAGTGCTTTGAACAAAAAAAAGTTTTTTGGTGGTACAAGGGAGATGGTTATCAAGTTTCATTTGTCGTGTACCGGTGTTTTTCTTTGTTAACAAAAAATCCGTCTGCGTTTTCTCCGTTCTCCCCACCTCTCTTTTCTCTCTCTCTCTCTCTCTCTCTCTCTTTCGCTCTATCTCGTAATGTGTTTGTTCGCGTTCCAAACTCGTTTTCTCCTGTGTACCCAACTCAAACAACGCTCTAACTTCACCTTGTTTTTGTGCGCAAAAGCAGGTCAAAAACTAAAAAGGAAGTCATGTCCGGTTTGCAGAAGCTCGATCGACCCGGAACGGAGCGGGACTCTTGCGTGCGCCGCTGGTTGGAGTCTGTGTTGCCAATCCGGGATGTGTCGGCCATAGTCTCGGTGTACGCACAAGAGTTCCAAGGTTTGCGGTACGACCCCAAACTCCCAGGGCAGCTGCAATCGAATCAGCGCGCGGCAGAGTGGATGTCGCAAGGGCCTTTACCGATCAGCGACATCTGCGACGTCGTTGCTGAATACACCAACATGCCGACCAACGTTTGTAAAATCCCCGAACACGGTTATGTCGGAGCTACGTGCACGATGTCCAATGGTCAGATCGCGATATGCAACTCTTTCGGCGTTTCGGTCTGGAACTGGATCGAAGATAACGGTGCGATGATGGCCTACGGGTATGGCATGAAAGCCATCGCCGCTTTGCCGCAATGCGCGCTGGCCCTGGGGACTTTGACTGGGGAAGTACACGTGCGGCGCGACAATGGAGACTTCTTGATTCTCAGAGGCTTTGCTGGCCATTTCATGGGAGCCGTGACAGCGCTGACTGTGCTGGCGGACGGTAAACTGGTCGCTGGGACTTCGGCCAACGAAGTGCGCGTGTGGGACGTTGATCGGGACGCATGCTTGTGGGATTGGCGCTCGCCTCACAAAGCCAGCATCAACGCCATTGTTGGGGTTTCTGGCGGTGGGTTTGCTTTTGCTTCTGGCGATGGCAAGGTGCGCTCATGTACGGCTGATTTGCAACTCATGGCGACCATGCGTACCATGGAAGGGCACCGAGATGCAGTCTTCGCGCTCGTGGTTTTAGCTGACGGTCAATTAGCGTCCGGGTCCAGGGATGCTACAGTGCGCGTGTGGAGTGAAGGCGCCTGCGCCCACGTCCTCGAGGGCCATACACTGTCTGTCGTTGCGCTCGCGGCGCTGACTGGCGACCGGTTGGCTTCAAGCTCCTTGGACACCACGGTCCGCGTGTGGCATGTGCCGAGCGCCACATGCCTCTTCGAACTGGTGCAAGCGCGACCCGCGCGGACCTTGGTTTTTTTACCAGACGGCCGGTTGGCGGCGGGGTCCGATGAGGTTGTGGAGATTTGGGACATTGACCACGGAAAGTGCGTTTACGTGCTGAAAGCACACGCCGGACAGCTGGCTCACCTCGCTGCACTGCCCGGCGGCCAGCTGTTATGGGGTCATACGAATGGGTTGTTTAGCGTGTGGGTGTAAAAAACAGCAATTAAATCAAAACAAAAAAATCAGCACAAATCGTTCCATTGTAAAAAATTGGTTGTGAGGAGTTTTTAATTGGGGTCCAAATTAAGATTTGTTGTTGTTTTGGGTGAGGTAGTGTGTGTGTGTGTGTGTGTGTGTGTGTGGGTTGCGGTTTTTTTTCCACTGCGGCAAAGAAAAATGGCCCATGCGCCACGCGAAAAAAAAATAATTTGAAAAACCTTTTTTAACCAAAAAAAAGACGGAGCGCGTCGGAACACCGAACAGAGAAATCAACAAGTTATTTTTTATCAAGACTTTGCGGGTTCGCCTTTTTTTTGAAACCGGGAGTGCGGATGGCCGACCCGAACGGGCAGATCGGCTTTGCTTGCGTGCAGTTGGTGGACCAGTCTGACGACATGGATGCCGAGGCCGACGGCCCCAATTGCGAGTGCTGCGGATGGTGCTGGATGGGGCAAATTTTTCTGCGCATGGCATGGGCTTGCTGTTGCGCCTGCGGGGACCTCATGACTTCCGCAAAGATGTAAAACACACGGCTCCAACGGGAAAATAAAAACAAAAAAATTGTCGCGGTTATTTTTTTAGTTTCGCTCCTTAGTGGTGAGGGAAAGAAAAAATTTGAAATTGTGGTTCAATTGTTTGGTCGTTCTTTTTGGTTTCTTCCGCGCAAACAAAAAGAAAAATCAAGTGTTTACTCCACCGTCCGACAAGCGCTTGAGCGTGAGGCGAAGGGTGGCGGCGTGCCAATACACGCCTTCGTTGTCCAACATTTGGGCTAAAGAATCCATGGCTTTCTCGAACTGGGTCCACGAAATGTCATCGTGGTGGTGCAACCACCAACTCAGCTCGCAGAGCATGACGCTTGCCACTTCTTTGGCCGGCACCCATTCACTTTCAGACAGGTACATTAAGCTCCAACAGACCGTCAACATGTCTGGTTCGCTCGCGTATTTCTGCACAATACACGAAAAAACATTAAACGCCTTAGAAATAAGGACCACACACAAAACAAAAACGATGCACATTTCAAGAGGAGTAATAAATGCAAAGTGGTAAAAAACCCCATGGCGTCGTGAAATGTCAGCGACGAGTCCAAGGACGTCCATTGGAGATTCCATTTCGACCTGTAAACAAAAAGTGATTATTTTTTCAAAACCGTGGCGGCTAAAAACTTTTCACCCCTTCACTCCGCCAACCATATTGTCGCGTCACGTTAATTGCCTTTGCGACAATAAAAAAAATATTGAACAATCGAAAACAAATAAGAAAAACTGGCAACAAGGGGTTTTTTTAGAGGTTGGATCAAAAAAAAATGTGTTTTTTTTGTTTCGTTTGCCTTTTGTGTGCTTAGTTGGTCCAACCGTGCCCGCCATTCAGGGACGTGCACAGCTGGCGCAAAGGCAGGTCGGGGAGCAACAGGCTCGTGCGGCCAATCACAGTCAGGTTGGGCCTGGCCGCGGACTGGCACAAGTCGTCGAGCCCTTGAATCGTCATGGCAGAACAGCCATTGACTGTGAGAGTCAGCAACGCGGTGTTGGACAAGAACTTCAAACCAACATCAGTGATGCGTGTACAACCCCTCAAAGTCAACCGCCGCAGAGATCGCACGTGAGACAATGCCTCCATCCCGGTGTCCGTCACTAAACAACACGCCGCAAGGTTGAGGTCTTTGAGACTTTGGAGGGCCGTCAAGTGCTGCAAACCGTCGTCGGTGACTTTAGCGCAGCCCTGCAGCACCAAGCGGCGCAGGTCCTTGACGCTCGACAGGTGCAGTAAGCCTTGGTCCGTCACGCTGTCGCAACCGCTCAAGCAGAGGGCTTTGAGGGCCGGCAACCTTGACAGGGCTCTCAAGCCGTGGTCCGTCACACGGTAACACAGCTCCAAATTTAGAGTGTGCAACGACGTCACTGTCGCAATCGACTCCAGCCCTGTGTCGGTGACATCAACGGCCGACATGCCAGGCAAAGAGGCAACGCCCGCGGTGGTGATCCTGAAACACCCGCCCAAATGCAAAGACTGTAGCGATCTGGTGGCGGACAGAGCCCGGAGGCCAACGTCTGTGACGTTAAAGCAGCCGGAAAGGTCCAGCACTTGGAGTTTGGGCAAGCAAGACATGACCAAGAGGGCTTCGTCCGTCATCTGCTCGCAGCCTTTCAAAATCAAGGTGCCCAAGTCTCTGAGGGCCACCAGGAGAGCATGCATTGCCGAGCCTGTGATTTTGCGGCACTGAGACAAGTCGAGCTTTCGCAAAGCCACTAATCGACACACGCCGCGGAGTCCGCGGTCGGTGACAAGGTCTGCAAGGCCGAGAGCGGAGCCAGTTCGATGAGCCCAGCGTCGGTGATGTGTTCGCAGCTCGACACGTTGAGGGCCTGCAGCGCAGGCAACTTCGACACGTAGGTCAGCGTGCGGTCTGTGATGTGGCAGTCTGAGAGGTGCAATGAACGCAGCTCTGGGAGGTGTGGTAGGACTTCAAGGTCGAGGTCCGAGATTGAAAAGCATCCTGACACGTTGAGCGTGCGGAGCTGGGGCAAATTAGAGAGCATGGCTAGCCCGGTGTCCGTGACTGTAGGGCACCAAGACAAGTCTAACGAGCGGAGTTCGGGCACGTAACACAGCACGTCGAGCGCGGCGTTGGTGATGTTCTCGCACCCGGACAGGTTCAGAATGCGCAGGTTGTTGGTCCAACAGAGTTTGCGGAGCCCGGCGTCCTTGATTCTGGTGCACCACGAAAGGTTGAGCGTCTCCAACCGAGGCGCAAAATGCAACAGGTTCAAGTCTGCATCGGTGATCCAAGTGCACCGGGAGAAATCCAGGGCGCGAAGCTTGTTGAAGCGCAGAGTCGTAAAGTCGTTGGAGAGATAGGGCGAGTGGTGCAAGACGGTAGGAACTAGAATCCTATGCATTTTTCCGCGTTGGTTCAGTTCCGTCGCTGTGAAGTGCAGTGCACGGATGCCGGTGGGGATTCCATGGGTGTAGAAATCGGACAGCGAGGAAAAAAAATCGAATTGCTGAGCAGCTTCGTCTGCACACCACTTGAAAAGGCGGTTCACAAGGCGCAGACTGGGCCATGCGTGCATGTTCATTCCAAACACGATCGTGATCAACTCGGGGCTGAGAAACTCCATCCTGTTGAAGGGGTGCCGGAGTGAGATAAGTGTAAAAAATGCAAAAATGCAAAAATGCAAAAATGCAAAAATGCAAAAAAAAGTAAAAATGTAAAAATCAAAAAAATTTACAAACCGTTTTCAAAAAAAATGTAAAATTCAAAAAATTTTACAGAAATTTTCAAAAAAATGCAAATTTTGAAAAAATGCAAAAATGCAAAAAAAAAAGTAAAGTGCAAAAAAAAGTAAAAATGTAAAAATTTTTAAAAAAAATTGCAAACATTTTTAAAACAAAAGTCAAAATTTGAAAAAATGCAAAAATGTAAAAAAAGTAAATGTAAAAATTTTGCAAACAAAAATCAAATTTTGAAAAAATGCAAAAATGCAAAAAATGCAAAAAAAAGTAAATGTAAAAATTTTACAAACATTTGTATAAAAAAATACAGAAAAAAGTAAAAAGTCTGCAAACATTTTTAAAAAAAAATGTAAAATTCGAAAAAAATACAAAAATGCAAAAAATACAAACAAAAAGTAAAAATTATGCAAACATTGTTTAAAAAAAAATCAAAATTTGAAAAAATGCAAAAATGAATTAAAAATAAAAAATGTAAAAACTGTTGGAAAAAATTAGCAACAAAAAAAAAATTTAAAAACCAATTTAAATTATGTTTAACAAAAAAAAACATAATTCAAACAACGTTTTGCTTTTTCGTTTGAGATGTTATCACTCTAACTGTTCACTTCGTGTAAAAGTACAGGGTGTCCCCGCTTTGATACAACTGAATGTCACTGCGCATCGCATGCAGGGCCTGCTTGTCCATTCGCCGATGGTTGTGCAGCCACGTGCTGTACTGTGAGCAAATTGACATTGGTGTCCCATCTTCATGATACATGTCCTTTGCGGTGTAGAGCTCACTCTCCACACGGCCCCTTCTGTTGTACGCACCTCTCACAAACACGATGTCGAATCCGGTCGGGTTGCAGTTCAAGTCGATGTGTTGGGCACGGTTGTCGGATTGGTTGCTCGGGTCGTATGTTGTGCCAGGGTAAAAACGCGCCTTGGTCAGAGCAGCGGCACCCAAACCTGCTACAGCTAACGCTGCTCCTCCGAGCATCAGATGCTTTACGCGTCCTCGAGGTTGGTGTTGTTCGGGTTGAGGGAAGGCCCTAATAGGTGATGCAGTGTCTTCAGGCAAAAGAGCCGGAACTCTCTGTCCAGTATTTGGAGATGCATCTTCCCAAAATTTGACGTTGAATGTTCTTTGCCAGAACCATAATTTAGAATCGAGCTCGAGCCCTTTCTTGACTAAATCTTCAGTCGCATTCGAACCTAAAGAAGCACCAAATCTTTTCAAAATGGGTACATACGGAACTGCACCTATTGTCTCAAACGTATGAGTGAACGTGTTCTTGTGTCCAAGCGTTTTCGCAAATGCAGATTCCGGATGGAACCTGTATGAAGATAAAAACAAGAAAAAAAGCGCGATGGTGAGCGGGTCTTGTTTGTAACTAATGGTTTTAGTGTTTCTGTCCCGATCAATCAATGTGAACGAATCATGGCATGGCATCGAACGTTTTTTTTTCTTGTGCGCGAATTCCGTCCTTGTCGTTAATCATCAACGCTTGGACTCTCTGACCACGAATGCGTTCTCCGCTGATTACAGCGGACCAAGCGATGGGGTCCAATGCAATGCCGAAGTCAGAGAAGGTCAGAACACCGTCTTTGCATGCAATGCTCATGTACACAAAGTCCTCTGGCGGGGTGCGATACCCAAAGAACATTTTGGTAGGTTGTCCACGTTCATCACGATGCGCTTTCGGGGCGGCAATGAAGATTGAAGTCATTTTTTATATCCCGCGCGACAAAAAAAAACTATTTGTTTAGAAGCGTATAAAAAAAAAGATCAAATCACTCTGAAGAAAAAGGCATCGTCAAAAAGAAATCTGATTATGCTCAGCGCAGTGTCTTTGAAACTGCACATACACTCTCTCCATCGAATTTGAATTTCAATCATTTACAAATAAAAAGCGACAAAAGTTGAAAGGTTCTCTGACGGTCGCCGACAGCCCAAGGTAAATTCGACGCGTTCTCGTTGTGCTCCGCGAGTCTTCTGTCAGAACGGTGTTATTCACCTTTAGTTTCATTGTGTCTACTACTTTTGTTGAAGTGTTTCTCGTTAAATAGACACAGAAAAAAAATCTAAAGCCAAACCTTTTCAGAGACATGGTCTGTTTTGGGGGAAGACTGCGAAAAAAAAAATGTTTCCTCTCTAATAAAAAAAACAATGCCACGCCACGATTCGCATTGCAAAAAACACAAATCCCCATCGCGTCAAAAAGTGTGTCGCGAGTGCCCTCAGGGTCCGCAGGGTCCGCGGGGAGCTGAAGGAGCGCCCGGAGGCGTGAGTCCAGCTGGAATCAACTATTCCGACTACTTGTATTGGGACTCTGACGAATGGAAAGTAGGCGATCAGACGGTGCATTTGGGTACCAACGCCGGTCAAACCTTGCAGGATGTCAACACTGTGGCGATAGGCACTGGTGCCGCGACATCAGGGCAACATCCCGATGCGGTCGCGATCGGACACTTTGCTGGCGCTGTGGACCAGGGCGCCAACGCCATCGCGATCGGGAAAGATGCTGGAAAAGGAACTCCCAAACCGCAAGGAACTAGCTCCATAGCTATCGGAGACCAGGCTGGAATCAAAGGACAAAGTGCCGGCGCGATCGCCATCGGTCAATCAGCTGGTAGCGATGATCAGGAAAGCGGAGCCATTGCTATTGGTTCGTTCGCGGCTGATGGCGTTCTGCAACGTGCAAACGGGATAAGTATTGGTTACTACGCAGGTAAGGCTCGAGGTGAGAGTTCAATTGCGATCGGTGATCAAGCCGGGTCAGCTGGTTACGGTGGCGGCACAGGCGCAGTTGCCATTGGGTCTTTGACTGGGAATAACAATCAAGGAAGCAACGCAATCGCGATCGGGCAAGAAGCAGGGGGATTTAATCAAAGCGCGACCGCGATCGCCATTGGGTTTCAAGCTTGCAACCAGCAGCAGGGAAGCAATGCTATAG
>Ga0209668_10001050_pt1 | contig 11687 bp, 12 predicted proteins | sample FrelakmetPLP11PL_FD_187150 | JGI IMG/M metagenome (GOLD analysis project Ga0209668, IMG submission 187150) | Freshwater lake sediment microbial communities from the University of Notre Dame, USA, for methane emissions studies - PLP11 PL (SPAdes)... | ecosystem: Environmental > Aquatic >... | reverse complement strand
GGTGACATGACCTTTGCCTTTTTTTTTGAAAACTGTTCGCGCGTCAAACATTCAGAAATCGAATTCAGGAGAGTTACAGTGTATTAAAATTGAATTTACAACATGAACGCTATCCAAGGACTCGTATTTTAGGTATACGATAGAATGTATTTATTTAGAAGAATCAGAAGACAAGTGGCAAGTGACCAAGGAGCCGTAGTGCTTGTTCATTTCAGAAAAGAAGGTGTACCACTTGTTCCCGTTCATGTAATACCCGAGGATGATGGAAAGAATGTCTTCGACGAAAAAAGGTCGAATCACTTTGAGGCCTTGCGCGACAAAGTGCTCTGCGCCACTGACCCAGATGCCAGTCTGTGCGTGGGCGCAAGATCGCTCCACTGCGACTTTGTACTCGTCACCGACGAATTCCACGTCGTCTTCACGGTGTAACAATGTGTATAAGTCGCGTGAGCCAGGGTTCGCGCATAGAGTCCAGTAGACAGGGTATGGCTGGCCGACCATGATAACCAGTGTGGAGCAGTCCTCAGTGCAGGCAATCAAACGTGTCTTGAGCGGATTTAGACCCATCCATGCTGGATCGTAACAGCGCGGGGCAATCAGGCGTGTCTTGAGCTGGATCGGAACCGCGCTGGTCAGAATTCTGATGTGTGAGCATTTAAGTTCGTCCAACATGGAGCGCAGGCGATTTCGTTCATCCTTGGTTGGTGTATAATTGGGCTTCATTGGAAGAAGCGACATCAGAAGTGCGTCATCCAGGTTGACGGGAACAGTGGGGACAGGCAAAATAATACCAGGACCGCGATCGATGCGTTTCGGAAACGGCCAAAAAAGAGCGGTTGATGATGAACCAGTCACCATGTCTTCGGTAGTTGCCTCTGGTTCTGTCGAGAACTCGGCCTCAAAATCGATGCCCTGTAAGCATTGATCGAGCGCCACGCAGAACTGATAGCGAGGATTGAGAAGCCAGATGTTTTCTTTCATCATCGTTTCTTCGGGCAGCGTAGACATTTGCAGCGCTTCCCGATCATGATCCCACACCAAGCGCGACCGCATCCATTTCCCAAGCTCCTCAATGGCCTTGAAAATCTCTTCTCTCCAGAACGATTCCAAATCGCTCGAACCGACGTGCGAAGATAGCAAGTGGGACAGCTGCCACCCAAGCTTGCAAAGCGCGCTGACCTCCGGTCTATGACTCTGCTTGACGTCCACGTCGAAAAAAAACAACGACGACTTGCTCTCGACATTGTCTGTGAGGAAGCGCGCGGCACAACTCTCGCACAGTGGATACGGAAACGGATCGCCAGTCAAACGAGCACGCATCTTCTTGTTCGGAACGAACTCACACTCCTCGAACCCGCGCTTGTTTTTGCCTTTCGCAACATCGTGCTGCTGCTGCTGCTGCCCGTCTGTGGTGCAGCACACGTATTGATCCTCCGGACAGAGTTCCTGGGCCAGTTCGTTGACCAGCTTCAGAGCCTCTTGTGTGCCGGAACGGAGAGAGAGCCAAGCAGATTTCCTCATTGGGCGAAGCAGAGGCTCCTGCGCTCGCGTTCGACGAATCACAGCAGTAATTTGCTCCTTCATTTTGGCCGCCAAGCGATCCAGACATTCTCTTTGCTCAGATGACAACGAACGATTCCAGGCGACCGAAGAAGACATTTTTCCGAGTTGGTTCAGTGAAGGCATGCGCTCGCTCTTTTTTTATTCGAAAACTACCCTCAGTCAGTCAAAATGCATCTTGATGAGAAGCCCAGATCGTCTGCCAAGATGGTGGCTACTTTGGATTTCAGAAGAAAGAAATCCACAGTCTTGTAATCCTCGAGTTTTAATTTGTTGAATTGCTCTTCTCCACTAAAACGACTCTTGCTTCATCATATCACGTGTGTGTGTGTGTGTGTGTGTGTGTGTGTGTGTGCGTAAGACCGAGATTGGAAGAATGGCCGGCCCGCCAAAATAAGTTGTCGAGAAAAATAAACTTGTGAACTCATGCAGCAGCAATCGTACAAAGTCTATCGCGGTCCCGAGCAAAGCGGCAAGCATTACTTGCAACTGATGTGGCAGGACACCAAGAGCGTGGAGAAGCTCGCGGACGACTACGCAGCAAAGAATGCCGGGTTGCTGGCCAAGGTCATCAAGCGACCCACTCCGCACATCACGCTCGTGTACGGAATCAAGGAGTCACAGTTTGATGCGATTGCGGACGCCGTCGACCGGGATCTATCCGAGCTCAAGCAAGGCGATCTGCTGCTGGACTCCGCGACGTACAAGGTCTCGCCTGCGCACGCGAAGACCGACTTTGTCTGTGTGGATGTAATTATCACAGACAGCATCCTTCAAAATGGACGAAACAGGCGCCAAAATGGTCGCGGCGACCCACGCCGGATTTGCATGGGGACCCTCGCTTCCCGGCATCTCGTTCATTGCCAACCGCAGATGCCAAATCTATATTCGCTTCAACAAACATCCCGACGTCCTACTGATGTCATGCATCTACACCCCAGCTGCAAAACAACCACAACCGCAACCCGAGGGCGACAGCAAGAGTACAACCTCGAACGCGCGATCTTGGGGTGACAATAAATCCAGCAACGTATGGGACGATTCAGGATGGGGCAACAATAGCGCACATTCGCGTTCGGGGTTCGACAGTCCCGCTAGCAACAATGCCGACACGGGCGGCGGTTTTGGCTTCAGCAACAATGACGACACAGGCGGTTTTGGCTTCAGCAACAACGTCGGCACGTTTGGCTTTTCCAATCATAAGCGTTAACTCGCATTATGTTTGTTTGTCTTTACGCGTAAAGAACTTTTACTTACATCTTTTTGTTCAAACACATCGACATGTGCTGTCTCACTGATCTATCCTATTCGGGTGAACCTTAATCAAATGCGGCGGTCACAAAAACTCTTTCCCAAGATACATCAAACAGACGGCCATCGCCTGCTGGTTCGGCAGTCGGTGGTGCAAGTGCTGCTGCAGACGCAAGAAACGTCCTCGCATCGAGAACATGGCGTTCTTGAACGGACTTTCGAACCGCACGGGTTTGTCCGAGATCTTTCGCATGAGGAAAAAGCAGTCCTTCTCGGCAAAATACACTAGCGATGATCCCGCAAACGGAGTGGCGATCAACACGCGGAACCTGTACTTGATCTTGGGAAATCGGTAGACCGTGTGCTGCGCGGACCATTGCACGCCCCACAAACACTTGGTCTTGATTTTTGGTTTGCCGTGCTCCGCGTCCGTGATAAACACGAACGGGAGCGAAATTCGCCTGAGATCGCGCGTCACGCGTTTGATCTCCTCGTCCGACAGCAGCGTTTCGATATTCTTGGCTTGTTTTTTCTTGAACATAATAAAATCGCACTTTTTCTGTGTGAGCAAAAAGTCGCACTTTCGTACCACACAGGCAGTATTGTGCAAAACAGCACTTTTCTCAACGACTATGAGCGTCTGGAAGAACTTGGTGGGAGAGAAATGGTCCAAGATCACGCTCGAGCAGCACAACACGCTTCAAGATAAAGCCGCGCTGTTTCTCGAGAGCGCGGAGCTCAAGCTCCCCGTGATTTCGCTGCACTGGTACGGCTATCGGTTCGCGCTCAGCTCAGGCACTGGATTCTTATTGCGTCCGCCGCGCGCAGCGGACTGGAAAGACATTCCAGAAACAGCAGAAGTCGAGATGAGCGTCTCGACCTCCTTCACCGACCTCGAGGAAATGTTTCGCAGCGTACGCCGAGCAAAGGCGGTAGTCAGTGCCGTGCCCGACGCGTTTCGCCCACTGGTCAACAAGCAGTGGGCCAATGTCGCCGCACAGTTATATGCCAGCTATTTCACAGATCATTGCACGATGGACGTACCCTCCATCATCTGCTACCTGCGGGAGATTGACACGCTCCACCGTCGAACAGTCAAGTATTACGAGCACGAATTGCAGGAGATTGCCGCGTACCGCATCCAATACGCGCAAGAAACCAAAGCGCAGGATTTTATAGTCGAGGCATCATGTGTGTCTGACGAGTTGCTGTCGGCTTCGAAAATGAAACGTGTCCCGGAATTCGCGCTCATGCCGATCTGGGCGTTCCCTGAAAGCACGTTGCGGCTCCTGCGGGAGCAGAAGAGCTTTGACCTGCATAATCCGCTTGTGTGGCAGGCCGGACCCGTGCTGGATCGAAAAGAGTTCGCGGCCCGCGCCAAGGAGCGAAATGAACCATGGCTGGCCAACCTGGCATCGCCCGGCGAGTTATCGTACGACCGACTCCAGACCGAAAAACGCGCCTATTCGATATTGCATTCCACGATCAAGGATACCCGCCTAACCCGTTTCGTGGTGCAACAAGTGGCCGAGTATCTCTTTGCTGGCGAAAAGAAACAGTGGCTTTGCGTGAGCTCTTCCGTGGATCTGATCCCGGCTCGGAATAAAGAAGGGAAAATTATTTTTTGGAACCGCGAGCCCTTGTTTCTTTACGGGATCGGCGGCCAGTGGCAGTACATACCACTCGGAAGCAAAGACACAACAACACCCAAGCCAGTCGACGAGCGTGTTGGAACGTCATTTTATTTACACTTTTTATCCGTCGATTGCAACAACTGCATTTTATGGATAGATCCAAGCTCTGGTGCATGGCGTGTGAAAGAGATTGGTGGTATTGAGTTTGGCGATTTTCGTATGGAGTCACTCAAGGATCACCAAGAATCTACGCGGTTGGAGATACTCAAACATTTTATGATGAACCGCGGAAGAAAAATCGACTTTCCGTATCTTCCGGGAGGCAAGGTGCCTTCGTTCTTGCAACAAGAAGGTTTCTTCGAGGTGGAGGAAAACGGCAACGGATTGATGCTGTTTAAAAATGATAGAACAGTGACCTGGTTTGATTTTGAGTTTGCATTTGCGTCTGGATGTGCTACACTTGCTCTTGATAGGGTGCGACAATTTTCGTTCAAAATTGATTATCTCCTCTGGAACCGAGACCGCGATGGTCCGATTACGTTTTTTTCTAAACTGGAGCGCTTCCGCGACCGCCTGGATTACCGCTTCCTGCTTGTTGGGAAAAGAGCGATGGTTTGTCGCCTGCGTGTCGACCCGACGTCGGAGAATAAAAACGTCCAGTGCGAGACTAAAACCGCAGATACTGTGTTCGCGGAGGATCCCAGAGAAATAATGATTGGTCATGGCATGCAAGTCTATGCGGCCTGCCACGAACAATTATTGCAGTGGACACTTAGTTTTGAAGATATGGACGCAGTGGACTGAGTAGTAAAACAATGTTAATTTAATTTGTACAAGTGTCCGGTCGCAATCTACTTTATGATCCGCAGACGAGAACGATATGCCCGGGCGCCTTCTGGCGGATTTCTTCCAAAAAGATACAGTCGGAAATACAGTCAGCAAAGCATTTGAGTTCCGACGCTTTCGTGCCGGGGAACAAGTCATCCTCCACACTCTTGATGTCTTCGACTGCGAGTGGGGATGACAAGTACTCTTCCACTTTGGCAATGGCCGCGGCCTCGGAAAGTGCGGGCGAAAACGCAAGCGTGCGCGAATACTTTCCGTACCGAGAGACGCTGAAGGTTACCGCGGATATACGCTCGTCTTTGCAGTCGTACGGCCGTTCCATACTTTTGATAAATGAAAACTTGCTTTTGGACATTGCTTTGGAGAGAGAGAGAGGGGATGTAAGTTGATTACGTCAATAAATATTTATGACAACACACTCCACTACATGGTTGGTTTCTTGATGGCGGTGAAAAACGCGAGGATATCCGACTGTGTCCACGGCGGCTGGGCGTGCTTGCCAACAGCCTGCTCTGCATTTGCAAGCAAGGTTGCCCGAGCAGTCGAGGACTCGGGATACGACCAGTAGGCCTTTCCGAACGGAAGAAGTCCCCGCTTGACTTCGACAATGGAAGAAAAACGCACCATTTTCCACTGCGGCGTCTGCTCGGGCGGCGCAAGCAGACGCAGCCGCGCGTCCTTGTACTGCTTGGCTTGGCTCTTGAACCAGCTTTTGATGTGCTTTGCCGACCACGGCGGACTGACAAACTGACCGACCGCCTTCTCCGCTTCCTGCAGCACCAATAGACGCGACAGCTTCGATGCCTGCATGTATTGGTCTTGAAATGGAAGCAGTGCCTTCTGCACCTCTACGATCGAGGTAAACCGAACGTACTTCCACGTCTGGACCGGCGCAAGGAACTGCGCTTTGATTTCCATGACGTTTATTCCTTTTTTCTTTCGCAACAGTGTCATTTGGAAACATAAAACGTTCGATACTTTTCCTTGTTCTCACTTGGGAGAGAAACGGAGGAAGAACAGACTTGCAACACGTTATAGTACTCTTTACGATTCCAATTACAGCTTGAAAAAGTCGATCAATGAATTATCTGATCCATGCACAAGCTCATACATGAACAGTTGCGACCCATCGTCAATTAGTTGAAACCATCAACTCACTCATGCAGTGAAAGAGTGGATACTGATCAGTCACTTTCATTCTCAGTGGCTACAAAGAGAGGGTACTGAAAGAGTTATGCCAGTAGGTTCTTGTAAAATTGCAGAAAAATCGCAGCAGGATCCGGCGCGCTGCCGTGTCGTATTCAATTCTGATATGATTAATATTCGAAAATCAATTTTATCGATCCCCTCTATACAAGAGGTGCCGATAATAAAAAACAAGAATCCGAGGCCTAATTATTCGTTGGGCACGAATTAAAAAAAATCGGTTTTATCAGCGACTCAACATGGGCACGTGCGAGTATATTTGGTTGATCCTATCGATGGTTGGCTCTGGATCATTACAGTATTCCAGTATGGTGAGGACGCACTTGGCTGGGAGCGGTTTGAACGCAGGGTCTCCAATCTCGTACAGGTGCAAGAGCAGATAGATGTGCGGCACTGCCAGGATGATTTCTCCCGCTTCTTGCTGGGATAGGAGTTCGTCTTTTTCCTTGTACCATTCAATCTAAAGATGAGTAAAGATCAGAAGGCTTTGTTCGAAAAAAGGAGCAAGATCATTGCTTTACAAGAGCAAGAGAACAAATTGTTTGCTGGTCTCGAAACGGATATTGTTGACGAAAAGAAAAATGCACAAGTACAATGGTCCAGCCAGTTATTTGCGTCGTTACCCTCTGATGTTCGACAGCGGTTTGCGTTTCGAAAAAAGAGACTGAATCCCATGACTAATAGAGACGATTGCATCGTCCGGTGTTTGTACATGTGCAAATTTCAACAAGTCAATCACAAACTCGCACAAGAGTACCTTACCGTGCAGCACAGTCTAGTTGAACTCGAAAGGGTACATGGCGCGTGCGCAGTTGTCGGTTGCAATCGAAAGCGGGAAAGTGACAAACCCAATGTTTTCTTCTGCCAGCAACACAGAACCATGCTGTATGGCACGTGGAAGAACGCTCAGCGCGTCCGATGGTGGTACCATCACAATCCAGTTTTGTTTGAGATGGACCAGAAACAAAATAGTGGGAATGACACCCAGCCAGTGCCGCCAAAGGCACTTGGTACATGCTCCTTTTGCAAACAAGCGGTGTCCTTTTACCAGGCGAGTCCGAGACTTGTTCAACGCGCAGACGAAGGTGGTCTTGCTGATATCAATAATGCACGCCCTGCATGCCGTGACTGTGCAATATAAAAATTTCTTTCTTTATATAAAATATAGACATTTTTCTTTCTTTATAGAGAAAGAAGATGAGCACCCTTAACACGTACACATAATGATTAAAAGAAGTAGTTTAATTGATTGTCTGGCACAAGACTACAGAAAATGCAAAATGATGCTGCAGACATCAGAACAAAACAAGTGCTGGATTTCTTGGCAGTAGCGTTTGACGTAGGGGTGGTCAAGGGAGCTAACGAGAGAGCGAAACTCGCGATACTCGGGTAACTTATCGCATGGGTAGAAGGCGGTGAGACGAGGTTTCTCCACAGATTCGCCACGCACAACAAGTTCCAAGGGTCCACGACGCACACGTCTCAAAACATCGTGGCTCGGCACTTCCACAGTGACAGGAACTGGCAGTTTTGCGTCCACCCAATGGGTGCAATCCAGTGTTGCCTTCTTGTTATCTGGTCGCAAATAAAAAAGTAGTTTGGTTTAGCACACGATAAAAATAAAAATACAAGCCGAATATAATTACCGATTTTAATTTCGAACGAGCCGTCGTATTCTGGCTTCCACATGTCTTTCCACAACGGCACATCGAGGATGCATGCATTCAACGGCATTTCGGGAAAACGAAATGCCAGGTGTCTGCCGAAATCGTAAAAGGCAAAGTCCACAGGATTCTGGAAAGGTGAGACGGAAATCGACGGACGGAAGTGGAGCATCTTGTCGAAACCGACAAGCCAGAGATGTGTGCATGGGTCGCTGGAGTGGGTACGAAGAAGAAGAAGATCAATGCCGCACACCCGAATGAGTTCCATCCGAGAGCCAGCGGTCATCGCGGGCAAGACTTGGTGCAATCCGTGGTTCGGGCGAGAGGCAAGCCAGGTTCGCAGTGCTGGGGTCATGAGCACACGCTTCTCTTGTTTTGAAAACGCCATGGCAAAGTTACACACATCGGATGGAGACTGGGATCCAAAGAGAGGAGCGGAGAACATCACGATGATCTGAAACAGGCTTTCGTCTTCATCCTCCTCATCCTCATCCTCCTTCACATCCTTCATGTCTCCAAGCAGAGAAAGGTGACCGATTCCAAACAGCGAGTTGTCAGGCTGTAAACGATAGAGCTTCGATGTGGCTTGGTTCATTAGCACAATACCAATGTCCGTGTTGTGCACCAACTCGAATGAACATTCGGACTCCTTGAATTTCCACCAAGGAATGGAAAATATTTTCACAGAAGCCAACTCGGAACGAGGGTTCCAGTACAGGCCAGCCTTCTCATCGATCTTCTGATCCACACGAGAATCGGGCGAAGAAGAGGAGGAAGGGGAAGATGATTTTGATTCCGATTCCGAAAGTAGACTGGCTACAATCAACGCACTGTACGTCAACGCACCATTTTCGTCCTCATAGTCGTTTTCGTCAAAAGGTACGGTGACACTCGAAAAGAGAACAACCTTGTTCTCAATCACAGAGCCATTGAGATAGGGGAAGAACCGAATATTGGTGTCCGGCAGCAAAGACACGAGCGCTTTTGCTGGAAGTGCACAAATGGCAGGCAAATTCACGTGATCAGTTTCATCTTTCAAAGTGATTGTTTCTGTGGAACAAAGAAAACAGAATCATTAGGTTTGATCGCCAATCAGTTTGCAGGCCAACGAGAGGACTTACCAGTCGAGGACTCATTCTTGTGTCGCTTTGGCTCAGATTGTTCGCCATCCTCCAATTCTCTTTTTTTGTTGTTGTCCATAACAGGCGATGCTATTTTGATCTAAAAGACTAAGAAACCGGTGATTGCGTAGTTACTTTGAGAATCCTCGAGTTAGAAGTCACCATTCACAAAAAAACTTCACTTGTAAATAAAAATTTCCTTGCATCAAAACTTCACTTGTAAATAAAAATTTCCTTGCATCAAAACTTCAGAAAATTGGTTTTCGGTTTTTGAAAATTCAGAAAATTACTTTTCCTTTCTAAATTTCTCAATCAATTGAAAACCAATTTTCTGAAGTTTTGATGCAAGGAAAAGACAAGTGAAGTATTTTTGTGAGAAAAAAGAAAAAATTCAGGAATCTATTTTCAAAACAGACCTCGATGCCTCCGAAAAGAAAAAGACATGCAAAATCTTCTGTTGGATCTCTCCAGAAGAAGAAGAAGAAGGTATGCATTTGAGTCGATGCGGCTCTCTCCGTACACTCGTTCACTTTCTCTATGTGTTTAAAGAGTGTTGAGGAGAAGCAGAGCGAGTCTGTTGCTGACGAAAAACAAAACGAGCGGGTTGCTGAGGAGAAGCAGAGTTTGCTCACTCCTGTGCCGCCCGGGAACAACGACCGAGTTTCTGAGAAAGAGAACTTGGCTCGTTTCCGCAAATGGTTTGCCGATCAGAAAGCCAAGGACGAAGCGCCTCCGACCGCGCAACGAATCGTGGACGAGCTGGCGGCTTGTGTCAAGCAACACAAGCCTGCCCTCGAGTCCTGTCAGCTGGACAAGTTTCCCTTCCTGGTCTGCTTGTTTCTGCGTTCGTTGCTGGTTTTTCTTTTCATACTGAACGTCTCTCATTCCGCAGACGAAGTCGGATATTGCTTCTGCGCTCGAGGCAGTTCACCATGCGCAGGTGACACTGGCTGCGTCTTTGTTGCTTGTTTTTGTCTCCGCTCATCTTTTTTTGGTCAATAGAATCAACCGCTCGCGCTCGATGATGTTCGTAAGTTCATGGAGGGGAAAGTGGACGTTACGTCTCCGCTGTTCGAGCTCTAAGATAAGATGAGGCCTGACCAGCTCGCCCATGCCTGGTTTATACTCTCGGTCTTGCAGTTTGCGGATTCTGTCAAGGAAAACAAGGTTTGTGTTAATATGGATCGATGCGATGTATACAGACGAATTTTTGTCTTATGTCCATATATTTATTGATGTACTGTAATTTGTAGTCCGACAAAGATTGGCAGAAGCTACTCTTTTTGATGTACCCGATGCCGTTTGGCCTTCTGTTACGGCTTTCCGCGTTGAAATTCAAGATGACCCGCCCACTTGAAGAAGCAAAATATGATTTTTGCCAGTTCTGCTCGAAAGTATCGTTCACCCTTGACTCGAAGAAGTTTGCTCCGTGCGACCATTCGGAAGGTGCTCATTTTTTTTGTTCCTTTCATCGAAAATAGGGCCTCTAACCCGTTGTTCTTGGTTTTCAGAATGGCGTCCCTTTCACAATTTATTTATTGAGGGTAAACCCGCCATTCTCCCTAATGTCAAGCCCTTTTACTACCTGTGTGTGCTGGGCTTTGTGCGCTCCGCGAACATCTTTCATACTTTACCCAATGAGTTGAGCGACCCCGATTTCTACCGCGTGAACACCGATCTCTCGATAATGGCGAAGATGCTGACTAACCCAGAAGTCAACGGTTGCTGGAACGCCCTGGTCGCGACGTACGGTCCCACCGAGACCGCGCGCCGAATCTACGAGCTTGTCGTTGAATAGACTCTTGCAATTATTGCATTTTGTTTCTTTTCGAACCCGTCAGCACCAATAAAACATTTTGTAAAAGAGCAATCACTAGTATAGTTATAAAACATTTTAATTGGCGCCAAACTGTTCCAGCACACCGCGGCCGATGGGCGCGCCATTAAAGTTGGATGATCGGAACACGGAGACACCGGTCTCGAAGAATGAGTTGGTCGTGTCAGCGGGGTTGGTCGAGTAAATTTCGCCATTCTCGGACAACGGCTTGAGGTAGAAGGTCTCAAGAACGTCGTGGGTCTCATCATCGTCTTCTTGCTCGCCGCGCGAGTTGCTTTGTTGGAGACGCGACAGGTAGCGCGCGCGAGTGCGGATGGTTACCTTGTAAGTCGTGCCGAAGCGCTTGCCCGTAATCGGCGAGGTCCAGAGACGCACGCGACTCGGGTTGGGCGACCCGAGAGGGTTGGCACTGAACTCGGTTCGGCCCACAAGCTTATCCTCGAGACTGACATCGAACGATTCGGAGACCTTGGACCAGGGGTAGTAGACTGTGCCGAAGGTGTTGTTGACGGTGCCGGGGTACGCCCACCCGGAGAGTGCCTGGATGTCAACAACACCTTCGGCACAG
>Ga0209668_10001049_pt1 | contig 11689 bp, 17 predicted proteins | sample FrelakmetPLP11PL_FD_187150 | JGI IMG/M metagenome (GOLD analysis project Ga0209668, IMG submission 187150) | Freshwater lake sediment microbial communities from the University of Notre Dame, USA, for methane emissions studies - PLP11 PL (SPAdes)... | ecosystem: Environmental > Aquatic >... | reverse complement strand
CAGTATAATTATGATATAATAAACCATCATCATAAGATGATGTCAATACAGGAACTAAAATGTTAATAACTAGAACATCACCAGTAACTAAAATAACTGTTACATTAGATATTGATATAACAGAAGAGCAAATGTTTCAATGGTTACATGGCACAGTGATACAAGAAGCTATGTCAAATATTAGTGCAGATGAAAGAGAGTTTATAAAAACTGGGCTTTGTCCAGATGATTGGGAATACTTAATGGGAGAAGAGTTATGAGAGCATATATAGCAGCACCATGGTTTACACCAGAACAAGATTCAAAATTGCAACTACTAAAAACTACAATAGATAGTAATGGCATAGAATACTTCTCACCAAAAGACGAGAATCTTTTTGGCAATGATAAATCTGCCACTGTTTACGATGTGTTAAATGGTAATATTAATGCTATATTAGAGTGCGATATGGTAATTGCAATCACTGATGGTAAAGATGTTGGCACTATGTGGGAGTGTGGCTATGCGTATGCCAAAAGTATTCCTATTTTGTACGTATGGTTAGATTGGCAACCTAATCAAAAGTTTAATCTTATGTTAGCTGCATCCGGTAGTGTTGTATATACAATGGAAGAATTAAAGTATCATTTAGACTATTTTAAAATGCACAATAAATTTTCACATTTAAACTATGCTGGTACAGTAGAGTGAAGTCAATACAAGAATTTTATATGCAAATGTTAAATTTAGCGCATATAAAAAGATATTCAGTAATACCAAGAATACATGATGAAAGCATTGCAGAACATTCTTTTTTTGTTGCTGCAATAGTTATGAAGTTATATGATGACTATGAGTTTGATATAGGTCATGCCACTTGTATGGCCATATCACATGATTGGACTGAGTCTTATACAGATGACATTACTGTGGCAACCAAAAGAGCCTATCCTAGTATAGCCAAGGCGGTAGAAGCGGTAGAAGCAAAGATTGCAAAAACTGAGTTTTCATCTATGTCATATGAGCTATGGAGAGAGTATAAAGATGCAACATCTGTAGAATCAAAAATTGTAAAATACGCAGATACGCTACAAGTAATACAATATGCACAAGGTGAAGTAAATATGGGCAATAATGCATATTTTAAAAGTGTAGTAGAAGATGCCACATATAGAACTTATAAATTAGAAGGTGAGTTACATGAGTATAAAAGAGTTAATAAACAAAAATAAAAAAGAACGTGATATAGCTAAAGATATTGTACTTAATATAATAGATACGTACTCTTTAAAAGGACCAAATAACTATGGTGCTACTTTTGAAGGTATGACTGTAGCCAAATGGAAACCTTGGTTAGATGAACCATGCTATACAAGTGCGCTGTCTATGGATAGACTCTATATGATAAAACAATTCTTAAATATTGCTCCACCAGGTATATGTTATGAATGTGGTGTATACACAGGTGGTGTAACTAGAATGATGTTAGATATGGGTAGGCATGTTAAAGCTTTTGATACGTTTGAAGGTTTAACAGGTTCTGGCGAATTTGATTTAATGGAAAATGGTGACTATAATGGTGGTGATGTATCTGAATATATAAAAGGAGCAGAGATAGTTAAAGGTTGTGTACCATATACTTTTAAAGACCATGAAGATGATAAAATAGCTTTTGCACATTTAGACATGGATTTATATGAACCAACTGTACACGCATTAAAATTTATATACGATAGATTGTACGATAATGGTATAATAATACTTGATGACTATGGTGTATGGATGACGCCAGGCATAAAGAAAGCTGTCGATGAATTTCATTGTGAAAAAAAGATTTATTTACCAACAGGTCAAATGGTGATATTAAAATGAGTCTAAGAGACGTAAAAATATCAGTAAGAAATAAAGAATGGTTAGGATTTGCAGATGAAGTAAGTTCTCATATAGAGTCTTATACTATACCACAATATGGCGACAAAGGAGAAGATATTGCATCAGACTATAATTTAGAAGATTGTGTTCGTAGCATGAAAAAATATTTAGCTAGAACTGGTAAGAATAGCAGACCTGGCCAAGAACAATTAGATTTAATTAAAATAGCACATTACGCACAAATGGCGTATACAATAATCGGAGAACAAGATGCCAAAAAATAACAATATAGAACATGAGCCAATGTATGTTTCACCTAAATGGAACGAGCCTGGTAATTTAGTATTTGTAGACCATTTAGACGCTATAAATGTAAAAATAGTACATGCACCAAGCGTTGAAGAAGTAAAAAATATGGTAGGTGTTTTTATGACAAACACTTGGAATGATAGACTTAACTATGGTCCATTTGATAGCATAGATAAAGTTTTAAAAGAATTGTTTGCCGGTAATATATTACCAACTGGAATGGAAATTGTTAATCTTACTTTCACTATTGAAGGTATGGATATGATTGACACAACACATCTTATTAGACATCGTATGTTTTCTTTTTCTGCACAGACACAAGCAGATAGAGATATGCGTAATGATAGAATATTGGTATCACCTCAAATAGCAGAATCAGACTTCCTAGATGAGTATTTAGATATATGCCAGAAGGCACATGACTTATATATGAAAATGGTTGACTGTAAACAAATTGATATGCTAGAAGCCAGAACTATAATGCCAGCAGCATATGAAAAATTCTACATATGTAGAGGTACCATAAAAGATGTTATAGCTTATTGTAATCTAAGATGCGATGAGCAAATACAACCATGGTCAGACGTAATTATAGCTATGAAATTATGGTTTGAAGTAGTAAAAATCTATCCATTCTTGAAAAACTTAATTGATTTTACTGCTCCAGATTGGTTTTATGTTAAGCAATGCTCCAACGGTAAAACAAATATATTTCCGCCTTTACCAAAGAATGATACGTTTGAATGGAGTGAATCACAGTTTCTGTACGACAAACCAAGAAGTGAATTTCTTGGCTATGAACAATATGAAGCTCTAAGACAATCAATAATAGCAGATATACTAAACGTATAATATCAACTGCCAAGGATGGCAATTTTTATGGTGATTTATGAACACAATACTGTATAAACAACAAGAATTACAAAAACTAATAGCCGAAGTACAAAATACTCCAGAAATAAACATATCTGATTTTCCATCAATACCAAATGGTATGTTATGTGAGCATATAAAAAGTCATGCGTTCAGTATGCAAGAAGAAGTAGTAGAATTATTAATAGCCATAGGTGGTGGTGATAGAGCTATACTTAAACCATGGTCTAAAAAATATCCTGCAATATATTGTAAAGAATTTATACCAACAGATGCTATAAAATCTGAAGCTATAGATATGTTATGTTTTTGTTTAAACATATGTTTGGCAGTTGGTATAACACCAGGCAATATAGATGATGAGTATAATAAAGTACTTAACAAAAATATAATAAGACAAACTAAAGGCTATTAATATGAGGCCATCAAAAATTAAAACATTTTTAGAAATGGCCAAATTATTATCAAAACTATCTACATGTAGTAGGCGTCAAGTAGGTGCCATTATAGTAGATGACCATTGGCGAATAATTGGTTCTGGTTACAATGGTAATGCAAAAGAACTAATACATTGTATAGATGAACCATGTAAGGGCTCACTAAGTCCATCTGGTACAAGACTAGACTTATGTGAAGCTATACATGCAGAACAAAATGCACTAATGCAATGTTCAAACATAGATAGTATAGAAGCAATATTTGTAACAACTTCACCATGTATGCACTGTTTAAAAATGCTAATGAATACTAATTGTAAACATATATATTTTAGTGAAGAATATGTAGATGTATATAGAGCAGAAGATTTATGGATAGCAAATGGCGATAGATATTGGACACAAATAAAATAAAAGTTTTATATATAGTATATTTTTGATATAATAAATTTCAATAATAATACAGGTGACTTATGAATACATTAGATGTAGTAGTAGCAGGAGTTGACATGGAAGTTGATTTTGATTATTCAGCAGCGGTGGCAGGAGTATACAGTGGCCCATGGGAGGACTCATACCCTGACGAACCAGAAGAGATAGAGATACTAGCAGTACGTTGCCCAATGCCTGCAGATAAAAATGGTAAGCCAGAATATGTAGACTTACTTGGTGTACTATCTGTAGACGCATTAAACGATATAGTAGATTCAATTAGTGATTACCATAACTCTATAAGATGGGATAATCAATTTGAACAACACGTTGCCTAATCGTGTCTTCGAAAAATTAGGCACATTCAAAGGTGGTGTAATGCCACCTTCTTTTTTACTGGTATACATATGACAAAAAAGAGACTTTCCAAACAAGAATACCACACTGAATATGATAAACGTCGTAGAACAGGCAAAAGATTTTCCACAAGTCACTTACCAGGTTTTAGAGAGGCTAATGACGTATATGGCATACAACGTATAAGACCATGTTTTGAATATAACAAATTAATGATAGCATTTTTAACACAAAACTATAGTATACTAAAATGAATAAATATACATTATATAAAATAACTTCAGGTAACCAAGTATACGTATGGAACATATATAGTAAAAGTAATGTTATACATATAGTGTTCGGTATAATAGGTGGTGTAATGCAAACTGTTGAAGAACAGGTAGAAGTAAACCAATCGGGTAGAAGTCTACTAGAGCAAATAGACTCTCGTATGATGTCAAGAATAAACAAACAGATAGATAAAGGTTATAGACTATCTATAGAAGAAGCCAAACTTAATATTGGTATGAACTCTATGGACTTACTAAAACCAATGTTGGCACAAAGATTTGATAAAATAAGTGGTATAGATTATTCTAACTGTTTTATACAAATGAAGTATAATGGTCATCGTTGTATAATTACCAACACTGGTGAAGAGATAATTGCATATTCACGAAATGGTAAACCAATAGAAAGCATTGGTCATATTTTAAAAGATATTAAACTCAGACCCGGCCAGACATTAGATGGTGAATTGTATATACACAATACTCCATTACAAGACCTTGGTAGTCTAATTAGACGTAAACAACCAGGTAGTGTTATGTTACAATACGTAGCATATGACTACATGGCCGATATTAGTTATCAACATAGATTAGATATTTTACGATACAATGATTGGGGTGATAATATAACTGTTGCACCAACTAAGATATGGACTCCTAACGTAGTACTTAAAGATGAACTAGATGAGTCTATACATGATGGCTATGAAGGTCTAATACTTAGGCATGGTGATAAAGGATACGAGGCTGGTAAGCGTAGTAACTCTCTAGTTAAAGTTAAAAAGTGTATGGACCAAGAATTTTTAGTTATTAATATATTACCATCAAAAGATGGCTGGGCTATATTAGAATGCAATGTTGGCACAAAATCATTTAGAGTTAGTGCACCAGGTACAATAGAAAATAAATACCATATATATAACAACAAAGAAAAATATATTGGTAGATGGATAACAGTTGAGTTCTTTGAATGGACTAATGATGGTAAACCATTCCATCCATCAGCTATAGATTGGAGGACTGATATATGACAGTGCTAACATTAGTAAATAAAAAAGAACTACTACCATGTCCTTTTTGTGGTAGTAGTAATATAAAAGTGCCAACTGAATATGATATGTACATATCTTGTAACAACTGTCTATCATATGGCCCAAGTCCAGTTATAGCTAAATTAGCGCACTCTCGTTCAAATATAGTAAAAATTATAGATTTATGGAACTTAAGGTATTGACGTTCACCGATCTGCTTCTCTTAAGTTCTTATTTGATAACTCTTTAAGTTTTTGCAATAAAGTCCTTGGTTGTGCATCAGCAGAATTTAATTTAAAATCATTAACTGCACGATGCACATCTTTTGGATAGTTTCTAAATGACTCAATTGGGCTATCTAGTCCAGAGTTTATCCTGCGAATAATTTGTATATCATCTGGATTGTACATAACATAATTATCTAATCCTTTACCACCTTGACCGGCAAATGAATGACCAGGTATACCCCAATCATTTAATAGTCGTGATGTCTCAGTATCGCTACCTGTCACTTTAGTTAAATTTCTATACGCATCTTTACCTTTAAGATTACTTTTTATTGCAGTAAATGCATCTTGACCTAAACCTAAATCATTCATACCTGCTACATACTTATCTAAAAAATCAGTACCATGACGTGGTATTGCTGTATCATATTGTAGTAAATCTTTTTTATCTGGTTTTAAATTAAGTTGATATAAGTAACCCTTATTTGGCGATATAATAGTTGGTGCAGTATAAGCTTTAGACATGTCATATACTTCTCTATTCATGTCCGTTACCCCAGACCAAGTGTTTTTAGGATAGTTTTTAGCTAGTTGTGCATTGTTAAAGGTAAATTTTAATGTATCATTATAGTTTTTTAATTTTACAAATTTCTTTTGTGCGTCAGTAAATCCACTATAACCTGGATATGACGCAATAACAGCATTGTCAACATGGTTACGCAATTTATCAAGTGCAGTTTGGTGATTAGGATCAGTTATAAATTGCTCTAGTGGGTTCTGTGCAGTGCGATGTAAAAGTTGCTTTCTATATTGGTAGTCTAACGCATTAGCATTTTCACCGGAATAGTGGCCCATGCCAAATGCCTGTATACCTTCACCAGTGCCTATAGCTTTATTTTCAAACTTAGTAAACTTATGAGGGCTAGCATGCCATGACAGTATATTACCCAACGTACCACCAGCAGACTTAGGCGCAGCCCCAGAAGCAAATGCACTACCTTGTAATAACCCAGCTAGGTTTAATCCTGATTCAGCTTTTTGGTCAATACTTGGGCCATAAGCATACATACTGGCTTCATCTTGCTGGTTAGGGTCTGGCAATCCTGCTGCTATATTGACGTTATTTGTAAACCAATCAGCAAGTTTGCTTAGTCCTTTTTGTGGGTGCAGAAAGCTACTTGCTATAACAGATTGGTTAGGCCCAAAATTCTGATCCGGTAACAATAACTTCTGCCACTGACTATACCCTTTGCCAGCAGAATTTAAATTGTTACCTAATTTACCTAACCATTGCTTGGTAGTATCCATCTTAGGATTATTGTTTAGTAGTTGCAAATAGTCGTCAAATGCACTCATGTTAGTACCTTATAGCTATAAAAATATTCGATTTAAGAAGAGATAATTTTTAATCCATAGATTGATATAGATTTTATATTTTCTCTTCTCTAATGATGATTTTCGAGACAATTTAATCATCATTCTATTGATTGATTAATTGATTTGATGATAAATATCCAACCAACCCAGGTATCTTATTTAGCATACTGTCATCCATAAAAGCCATGGCATGTGGTCGTTTACCAACTTTGAATAATGCAACAGTTTGTTTTGGGTCTAATAGTATATCAGCAAGTTTTGATTGTATTGCTCTATTTTGACCAGACATTTCTGACAACAACTTAGCTGTAACGCCTTGGTATATACCAGGTATGCCAGAGGCTGCTTGTGCCACGGCACCAACTCCTCTTGACTCCATACCACCACCAACTTCATGTTGGAACCCAGTACCAGAAGTTAACTCTGAAGCAGCTCTACGTCTTTGACTTTCAGACACATTAGACATTAAATCTTTTTGCCTATTGGTGAATGTATTGGCAAATGTAGAACCACTAAAATCAGTACCACTTTTTACCAAGTCGTCTGGATTGGCTAGTATGTCACCAAGTGTTAACTCATTAGTTTTATGTAGTGCCGCTGGGTCATTTATACCATGAGGATATGCCTTATCCATAATCGCTTGAGCCGCATTTCTTCTATTTACTGGTTTAGATAATTGCCTGAATTTTGATTGCGCCTGTGCATAATCAGGCATATTAGTTTCTCTCCAACTCTCAAACTTACCTCTTAAATTGTTAAATGACTCAAGGTCAAGTTTATCTCTTGGAGTTTTAATACCCTTATCAAGTCTGCTAATAATACTGTCAATACCAAGTTTAATATGGTGCATTGCGTCACCACTAATTTGTGCACTATTTCTACCACTTAACACTTGACTAAGCATCATTCTTGTCGGAGGTGATATGCCACTATTAGCACCTGTAGTAATGGCTTCATTTAATGCTTTACGCATCTCTGGTCTTTTAAGCAATTGTACTAACTCTTTATCTACTGGTACCATAGATTGTTTTGCTGCAGTGTACAATGGTTCAGTTACAACAGTTCTAAATCCAACCTTCTCAGCAAGTTTTTTAGGGTCTGCAATAGCGTTCATTAGTTTACTTTCTGCACCAATATTGTCTAACTCCCTAGATATGTATTGACCAGGGTTGACACTAGAAAAATAATCTTGTAAAGTATTTAAACCATAGTGTTGCCCTACTTCAGCTGCAGTTGGTTTATAATTAATTCCTCTTTTTACACTACTAGGTATTAATTGTTTATAGTTTTCAAGATTAGATACTACAGTCTGTATAGCATCCTCTGGCACTGCCTGTCTAACATAATCAGCAAGTTTAGACATATGACCAGAATCAGTAAATATATCATGTACAGTTCTTGCAGCACCACCAAGATATTTTATAACTGGTTTTGCCACTTGACCTACGGTACTAAATGCACCAGTTCCTACAGCATCAAGGGCTCCATTACTTAATCTATCCCATGCGTCACCAGGATGCGTCATAGCACCAGTTATACCACTAGTGGCCATGTCTTGGCCAATTTGCATTAACGGTTTCATTAGCGCGCCACCGGCCACTTCTGGTGCTGCAACCATCGCTGGTAATGCTGTAATCATATCTGCACCTGCCTTACCAACATCGGCACCAGTATTTTCAGACATCCATTGGTTCTGCCTATCAATCTTCTCTTGCCATGGCTTAGAGTTAAAACCTAACATACCAGCAACGCCTGCAGCAGATTCTTCACCTCTACCAGAAAAACCTAACAACATGTTTTTATCTAGTTCTTTAATACGACTAAGATTTTTAAAGAACATATTAACACTACTATTAGGTTGTTCTACAGGTGCTACTTGTTGTGCAGGTTCTGATGGTAACGCATTAAAATCAGCCTCTGACATTTGACCATTAGAGTCAGTTGGTAATGAATTAAATTCTTCTTCAGTTAAGTCACCCATTACTTTCTCCTTGCGTTATATGCGGCAACATCTTTATAGTACACACCATTTATTGTTTTACCAGTTCTTACTTCTTTAGGTGCATTACTAGTTATAGTTGGTGCGTTAGGCACATATCCACCATATTTACTTTCTAATACTTTTTCTTTATAGTCTAACCCAGTTAATAACTTTTTATAATTTTCTTGTAACGTTTTCTTATCTGTATAGTAAGGATCAAGACCACTAGTTAATTGTGCAAATTGTAAATCAGCATTAGAATCATTACCACCAATAGCTTTAAGTGATTCTAAAACTTTACTACCTTGTATACGTGTAGCTCTATTTGCAGAAGGGTCATTTACAATATTGGTATCTAACCATCTATTAACACCAGGTAAGAATTGTTTTTGACCACCACCAGTTTCTAAATCTTGTATTGCTTGAATTATATCAGAACGCATGTTTTGTATATCATTTTTCATCACTGGTAAATCAAACGCAGCAACTCTAGACACTTCATCATTTTTTGCTCTACCAATATCTGCTTCTTTATTGTACGAAGTCTGACCACTAGGGTCGTACTTGTCAATATCAGCCATCATAGAATCAAACATTGGCTTATCAATATTGCCATTATTAAAATTGTCTATAGCAGTCTTTCTACTAACACCTGCTTTTTCTCTAAGGGCTAATAACTCTTCAGCAGTCATCTTTTGTTGTTGACCACTAGGCAAAGTAACTTCTTGTATAGTTGGTGCTATTTTACTTTCTGCAATAGTTTTAACTTGTTCAGGGTCTTGTAAAAATTGTTGATTTTGAGTCATGGCTGACATATCTCTTATTGAGTCGCCATTTGGAGTTACCCACCACCAAGTACCAGTATCTGGGTCTTGTTCATGAGTTGAACCAAATGGTATAACACCAACGCCTGCCTTAGTAGCAGTTGGTATTAGTTTGTCAAATATACTAGCACCAGCTTGTTGCAATGTAGGATTGTCTAATCCCATCATTCTAGTAGCAAGCTCATTTCTATCCATATCACCATTAAGATAGCCAGAACCTTTTTGAGTAACTACATTATGACTACTCAATGGATCGGCACTTTCACGATAACCAACTTCAGGTGTACCAATTAGTTCTTTCATTTGCTGCATGGATGCTAAGTGCACCTTTTGCCTTTCTCTTGCAGCTCTTTCTTCAGGGCTAACTTTATACATCTCTGCATAGTTTGGTTGTGCAGGTAGTGCCGGTGCTTGTTGATTTTGTCCTTGAGATAAGAATGCCAGCATTGAACCAAGTGCTTGGCGACTATCATCTTGAGGTGCTTGGCGTGGCTTTACTATATCACCACTCAGCATCTCTGCTATTGAAAATCCCATTAGCCACCTCCAGAAAGCATTTTAAGTAAAGTATCCCATGTTGCGTTTGGATGAACTGCACCAGGCATTTGAGGCATTTGAAATACGCCAGCAGCACTCATTGGTTGCCTTTGTGGTTGCTGTTGATTTTGACTTTGCATAACCTGTTGCATCATCTGCCCATACATGGGGTCATTAGGTTGTCCTGCAACCAAGCCAGCAGAAGTATCTTGTGGGGTAGCCCACTTCTCCCATTTCTTACCACCGCCACCACTACCCGTGTTAGGAGACGCAGAGCCAGCCCCTATTGTCGATGACATCATTGGATTGGTTGATGTTGGTGATCCAGTAAGTGCTTGGTTTAATTGGCTCTGTGGTAGTACAGCGCCAGGCACAGACCCAGACATTGCGCTATTAGCACCACCCATTTTACTGCTGCCCTTACTTAATAAATCCATTAATCCACCGCCACTTGCTCCAGCCGATCCTGTTCCACCCTTAAATAATCCAGACAACATTGGTATTAATTGTTCCCACATAACTTACACCTTGTATTGCGTTGAGCCATCAGCACCGTACCATTCTTCGCCAGCGCTAGAAGGTAGAGTGCCATTGATGTATTTTTGAACTGAATAAAAGGTAGCGCCAGCTTTACCAAAAACACCACCATGCCAAGAGGTAGGTAGTATCCTGATAGGGGTAGAAGAACATGTGCCTTCATAATATTTACCTTCATTTTCAAAGACTACATCGCCAGAATTGAAAACCTCATAACTATCCATATTCGGATGAACATGCAGTTTTATTTCAGTATTAGGCGGTACATGAATTAACTGAACTTGATAGACATCACTACGGTAGACATTGAATAGCGTTACTGTCTTACCTAGATCATCTTTATAGGTATAAATTGGATCATCAAGTGGTATATTTAGCGGTCTACCATTACTGAACCACCAATTCAGAAAACTTGTTAAGTCATCGTAGATCATTTTCCACCACCACCACCCATACCCATCGCACTACTATTTCCAGAACTACTGCCCGAACTAAGTACAGTTGGTGAGCCAATAGAGTTAGCATAATTAGACATATTTTGCCATGGCATCATTGTTGGCGCGAACGATCCCATGCCTAGATTCTGCATTTGACCGCCAGAGTTTAATGCACCTGTTTGTACGCCTTGTTGTTGCCCTAACAT